>WOYI010550998.1_pt1 | contig 19142 bp, 15 predicted proteins | sample 6423411 | NCBI WGS metagenome assembly WOYI01 (sample SAMN13441803, study PRJNA592873) | oil field metagenome | biome: oil field; feature: oil-well bore; material: oil-contaminated soil; isolation source: oil-contaminated soil from oil-well borehole | place: Germany: Wietze | collected 2016-10-18 ... | reverse complement strand
CGCGTTCAGTACCGATGGACTCGGGCTTACGCCGGGCAATCCGTTGAGCCTGATCCAGGCATCCGAAACGCCCGAAGAAGCGCAGCTACTGAGTCAGTGGTTCGACCTTCAGTGGTCCAGTCTGGCCGCTGACTCCGGCGCTAAAGCCGCCTTGATTGACGACCTGCAAGCGCTCGCCGCCCACCGTGACCCATTCCTCGTCTACACGCTCATCCTGCACCACATCTTCCGCGATCGCGGCGATGACCTCGACGAAGATCGCATCGTCAAGTCGGCGACTGGCATCCGCAACACCGTGGTCTGGAAGAAGCTCTACAAGTTTCAGCGCGACGGCGTGGTCGGCGCGCTCGACAAGCTGGAGCGCTTCGGTGGCTGCATCCTCGCCGACAGTGTCGGGCTCGGCAAGACCTTCGAGGCGCTCGCGATCATCAAGTACCACGAGCTTCGGAACGACCGCGTGCTGGTGCTGGTGCCCAAGCGCCTGCGGGATAACTGGACGCTCTACAAGGCGAATGACCGCCGCAATTTCCTGGCGCCAGACCGCTTTAACTACGACGTGTTGAACCACACCGACCTCTCGCGGGACGGTGGGCTATCCGGCGACATCGACCTCGCGCACGTCAATTGGGGCAATTACGACCTCGTCGTCATCGACGAATCGCACAACTTTCGCAACAAGAAGACGCCGCGAGTCGGTAGCGAGACGCGCTACGACCGCCTGATGCGCAAGATCATCAAGGAAGGCGTCAAGACGCGCGTGCTCATGCTCTCCGCCACGCCGGTCAACAACCGCCTGGCCGATCTGCGCAACCAGATCGCGTTTGTAACCGAGGGTGACGACACCGCGTTACTGGATCATGGCATCGGCAGCATCAACAGCAGCACGCGCCTGGCGCAGAAGCAGTTCAACCGCTGGCTTGATCTGGACGATGCGCAGCGCACGCCCTCGCGCCTTATCGAGATGCTCGGCTTCGATTACTTCACCCTGCTCGACCTGCTCACCATCGCCCGCTCGCGCAAACACATCGAGAAATACTACGGAACCGCCGAAACCGGCCGATTCCCGGACCGGCTCAAGCCGATCAACATCAAGGCCGACGTGGACCGTGCCGGCGAATTCCGCTCGATTCGGGAGATCAACAACGAAATCCGCCGCCTGAACCTTGCCTCCTACGCACCGCTTCGGTATGTGCTGCCGCACCGGCAGGCGGCTTACGACAAGAAATACAGCACCGAGATTCGCGGTGGCGAGGGCTTCTTCCGCCAGGCCGACCGCGAGGAAAGCCTGATCCACCTGCTGCGCGTCAACGTCCTCAAGCGCATGGAAAGCGCGGTGCCGTCATTCGCCCTCACCGTGCAGCGCCAACTGCGGGACGTTGAGGCCACATTGGCCCGCATCGAAGCCCAAGCCGAGGAGCTGGAGGAGATCGACATCGAGGACGTGGACCTCGACGATCCCGCCTTCGAGAGTCTGCTCGTCGGGCGCAAGGTGAAGGTGCTGCTCAAGGACGTGGACCTCATCCGCTGGAAACAGGAGCTGATTGAGGACCGTAATCGCCTGGCGACCCTGCACGCGGCGGCGGCTCAAGTGGATGCCTCCCGCGACGCCAAGCTCACGGCGCTACGGGATATGATCGAGCACAAGTGCCGGAACCCGATCAACCCCGGCAACCGCAAGGTGATCGTCTTTACCGCCTTCGCCGATACTGCCCGCTATCTCTACGACCAGCTCGCCCCGTGGGCGAAGACAAGCCTCGGCATCGACACGGCGCTGGTCACCGGCACCGGCGGCAACCAGACCACACTGCCCGGCCTGCGCAAGGATCTGGCGTCGATCCTCACCACGTTCGCGCCGCGGGCCAAGGAGCGCCCCGACGAATTCGCTGGCGAGGGCGAACTTGACCTGCTGATCGCCACGGACTGCATCTCCGAGGGCCAGAACCTGCAGGACTGCGACTGGCTGATCAACTACGACATCCACTGGAACCCGGTGCGCATCATCCAGCGCTTCGGCCGCATCGACCGCATCGGCTCGCCCAACGCGCGCATCCAGCTCGTCAATTTCTGGCCCAACATGGCGCTGGATGAATATATCGGCCTTGAACAGCGGGTCAGTGGCCGCATGGTGCTGCTCGACATCACCGCCACCGGCGAAGAGAACCTGATCGAGCAAGACTCCGGCAACCCGATGAACGACCTGGAGTATCGCCGCAAGCAACTGTTGAAGCTCCAGGACGCGGTGATCGATCTGGAAGACCTCTCAACCGGTGTCTCCATTGCCGATCTGACGCTCACCGATTTCCGCATCGATCTGGCGCAATACCTCAAGGCGCATCCCGGCGTACTGGAGAGCCTGCCGCTCGGCACCTGCGCGATCACCACCACCACCGAGGCGGAAATCGCACCGGGCATCATCTTCTGCCTGCGCGCCGAGGGCGAGGCGGCCAAGCGCAGCGCCGAGGCCGGCTATCCGCTCGGCGCCCAGTATCTTGTGCACGTGGGCGACGACGGCACGGTGCTGCTGCCCTACACGCAGGCCAAGCAGATTCTCGACCGGCTCAAGCGCCTGTGCCTCGGGCGCGACCTGCCCGATGCCGGTGCCTGTGCCCGCTTCGACAAGGCGACCAAGCAGGGCGAGGACATGCGTGCTGCGCAGCGCCTGCTCGCCGCCGCCGTGGCCTCGGTGGTCGGCAAGAACGAAGAGCGCGCCGTGGCGAGCCTGTTCAGCCCCGGCGGCACCCACGCCATGAAGGGCGAGTTCGCAGGCATCAATGACTTCGAGGTAGTCGCCTGGCTTGCAGTGTTGCCAGAGGCTGACCACCGACCCAAAGAGGATGGTTGAATCATGAGCTTTAGAACCGCAGAGCCTGCACTCAAGGACGTGTTGGACGCCATCGCGAGCGGGGATACTCAATTGCCAGATTTCCAGCGCGGCTGGGTCTGGGACGATGAGCACATCAAATCGTTGATTGCCAGTGTGTCACTGTCGTACCCCATCGGGGCGGTCATGTTTCTCGAAGCGGGCGGGGTTCCCTTCAAACCCCGCCTATTTGAAGGCGTTTCTCTAAACCAGGCGCGCAACCCAAGGACGTTGGTGCTGGATGGGCAACAACGCCTCACCTCACTGTATCTCGCGCTTCGTAGCGGCCTGCCGGTGAAGACGAAAACGGAGAAAGGCGCGGAGGTGCATCGGTTCTATTTTCTGGATATGGCCAAATGTCTTGATCCTGCAGAAGATCGCGAAGAGGCCGTGCTATCGGTCCCCGAGACGTTCCGAGTTACTTCCGACTTTGGCAGGAAGGTGGACCTTGACCTCAGTACGCCCGCGCTTCAATACGGACAACGCTTGTTCCCCATCGCGTTGATGTTCGATACCCAGGGCTTCATGCAGTGGAAGATGGGTTTCGTAACTCATCACGGCAACGCCCCAGACGCAATGATGTTCCTCATGCAGTTCGAAGAGATCTGGCTGCGTTTTCAGCAATTCAAGGTGCCGGCCATTGAGCTCACGCAGGACACCCCGCGCGAAGCAGTCTGCCAAGTATTTGAGAAGGTCAACACCGGCGGCGTCACGCTGACCGTCTTCGAGCTGATGACCGCAACCTTCGCGGCCAACGAGTTCAACCTTAGAGACGATTGGGATGCTCGCCGCGAACGGCTCACGGACAGGCATGACGTCCTCACCGCGGTTGATGGCACCAGCTTTCTTACGGCAGTCACGCTGCTCGCCAGCTACGAGCGGCATCTACTCACAAAGTCGGCCGTATCGTGCAAGCGGGCGGATGTCCTGCGCCTGGAATTGACTGATTTTAAAAAGCTTCAAGGTCGTGTTGAGGCAGGCTTCAAGAAAGCGGCTGAGCTCCTGGCGGAAGAGAAAATCTTCGACGCCAAGAGCCTCCCGTACGCGACTCAGCTGATTCCGCTTGCGAGCGTTTGCGCACGGTTGACGGACAAGATTTCGCAGCACGGCGTCAAGCAGAAGTTGCTGCGGTGGTACTGGTGCGGCGTTTTCGGTGAGCTCTACGGGGGCGCCAATGAAACGCGATTCGGTATGGACCTTCCCGACGTGGTCCAATGGATAGACGGTGGCAACGAGCCGCGCACGGTACGGGATGCCAGTTTCTCGCCGACGCGCCTCCTGTCTTTGCAATCCCGGCTGGCTGCGGCATATAAGGGCCTTGCCGCGTTGCTGATGAAGCACGGCAGCAGGGACTTCGTCAGCGGCACACCCATCGACCTCAACACCTACTTCAACAATGCAATCGATATTCACCACATATTCCCGCGGGCATGGTGCGAGACCAGCAGGCTGCCGCGAGAGAAGTGGAACAGCGTTGTCAACAAAGCACCACTGGCCGCTGGCACCAATCGGTTCATCAGCGGTGATGCGCCCAGCCTGTATCTGTCTCGAATCCAGAACAACAAACAGGTCAGTGGTGAGAATCTTGACGAGTTTTTGGTTTCGCATGCTATCCCCGTCGCGGAACTCCGTGCGGATGACTTTGACAGCTTCATCCGACGCAGAGCATCGGCTCTCCTGGGGCTGATCGAAGGCGCCACAGGAAAGGCTGTGTCGGGCCGAGAGAGTGAAGAGACCGCCAAGGCGTTTGGAGGCGCGCTTACGTGATGCAGTCGCTGGGGATTAATGAGATCCTCGCTGCCCTCGACCTACCCGCCAGCAGCCGCGTGGATCAACGCGTGCCCAAAAAGCTGCTGCTCGAACACGGCGCGCCCACTGCCGCTGACAAGCGCCTCATCAACGATGGCATCGAGGAACTGGTCTGGCTGGCGGCGCTCAAGCCCACGACTATCGGTGTGCCCGAGTATCGAGACGACGCGCGGGAGTATCTGGAGATCGCCGTGCTGCGCGTCACCTTGCGGGCCGCGACCAAGGCGACGCGGCTGGCAGAACTGGTACACCGGGCGGTGCCTTATCCGCTGCTGCTGCTGACCGAGCAGGACGAACGGCCAGGACTGTCCGCTGCCCACAAGCGCTGGTCGCAAGGCGAAACCGGCAAGACGGTGCTGGAGGGCGAGGTCGTCGCCGTCGCGTGGGACGCGGCGCACGATGCCGAGCACTGGCCCACCTTTCGCGCTGCCCTGGCGCTCGGCCAGCAGCCGCGCACAACGCTCCACGCCCTGTATCAGGGCTGGATCGATACCCTACTGGCCTTGCGCGCTGCCCGCGTGACCGGCGCCTTCGCGGTCGCCGGCAATGCGGAACACGCCGCCGCCCGCCGCGACGCCCTGCAAGAATACGCGCGGCTCGATGCGCAGATCGCCCGCCTGCGCGCCGCCGCCGCCAGGGAAAAACAGGTGGCACGCCAGGTGGACCTGAACCTTGCGCTCAAGCATGTACAGGCCCAATTGGCCGTGGCGCGCGAACAGCTATAAGGACCAACGGGACATCATGCGAACCGCCGAAGACCTGCTGCAAGAGCTTTGCGCGCTGGACGAATCGCACCGTATCGAGGCCAAGCGCGCCAGCCGGATCGACCGCTCGGTGATGGAAACCGTCTGCGCCTTCAGCAACGAACCGGGCCTGGGCGGCGGCTATTTGCTGCTCGGTGTGGCGCGCGATCCACAGGACTTGTTCAGCAACGCCTACATGGTGGAAGGTATCGAGCATCCCGACCAACTCCAGTCCGACTTGGCCAGCCAGTGGGCCAGCGTATTCAATCGCCCGGTGCGTCCGCGCGTTTCGGTGGAACAGCTCAGCGGCAAAGCCGTCATCGTGGTGTACGTGCCCGAAGCCGCCGCGACCGACAAGCCGGTATACCTGACCAACCTTGGCCTTCCGCGCGGCGCCTTTCGACGTGTCGGCTCCACCGATCAGGAAGGTTCCGACGACGACCTCATCGCGCTGTACGCCGGCCATCAGACCGACACCTTCGACGGCGCCATGCCGCAGGACGCCGACCTCTCCGACATCGATCCCGCCGCGCTGGACGATTACCGCCAGCAGCGCCGGCAGATCAATCCCGATGCCGAAGAACTGACCTGGTCCAACGAGGACCTGTTGCGCGCCCTCGGCTGCGCGCTGCGAGACAACGGCCAGCTCAAACCCACCGTTGCCGCCATCCTGCTTTTTGGCACCAACATGGCGCTGCGCCGCTGCTTTCCGATGATGCGTATTGACTACATCCGCGTGCCGGGCCGCCAGTGGGTGGAAAATCCCGACCACCGCTTCGACACCCTGGAAATCCGTGCCCCCTTGTTCACCGCCATCCGACGCGCCACCAACACCGTGCGCGACGAACTGCTGCAATCGTTTTCCCTGCCAGAAGGCGACCTGGCGCGGGAAGACGAGTCAATCCTACCGCTGCGGGTCATCCGCGAGGCCGTCGTCAACGCCGTCATGCACCGCAACTACCGCATCCACGGCGCCATTCAGATCATCCGCTACGCCAACCGACTGGAAATCCGCAACCCCGGTCACTCCATCAAGGCGGAAGAACAACTTGGCGAGCCGGGCTCGGAAACGCGCAAACCGCGCATTGCCGCCGTGCTGCACGAAGTCAACATCGCCGAAACCAAAGGCAGCGGCATCCGCGCCATGCGCGAGCTGATGCTGGCCAACGACCTGTTGCCGCCCACCTTCGAATCGTCGCGGCGCCCGGACCAGTTCGTTGCCACCTTCCTGTTCCACCACTTCCTGGGTCCGGAGGATCTGACCTGGTTGCGCCGCCTGACCTTCGAGCCCCTCAGCGACGAGGAAGCCCGCGCGCTGGTCTTCGTGCGCGAATTGGGCGCCATAGACAATGCCGCCTACCGGGCCATCAACCGCACCGACACGCTAAACGCCTCGGCCCACCTGCGCCGACTGCGCAGCCTGGACCTGCTGGCCATGAAAGGCGGCGGCAGCCGCACCTACTACGAGCCCGGACCGGCATTTGTGGCCAGCCTGCCCCCCTCTCAGGCAGATACACACCAGCCGGCAGGAAATAGGCACCAGCCAGACCCGAATCGTCACCACCCCCTGGCGACTATCCCCGAAGCCTTGCGGGTGCGCATTCCCGCTCCGGGCAGCAAGCCCCGCCGAGAGGTGCTGCGCACCTTGATTCAGGATTTGTGCCGCTGGCGTGCGCTCAGCGCGCGCGAGCTGGCGGCCATCCTGGGCCGACGGGAGCATAAACCCCTGGTGCGCGACCACCTCAGCCCCATGGTGGCCGAGGGCCTGCTGGCCTACACCATCCCGGAAATGGAAAACCACCCGGACCAGCGCTACACCGCGCCCGCCCCCGACGCAGAACCCACGAATACTCAGGCAGAACCATGACCGTGCAGAAAATCGACGCCGCCAGCCCGCAGGCCCAGTCCGCCGACCTGGTGGCCGGCAATATCCAGCAACTCAAAGCCCTGTTCCCGGAACTGCTCACCGAGGGGCCGGACGGCGTGGCCGTGAATCTGGACGTGCTCAAGCAGCTCGTCGGCGACCAGACCGTCACCGATGCCGAGGAAAAATACGGCCTCAACTGGCATGGCAAGCGCCGCGCCCGCCAGCTCGCCCTCACCCCCAGCACCGGCACCCTGCGCCCCTGCCCGGCAGACAGCGTGGACTGGGACACCACGCAGAACCTCATGATCGAGGGTGACAACCTTGAAGTCCTCAAGCTCCTCCAGAAGTCCTATGCCGGCAAGGTCAAGCTCATTTACATCGACCCGCCCTACAACACCGGCAAGGACTTCGTTTATCCCGACAACTTCCAGGACAACATCAAAAACTACCTCGAACTCACCGGCCAGACCGGCGAGGGCGGCCGGAAACTCTCCTCCAACACCGAAGCCTCCGGCCGCTTCCACACCGACTGGCTCAACATGATGTATCCGCGCCTCAAGCTGGCGCGGAATTTATTGGCTCCTCTTGGCGCGGTATTTATTTCAATCGACGATAACGAGTTGTCGAATCTGAAAGTTGTTTGCGACGACATATTTGGACAGGAATGTTATGCGGGTTGTGTGGCACGAGTGACAGGAACGCCAACAGGCGGAGGCTTCCGCGCTCTGGTAAACGAAACGGACAACATACTTATCTATCTCCGGCAACCAGATGTAGAAATAGAAGGTGTTGGCTTCACGGACGAAGATGCCGCCATCTACGACAAAGAAGATGCAAACGGGAAATATTTGACGCGCTCATTGCGCCGCACTGGAGGTGAAGACCGCCGGGAGGATAGGCCCAGCATGTATTACGCTGTAACTGCGCCGGATGGTCAGGATACTTATCCAATTGCTCCTGCGGGTTACGAAAGCCGATGGATTTGCGGTAAGGACCGTTTCAATGAAATGTTGTCGGAGGGGCTCATCGAGTGGCAGCAAGTCAAAAAGGATGGCAAGCCAACCTGGCAAGTTTATCAGAAGTTCTATTTGGAGGGTCGCCTGAAGCAACCGTCCAATCTCTGGGACGAACTTGAGGGAAACAAGAAAGCTACACGCGAGCTTAAAACGCTTTTTGATGGTGAGAAGGTTTTCAGCTTCCCCAAACCTGTCGGCCTGCTGCGGCATATTATTCAGATGGCCGCGGGCGATAGGGCCTCAATCGTCTTGGATTTCTTTGCTGGTAGCGGGACAACCGGTCATGCGGTCCTGGCGAACAATGTGGCGGACTCAGGAAACCGCCGTTACATTCTAGTGCAGTTGCCCGAGCCACTTGACCCCGCAGAAAAGAGTCAGAAGACGGCCGCCGACTACTGCGACAAACTGAAGAAGCCCCGCACCATCGCCGAACTGACCAAAGAACGCCTGCGCCGGGCCGGGAAGAAGATTCGGGAGGAGAACCCGCTGTTCGCGGGCGACCTCGGCTTCCGCGTCTTCAAGCTCGCCAGCAGCAACATCCGGGCGTGGGAGCCGGACCGCGAGAAGCTCGCCGAAACCCTCGAAGCGTCCATCGAGCACCTCAAGACAGATCGCACGGAACAGGACATCCTCTTTGAACTCCTGCTCAAGCTCGGCCTCGACCTCTGCGTGCCCATCGAAATCCAGAAGGTCGTAGGAGGAACGAAGAAGGCGCATGAAATCCATTCCATCGGCGGCGGCTCCCTGCTCGTCTGCCTCTCGCCCGCCATCCCGCAGGCCGACGTGGAGCCGCTGGCCCTCGGCCTGGTGGCCTGGCACAAGGAACTCGCCCCCGCCGGTGATACAACCTGCGTGTTCCGCGACAGCGCTTTCGCCGATGACGTAGCCAAGACCAATCTGGCGGCCATCCTGCACCAGCACGGCCTGCAGAACGTGCGGAGTCTGTGATGAACGCCGACAAGAACGCTCCGTTGCCGGCGCCGGCCCTGTTCGAGTCTCATCCCATCCGCCGCGTCTACGACGAAAAGGCGAAGCTCTGGTGGTTTTCTGTGATCGACATCGTCCAGGTGCTGACCCAGCAGCCGGACTACCAGACGGCCCGCAAATACTGGAACAAGCTCAAGGAGCGGCTCGGCAAGGAGGGCAGTCAAGTGGTGACAGATTGTCACCAGTTGAAATTGACCGCCCCGGATGGCAAGCAACGCCTGACCGATGTGGCCAGTGCCGAAACGCTGCTGCGGCTGGTGCAGTCCGTGCCCAGCCCCAAGGCCGAGCCGATCAAGCTATGGCTGGCCAAGGTCGGCTACGAACGCATGCAGGAACTGGCCGACCCGGCGCAGGCCCTGGATCGCGCCCGCGCCATCTGGCAGAAACACGGCCGCAGTGAGAAGTGGATACAACAGCGCATGTTGGGCCAGGAGACCCGAAACAAGCTCACCGACTACTGGGCCGATCACGACATCAAGAAAGGCGAGGAATACGCCATTCTCACCAACATCATCCATCAGGAGTGGGCCGACGTCAGCGTCAAGGCGCACAAGCAGTTGAAGGGACTGAAGAGCCAGAACCTGCGCGACCACATGAGTGAGGCCGAGCTGATTTTCACCGCGCTGGCGGAATTGTCCACACGCGCGGTTGCGGCGAGTGTGGAGGCAACCGGCATGGACGAAAACGAAAAGGCAGCACGCACCGGTGGCCGCATCGCCGGAAAGGCGCGTCTGGACCTGGAACAGAAGACCGGCCGCAAGGTGGTCAGCGCCGATAACCTGTTGCCGCCGGGCCGGAAGCAGCTCAAATGAAACTTCATTTCGAGTCCAACCTCGACTATCAACTCCAGGCCATCGAAGCCGTCTGCGACCTCTTCCACGGCCAGGAGACCTGCCGGACGGAATTCACCGTCACGCGGGATGCCGCCAGTGGGCAAATGTCGCTGCTTGAAAACGATCTCGGCATCGGTAACCGACTGACGCTGCTGGACGACGAGCTGCTGGCGAACCTGCACGCCATCCAGCTCCGCCACGGCCTGGCGCCTTCGCCTTCGCTGACGTCCGGGGATTTCACGGTCGAGATGGAGACCGGCACCGGCAAGACCTACGTCTATCTGCGCACCGTCTTCGAGCTGAACAAGCGCTACGGTTTCACCAAGTTCGTCATCGTGGTGCCGTCAGTGGCGATCAAGGAAGGCGTCTATCACACCATCGAGACCGCTGCGGAACACTTGAAGGGGCTCTACGCCGGCGCGCCTTTCGACGCCTTTATCTACGACTCGGCGAAGCTCGGCCAGGTGCGCAATTTCGCCACCAGCCCGCAGATCCAGATCATGGTGATGACGGTCGGCGCCATCAACAAATTCGGCGACGAACAGCAGGCGCAGTCGGAGGAAGCGGACGAAGCGTCCCGCCGAGAGAAATCCAAGAACGTGATGTACCGCCCCAGCGAGAAGACCGGCGGGGAGAAGCCCATCGACCTGATCCGGGCGACGCGCCCGATCCTTATCGTGGACGAACCGCAGAGCGTGGAAGGCGGCCTCGACGGCAAGGGCAAGAAGGCCATGGAGCGCATGAACCCGCTGTGCAACCTGCGCTACTCGGCAACGCCCAAACACGCGCTCCACATGGTGTTCAAGCTGGACGCCGTCGATGCCTACGAACGCAAGCTGGTGAAGCAGATCGAGGTGGCGGCAGCGTCGGTGGAGGGCGGGTTCAACAAGGCGTATGTGCGATTCATCGCGGCAGTATCCCGTGGCAAAAGTGTGGTTGGCGCCAAGGTGGAACTGGACGTTGCCACGGCACACGGCGTGGCCAGGCAAACGGTCACTGTGTCGCCGCTCGACAAGCTCGAAGAGGTCACCAAGCGGGAGATTTACCGCGACCACATCATCGGACAGGAGATCCGAGATGCCAAGGATGACAAGTTCATGGAGCTGCGCTTTCCCGGCGGCGAAGAATACCTCCGCCCCGGCCAAGCCTACGGCGACGTGGATGCGCTGGCGGTGCAGCGCCAGATGATCCACCGCACCATCAAGGAACACCTGGACAAGGAAAAGCGCCTCGCCCCGCAGGGCATCAAGGTGCTCAGCCTGTTCTTCATCGATGCCGTGGAGAAATACCGGCAGTACGACGCCGACGGCAACCCGGTAAAGGGCGACTACGCCCGCATCTTCGAGGAGGAATATCGCCGCCTCGCCAGACACCCCGATTACCAGAGCCTCTTCAAGGAAGTGGACCTGACGACCGCCGCCGCGGACGTGCACAACGGCTATTTCTCCATCGACAGGAAGAAGGTCGGCGCCAGGACGGTGGAGGTTTTCAAGGACACCAAAGGCACCACCCAGGCTGACGACGACACCTACAGCCTGATCATGCGGGACAAGGAAAAGCTGCTCAGCTTCGAGACCCCGCTGAAGTTCATCTTCTCTCATTCCGCCCTGCGCGAAGGCTGGGACAACCCGAATGTGTTCCAGATCTGCGCCTTGCGGGAGATGGGTTCCGAGCAACAGCGCCGCCAGACCATTGGGCGCGGCCTGCGCCTGTGCGTGAACCAGAACGGCGAGCGATTGCGCGGCTTCGAGGTGAACACGCTGACCGTGATCGCGACCGAGAGCTACGAACAGTTCGCCGAGAACCTGCAAAAAGAGATCGAGCAGGACACCGGCATCCGCTTCGGCATTGTGGAAACGCACCAATTCGCCGGGGTCAGCGCCACCGGTGTGGACGGCCAGCCCGCGCCGCTGGGCTTCGAGCAGTCCAAGGTGCTGTGGGAGCATTTGAAAGCCGCCGGACTTGTGAATGCCCAAGGCAAGGTGCAGGAGGCGCTACGCACGGCGCTCAAGGACGGCACGCTGACCTTGCCGGAACCGTTCGCCGCGCAACTGCCGCAGGTGACGGAAATTCTGCGCAAGCTGGCCGGGCGCCTGGAAATCAAAAACGCCGACGACCGCAAACAGGTGAAGACCCGCCAGGCCGTCCTGCACAGCGCGGACTTCAAGGCGCTGTGGGACCGCATCAAGCACAAGACCACCTACCGCGTGCAGTTCGATAACGAGGCCCTGCTGGCGGCCTGCATCAAGGCGACCAAGGACGCACCGCCCATCGCCAAGACCCGCCTGCAATGGCGCAAGGCCGACCTCGCTATCGGACGCGCGGGCGTGGAGGCGACGGAAACGGCCACGGCAGCCCCCGTGACCCTCGACGAAGGCGACATCGAGCTGCCCGACATCCTCACCGACCTCCAGGACAAAACCCAGCTCACCCGCCGCAGCATCCACCGCATTCTGGTGGAAAGCGGCCGGCTGGACGACTTCAAGCGCAACCCACAGCAGTTCATCGAACTCACGGCCGAGATCATCAACCGCGCCAAACGCCTCGCTCTCGTGGACGGCATCAAGTATCAGCGCATCGGCGCGCAGGATTACTACGCCCAGGAACTGTTCGAGACCGAAGAACTGCGCGGCTACCTCACCAGCATGGTCGCAGCCACCAGGAGCGTCCACGAGCAGGTGATTTACCAGTCCGATACCGAGCGCACCTTTGCCGAAGACTTGGAGAAAAACGAGGCGATCAAGGTGTACGCCAAACTTCCCGGCTGGTTCAAAGTTCCAACGCCGCTCGGACCCTATAACCCCGACTGGGCCGTGCTGGTGGAGAAAGACGGGGTCGAACGGCTGTACTTTGTGGTCGAAACCAAGAGCAGCCTGTTCACCGACGACCTGCGCGACAAGGAAAGCGCGAAGATTGAATGTGGCAAGGCGCATTTCAAGGCTTTGGCGGTCGGCGAAAATCCCGCACGTTATGCAGTGGCCCGTACCGTGGAAGATCTGCTCGCTTTGGCGGAGACGGTACAAGAGCAGAGCTGAACGTTGATTTGGGTTGCCCGCTACCTGCTCCGCATCACCCACGAAACGCCGCTAAGTATGGTGACGCACGGGGTGTTGGAGTCCGGGGAGCAATGGAGCAGTGAACCGTTAAGGATTGGGTCGTGGGCAGAAATTGTCACCGGATAGCGCGTGCCGATGGGATTACCAGTCATGCGCGGTGCGCAGAGGCCGCGATTCGCCACGGGTAACCGTACAGGCACTGCAAGCGGGTAGCGCCCGATCCCAAGAGGTCATGTCACCGGCCGCCATCTGCTGAAAGGCTCTCCTTACCGTAAGATGGTAATGCGTCCATCAGGAGGGCAACCATGACGATCATCGCCAAAATCACCGCCAAAGGGCAAACCACCATCCCCCGGGAGGTGCGCGCCGCACTGCATGTCGCAGCAGGCGACCTGATTGCCTGGGAGATGCTTGACGATGGCACGGCACGGGTCGCACGGGTGCAGCCGCTCGACATCGCGTACCTGAAGGCGGTCGAAAAGACGCTCTCGGAGTGGAGCAGTGCAGCCGACGAGGCCGCCTACCGTGACCTTTGATCGCTTTACCGTGGTGCGTGTGCCTTTTCCGTTCACGGACCGCGACAGCGCCAAAAACCTGCCCGCTCTGGTGCTCTCCACGTCTGCCGCATTCAATGCGGCTTCGTGCCATTCCGTGATGGCGATGATTACCTCGTCCGCCAATGCCCGCTGGCCGCTGGACTGTGCGCTGCAAGACCATGCCGCCGCAGGCCTGCCCGCGCCTTCCACTGTGCGCTTCAAGCTGTTCACGCTCGATCACCGCCTGGTGCGCGGTGAACTGGGCCGCCTGGCGCAACAGGATTAACAGATCGTGCAAGGCGCTCTGGCACAACTGCTGGGGTTTGGCCTGTAGCCCCTGGGTGGCAGATGACGATGGCTTCAGGCTGCGCTAGATTTTCGAGAGCGGTGCTTGCCTGGGCAGTCGCCCTGGCAAGCACCTGACCAGAATCAAGTCACTGAATAGGGCAGGAGTGGATTATGGCTGAGTGTATTTTACAGGATTGAACCGCCCCGGGTATTGAGGAGGCTCCAACTCTTGAGAAGATGGAGCGATGGAGACCCCGAAGAAGAAGTCCCCCACGTACTCGCCGGAGGTCCGCGAGCGGGCCGTGCGGATGGTGTTCGAGCACCGGTCTGAACATGCTTCGCAGTGGGCTGCGATCGAGTCGATTGCCGGCAAGATCGGCTGCACGGCGCAGACGCTGTGCAACTGGGTGCGCCAGGCCGAGCGTGACCGCGGACTGCGGCCCGGCCCCAGGGGTTACGCATGAAAACCAGGGTTATTTTTGACGGTATGGAGTGTGTGGTGATTTAGTGGGTCTCTGACCTTGCCCCCGGAAAACGTATCTCTTGCTGTGTGATTTGATCCATGCAAGGAGAGCGACATGATGAAGGCAACGCGGGCGCGCTACACGCTGGAGTTCAAGCAAGAGGCGGTGCGGCTGGTTGAGGGCGGTCAGAGCCGGGCGGCCGTGGCCAAGACCCTGGGGCTGGTTGATCAGACGCTGTTCAACTGGGTCAAGGCGAGCCGGCAAGGCCGGATGCGGGCGCGAACTTCATCCAACAGCTTCGGCTTGGGCGGCTCGCCTGAGGTGGAATCGGCTGGTGTTTTAGGGTGCAATAGCAGTTTGAGGTGACGTCCGGCCCTTGTATAGCCTTGATCCGTCCGTTATTAGGCACCGACAAGGTGTAATACAAGACGCCTTTTGGGGTGTCTACTTATAGTTAGATTTTCGGGGAGACAAAGTGCCTAGATCAGAGACAGTTCTACAAGTGTTTGTTGCATCGCCGGGTGATGTCGCCGAAGAGCGAGAGGTGCTTGAGTCAGTCGTAGCCGAACTCAATCGCACTTGGTCAAAGTCGCTAGGCCTACGCCTTGAGTTGCTGCGGTGGGAGACCTCCACACGCCCCGGTATTGGCAGCGAGCCTCAAGCCGTCATCAATTCGCAAATTGGAGATGAGTACGACGTATTCATCGGGATTTTATGGGGGCGAATTGGTACTCCAACTTCTAAAGCTGAATCAGGTACCTTGGAAGAGTTTGAAAGGGCGCATGCTCGATGGAAAGCTGATCCAAGCTCCGTTGAAATCATGGTTTACTTCAAAGACAAAGCAATTAAGCCCTCAGCGATTGATGGAGACCAAAATAGTCGTGTTCAACATTTCAAACGCTCGTTGGGAGATGAAGGTGTTCTTCATCACACATTTGAGGGAATTGAGAATTTTGAATCGTTAGTACGAGCACATCTGAGTGCGGTGGCTCAAAAATGGAGCAGAGGTCAATCTCCTGCCGTACAAGGCTCGGCGCTACCACTCATGGGTCCGCCAGCCACTGATGCAGTCAGTCCTGCCGACACGGAGGGTGACGATGACCTCGGCTTTCTGGATCATCTTGATCGCTTCGGGATGTCTTTGGAGCAGATGAATGCTGGCCTTCATGCAATTGCAGATGCGACAGCCTCGATGGGGGAACAAATGAACCGCCGGACGGTGGAAATCGAAGAAATTGGTGAGTTAAACGACCCGCAGCGAATGAAGGATGCCCGACGGACGGTCAAGGCCTCGGCTGAAGATATGAACAGATTTGCGGATATCTTGGATGGCCAGTTGCCTCTCCTTACTCGGTCGCGCAAAGAAGCTTTTGATGCCATAAGCAAGGCTGTGTCCCTGTACGAAGATTTTGATAGTGAAGATACGTCAGAAATTGATAAACTCGGCCAGTCTCTTGGATCAATGGTTGAAGCTGCCAGTGGCGCGCTAGAGAGCATGCGAGGGTTCAAGGAAACGGTCAGTGGTTTGCCCCGTTTGACTTCGGATCTCAATCGCGCAAAGCGCCGCGTCGCGAAGTCTCTTGACGAAGTTGTTGCCGAGATTTCAGCGACCATCAATACCGCAGATAGCCTTTTAGGTTCGCTTCCGTGAGCGCCATGCGCCGAAAATCTAACAAATCGTTGCAGCGGACATTTTACCCGCCACCCATTTTTGCTGCCGCAAAAATAGGCGTCTCCTCAAATGCCGCTGAACTCAAGCGTTGGGCCTCAATCAACCGAGCCATCATGCCCTCAACGAGAGAAAGAGCCATTTCATGAAACCACGCATCACAGTTATTACCCTTTGCGTTGATGACCTGGAACGGGCGGTACATTTCTACCGCGTTGGTCTTGGCCTACCAACGCAAGGCATCATTGGCAAAGAATTCGAGTATGGGGCTGTTGCATTCTTTGATTTACAGCCCGGCTTGAAACTCGCAATTTGGCCTCGCAAGAGCCTCGCTCATGATGCGGGAATTCCGATGGGTATTCCCAATCCCACCGAACTCTCTATAGGTCATAACGTCTCTTCCTCTGTCGAAGTCGATGCCGTTATGGAGCAGGCAAAGAATGCAGGCGCTGTTATCGTCAAACCAGCACAGAAAACCTTTTGGGGTGGTTACGCCGGTTATTTTCAAGACCCAGATCACCATCTCTGGGAGGTTGTGTGGAACCCTCAGTTGCTGCCCGAGGAGTGAGGCCCAACCCGGCAGTCGAGAGGGGCGCTTCGCGGCAAAGCCGCTCGCGCCCCTCACTTTTACGTTGGGCGTCAAAGTTCAAACCGTCGGCGGGGTTACGTCGTGCAGCTTAAAAGGGGGGGTTAGAAACGTGATACGTCAAGTCATGCTGTGCGCGCTGTGCGTCTTCTGCTTTCTGTCGGGTTGCACGCGAAGCCTCACTCCCGAAGAGCAGGCTCAGGTACAGGCACTACGCACGGAGCTTGAAGCGACCAAGAAGGAGGTCTCGGCGGCCGAAGTGCAGAACGCACAGTACAGCGGCGGGCTCGTGAAGGCACTAATAACCCTACGCCTCGAAATACTCAAAACAAACGAAGCCCTCATTCAGCAGCGAATTCATGCAATCGAGTCCGGATCAAAAGTGACGATTGAGACGGTCGCCACTAAGGCAGACCCCAAGCGCGCAAAAATGCTGGAAGAGGAGATGACAAGGCAGGAACTTAAGGTTTCGGAGGCGGAGGCGAAAGCAAGCCTCTACTCGGGCGGCCTTGTGGGTGCCATGGCTGTAATGGGTGCAGCAACCGAGCGAAACAGCCTGGCGATGCTTCGCCAGCAGTACTTGATTGCAAAGCACGGGCTCGCGCCTGCGCAACAAGGCGCCTCGGCGCCAAATTCCCCCAGCCAAGCATCAGAGAGTGCGCCCAAGGCAGAAGCGCCTGAAACGGCCACAGGAAGCGCCGATAGGGACCTGCGTGAGCAAGTACTGGACGTGACACTTCTTCGGAAACAGTACGCCAAGCAGGACTATCAGGACTACGTATTCTTCGATATCGCGTTCAATCCCAAGGGCCTTGATAAGCCCGCGCGAGCCATCAAGGGTGTACTCATCTTCACTGACCTATTTGGCGAACAGAAATTCGCGCTCAAATGGACAATTGAAAAGCCCGTGATCCCAGGAGCCGTGTATACCGAGAAGGGGTCAGGGTTTGAGTACAACCAATTCACTGACTCTCACCAATGGGTTCGAAGCACCGAGAAAGACAACATGAAGGTGAAGTTCCGTGTCGACAGCATCCTCTACCAGGACGGGACCTCGCGGAGCTTCGACGAGTGACGCCCAACAAGGCGCTCCAGCCGACGGTCCCGCTTCGCGGGCCCGCGGCTGAGCGCCGGCGTTAGGCCGCACAACACGCATCTGAGGTGTCTTGAATGAAAGTCCTGAGGATCATCGCCGACATCGAGACTGCTGACGTGCAGAAGGCGGACGCCTTTTATCGAGACGTGCTGGGTCTCGATCTAGCTATGGACCATGGGTGGATACGCACTTACACCTCTAAAGTGAAGATGGCTGTCCAGGTCAGCTTCGCCACAGAAGGGGGCTCGGGTACGCCTGTGCCACACCTGTCAATCGAGGTTGATGATCTTGATGAAGCCATGCGAAGAGTCAAGAAAGCCGCTCTTCCCATTGAGTACGGCCCCATAAATGAGCCTTGGGGAGTGCGCCGGTTTTATGTTCGGGATCCATTTGGCAAACTCATCAACATCCTGCAGCATGAGTAGGCAGGTGCGGCCTAACAATTCGCTGCAGGCGCGACGGCCCTGACGGGCCGCGGCCTGAGCTCAAACGTTATGCCCCTTGGAGAATTGCAGTGCATTTCGCAAATGTTGATGGGCAAAAGCGTTCCGCCTTTCCGAAAGGAATTGGCGAGTGCCCGGCGTGCAGCGAAAAGGCCGTTGCAAAATGCGGAACGCAAAAGCTTTGGCATTGGGCTCACGCCACCAAGAAGAACTGCGATCCGTGGTGGGAGAATGAAACCGTATGGCACCGGGAATGGAAGTCCCACTGGGCGCCGGAGCAGCAGGAAGTCGTGCAGTATTCGGAAATCACTGGCGAAAAGCATATTGCAGACGTAAAGAATCTGAACGGAACCGTTCTTGAGTTTCAGCATTCGCAAATGAACGAGGCGGAGCTGAGGTCTCGGGAATCTTTCTACGGAGATATGGTTTGGGTAGTGAGTGGCACCCCATTTCTGAAAAATATAGTGTTTGGCGCCAAACTACCAAACCCGGAAGACCCACTCTCCAAAGATATGTGCATATATCCGCCGCAACGCGTCAGCGGCGAGTTCGTGTATTACTTGGCATCTAAGCGCGAGCCTGGCTGCACCATGGTGGAAATCCATGGGAGCCACAGAATTGAAAAAATTGTTCAAGAGAGTCACATAGGCCACTACTTGTTTATGTGGAAGCACCCGAGAGAAATATGGCTTATCTCCGAGGTTCCCGTATATTTTGATTTTGGTGGGGAAGTTCTCTGGCGCCTATCAAGATTCAACAGCGCCAGCCCACATTGCCTACAGTCTGTTGCCAAATCATCGTTCATCGGTAGTTATGGTGGGCGCGGCGGGGCATAACCATTCGCTGCAGGCGCGACGGCCCTGACGGGCCGCGGCCTGAGCTCAAACGT
>WOYI010992738.1_pt1 | contig 19174 bp, 19 predicted proteins | sample 6423411 | NCBI WGS metagenome assembly WOYI01 (sample SAMN13441803, study PRJNA592873) | oil field metagenome | biome: oil field; feature: oil-well bore; material: oil-contaminated soil; isolation source: oil-contaminated soil from oil-well borehole | place: Germany: Wietze | collected 2016-10-18 ... | reverse complement strand
ATTGCTGCACGTGATCCTAAGTCACGCCTGTCTGCCAATTCCAGCACTTCCCCGGGATTTGCAGTGCAATTATACGTGAGGGAGTTTCAAGCGTCAATGACGGGAAGAATTGGGCGCTGCCCGCTCGCACCGAGTATAATTACGCACCAGTGAAACCACACGCCCATCATTGACACCAGGAGACGACGTGAGCAGGATCATTAAAACTTCAACCCCCGGTAAAGAGCGGAACCAACTCAGCAAGGCCATCGTGGTAACAGTCCGGGAGTTTATGCGCCAGAGTGAACCGGATGACAACACCAAGGATATGATCGCATTCGTCATCCTCGCGCTGCGTGAGATCGCCGAGGGAATCGAGAAATCCGTGGCCGCCTGGGAGAAACGGGACTATTGGGTCAAGGCGGATAAGTACCGCATGGATTGGATGTGGGTCACGCCGGCCGAGAAGGCTTTGAACAAAGCGTTCATAGCTGAAGATTGGGCAGGAATTGCCAGTCAATTGCTTGCCTTGATGGGGCATTTTAACACGATCAAGGTCTCCGATAAGCATCGGATGGGCAAGCCCTGGGTTGGCGCTTATCAGGAGTATCTGCTTACGCCTTAACTTTTCTCCGTCGCAAGCCCGAATTCTGACCGAAACAAAACATGAAAAGACTGCATAAAAAGACTTTTCGAATAGGTGCTATTATTCTGGCTGTTGCCATCCTGTTTGCCTCCGTTTACTTTCTAACCCTATATCCGCACCATGGCACAGTCAAAAATTTTGACGAGTCTTTGCCCTTGGACCATGTTCTGACTCAGCGTAAAACCGTTCAAGATTTGAAATACTTCTTTACTCATCTCAAGGGTCGGCATCCGGCCTGGCTGGATGGATCGACTGGGTTAGTTGAAGCCTAGAAGAGCAATACCAGACCGAATTAGGTCAACTTGATGAGCAGGTGACCGTCCTCGCACTGTGGCAAGCGTCGAGCCGAATAGCGGCGCGGCTCAACGACGGTCATACCGGGGTGAACTGGATCAATCCCAAGACGCCTCTCTTTATTGACAACTTCAAACAACTGGAGGACTATGGTGCACCGCTGACCATTGATGGCATCCCGACCCAGGAGCTTTTGGATCAATACCTCTTGATGGCATCCTACGAGTTGCCTTATTATGGGAAGGCCCGCTTTCTGACCACGGTAATCGTCTCTGAACAAATGTTGACCTTTTGCGGCGTGGACACCTCCGATGGTGTGGATATGACGTTTTTAACGGATGAAGGAGAACAAACCTTCCATTACATCTTTGTGCCGCTCAAGAGAGTTGTTCGATATGACCGCCCAGACGATGAAAATTGGGTGGATTATGCCATTGATCGTGAGAATGATCTCGGTATTTTCACCTTGCGAGGCTGTAATTACAACGAGGAATACCAATCCACCTTGGATGCTTTTTTTGCTGAGGTATTCGAGTATGAAATTTCGAATGTCGTGGTGGATTTGAGGGGCAATGGGGGCGGAAATTCCCTTGTTGCAAATGAATTCCTGCGGTATATTGATGTCGATCAATACAAGTTGTGGGGTTTTGCAGTTCGATTTGGCTGGTATCTCCATAAAACAACGACGTTGTGGTGGACAATCGAAAGCAACCTGAGACCTTCAGTGGGAATTTATTCGTTCTGACCGATACATTTACCTACAGCGCCGCGATGGATTTTGCAATGCTGATTAGCGATAACGATTTGGGGACTCTTGTTGGATCGCCTTCAGGCAATCTGCCCAATGGTTATGGTGATAGCCTCTTCTTCCAAATGCCAAACTCAGGCCTTGCATTCAGTGTTTCATTCAAAAGCTGGCAACGGGTAGATACCTCTAAATCCGGGGAGCCGCTGATGCCTGATTACGTGGTGCCATCTGAGGAGGCGCTGGATAAAATCCTTGAGTTGATCGCTGACTAAATTTCGGGGCAGGGGGCAGGATGTCAATCTCGCGCAATAGAAAAGTATTCAAACGATATCTTCTCTCTATTCAGACACGATATTCCTTCTTTAGCTTGTCATTCGTCAAATCAGTAAATTCTATTGACAGAGAGGCAGGAGAGGCGTTTATTAGTTTCGGCCGCTATGGTTATGGTAAGGATCATTATCACGACCTATAATACGACCGACTTTTTTCTGGATTTTAGGCTGAAAACGGAATAGGGCATCGATTCTAAATTTCGCTTAGAAGGGTTCTGATGAAGCCTCTTAGCAGTTCCTCATCAACGAAAGGGGGATTAATGGTACTATTGGGTGGGACTTCTCACCCTAAAACGTCCCACTTTGACAATTCACCGTGTTGGCAGATTTCGGAAAGCCTGACTCACCAAATCACCAAAGGATATTTTCGCTCTTATGCCACTCAACCGCATTGAATCTCACCCCATCCTACCCATTCCAGAGAAAGAGACCCTCGAGTTCACCTGGCAAGGCCAAAAACTGACAGCAAAAAAAGACGAAACGATAGCTTCAGCATTGATTGCCAACGGTATCGACATTTTCGGCCATCACCCCAAGGACGGATCGCCTCTGGGGCTTTTTTGCGCCAATGGGCAGTGTTCTCAGTGCCTTGTCCTGCTGGAGGGACGTCCGGTCAAAGCCTGCATGACCCCAGTTCGGGCTGCCGCATCCATCTGTCCCGCAGATGGCCTGCCGGATATCTCCCGCCTCCCGGCCGATCCCATTTCATTCATCGCCGAAGCCACTCAGGAAGTCAAAGACGTGCCTGTCCTGATCATCGGCGGCGGCCCCGCCGGCCTCTCAGCAGCCCTGGAACTGGGTCAACTGGGGGTTCAGACCCTGCTGGTCGATGATAAATCCAGGTTGGGCGGGAAACTCGTTTTGCAGACCCACCGCTTCTTTGGTTCAAGCCATGCTGTCCACGCTGGCACCCGCGGGATTGATATCGCCGGGAAATTGGCTGACGAACTCACCCAATACCCCTCGGTTGAAGTCGGGCTCAATACGACCGCGGTTGCGCTTTACGAAGATCAGGTCGTCGGCTTATGGGACGCCAATGAGGACCGGTATCTTACGGTGCGGCCCCAGGTCCTGCTCGTGGCAACCGGCGCGCGGGAGCGGAGCCTGCCCTTCAAAGGTAACACCTTGCCGGGCATCTACGGCGCTGGCGCTTTCCAAACGCTGGTCAACCGCGACCTCGTCCGCCCGGCCAAAGACCTTTTCATCGTGGGCGGCGGGAATGTCGGGCTGATCGCCGGTTATCACGCCCTCCAGGCTGGGATCAACGTCGTCGGTTTGATGGAGGCAATGCCCCAGTGCGGTGGGTACAAGGTCCACGAGGATAAGCTCGCCCGGTTCAACGTGCCGATCCTGACCTCCCACACCATCCTGGAAGCTAAGGGCAAAGACCATGTCAGCAGCGTCGTCATCGCCAAAGTGGATGAGCGTTTCAAGCCCATTCCAGGGACCGAGAGCGAGGTGGCCTGTGACTGTGTGCTGATCGCAGTCGGCCTGAACCCCGTGGATGAATTTCTCTTCAAGGCCCAGGAAGTCGGGCTGCCAGTCTACGCCGCCGGCGATGCCGCTGAGATCGCCGAGGCTTCCGCCGCGATGTTCTCCGGCAAGATCAAAGGACGGGAAATAGCCCGCCATCTTGGCTGGGACACTCCCGAAACCCCCAAGGATTGGCTGACCTTTGAATCAATCCTCAAGTCCAGACCCGGCGATGTTCTGGGGCTGGATGAAGGTCTCCGGTCCGGCAAGGCTTTTCCTATCATGCACTGCCGGCAGGAGATCCCCTGTGATCCCTGCGCGTCGGTCTGCCCCAAAGACCTGATCCGGATTGACCCCCAGGACATCCGCCATCTGCCGGAATTCTGCGAGCTGGATGATAAGAACTGCATCGCCTGTGAACGCTGTGTGGCAGTTTGCCCGGGGCTGGCGATCACGCTGGTGGATTTCCGCCGAAACCAGGCTGAACCTTTTGTGTCAATCCCGCTGGAATTCTCCCCGGACCTCATCCAGGTTGGCGACCGGGTCCCGGTGACGGACGTGGACGGGCAGGTTCTGGGCCGCTTCCCTGTGGACCGTGTCCGCAGCCTGCGAGAGTTCTCCAGAACGCTCATTGTCCGGGTCAAAGTCCCGGCGGAATTGGCGACCCATGCCGCCGGCATTCAGATTATCTCGGCCTGGGAACCATCCGCAGCGGAGAGCGACCATTTCCTCGGAGAAACGCCTCAGGAGAACATCGTCTGCCGCTGCGAACACATCTCCGCGGATGAGATCAGAGCTTTGGTTAGGGCTGGCGTCCGGGACATCAACCAGATCAAGGCTGAGACCAAGGCCACCATGGGCGCCTGCGGCGGTAAGACCTGTCTCTCGCTGATCAAGAAGATCTTCCGGGAGGAAGGAGTCCCCCTCGAGGCGGTCACCGATCCGCCCGTCAGGCCGGTGTTTGTGGAGACTCCCCTTTCCATCCTGGCCGGGAAGGCGCAGGAGGGCAGCGAAAAATGACCTCCCCCCAGTCCAATTTTGATGTGATCATCATCGGCGCCGGGTCAGTCGGCGTCCCAACCGCTTATTTCATGGCCAGAGCCGGCTTGAGCGTCTTGGTCATCGAACAGCTGCCCAGCGTGGGTCAGGCCTCCAATAAACACGCGATCGGCGGCATCCGCGCCACGCATTCCGATCCAGCGAAGATCCATTTGGGCAATCGCAGTCTGGCGGTCTTTGCCAACTGGCAGGCCCGGCACGGCGATGATCTTGAATGGCGTCAGGGCGGCTATTCCTTTGTCGCCTATACGGATGAGCATGTCCAATCCCTGAAAGACCTCACAGCCTGGCAGGTTGAACACGGATTAAATATCTCCTGGCTTGAAAGGGCCGTCATGCTGGAGATCCTGCCCCAGCTGAATCCGGCAGGGCTGCGGGGTGGGACCTTCTCCCCCGAAGATGGCAGCGCATCACCGCTCAAGTCCGCCTTTGCCTTCCATTTGCGAGCTGTGGAGGCCGGGGCAGTTTTTCACTTCAATGAAGCGGTCACCGGTTTCATCAAGCACGGCGACCGTTTGACCGGCGTTGTGACGGACAGGGGCAGGTATTCCGCCTCCACGATCATCAACGCCGCGGGCGGCTGGGCCCGGCCCATTTCGCAGCTGGCCGGCGTGGATATCCCGGTTGAACCCGATTCACACGAAGCCGCAATCACTGAACCGGTCCAGCGCCTCTTCCACCCCATGGTCGTGGATATGCGCGCCCGTCCGGGTTCGACCAATTTCTACTTTTATCAGCACCCCACGGGCAAGATCATCTTCTGCATGACGCCCGACCCGCCCATCCTGGGAACCCACACGATCGCGTCCAGCGATTTCCTGCCCCGGGCGTCCCGCCGGCTCCTGGAACTGATGCCGGTCCTGCAGCACATCCGGGTCCGCCGGGTGTGGCGGGGCACCTACCCCATGACGCCAGACGGCTCGCCTATTCTGGGGGAAGTGCCCGGCCTGGAGGGTTATCTTCTGGCGACCGGGATGTGCGGCCAGGGCTTCATGCTTGGCCCCGGCGTCGGCCAGCTTCTCACGGCTTTGGTATTGAATCATCTAGACAATCAGGATAAAATCATTCTGGAAAAATTATCCTATTCACGTTCCTTTGATTCCGTTGAGGTATTAAAGTAAATGATCAAGGCCGTAGTCCTGGATATAGGCGGCGTCCTGATACGAACTGAAGATCGTTCCGGACGCCGTTTGCTTGAAGAGCGGTACCAGCTTCCCGCTGGCACCGTTGATTGGCTGGTTTTCGATTCCGAAGCGGCCGCGGCCTCCACGGTCGGTCAGGTCCAGTCAGAAGCAGCCTGGAAATCTGTTCAGGAAAAACTGAATTTAACGGATGAGGCCCTGGCAGAGTTCATTGAGCTATTCTGGTCAGGCGATGTTTTTGACCGGGCGGCCTTTGACTACCTCTGCTCACTCCGGCCGGATTATCTCACCGGGATCCTTTCAAATGCCTGGGAGGGCGCCCGAGAGGGCTTTATCCAGCGTTACGGCATGGTTCAGGGTGAGACGGTGGATCAGATCCTGATCTCTTCGGAGCTGGGAATCCGCAAGCCTGACCCGGCGATCTACCGCACCTTGCGAGATACCCTCGGCGTTCGCTATGACGAAATCCTTTTCGTGGATGATTTCATCCGGAATGTGGAAAGCGCTCAGGAACTGGGCATCCAGGCCCTGCACTATCAGCCTGGCCTGGACCTCAAAAACCTTATAAAATCGGGGCTGGTGTCTGAATAAAAACGACCGCGATGAAAGAAGAAACGCGATGCAACTGGAAAACCTGTTAGAAAAACTTCCTGAAGATTATTCTGCGATAGATATCGAGCAGATCAAAAAGGCGTACGAGTTCGCGGAGAAGGCCCACCAGGGGCAGACCCTGGCTTCCGGTCTGCCGTACATCACTCACTGCGCTTCTGTCGCCGCGATCCTGGCGGAAATGACCGTTCCCCCGGAACTGGTCGTCGCCGGTTTGCTGCATGACGTGGTGGAAGACACGCCCGCCACGCTCGATGACATCCGCAAAGAATTTAATCCGGAGATCGCCAACCTGGTGGATGGCGTCACCAAGTTGACCAAGCTGCCGAACCTTTTGCGGGGCGATCACCACAGCGAAGATGAGGCAGCCAAGGCCCACGCAGCCCCCCATAAGAAAATCCGGGAAGATGATATCGCCGAGGTGCTCCGCAAGACCTTCCTGGCAATGAGCGATGATATCCGCGTCGTGCTGATCAAGCTCGCGGATCGGCTTCACAACATGCGCACGCTTTCCTATTCCAGCGAGGAGAACCAAAAACGGATCGCGCAGGAGACCCTCGATATCTTCGCCCCCCTGGCCAACCGGCTCGGAATCTGGCAGATCAAATGGGAACTGGAAGACCTGGCCTTTCGTTATGTTGCTCCCAAGGAATACAAGGAAATCGCTGAGAAGCTCGCCAATCGCCGCGCAGACCGTGAACGCCAGATCCAGGAGATTGTGAGCCGGCTTCAGGAGGAACTTCAAGCTGAAGGCATCGAGGCCCGGATCTCCGGCCGGCCGAAACACATCTATTCCATTTATAACAAAATGATCCGAAAGGAAAAACCTTTCGAAATGCTGATGGACCTGCGCGGGGTGCGGCTGATCGTCAAGGATATCGCCACCTGTTACCGCGCTCTGGGCGTGGTCCACATGAAATGGCGTCCCATCCCCGGGGAGTTTGATGACTACATCGCCGCCCGGAAGGACAACAACTATCAATCCCTGCATACGGCGGTCATTTTCGATGACAATAAGCCGCTTGAAGTCCAGATCCGGACCGAAGAAATGCACGAGCGGGCGGAATATGGCATTGCTGCGCATTGGCGCTATAAGGAGAACCAGGCCAATATCAAGCAGTCCTATGAACAGAAGATCAGCTGGCTGCGCAGCCTGCTCAACCTCCAGCAGGAAGGCGAAGATGCCGATGATCTGGTTGAAGGCTGGAAATCTGATGTCTTCAAAGACCGGGTCTATGTCCTGACTCCCCAGGGCGATATCATCGACCTGCCAGCCGGCTCCACCCCCATCGACTTTGCCTACCACGTCCACACCGAGATCGGCAACCGCTGCCGCGGGGCGAAGGTCAACGGCAAGCTTGTTTCGCTGGACTACGTCCTCGAAACCGGCAACCAGGTGGAAGTGCTGACCGCCAAGCGCGGCGGCCCCTCCCGGGACTGGCTCAACCCCAACCTTGGGCTGGTGCGCACCAGCCGGGCAAAAGCGAAGATCAAACAATGGTTCAAGCGGCAGGATAGGGAATCCAACCTGACACAGGGCCGGATGATGCTTGAAAAGGAATTCAAACGCCTGGGTTTGAAGAACGTTGAACTGGCCGAGTTTCTAGTGGATCTGAATGTCAAAACCATTGACGACCTCTATGTGGCGATCGGCTGTGGGGATATCGGCGTTGGCCGGGTGATCAACAAGATCGCAGAAGCGGAAGAAGAAGAACTCCAGGAAGAATTTAAATTCGATCTGGTTGAAGCCCCAGTAGCGACAGCGCCGTCAGATGCCGTTACCGTGATGGGTCTGAAAGGCATCGCTACAACTATGGCAAAGTGCTGCAACCCGATGCCCGGCGATGAGATCATCGGATACATCACCCGCGGCCGGGGAGCGACCATCCACCGGCAGGATTGTCCCAATATCCTGCGTGTGACGGAGAAAGAGCGTCTGGTCAAAGTCTCCTGGGGGCAGCCCGGCAAGACTTTCACCGTCCCCGTGCAGATCAAGGCCTACGACCGTCAGGGCCTGATGTCGGATATTTCCAATGTGCTCACGGATGAGAATGTCAATGTGATTGATATGTCCATGAAGATGAACCAGCACCTCGCCGTGATCAAATTGGTCTTGGGAGTCCAGGGCATTCCCCAGTTGAGCCGGATCCTGACGAGGTTGGAAAGTCTGCCCAATATTTTCGAAGCGAAACGGCGCCGTCCGGGTTGAAAATTCTGTTATAATCTGGCTGCAATTTGCGCCCATGTAGTCTTTACGAAACAAAATTCATAGTGTAAAATCGCACCCAAGAACTCGCCGTTTTTATTTTAGGAGGAGAGAATGCCTCGAATTTATTGTCATTATCTGGATTGTCTGTTTCTGGACGGTAAATACTGTAGTGCAGCGGCCATTGAACTGGATCCGGATAACGGCTGCAAAACCTATCAGCCCAACGACGAAGTCGACCTGGAAGACTGGGATGAACAAGAAGAAGTCGATGAGTGGGACGATATAGAAGGGGATGAAGACGATGAAGAACTTTGGGTTGATGAGGAAGACGAAGATCTCCTCGGGCTTGAGCTTGATGATGAAGAGGAGGACGAAGAATTTTAATTCTCCATCCATCCCTTTTTATCTCATCACACCTAGGATTCAAATCAATATTTTATAAAACCAAATAATAGAGGCTTGTTCAAAGCCTCTATTATTTTTCGCCTGCAATCCCAGGATTGAGTATAATCAAATCACGACTGAATTATGTCTGATGAAATTTCAGAAGCGAATAATTCAAGAACACACCGGAGGTACACCATGTCCACGATTGAGACAGTTCCATTCAAAGCGATCAACGTTTATATCAACCAGGACTATCTGGAATCGGTCCTGATGGACGTTTTGACGGACTACAAGAAATTATCCAAAGACCAGCAGATCGAGTTCACCCGCTTCCTGCGCAAATATGTCACCATTCTCGGCTTTCGGGACCCCTCCCGGGCGCCCCTCCCTCTGCAGGTCAACGCTCTGGCCAAAGCCTTTGAAGAGAAAGACGAAGTTGTGCCGTATGTCCTGAGCATCTGGGCCAAAACCCATGAGGCGCTGGCTGCGGATGTCAAAGCCTGGCTGGAAGAAAAGAAATTTGAGAATCTGGCAACGGAACGAGAATATGCCGAGGACGCAGGATTCACGCCGGACTTTCCTGAGAAGCTGAGCTTTGACAAGCTGGAAAAGGACTTTGCCAAAGCGAACCCTGACGCCAAATACGAGCGCGACGACCTGATCCTGATGGTGTTGTGGATATCAGGCCGCTTACCGAAAGAATAATCTGATTTATAATGGAGCCAATCCATTTCATGAGAAGCAGCTGGCCCGGAGAGTGAATTAATGGAACCTCTAGCGATGGAAAAAGAAGTCGGAAATATCACCGTCTCGCCTGAAGTATTGCACAAGATTGCCCGCCTGACCACCCTGAGCGTTCAGGGCGTCAGCCGGATGGCCTGCTATCGCGGTAGCCTGGAAAAGCTCTTAAGCAAAGATGAACTCAAGGGCGTCAAAGTGGCAATCCGGAATAATCAGGCCTTTGTGGAAATCTTTGTGGCCCTGATGAGCAATTACAATGTCAGAGATGTCAGCCGCGAAATTCAATCCAGGGTTTCCCGTGCCATATCCGAAATGGTCGGTATGGAAGTCGGCGGCGTCACCATCCACGTGATGGATATTGATTTTAACGCTTAGTCCCGTCAATCGATAAGAAGAACTTTTAACAATGAAAACACGCACCAAAGCCCGGAGTATAGCCTTACAGGTACTTTACGAAGTCGATCTCTGCGGGCACCAGCCTGGGGTGGTCCTTGCTGAGCATTTTTCCCGTCTGACCATGGATGATGGTTTGAAGGATTTCATCAGCCAGATTGTGTCAGGCGTGGTTGAGTACCAGCAGACTTTGGATGAATTCATCGCTGATTTTGCGCCGGATTGGCCGCTGGACCAGGTAGCTGTCATTGACCGCAACCTGCTCCGGATTGCCCTCTGGGAAATCGCCGTATATGAGCAGACCCCAGTCAAAGTCGCCATCAATGAGGCTGTGGAGCTGGCCAAAGTCTATGGCTCGGATGGGACGGCGCGCTTCATCAATGGCGTGCTGGGCGGCTTTATCGATAACCTTGATGAGATCAAAGTCAGTATGGAAATTCTTCGTGATCAGGAAGACGAGTAATTCCAAATCGCACTTTGAAACTGGGTTGAGGCTGCTGGCTGGCATGGCCCTTCTGGTGATGCTCTTCAGCGCTTGCTCCCTGCCCTTGGCAAGCGAGTCAACGAACACTCCCCCCGCTCTCACAGAAGATCAACACACACCTCCCAATGTCGCTATTCAATTCAATTTAACCATTCCCACGGCCCTGGGCGCTGGCGAACGAGTCGTTTTGGAACTCGTTGATGAAGTGACCGGCTTGCCCTATAACACCCGGCAATACGACCTGATCCAAACCTCCGAGAGCGAACACACGATCACCCTGGACTTTCCCCAGGGTTCGGTGCTTAAATACCGCTATGTCAAAATTGGGGCAGGGATGGTCCCCGAAGCCACGCCCCAAACGGATGAAGTCCGTTACCGGATGCTCGCAGCGGAAGCAAATACCACCGTTGTGGATCACCTCCAGTTCTGGCAGGACAGCCCGCTTCAGGGCGAGACGGGCGTCCTCACAGGGCAGATCACTTCGTCGGCCACAGGGCTGCCCCTGGCGGATATGCTGGTGAGCGCAGCCGGCAACCTGACCTTTACGGATGCGAACGGCCGCTTCTCCCTGCCCGAGATCTTCCCGGGCGTCCATAACGTGGTCATCTATGCGCTGGATGGCGCTTACAATACTTTTCAGCAAGGCGCTTCGGTGGTGGCCGGCGAGACAACACCGGTCAAGGTCGCCCTCACGCCCAGAGAAACCGTGGCGGTCACCTTCAATGTGACCCCGCCCAACGACGCTCTGGGCATCCCGATCTACCTGGCCGGAAACATCGTTCAACTGGGGAACACTTTTGCTGACCTGAATGGCGGCATGAGCCTTGACCCCAAGCAGCTGCCCCTCCTGGTGGCGCAAGCGGATAACACCTTCAGCCTCACCCTGGATCTCTATGCCGGGTTGGATCTGCGCTACAAATTCACTCTGGGAGATGGTTACTGGAATGCCGAGCAGGCCGCCGAGGGCGGCGGCTGGAAGCTCCGGCAGCTGATCGTCCCCGACCATGACCTGACCCTGGACCTCAGCATCGCCGGATGGCGTTCCGCTGATGCTGCCGCGATCACATTTGAAATCTCCATCCCGCCCGAAGGGGGCAACGGGGATGAGAAATTCATCCAGTTCAAGGCCCGGGAATGGACCAACCCCCTCCCGCTTTGGCCCTTGGGAGATGGGAAGTACCTCTTTATCCTCTTTTCACCCCTCGACCGGACGGTGCCTGTTTCCTATCGGTTCTGCCGCAATGAAGATTGCCAGCAGGCTTTGAACGCTGAAGCTTTGGCGACTGAGGCGAGTTTCCAGCCCAGTGAGACCGTTCAGACCATCCAGCTCACCCTTGCAGAGTGGGCAAACTGGCATCCGGCGGATGGCCCTGTGGAAGTCGTGGCGGCCAATGTTCCCCCGAAGGACAGCGCTTACCTGACCCAGATCGAACTCTCCCCGGAAATGGACCCGACCTGGCAGGTTTACGCGCCGATCGCCATCAGCGAAATCGCTGAAATTGGCGCAAATGCCATTCAATTTGCGCCTCAATGGTTCCTGGGCTCGGACGGGGAGCTTCAGCCCGAATGGGTAGAAACGCCCTTCACTTATGCCCTATCCAATCTGATCGCCGCCAGCAAGGCGCAGGGCTTATCCGTCAGCCTGTTCCCCCAGGTTGGGCCGACCGATGCGCTGGTCAAATTCTGGACGGCTGGGGACCGCTCTGCGCAGTGGTGGGAGGACTGGTTTGCTTCCTATCAAACCTTTATCCTGAATTATGCGCGGGTGGCCGCGGATGCCGGAGTGGAACAGCTGGTGCTGGGCGGCAAGGCCGTTCTGCCGGCCTTCTCCGGCGGCTATTTCCTCGATGGCAGCGTCTCGGATGTCCCCGCGGCCATGGATGATGAGTGGGTTTCTCTGATCGGTGAAGTGCGTGAAATCTTTGCCGGCGACTTGGTCTGGGCCACCAATGCTCAGGTTTCAGTAGACCCCCTGCCGGGATTCATCGCCCTGTTTGACGCGATCTATGTTACGGTGGATGCGCCGCTGGCAGACCCGGACTTCCCCACCTCCGACCGCATCGCGGCAAACTTTTGGGAGGTTCTGAACGCGCAAATCTATCCCATCCATGAAACCACCGGAAAGCCCATCATCATCGCCTTGGGCTATCCCTCAACGGCCGATGCTGTTAAGGGCTGTCTGCTGATCGATGAAGCCTGCTCCAATGATGGCGTTTTCCTCGCCTCAGAAATCTCCCAATCAACCGTTGACCTGGATCTCCAGGTCAGCATCTACAACGCCCTCCTCCCCATCATTGCGGATCAGGACTGGGTGTCTGGCATCAGCATCCGGGGTTATAATCCAGTTGTCTCTGTGATGGATGGCTCCTCGTCTATCGCGGGCAAGCGAGCCAGGGATGTGATCTGGTATTGGTTTGCCGGACTCAACGCTGGGGAATAGGCAATACGATACGAAAATCTCCTTAAACTCACCCCAACTCTCAGGAGGAAATCCTTTTTATGGATCAAGCACTCACCCATTGGCTTGATGCACACTGTATTCACTCTGAAAAACCGATCATTTACAATCCAGACCGGGCAGCGCTCGTCATGGCGGCTGTTAGGAACGGCGAAGGTGAACTTTCCTCGGAAGGCGCGCTGGCGGTCATCACCGCGCCCTACACCGGCCGCTCGCCCAAAGACAAATACCTGCTTGCCGATGCAAATCGCACTGATATTTGGTGGGGAGCGATCAATCAACCGGTAACCCGCAGCCAATTTGATGCCCTGCAAGGCCGGATAGCGCGCCATCTTTCTGACCAGGCGCTCTTTGTCGTCGATTGTTTGATCGGCGCGGACCCTCAGTTCCAGAAGAAGGTCCGCCTGGTGACGGAATACGCCTGGCAGGCGCTGGTGGCGGAAAACTTGTTCATCCGTCCTGGCCTCGCCCATGCCACGCCCCCGGAGATCACGATCTTAGCCGCTTCAGGCCTGCAGCTGCCCCCGGAATTCCAACCCTCCCAGTCCCCCGCGGCGGTATACCTGGACCTGGCGGCCCAGGTGATCCTGATCGCCGGAACAAAATATGCCGGCGAAATCAAAAAGTCAGCCTTCACGGTCATGAACGGCATTTTGCCGGATTCCGATGTCCTGCCAATGCATTGCTCCGCCAATGTTGGCGCGGGCGGCGATGTGGCGCTCTATTTTGGTCTTTCCGGCACCGGGAAAACCACCCTTTCCTCCACGCCGGAAAGGGCCTTGATCGGGGACGATGAGCACGGCTGGGGCGAAAATGGGGTCTTCAATTTTGAAGGCGGCTGCTACGCCAAGACCATCCGGCTCAACCCCGAACTGGAGCCGATGATCTGGGATGCAAGCAATCATTTTGGGACTGTCCTGGAAAATGTGATCCTCGACCCGCAAACCCACCAAGCGGATTTTGATGACGGGTCCATCACGGAAAACACCCGCTCCGCCTATCCTCTCACCCGCATTGAGAATCGGCTGGATTCCGGCATGGCTGGCCACCCCAAAAACATTTTCTTCCTGACGGCCGATGCTTTTGGCGTCCTCCCGCCCATCGCGCTGCTGAATGAGCATGAGATCGTCTACTACTTCCTCTCAGGCTACACCTCGAAGGTCGCCGGGACGGAGCGCGGCCTCGGTAAGCAGCCTCAGGCCACTTTCTCCACTTGCTTTGCGGAACCCTTCCTGCCCCTCAAGCCGAGCATCTATGCCCAGATGCTCCAGCGGAAAGTGCACCAACATGGCTGCCGGGTCTGGCTGGTGAACACGGGCTGGACCGGCGGCGATTATAACAGCGGCTACCGGATGCCCCTGCCGCACACCCGCCGGATGGTATCCTGGGCGCTCTCCGGCTCGCCAGCCGCTTACCACCAGGATTCCGTCTTTGGCTTGATGGTCCCGGATAATATCCCAGGGATTCCCAGCGAACTGCTCTTTCCCGAGCGGATGTGGGAGGACCCCGGCAAGTTTGGGGAAGTTGCCCGATATTTGAAGCAGAAATTTGAGGAGAATATCCAACGTTATCACAGCTGATAAAAATAAAGCGCATCTTAACCTGAAAGCGGAGCATTCCGAGAACGGTTGTGATAAACTTCATTTGGATCAACCCGTTCGTTAGGCTTATTTAGCGCGATAAAAATCCTCGAGATTCGAATTTAACCCTGAACTTGGAGAAGGCATGGAAAAATTTATCATCAATGGGGGGCTTCCGCTCAGTGGAGAAATCACACCTTCGGGCAATAAGAACGCAGCTCTCCCCCTGATGGCCGCCTGTCTGCTCACGGACGAGCCGGTGACCCTGCACAACGTCCCGGATATTCTCGACGTGAAAGCGATGGTCAGACTGCTGGAAAGCCTCAATGTCAAAATTGACTATCTGGACAAGGCCACTTTACGTTTGGATGCCAGCGATATTCACCCCGCCAACCTGGACCCGATGATCTGCCGGCGCATCCGAGCGTCGATCCTGCTGGCCGGGCCGCTGATCAGCCGGGTCGGCGAGTTCCTCCTGCCCCCTCCCGGAGGGGATGTGATCGGCCGGCGCCGGGTGGACACCCACATCCTGGCCTTCGCCGGCCTGGGCGTCGAGACGCACTATACCAACAACCATTTCCATTTCAAGAGCAGTCAGCTGACCGGCGCGGACATCCTGATGGATGAAGCCTCTGTGACCGGGACGGAAAACGCCATCATGGCCTGCGTCATGGCCAAGGGCGAGAGCATCCTGCGGAATGCGGCCAGCGAACCGCATGTCCAGGAACTCTGCCAGCTGCTCAACCTGATGGGCGCCAAAATTGAAAATATCGGCTCAAACACCCTGCATATCACCGGCGTGGACAGGCTGCATGGCGCCGAATTCACGATCGGACCGGATTACCTGGAAGTCGTGAGTTACATTGGCGCAGCGGTCGTCACCGGCGGGTCCATCCGGATTCGGGAGGCCGGGGTCGAGCATTTGGATATGATCCACCTCGTCATGAACCGTCTGGGTGTGACCTGGGAATGCTCCGGCGGCGACATCATTGTCCCATCCGAACAGGTGCTTGAGATTGAGCCTGATCTGGGCAACGCGATCCCTGAGATCTCTGTGATGCCCTGGCCGTCCTTCCCCACCGACCTGATGAGCATTGCAATTGTGCTCGCCACCCAATCGAAAGGTAGCATCCTCTTCCACGATTGGATGTACCCCTCTCGGATGTATTTCACGGACAAACTGGTCGGGATGGGCGCGCAGATCGTCCTCTGCGACCCCCACCGCTGCATCGTCCAGGGACCCACGCCCCTGAATGCGGAATACCTCGAAAGCCCGGACATTCGGGCCGGGATGGCGCTGGTTTTGGCTGCGCTCTCCGCCCAGGGCAAAAGCGTGCTCCGCAACGTCAGCCAGATTGACCGCGGCTACCAGGAAGTGGATCAGAAGCTGGCAAAGCTCGGCGCAGATATTGTGCGGGTCGAAGATTGATGCTGAAAAATTAATAAAAAAAAGCACTCTTTTTTCGCAGAGTGCTTTTTCATTGTCTCAGGCTGTGATCAGTTATCGCCCTGGTGCTCTTTGACCACATCCATAAATTGGTTGATGATCTCGCGAAGCATCGGTTCGGGGAGCGCCCCGACCTGGCGATTGACGATCTTGCCACCATAGACCAGCAGCATGGTTGGAATGCCCTGAACGCCATATTTCATCGCCCATTCGGCATTTTCGTCGGTGTTGACTTTGGCGACGACAAGCTTGCCGGCATATTCGTCAGCAACTTTATCGAGGATAGGGGCAACCATTTTGCAGGGACCGCACCAGGGGGCCCAAAAATCAACGATGACGGGTAAAGACGATTCCAATACAGTTTGTTCAAACGCTGCATCGGTTACATGGATCGGTTCTTTGATCATTCTTAATCTCCTTAGAAACTTTATGAGTGCAGTATAACATAAATATCCCCTATAAATGTTAGAGTTTTATATATTTTTAGACCCTTTTTATTATATTTATGGACGCTTTTTTAATCTCCCAGCAGGAGCAAAAGGGCTTTGACCTTTTCAACAAAAGGCGCCCCCAGGATCAGTATGCCAATAATGGCCGCGCTGAGTGCCGCAATCAGGACACTGGCTGCGCCGACATCCTTGCCGACCTTCGCCAGGGGATGCAAGTCCGGGCTGGCGAGGTCCACCACGACTTCCAGAGAAGTGTTCAGGAATTCAGCCGTCCAAACCATGGCGATCGCCAGGACTATCAAAGCCCAATCCTGCATTTCCATTTGCAGCCAGATGGCAACCACAACGACCATAACCGTAGCCAGGGCGTGGATCCAGGCATTTTGCTGAGTGCGGATGACATACCACCAGCCTCCAAAGGCATGCTTAAAGCTCTTTAACCGGGACCGGATAAATTTTGGTTTCACACGCTATCCCTCCGATAGTGCGTAGGCTCCAATATTCAGCTTGCGATTGATTATACCAACAACCCGCGGCCAGTCTCAATGCGGGTTCGTAATTATTCGGGTACATTAAGGTATAATCCTTATTCGCTGTTGGGTTATAATTTAAGAGAACCAAATTATTTGAGGCGAGTCTATGGCATTTGTTGACATTGAGTTGAGCGATTCCTACTGGCAATCTCTGGAAATCAGCCAACAAGATATTGAATATCTTTACACCTACCTGCTTGAAAAAGAAAAACCCCTGCCTTCAATTGATCTGGCTTCAGCTCTGATCCAAGAACGCATCCGCATTGAGAAAAAGAACTTGAAGGAAAAACAGCAGAAGAACGGGGATATCTATCTGCCCGAAAAAACCTATGCTGTGGGCGCTAAGGTCCAATTCCCGGCGCTGAACTGGGCCAGCGGTGAGGTGACCGAGGTCCGTGAGGGGAGCAATCCTCAACTGGCAGGTCTGCAGGTGCTGACCGTTGCCCTCGAGACCGGTGAAAGCCGGCAATTTGCAGCCAATTTAGCCGACCATAAACTCAACCAGGCTCTGTTCTCAGACGAAGATGGCAGCAGCACTTCCGCTGAGGATGTGATTGATGCCTATGGCGATGAGATCAACGCAAAACTCGAAGCCAAACTTGATGAGAACAAGGACCTGGTGCGGATCGGCGGCAACTGGTTCCCCAAATCTCTGTTGATTGAATTCAATATCGGGCACCTGAACCTGGCCGAAGCTGTGCTGGATATGTACAGCGGCGGCCCCCTGCCGGTGGAAGACCTGCTCGAGCAGATTGACGTTGAAACCGACGACCCGCTTGAGCTGGTCAAGTTCTCAATGAATTACGCATTGCAGGAAGACCCCCGCTTTGATGAGGTTGGGCCGCGCGGGATCGTCAAATGGTTCCTCAACCGGCTTGAACCGGAGTATGTCCGTGAAAAGCCCCTCCAACTGAACTATACAAACGTTGATTACGACCGGTCTGCGCTGGATGAGGATATGTTGATCGCCGAGCAGCGGCTTGATGATGAACTGACGATCCCTGATCCGAAATACATGCGGCGTGAGAAAGGTAACCAGGTGACGGTTACCCTGAATTATCCCCATTGGCGGGTGGGCACCCTGCCATTAACAGCCTACACCCGCCCCTTCTTCCCCACGGCGCTCGAGACCCCGCGGGTCAAGTTCACCCTGATTGACGAAGAAGGCGAAGAGATCTCCGCCTGGGTCGTCCGCCCCCATAACTATATTTATGGCTTGAGAGAATGGTTTGAAGCCAAGGAACTGATCCCCGGCAGCATCATCCATATCAAACCCGGCAAGGGGCCGGGCGAAGTGTTGATTGAGGCTGAGCGAAAACGGACCAATCGGGAATGGATCCGCACCCTGCTGATGGGCGCGGATGGCGGGATTGTCTTCGCAATGCTCAAGCAAAACATCACCGCGAACTTCAACGAACGGATGGCCATTGCGATTCCTACCACCGATAGCCTTGATGAACTCTGGAAAAGGCGGTCTACGAACCAGAAGCCCATGAAGAAGGTGATGATGGAAACCATGCAGGAACTAGCCAAGCTCAACCCCCAGGGCCAGGTCCACGCCGTGGAACTCTACGCCGCGATGAACTGCATTTATCGCTGTCCTCCCGGCGCTGTTTTCAGTCTGCTGGCATCCAGCCCAGAGTTTGCCCCTGTTGGCGATCTGTACTACCGGTTAAGTGAGCAGTCATAACGAAAGGAAAGTATGGATTCGAACCGAAGCAGCCTCATTAAACCCACCATAGATACCCCTTTCAAAATTGACTTTGATTGGTGGAAGAACCATGATCGCGATTGGCGCGTCTATCTGCGCAGTTTTCTCTGCGATGAACATCAAAAAGCCTTCGAAAACCTGAGCAACGATGAGACGATTGACTGGGTGGACCCGGATACAGCCGAGGTCACCCAGGTGGATGGTCTTCAGCATGTCCTGATCTCCCACTGCGCGCAGCAGGAGGGTTTCCTGACGGAAAAAATGGCCCTGGTCGATTCAGTCTTCCGAGTTTTTCTTTCCAATGGAAACAAGCCGCTCAATGCCAAGGAGCTGGGGGCGATCCTGGACCGACCGCCGGAGACGATTTTGCGGACCTTTTCGGGAATCCGGGTGTATGAAGGGATCAGACCGATCGTAAAGTAAGTTATAATTTCAGCTTCAATTCTGCCCCTGTAGCTCAATTGGACAGAGCACTGGACTTCTAATCCAATGGTTGCAGG
>WOYI011354035.1_pt1 | contig 19201 bp, 22 predicted proteins | sample 6423411 | NCBI WGS metagenome assembly WOYI01 (sample SAMN13441803, study PRJNA592873) | oil field metagenome | biome: oil field; feature: oil-well bore; material: oil-contaminated soil; isolation source: oil-contaminated soil from oil-well borehole | place: Germany: Wietze | collected 2016-10-18 ... | reverse complement strand
TTAAAATCTCCGATGGGCATAAAATTATAAACTCATTATGTGGTCAGACTGGAATTCTGCATAGATGGAAAACTCAGGGAAAAAATCCTCTATTAAGAAGCGCCTGCTCGCCGCGATAACGATTTGCCTCGTTGCCGTTCTGCTCGTCATTCCCAACCTGTTTCTGGCCGCATACAAAAACAAAATCTCCGCCAGGCTCAACGCCGTTTCTCCCCTTCCGCTGGACGTGGGAGGGATATATTACCTGCCTCCGAACCTACTCATACTCAGAAAAACCTGTTTCTACGAAGGGGACCGCGGACCGCGCGGCAAGATAATCTCCGTTCCCGAGACTTACATCGTATTTTCCCTGCAGGCCATGCTTTTGGAAAGAAAATTCGAGGTGATATCCATGCGCTGTTTCAAGCCGAGCGCGGACGGCAACAGCCTTTACCGGCTGGTAACCGGGAATTACCGGCAAATACTGGAATTCATCCTGTCTCTTCCGCTGCGGGATCGGGATATGAATGCTTCGCTGAAAGAAGTCTCGCTTTTCTACAGAAAAGACGACAATTCAATCTTAAAGCTCAAAGCCGACTCTACCTTCACGATAAAAGGCAGGTCTTTTTCCCTGGATCTGCGCGCCGGCGGAGTTTCCTGCGAATTCCTGGGGGCAGTGGATAAAAACAACAGCCTGGACGTGGAAAAATTCAAGTTTCTAAGCCGCACCATGGAAGGCGAATTCTGGGGGAAAATATCCTCTTCAGCCGCCGCGCTGAAAGGCTTCCTTTTCATCAATAACGCGGGCATAACCGGGCGCAACGACCGGGACAACATCTTCATTCTCGACATAGATTCCCTGATGAGATTCGGATATCCCCTGACGGAGATAGAAAAACTGGATTTCACTCTCAACAACAACCCGGTGCGGATAAAAGCTTCTCTCTGCCTGGCTCCTCCCTACAACTCCGCCGTCGAGGCTTCCTGCGCTTTCCGGGGATTGAGAAATAATGGAAATAGCGAAATCTTGAAGAACATCGCTCTCTCCGCTTCTCTTTGCCTTAAAGACGACAAATATCTTTCCATTAACGGCACGGCCGGGATCGATTACCCGGATTGGCGAAAGCAAACCATCGCTCTGCAGGAGGCACGCCTGCGGCTCACCGATATGATGGTCCCCCTGGACAAGATAATGCCCCTGCGGGAATTCAATGCCGCTGCTCTCGAGCTACTCTGCCGGACGGACAAAGGTTCCTGCCTGACGAAACTGGACGGTTTGAGCGTCACCCTGCGGCGGACCGGAAACAACGCTTGGCTCGCGGAATACTCTTCGGATTTCCATAAAGGATGGCTAGAAGGGACTGCCAGGATCGGGTGGAAGAACGGTTCTCCGGTGATAACTGCTTTCGCCGCGGTAAAGGACGCCGAGGCGAACGAACTACGGGAAATAATCCCCCAGTTCTCCAGGATTTACGGTAACCTTTCCGGAAATATGATGTTCTTAAACTACCCGCGTCTGCTGTTTAAAGGCGGCATTAACATCCATAACGGCAGGCTTGAGGATTTCAGCTTCTTCAAATGGTTGGCGGAATTGTTCGCTCTGCCCGGGCTCAGCAAGATACCCTTCCGCAGCGCCGACGCCGACTTTCTGGTGGACAAAGAAGGCGCCGGATTCGTCAGAATGCGGCTGGATTCGGACAACGTCGGGCTAAACGGGAACTTCCGGATGGAAAAAGCCGACAATATGGTTTCCAGCAGGATATCCCTCACCTTCCCCCGTTCACTGCTCAAAGAATCCCCTAAATTCACGCCTCTGCTCAACCTGTTGGACAAGTCCTTTCCCAACCTCAGCTTCAACTTCCAGCTTTCCGGGAGGATGAACGACATGAACTTCCAATGGCTGCACTCGGATTTCAAGGAACAGATTCAAAAGGCCATCCCGGACTTTGCCGAAGCGGGTTTCGAAGAAAAACTGCAGAAGATAATCGAGTCCATCGCGAAGCAATGACCCGCGGGGCTCTGCGCGCTCTACCCTAACATCTCTTTCGTGATAACGCGGTACTCCCCGGCCTTAAGACCCTCCAGACGCAGTCCGGCGATCCTCACTCTTTTTAATTGCAGCACAGGGAACCCCAGGCCCAGGAAGAGCCTGCGTATATGGCGTTTTTTGCCTTCGCAGACTACCACCCGGCACAACGTGGATTTATTATCACGCGTGATGATCACGGCGGAGAGCGCCTTCAAATGCTCGCCCCCGTCGATGACGCCTTTCCGGGCCCTGATATCGACATCATCCGGGACAAAACCGGAGACACGTATGACGTATTCTTTCTCCACCGCGAACCTGGGATGCGTGAGTCTGTAACACAGATCTCCATCGTTGGTGAGAATAAGCAGGCCGGAGGAGTTCTTGTCCAGCCGGCCCACCGGGAAAACGCCGCGAAACTTCTCCGGCAGAAGATCAGTCACCTTCTTCTTGGCGAACCTATCCTCCAGAGTGGTGGTCACCCCTTCCGGCTTGTTTAACGCCAGATACAACTTCTCCACGGCACTCAGCCGTTTGCCGGCCGTCTCCACGCTGTCTTCCGGCCCAACCTGAAAATACGGCTCGCGCACCACCCTCCCGTTCACTCTGACCTTGCCTTCGGCGATGAGCAGGTCGGCTTTACGGCGAGAAGCATAACCGCTTTTGGCGATAAAAAGGCTCAACCTCATCCGTTCTTTCTCCTCATTGCCCGCGCCAGCAGGAAACAACGGGCGAGTTTTTCTTGAGCGCTGGTCCCGAGCGGACGCTCCTGTCCGTCGAAGAAACGGGAGAATACTTTTTTGCCTTCCGATAAAGCCCGCGCTTCCTCAACGACCGTTTCCGGAAAAAGACGAGCGACGCCCTTGCCGCCTGACCCGCGCTTTAGGATAAATGCCAGGCACTTGTACACCTTTGCCGCGGAAGGATTCACCTTTCCGCTCTCCAGGCACCACAGCGCCTGTTTGGCGGCCTCCTCCTTCCTGCCGAGGGCAAGAAGGGCAAGAAGGCGCACCTCCCCGAAGCAGACGCCTTTCCAGGGGCTCCCCTCGTCGAAAACAACGCCGGCCGCGCGGGAAACATACGTGTTGTCGCCGATGTATTTTTCATCCATTTCGCGCAGAAGAAGCTCCGGCCCGCGCCTCCCGCGCGCGGGCAGCGTCATAAGCATGCGCCCGGCCCGCGCGCCGCTGTTATTATTCAGCAGGATAAGATCGCTGAGAGGATATACCTCCGACAGCCCGGGGACCAGGACGCGACAGGCATAGAAACCTCCCCCCGGGAAATCAGCTATATATACCTCCCTGCGCTCCCGCTTAAAAATAGAAAGCAGATAATCATACTCCTTTGCGCGCGTGCCGCGGAAGTCCGTGTAACGAAACGAAAAATCCGGCTTCCCGCGGATACACCGTTCATGCACCAGTCCGCCGGAATCGATGAAATGTTCCTCCAGATTTAAGGGATCGGCGGCATCGCGGAGCCTGCGGCATGGCTCCCGCAACCCGCAAAAATCATTCAACTCTTGCCCCTGCAGTAACTCCGCCAGAGTCCGGCTAAGCGCGGCCTCAAAGGACGGATGCGCTCCGAAGGCAAGAAAACACCTTTTGGAGCCGCGCTCCCCCAAGACAATATTCACCACCGGATATCTGCCGCCCAGAGAAGCGTCTTTTATCAAAACGGTAAAACCGCGCCGCCGTAAAGCTTCGACCGCCTCCGGTATCCCGGTACACGCGGAATAATACCTCCGCGAAACCGGAGGCAAAGCGATGCCTTCCCTGATGACTTTATATTTAACGTAACGTTCGAGTATTTCTGAGAGGGCCTGTACCCTCGCCTCGGCAGGTGTGTTACCGGAAGCCATTCCATTGCTGGCGTAGAGATTATCAAGCAGATTCAGAGGAAAATAGACCTCCCGGGAGTCGGATACGCGCCTGAACGGTACGGCGCAAATCCCGGCGCGTAGTCCCGCGGAAACACGGTAAACCAGATCGGAAGCGGCGAGATTGCCTTCCGGGTCATAAAAACCGCGCAATTCTTTATCCAATATCCCCGCCGGCAAACGCCTGCCGGAAAAAGAAAACCACTTTTCTTGCGGAAAAAAAAAGAAACCCTGCGGGATGTCGAGCTCATAAAACGTGTAATCGCTCCAGGCATAAGCGGTATTGATCCGCTCCATGAACTCACCGAGCGCGCCGGCAAGCGCCGAATCCCGGGACATCCCCTTGCCGTTGGCAAAAAGACTTTCGCATCCGCGCTCCCGCGCGGAAACCGACCAGACGCGCGGAACCGGATTCTTCCAGGAATAAACCTCGATATTGAAACCGGCCTTCTTCAATATGACGCGTATACGCCGTATGGTGTCTTTAGGCCGGGCATCTTTAGTGAACATACCTTCTCTTAATATCATTCCGGAACCGGACAGTTTGACGCAGGAAGCTTTTACCGCGAGTCTCACTCAGAAGTATCATATTGGGCAAGCCGGCTTTAAACCCGGGAATTTTTGGGCGAGGGGATTAAACCCCGATATCTTCGTTCCATAATCCCGGGTTCGCCGCGATGAAATCGCGCATCATCTTTATGCACTCCTCTTCCTGCAAAACCTCCACCTGCACTCCCCTGGAGCGCAAATAATCCTCTTCCCCCGGAAACGTCCTGTTCTCGCCGATTACCACACGGGGGATCTTATACAAGACTATGGCGCCGGAGCACATGGCGCAGGGAGAAAGCGTTGTATATAAAACACATTCTCTATAAATCTCTGCCGGCAAGCGTCCGGCATTCTCCAGCGCGTCCATTTCGCCGTGCAATATTGAGCTTCCTTTTTGCGCGCGCCTGTTATGCCCCCTGCCGATCACTTTATCCTGGTGGACAATGACGGACCCGATGGGAATGCCGCCCGTCTCCAGCCCTTTTTTAGCTTCATTAACCGCCGCTGTCATGAATTGATCCATAATTAAGCGCCTTGTGCTTGGCGCGCGGCGTCAAACGCCTGCCTTTTACCGCGCGCGCTGCCATCTTGCAAGGAACAGGTATATCTTCCCGGATCAGCCTTGCCGCCCGGAAATAGGACTGGTTATTCGGATTTCAAATGTTCTTTTGCCGTCTTCAACCTGAGGGGGAATTTATCTTTTCCAAAGTCTGAGGCCCATTTCTTCATCGTCACCCATCCGGCGAAACGAAGCAAATGATTGCGCCAGGGCCGGTACCACTGCTTCCAGCCGGACTTGATATCATGCAAGAAAAAGACCAGTGCCGGGAAAAACAATATATTCAAGCCGATCACGAACAATGATTTAAAGTGATAGAACCTGCCCATTATTTTCCTTACCGAATCCTGCATCTCCTCGGCAGTCATCGGAGGATCAGGCTCAAAAAGAGGGAAATTGCCGTCGTAATATTCCCAGCCGATGTCCTTCAGGGAATATATCCTCCCCTGCTTTTTCAGCCGGCTCGTCAACTGCGTACCCGGCAAAGGGACCGGAAGCATAACCTGTAGCGTATCCAGCCGGGCTTCCCTTATGAAACGCCTGAACCGTTTGACGCGTTCTTTTACCGGCATAGTAAAGCTTACCGCTTCTTTCATCGGATAACCAAAAATAAACATGCCGTGCACCAGAAATCCGAATTTATGGAAGACCCTGGCTTGAGATACCATATCCTGCGGCTTTATATGCTTATTCATCACATCTAACTCTTCTTGTATCGGCGACTCGAAGCCGATCGCCACCATATTGATGCCGGCCCGGCGCATCGCTAAAAGCAATTCCGGGTCTTTGGCTTTATCCAGCCTTATCTGCACGGTCAGATCCAGCCTTCTGCCGGTGCTCTTTTGATAATCCCGGAGCATCCCGCAGAACCGGATGGTCTCTTCCCTGTGCTGCCCGAAGAAGTCGTCAACTATGAAAAAATGCCTGGCCTCTCTGGTCTCCAGAAGGAAACTGATACTCTCCATCAGACGCTCCGGGGTAGCCGCCCTGGGCTTCCCCTTGACCGTGCAGAATTCGCAGTCCATACCGCAGCCGCGTATGCGTTCAACAGGATATACTTTAATGCGGGCGTAACGCACCAGGGAAAAATCAGGCCTGGGCAATTTATCGAAATCTGTCAAGGGCGGCCTTGCCGGGGTGAAAACAACCCCCTCCCGATCCGAATAAGCGATCCCTCGGACATCTTTAAGCTGTCGTTTGGCCTGCAGAGCATCAAGGAGTTCCTTAATGGTCTCCTCTCCCTCTCCTAAGACTATATAATCTATACCTGATGACAAAGCGCTCGGGATATTTTCTTTGACAAAATGCTGACCGCCGGCGATGGTGATCACACCCTTCTTTTTATAAAAACGCGCGATCTCATAAAGCCTGGGGATAGTACTGGTCAACCCTCCGTAAAACCCCACAATATCCGCCGGTCTCAGGGTCTGCAGAAGATGATGATCCGCTCCGCCGGACTCACCCCGGGGCCCGTATCCTCGCAAATTATTCTCATCGATGACCTCAACATCCCAATTCTCCATAGCGTTGACCACGCTGGCCACGCATACCGGCCCTAAGGCCGTGGTCATGCTGGCAACATGAGAATAAATATTGAACGCCGGATAAACAGGCAGAATTAATCGCAGACGGTATCTTTTCTTTGAGGCATCCAGCATATTTCCCCCCTTTTGACAATATTATAACTCTTAGAAGTAGTGAAGCCCCTCGGACTAAAATACACTACAGCTCCTCAATTTTCCGGCGAAGCCGATGCTTCACCGGTACACAACGCATATTCGGCTATCTGCTTATTCAAGCACTGTTATGCGAGTTGTACCTATTCATTGATCCCAATTATTTATCAGCGAATCATCGTTATTGACGGTTGTTTCCTAAGCTATGAATACTTACGTAACCTTCAACAACGTGTAATCATATTCTTTTGAGTCCCGAAGTACGTAAAAAGTAATTGTTATGAGTTTTTTTCTAACAAACTGCTGAAAAAACCTTTATTTTGAAAAATTCCTTACCATGAACAGAAAAAGAAGCAAAAAATCATACGTATCATTACCGGAAGAACCTAAGAATCCGTCTGTTCCTCCGCTTTTATGCCGTACTATAGGCTTGAATCGCTGCCAATCGTTTCAAATTGAGCAACCAGCCTATCAGGAACGCTTCCTGCCTGACATTGCTCAACGTTCTCCGGAAAAATCTGCGGAATCCATGTTCTTCTTTAGATTCACCCCGGAGTTCTTCAATCTTTTTACGGGCTCGTTGGCTTATTTGATAGCAAAATCCTTTAGTCGTCGGTTTCAATCTCAATCTTCGCTTAGCCCGGTCAATAAGACTCAATGCGCCATTGCGTTCAGAAGCGGGACCTTGAGGCGTTTCAACGCCAATCCCTACAAATATTCTGTTGCGGTTTTTCATAATACCATTAACGTTGTATAAAGGCAGTGCCGCCTCATGAGACGATTTTGCCGCCAGACGACAATCAGGATCTGTCGTCGACCGATGTGTTGCGTTGGATCGTTTTTCTCCCTGCCAATTCACCATCGGATTGCCGGCATCAGAATCTTTTTGAGCAGAACCGTCCTTCGGTGCGGATTTTCCGCGGATCGTCTTCTTGTATTCGTTTACGGACTGGTATACTTCAATCGGCGCAAGACTTTTATGACTGGCATCTGCCCTGACTATCGTCCCATCAACGCTCCAATACGGCGAAACCAGCCTTTGGCTATCGCATGTTTAACCGTATCATCAAAGAGTCGTTCCAGAACGCCCGTTTCATCAAACCGATGCTCCCTATTCTTGGAAAATGTGAAAGCATCCCACACGGGAGATTTGATATTCAGCCCTAAGAACCAGCGAAACGCCATGTTGCATTACAATTCCATAATCAATTTCCGGTCGGAGCAAACGCCCAGAAGATATCCTCCGACAAGCGCAAGAAACAATTGCTCAAGGGGAATAAACGGCCGTCCGTTATTCTCGCAATAAAACGGCTCGCACAATTCACGAATACGCTCGGTATTTATCAAAGGTCGAATTCTTCGCAACGGATGATCCTCAGGCACGAGATCAGTTATCGGAACCGTATGAAACATCTGCCGTTGGGTATTGGTCATCCCCATCATAGCTTTTATCTTCCTCGTCGGTATAATAACCTTTCTACGACGAAGATATTATACCACGTCTTGGGGGCTTTTTCAGCAGACTGTTAGCGCTAGAAATGCTGTCTTAACGCCCCGACGCTTGGCACTATATAGCCACTATCTGCTAATTGAAAACTTCCATTTTTTATTTTTCAAAATCCCTTTAAACTCAAGTCGGCTAAACATTAGAGAAGATGATCGGGGAGATCTTTACTACAAGGATACCATAAGCTCACGAAGGGAAGGCAATCGTCCTTTGTTTGCTACAGCATTCGTATTGCCTTAATAGCTTCCAACTCTTTTGAGGATAATGTTGCTTGAGTATTCACTGTATACACCAGTATAGACTTTGTGAACACGTTGTCAAGGAAATTTCTAAACCGAAAACATATAGAAGCGCCATAGAAGCCCTTATGTCGTATAGTGCGCTTTTAAATAAATTCTTTAAACAGCGCACGGAACAATCGAATGTCGAAAATCGGGATTTGATTCGATATGAGTTCACGATTGCGATCTAATTCGATTCTCTATTATCAGAAAGTTATGCAACGATGCGCTGCCGAAACTTTTGTTACGCAACGCTATTCAAACTTCTTAACCCATTCTTCAAGAGTCACTTTAATTTTATCCCTGACTTTTCTTGTCCGCTCCAGCTTCTCGTCATGAGTTCCCTGAAAGCTCGATGGATCATCAAATCCCCAGTGAAGCCGCTCCCCCCTCCCAGGAAACGCCGGACATGCGCCTGACTGCGATTCGTCACAAACCGCGACCACATAGTCATACTGCCTGCCCTGCTTATAGAAATCAAAAACACTTTTGGTCTTATTCTGCGATATATCTATGCCGACTTCCATCATCGCCTCAACCACTACAGGATTGAGTTTGCCCGGCTCAAGACCTGCACTCTCCACCTCGAAACGGTCTCTCCCATATTTCTTCAGGAACGCCTCCGCCATTTGCGAACGTGCTGAATTATGAACACACACGAAAAGAACTCTTTTCTTATCCATGGCTGACATCGATCTTAAACCAATTTTGCGTCTTGAGACAAAACCTTACCAACATAAGCATCACCGGGACCTCAATGAGAACCCCCACTACTGTCGCTAAAGAAGCGCCGGATGACAGTCCAAAAAGAATTGTCGAGGTGGCGATCGCCACCTCGAAATGATTACTCGCGCCCACTAATGCCGACGGCGCCGCATCACGATAAGATAGCTTCATCCACTTTGCTAAGCCGTACGTTATGGCGAAGATAAGACACGTCTGAATAAAAAGAGGAACCGCAATCAAAAGGATGATCTGCGGCTGATTGATGATCAGCTCGCCTTTAAAAGAAAATAGAAGAATCAGCGTGAGCAATAATGCGCCAATTGATACCGGCGTAAGACAATGCAGAAATTTCTCCTCGAACCACTTAAATCCTCTTTTTGCGATCAGCCATTTGCGTGAATAATATCCCAGGAGTAACGGCAACCCCACGTAAATAACAACCGACAACACGATTGTCTGCCAAGGGATCGGCATCTTATTCACGCCCAAAAGCCACCCGCCAAGCGGTGCGTATAAGAAAAACATTGTGATGGAATTGATAGCTACCATCACCAGCGTGTGGCCGTCATTGCCTTTCGATAAATGTCCCCAAATCAACACCATTGCCGTGCACGGCGCTATCCCCAAAAGAATACATCCAGCGATATACGAACGAAACAACTCGACCTGCGCCCCGCCCTTAACTATCTCCATACCCGGAAGCCATCCTTTAAACAATACCCCAAGAAAAAGCCAAGCGATGGCAAGCATGGTAAACGGCTTTATGCACCAATTCACCACGAGAGTAAGAAATACGGGCTTGGGAGTCTTACCTGCCTTGATAACTTCAGCAAAGTCAATCTTGACCATGATCGGGTACATCATGAGAAAAAGACAAATGGCAATCGGAATAGAAACCTGATAAATCGAGATATGATCGAGTGCGACAGCGACCTGCGGGAATAACTTACCCAGAGCTATTCCGACTCCGATGCAAAGGATGACCCAGCCGGTAAGATATTTTTCAAAGAAACTTAACCGTCTTTCTTCATGAATAACATTTTCCATTTCTCCCCTCCCCTAAAGCAACTTCAAAATATAAATTCCGGAATAATACAACCCGACAAGAATAAAAATCACCCCGGTGATCCGGCGGGTATAGTATTCAAGCTTTGTGATCTTATGGAACCAATGGCTTATTGAAGTCACGCCCAAGGCTATTGCTATGGCGAATATCAGCACCGGAAGCCCCGTTCCCACGCCATAAATAAAAGGCAATATCGTCCCCACTTTACTGTTAAGCGCCAAAGGAATCAAACTACCGAAAAATAACGCCGCTGAAACCGGGCAAAACGCTAAAGCGAATATGGCCCCTAAAAGAAATGCCCCCGGAGCACCCGAATCAACGAGTTTATTGTGATGTTCTTGAGGCAACGCCACTCCGGGCAATTTTATCGTGATCACTTCCAATAAAAATAGTCCTGTGATTATCAAAAGAGGCCCTAAAGCCTTGCCCATGTATTTCTGCAGGGACTGCGCTACCTGCGGCACACTTAAAAGAGAACTAATGATGAGCCAGCCGAGAACCGCATAGGCAACCACCCTGCCTATCGTGTATGCCAGCCCTGAAATAAACACCAATGCCGGATGAGCGATCTTCTTTGAAAGAAACGACACCGCCGCGATGTTTGTAGCCAAAGGGCATGGACTGATCGAGGTCAATATCCCCAGCCATAATGCGGAACCGAAAGCGATTAACAACTCCATTATTGTGTATCTTTCATAAGGGCATTCACCTCAGCCGTCACATACTCAATGAATTTCTGTTTATTCCGGGCAAGCCCCCAAATCTTATCGAGATTTTTTGACTTAACTTCTTTGCCGTCTTTGACCAGCGTAAGAATGAGCGACTTGGTATAAAGTTTGTAGTCGTCGACAAAATGCTCATTGCCCCGGTCTTCAACATTAACCGCTTTAAACTCGAGTTTGCCCGAAGCCAAAGCGTCCTTAAAATTTACCTCAATAGCCTCTTGGGAGTATCTCTCCATCATATTGCAGGTATAACAACGGAATGATCCGTGGAAATAATAAACTATAACTTTTGTCGGTTGATTATCTGCGGCAATGGCAATAGTGCCTGCACTAATTACCGCAACAGCCGCCAGAACCTGAATTATCTTTTTCACATCGACCTCCTGACAGAACCGCTTTGATCTCATCCTTACTTAAAATTCTACCCGCCGAAACCACCGCGCCGTCAACAACCAAGGCCGGAGTCATCATCACGCCGTATTCGGTAATCTTATCGATATCAGTGACCTTGCCGATCTCCGCTTGAAGACTCAAGTCTTTAACTGCCGCTTCTGCGTTAGCAGTAAGCTGTTTACATTTCGGGCAACCGACGCCTAAAATTTCAATTCTCATTTTTCACCTCTTATTAAGAACAGCTTTTTTTATTATTTTTCTCCTCACCCGGCTTTTCCTTTTCATCGACAACTTCCTCGATTTTCATACAGCAACACGAGGATTTTTTCGGTTCGAATAACTTCAAAAATTTAGAAAGTTTCCCTTCTTTTTTCTCTTCTGACATGACTACCCTCCTCATATTTAATTAACCCAAAACCCCGCTAAAACTGCCGTTAGAAACACCACGAATATAAAGATCGCCACTAAGCGAACCTTAAAAATACTCGCAAGCATACTCATTTCTGGAATACTCATTCCCGCCCCGCCTATTATCAAAGCGACCACAGCCCCCATACTCATGCCTTTCTGAGTCAAAGCCAATCCTATAGGGATAACTGTCTCCGCTCGAACATACAACGGGATACCAATAATCGCGGCCGCAGGGATGGCAAATGGATTATTGGGGCCTGCTATGCGGACAACAAAATTATTTGGAACGTAACCATAAATAAACGCGCCTATGGCAACACCGGCAACAAGATATAAAAGCACACCGCTGAAATCAGCCCAAGCGCCGGCAAAAGCACGTTTCACTTTTCTGCCAAATGTCGGGAGTCTTTCACGTTCCTGATGTCCTCCGCTAATACGGACATTCTTAACATACTTCGCTAAGCCTAAGGACTCTAATATCGCACCGGAGATCATCGCCATGAAAAACGTCACCGCCCCATATATCACACAAACCTTCCAACCGAGCAAAGTAAAAAACATACCTAAAATGATCGGGTTCAATAATGGAGAGGCCAGAACAAACGACATCGTGGCGCCAAAAGGAACATTGGCTCGCAATAACCCAACCGTCATGGGAATCGTTGAGCACGAACAGAACGGAGTGATAGCGCCCATTGCGGCGCCGAGAAAATTACCGATCCATCCTTTACGAGAAAGCCAGCGCCGTATTTTCTCATCTGACACATACTCAAATATTAATCCCACGAGCGTGCTGATACCAAGAAACAAAAAGGTTAACTCAGCAAAAATAATAAAGAAAAAACGTAGTGAGTCTAAAAAGGTATTCATTATCTCCTATATCCCCTCCCTCTTCATTTTTGAGGCATTTTCTTTATCGATCTGCTTCTTGATAACCTCTCTGACAAAATCCAGTGCCTCGTCTTTATCCCGAACGATTACGATCTGTTCAATCCTAAGCAAATCCTCTTCAGTAAGATTAACCGTTTTTTTAACCGTCATTTAACTATCGTTCCAAAAATCATCCCGCTTATCGTCGCCATAACGACAACAAGACAGACGTAGACAGCGGTCTTTTTTGTTCCGATAACTCCGCGAATAACCAGCATGCTTGGCAAGCTCAAAGCAGGCCCGGCCAAAAGAAGCGCCAGAGCAGGCCCCTTGCCCATGCCTGATCCAATCAAGCCCTGTAAAATAGGCACTTCCGTAAGCGTGGCGAAATACATAAACGCCGCGACTATTGATGAAAAAAAGTTCGCCCTGAAGGAATTTCCCCCGACCAACGCTTCGATCCATCGCGAAGGAATAACGCCTTCATGCCCGACCCTGCCCAAGAGAAATCCGGAGATCAAAACTCCTCCCAGAAGAAGCGGTAATATCTGTAGAGCAAACCCCCATGAAACGAAAGTCCATTCTTTAAGCTCGTCTTTCTTAAACCAATTGATAAGAATAATCCCCAAAACTCCCAGGAAAAATCCGGTAATCCACCACTTAGCTGTATATATCAAGCTCCAAATACCTGTATCTCCTTCTATCGGCTTGCCCCAATTGGCAAACACGAGTATTGCGACTATAGAAAAGAAATAGACGATATCTTTCCACAACGGACGATTCGCTTTAACCTTGTCGAATTGAAGATCCCCCTTGGCGTAGCGGGCACGTTCTTCTTTAAGAAAGATTAAATGCATGAGCAACCCGATAACGACACTAAAAAACACTGCCCCGATAGCTCTGCCTAAGCCCAACTCCCAGCCGAGAATGCGCGCGGTTAAGATAATCGCGAGAACATTGATTGCAGGCCCTGAATACAGAAAAGCGATCGCCGGCCCAAGCCCGGCGCCTCTCTTATAGATCCCCGAGAACAACGGCAGAACCGTGCAGGAACAAACAGCAAGAATAGTCCCGGATATCGAAGCAACGCCATAGGAAAGAAATTTATTGGCTTTCGCCCCAAAATACTTCATCACTGAGGCTTGACTGACAAACACTGAAATAGCTCCCGCGATAAAGAACGCTGGCACAAGGCACAACAAGACATGTTCCCGCGCGTACCACTTAACCAGCGCCAGAGCCTCTAATATCGCGTTCGTAAACCGCAGATTCTCAACCGGCAAATAGAAGCAGGCCGAGAAAGCCGCTAAAACGAACAATAGTTTTTTCCACTCTTTCATTTTTTAACCGCTTTCCCTCCGACAGTACAGCACCCGCCCTCGATCCGGATAGCCTTCACATTCACCAAAGCATCGGTAACTTTCTTGCATGCCGAGGCAACAATCCGCGAGAACGTAGGCCGGGATATCTGCATGAGCTTTGCCGCATCTTTCTGCTTCATTTCCTTCAGGCACGCCAGCCGCATCGCCTCAAACTCATCTATACTCAACACAACGCCTTCAAGCTTGTTTATGGATTTACATCGCGGACGAAAGCACCTTTCGCCCGGCAAACATTTAACCCATCGTGTCTTCTTGGGACGCATAGATAACCATCTCCGTTATGAACCAATGTTCATAACAATCTTAGCACAAGACAAATTCGAGTCAATATGATTTTATAGTTCTTTCCCGATTGGCAAATCCGGCTTTCAAGCCGGGGATTTCTGCGGTTTGATTAAAAGTGGAAGTTTTAAGGGCGAAATGCTTGAATCCGGCTTACCCGTAAGCAAATGTCTTAAAAATAATCTTATACACAAAAAATCACAGCAACCGACGGCGCTACAATAAGTTACTCAGATTTATTGCACAAAATTAGAAAAGCTTCGCAGGCCGATATCGACGACTGTGAACACAACAAAGCCGCCATAAAAAACAAAAACCCCGCTCCGGAATTACTCCGAAACGAGGCTGATGCAAACTAACAGGCACTTGGTGCGTCTGTTCGTCCCAAATGGCTCCTCGCACCGGCTCATGGAGCATGGAGACCGTCTTCCGGGTGACCTTCCAGTTACCCTCAAGACTCCCTAAGCCTCCGAAGCCCCGGCCCACCTACCAGAATCCCATCTTTAGGGCCAAGAAATACGCCCGGATGATCGAAATCGGCCAAGCCAAGAACGAAAACAACCTTGCCCGCAAAATAGGCATCTCCCGAGTCTGTGTGTGCCGGTATGTCCGGCTTTTGAGTCTAAACGCCTCGATTGTTAAGGCTTTTGACCAATTAGGCGATCTGCTGACAGAGCGGGTAATCAGCGAACGCCGTTTGAGGCCCTATTTGCGCAAAACTCCCAAAGATACTTAGGCTAATCGAGAAAGCTAAATCTTAGGCTTAGACTTCTCAATCTCTTTGCCAAGTTCAATATCGATCAATTTTGATTTCTTAAACGCCAATATCTGCGAGGGGTAAACGCTCCTATGGCCAGTCATAAGAAAACTGATCACGCACACTAAAGCCGCATAGGGCGCAATCTGGGGCCCGAAAAGTTCAATGGCCATGATGCTGGCGGCTATCGGCGTATTGGCCGCTCCCGCAAGAAGCCCAACAAAACCTAAAGCAGAAAAAAGTATAATATCAAGATTCAACACCTGAGCGAATATATTCCCGGAGCTGGAGCCGACAAAGAATATCGGTGTTACGATTCCGCCGCTACCGCCGAAATTAAGCGTCATACTGGTCGTAAACGATTTAAGGATAAACGCATACCACGAAAGGGACTGCCCGTTTAAAGAAGATTCTATTGAATTAAACCCGAGGCCTAAATAATCCGTAGAAAACAACAACGCAATCACGATCAAAACTGTCCCGCCTATTAAACCTTTCAACGGCTTCCAAATTTTAATTTTCTCCGAAACCTTCTTGCCGATATTCAGCATTTCAATCAAAAAGAATGAACACAAACCAAAAAATACTCCGGCAAGAAGAATTTGATAGAAAAACACGGCTGAAAAATTAAGCGGCATCGTAAGTGCATGATGAAAATAACGAATACCGAGCGCCAATGAAACGTTATAGCTAATTACACCGGCTATAAAAGACGGTAACATAACGTCATAGAGAATAGTACCCACGAATAAAACCTCTACGCCAAAAAGAGCTCCGGCAATAGGCGTCCCAAAGACAGAGGCAAAACCTGCGCTAATACCGCAGATGACCAATTTCTTGCGATCATAAGCGTCAAAACGAAATAACCTTGCAAATGTTGACGCAATTCCGGCTCCAATCTGAGCGCAGGGCCCCTCTTTACCGGCAGAACCACCTAAAGCGATTGTGATAATTGTCGAAACGAGCTTTACCGGCACAACAGCGGCCTTAATAATTCCATTATCCTTGTGAATCGCTTCGATAACCTTCTCTGTTCCGTGGCCTTCGGCGTCCGGAGCGAGAAATTTAATAATGAGTGCACTCAGGAATAAAGCGAGAGGTAAAAGAAAAAAATAATACTTATGCAGACTGGCCGCATTTGACGACCAGTTTAACGCCTTTAAAAATATTGCGGTGGATACCCCTACCATGCATCCTACAATAACCGATAAGAATACCCATTTTGCTACACTGTAAAAAATGATACTTTGCTCTTTTATACATCTTTTCATTTCTTTCAAAGGAATTTGCGCTAATTTAGCTGCTTATCTGACACTTAGGGTATTCTCTTTTCATTTGATTAAGCTATTCTCTATTTATCCCGGGAGGAACTTTCTCCCATTTATACCCTCTCGCTGCTTCTTTAAAACCTAAATCGAAAAGTTTTCTCAGTTCAACCGGATCAAAGAGCTCCTTGGAATGAGATATATAGCTTACAGGTATACGGGCGAGATTAAAATCACCCTTTCCCATTTTCGTAAAAGTGTATAATTGATAAATATCTCCATCGCTTTGAGCCTTAAGTATAGTGTCAACCGTGCGCTCCATAATAGGCATAAGTTTATCAGGGACTTCTTTCCAAACAGGATCGTTATAATTATTTCGAATAATATAAATTTTATATCTTAATTTAGAAAAGTTAATATTCTTTTTCCGGATAATCTGCGCGGCCTTATCGAGGCTCTGCAACCCATCATAGAGCAAAAATACCTGTTTGGTTATTCCACCATCCATATGCATTTCATCATAAGGTTTTCCGTTTGCCTCAACTTGAAAAAATACCGGAGGGAATGCGCCCGGAAACGCCGTAGAGGCTAAAATAACTTTACGAAATAACGCCAGGGCGTTATCATTACCCAGTGAGGCGATTTTGCCCATATTCCAAACAACCAGTTGCTGGGTATCTAAATTGGTTGTGCCTATATATAGCCGCCGGCCTTTATAATATTCTTTGGCAATCTCCTGTAATAGCTGCTTATCGAAATACTTTTCAATAAGACGCTCCAATGGACGGTTACTCACAAGTGAATCGCCAAAAATCATCTTTAGCTTTAGAACATCTTTTGTGGAATGTGTCGTATATAATTCTTCCAGCCTTTGATCATAGGCGCTCCCCAAAAAAGCAAAGGGCGCAATAAGAGCGCCGGTGCTTATCCCGGTGACGACCTTAAAAACAGGACGAGAGCCTGACTGTGACCACCCTTTAAGCAAGCCTGCGCCATAAGCGCCGTTGTCTGCTCCTGAGGAGATAGCAAGCACAGAATAAATCTTATTCCCCTCAGTATCGAGCGAGAAACAATCCTTTGTTTCGTGTTTTAACGACAAAATAAAGTCTTCTGTAATTACACTATTCGGCTGCCCCCAAAACGCGCGGGGAGCATCGGGCAAACCCATAATCTGGGCGCTGCTGCTTAGATTTGCCGGAACGGCGTGCCGTACACTTGCGCAGCCGGAAATGATGAAAACACTAAGAATCAACCAATAAGAACGTTTCAACATGATCTCCTGGATTAAAGCTAACCTTATTTCTCTCAATAACTACCACGGATGCAACAACGGCTTCAGAATCATACAGTAAACCACTGCCTTGCTTAATCTCCTGCAGGGCTCCATCCCTAATTAACGCTGACCTATAAACCTGCGGGTAAACCATAGCATCAACGACATCGGCAACTGCGACTATTTTCGCGATATGGATAATACCATCTCCGCGTAAACCAAAAGAGTATCCTGAACCATTTAATCAAACCGCAGAAATCCCCGGCTTTCACAGATTGGGTCAAATCAATCTGTTCAGCCCGGGGAGCTTCATTCTTTCATGATGCTGGAGGTTCTTTCACAGAAGCATCAGGGAAGTCGAAAGGACTATCCGGAAACTCCGCTTGTCCCGCCAGCATCGCTTTAGCCCCTTCATCATGCTCAACGTCAAAACTAATAAACACTCGTTTCTTTGCCATATTATTCTCCCTCCTCAATTTAAACTAATTCTTTGATCCTGGCTTTGCTCTACGCCGCAAGTAGCTGTCCAATCAAACTCGTCGTGGATGTCGTTAAGAACAGGGTTTTCACGCATTTTTGAGGATTAACTTAAATCCTGCCTTCAAAATCAAAACTTTCATTTCTTTAGTTTCTTTACAAAATCATAATTAGTCAAATCCCAATGAATCGGAATAATTGAAATATAATTATTCCGTATTGCCGCTAGAGCGATATGCTAAACTTAGTTGAGAATCAGGAAGCCGGTCAAGCTTGAAACGCAAGCAAAGTTCCTCGACAATATGGTTAGAGGTTGATGCGGCCATATTAAAAAAAAGGGAAACAATGCCTTGAGAGATAAGTATACCAAAAAGGCGGGTTAAAGCAAAGGTAAAATTTGAGCACGAAACGGGCGATGGCATATGCGGTATTGTAAGAAGTTAAAAACCAAGGATTCGATATAGAGGTGTCAATGATACAGGGGTTGATTCCCCTGGGGTTGAAAGCGGTAGAAGACAGGCTTCAGCGGGAAGTTGAGCTGCTGGCAGGCAAGAAACAAGCGCATGGCAAAGAAAACGTGCGTTGGGGAAAACAAGCGGGGGCGGTATATCTGCGTGACCAGAAGGTTCCGATTATGCATCCGCGGGTACGCAAAAAGATAACGGATACCGAAAAGCCTCTCTCGGCATACGCACAGATACAAGAACCGTATCAGGGTGACCGGCAGACAATGTTGAGGCTTTTGCAGGGAATAAGCACGAAAAAATATAGCAAGAGTATGGAATTGGTACCAGAGGTATTCCCTTTTTTAAAAATGTTACAACAGTACTTTGTTAAAATTTATTTCTTTGTGCTTACTTTCCAAAAGCCATCTTATTGTAACACATTGTCATTGGAAGCGTTGTGCGTATTTCAATGCGTTGATTATCTTTGATTTCATGTTAGTTCAACGCATCTTCTCGAAGATAAAACCATTAAATTGAGCCGTTTTTTAACAAAGTACTGTTACAATTTCACTCGTGTCCGGTAAAAAAATAAGGGAATCACACCCTGCGTGGTAAAATGGCCAGTACTTTGTTAGAAAATATTTTTCTTCCCGATTATTTTTAAAATCGTCATTA
>WOYI010236015.1_pt1 | contig 19201 bp, 17 predicted proteins | sample 6423411 | NCBI WGS metagenome assembly WOYI01 (sample SAMN13441803, study PRJNA592873) | oil field metagenome | biome: oil field; feature: oil-well bore; material: oil-contaminated soil; isolation source: oil-contaminated soil from oil-well borehole | place: Germany: Wietze | collected 2016-10-18 ... | reverse complement strand
ACTACACTGACCATGTCCTCAAGGTCCTCGATCACCTCGGCATTGATGTGCTCGTTTCAATCGGTGGTGATGACACGCTCAGCTATGGCGTCCGCCTTACGAAGGAAGGGTTCCCTGTCGTGGCGATCCCGAAAACGATGGACAATGACGTCAATGGTACGGATTACTGCATCGGTTTTTCCACCGCCGTGAGCCGTTCCGTGGACACCATCACCCAACTGCGCACTTCGGTTGGTTCCCACGAGCGGATCGGTGTTTTTGAGCTCTTCGGCCGCAACTCGGGCGAGACCAGCCTGATCAGTGCCTACCTTGCCTATGTGGACCGGGCGATCATCTCCGAAGTCCCGTTCAACATGGAAAAGCTGGCCGGCTTCTTATTGGAAGACAAGCGCAATAACCCCTCCAACTATGCCATTATGACCGTGTCAGAGGGCGCGATGCCCGAGGGCGGCGAGATCATTGAAACCGGCGAGGCCGATGCCTACGGCCATCGCAAGCTGGGCGGAATCGGTGAGGTCATCTCAAATCAGATCAAGAAGATCACGGGACAGCATATCCTGTACCAGAAGTTCGGTTATGTCATGCGCTCCGGCGCTCCAGATTCGCTTGACCGGATGGTGGCGATGTCCTACGGTAATCTGGCCATGCAGTTGGTCCAACGCGGATAGTATGGCAAGCTGGTCGCCCTGCAGGGCGGCAAGTACACCACTGTGCCGATCGAAACTGTTTTGGCCGGCAAGAAGCATGTGGATGTCGAAGCTTATTATGACAAGGAAAACTACAAGCCGAAAGTCAAGGACTTCCTGGGCGTGCCCATGTTCCTAACCTAACCGCAAAACCAAAGCCCGTGAAGGTCACTTCACGGGCTTTTTCTCTTGGAGGGAAAAAGGTAAAGATGCCCGTCAACGAACAAGGCTTTCGAGCTGACCGTTTCAACGTGATCCCCCGGTCTTTGGTCTTCATTTTTGACCACGCGGGCAGGGTGCTGCTGCTCAAGGGGGCCGCCGATAAGCAGATCTGGGCTGGGCAGTATAACGGCGTCGGCGGCCATGTGGAAGCGGGAGAGGATGTGCTCGAATCGGCCGAGCGTGAGCTGGCGGAGGAAACCGGGATCACTGAGGCCGCACTGCGGCTGGTCGGACAGGTGATGGTCAAAGTGGACGAACAGCGCGGGATTGCACTGTTCATCTTCAAAGGGTTTTTTAACGGCGAGGGACTGCGTGGTTCGGATGAAGGAGCGCTCGAATGGGTGGACCTGGCGGATCTGGACGATCTGCCTGTGGTGGAGGACCTGCGAATCCTGCTGCCCAAAGTCGCGGCGCACCAGCCTGCGGACCCGTTGATCTACGGCAAATATGCTTATGCTGATGGGGGAGAATGGGTGAGGTTATTCCGTTGAAATGCGGCGGTAGAAGATCAGGCGCGTATCACCGTAATCGCGCTGGTCTGTTTCCTTAAAATTCGCATAGCCAATAGCAGCATCGTACTCTTTGGGATGGATTTGAACGATGATGGCCCCATCCGGGCGGACCCAATCCGGGTTTTCGTCCAAAGCCTGCATCGCCTTGATCCAAATCCCCTGATATTGGGGCGGGGCAACATACACCACGTCAAAGGCTTGCTGGGCTTCGCCATGTAAATAAGCGAAGGCGTCCATCTTCAAAACGGTGGCGAAATCGGCTAGCTTTGCGGCTTCCAAATTCTGGAGAATGATTTTATAGGCACGGTAGTTGATTTCAGTGAAGACTACTGAATCGGCACCGCGGGAGAGGGCTTCGATGCCGACCGCGCCTGTGCCGCCGAAAAGGTCCAGCCAGAGGGTATCATAGACGGATGGGCCAAGGATATTGAAGAGCGCTTCCTTGACCCGGTCGGTGATGGGGCGGGTGGACTTGCCCGGAACGCTTGCCAGGGTGATCCCCTTGGCGCTGCCAGAGACCACGCGCATCAGGTCAGAGCCTCGGCGGCCTCGCGGGCAGCCATGATGTTGCCGAACGGGGTTGTCACGGGCGTGACGCAGCCCGTGCCGAGGATCAGGCGCCTGCCGCCGGTCTGTTGGTAGGCGTCTTTGGCTTCCTGCCTGATCCTATCCGGCGTGCCGAGCTCCATGCTCTCGATCCGGCTGATGCCGCCGCAGACCGCGCCGGGGAACGATTTAAGGCCGTCCGCCAGCGTGGGCGAGGTCTCCCGATCATGCCAGTTCATCACCTGGACGGGATAATCGCTCAGCAGGTCGAACATCAGGGACGAGCCGTGCAGGTGGACCATGTTCAGCCAGAGGTCGTTCACGGCCTCCAGCAGAGGCAGGTCATAAGCCCGGCCAAACTCGATATATTCATCCTCGGTCAGCAGTTGGTAGGACGCGTGCTGGATGGCAAAAAACAGCCCCGCGAGGCCGTAGGATTTCGCCTCTTCGATGAACCGCAGGGTTGTTTCCGTGATTGTTTTCAGGCCGGCGTGCAGCGCTTCAGGGTACTTACGCATGTGGACCACGACCTGGTCTGGGCCGACGAGGTTCTTCACCTGTGAGAGCGGATTAAAGATCGTCTGGATGTAGGGGGTATCTTCGCCAAATGCCTGCTGCAATTGGGCAAGGCACTGGAGCTGCTGGCCGAGAGAGCCTTTGCGGGGGTCCTGAGGCTTGAGTTGGTACCAGTCTTCAGGGCTGTGGATGGCACGCTCGATGAACGTGCGGGAACCTTCAGGTTTGCCTTCCCAGATATCTTTCACGCCCCATTCCCTCAGGCAGAAGGAAGAGGACGGCGATACCTTCACCAAATCCAGGTCAAACTGGTTCTGGTAGGCGATGGTGGCTTTCGCCTGCCGGTCGGGGTCCTGGTCGTCCGTTGGGAAGTGCCGCCAGAGCGCGATCGGTGTACGGTCCGGTTTTTCCCCTGAGAGGGTGATTTCCAGTCGACGTCGGTGGTTTTGCACCATAGGTTTTTACTCCTTACCGGGTTCTACTGTTGGCGGTTCTGCCGGCGGCCCATCAACCGGGCCCGATTTTTCCGCCGATACGTCCGAATAGGTCCAATAGCGGTTGGCGAAATAATTCCAAAGCATCACTACGCCGATTGAAATCGCCAAAGCGACATTTTGGCTGATGATATTGTCCTTCAATGGCAGCGATAATTGCCTGCTGCTCAGCAGTTTAAGTATGCGGGTATCCAGCCAGGAAATCAAGGGCGTGCGGATGGAGATGCCCACCACGTTGATCAGTGCGAACTGGAGCAGCTGGAAATGCGCGGCCTTTGCGCGTGAGTCGGGATAGGTCCAGAACCGGTTCCATAGGAAGTTGTTGATCACCGCAATAGAGAAGGAAAGCACCTGGGCCCAGACCAAAGGCACATTGAAGACCAGGCTGAAAAGGTTCATGAGCCCGAAGTCCACAATGGTGCCTGTGACGCCAACGAAGGCAAATTTCAGGAAGCGGATGCGCTCCTGTTTACTGTTGAAGATCGTCATAGCCCCATTTTTTGTTTGAAATAAGGGATGGTTTTCTGCAGGCCGGTCCTGAAATCCACTTTCGGTTCCCAGCCGAGCCATTCCCTGGCCCGGGTAATATCCGGCTGGCGGCGCTGGGGGTCATTCCCCAGGCGTTTGGCTGTCTTGGTGACCGGCCCGGCGGGGTTATCCATGATCTCGTTGATCAGTATTGCTGCATCGAAGATGGAGGTCTCTGTGGGGTTCCCGATGTTGACCGGTTCATGATGGTCACTCATCATCAGACGGTAGATGCCCTCGATCAGGTCATCCACGTAGCAGAAGCTGCGAGTCTGATCGCCTTCGCCGTAAATCGTCAGCGGTTCGCCCCGCAGCGCTTGCTGAATGAAGTTCGGGATCGCCCGGCCGTCGTCCAGCCGCATCCGCGGGCCGTAGGTATTGAAGATCCGCACGATGCGGGTGTCGATATCGTGGAAGCGGTGGTAAGCCATGGTCAGGGCCTCCGCAAAGCGCTTGGCTTCATCGTAGACCGAGCGCGTGCCGATGGGGTCCACGTTGCCGCGGTAGGTTTCTTTTTGGGGGTGCTCCAGCGGGTCGCCGTAGATCTCACTGGTTGAGGCCAGCAGGAATTTGGCTTTATAGGCCCGGGCGACGCCGAGCGTGTTATGCGTCCCCAAAGCGCCGGCTTTCATGGTCTGGATCGGCAGGTTGGGATAACCGAGCGGCGAGGTCGGGTTTGGACTGGCCGGAGAGGCAAAATGTAAGACGTAATCGATCTCGCCGGGGACGAAGATGTAATTTGATACATCGTGGCGGATGAAGCTGAAATGCGGATTGCCGGACAGATGGGCGAGATTTTGCTCGTTCCCTGTGATGAAGTTATCCAGGCCGATTACGTCGTGCCCTTCCGCGATCAGACGGTCGGTCAGGTGTGAGCCGAGGAATCCCGCGGCGCCGGTTACCAGAATGTGCATGCTGATGCTCCTAGTGGGTTCGTTATAAAAACTTATTGTTCTGTCCAATTTTACCAGCATCAGCGGCTTTCGGGTTGCCAGGATAATAGAGTATAATCGGATATCTCATTTCAACCAAGGGCAAGAATGATTATGATGCAAGAAAACGGACAACAATCCCCACTCATTGCCAAACTGGAAGCCATGCTGTTTGTCTCTTCCGGGTTGGTCAGCGCGGGACAGTTGGCCAAGGTCTTGGATGTGACCGAGTCGGAAGTGGATAGTGCCCTGAACGAACTGGAGCTGCATTACAAGGAGATGGGGCATGGTTTACGGCTGATGCGGGTCAAATCCCGGGTGCAGCTGACCACGGCGCCGGAGCTCAGTGGGAGCATTGAAGCCTTCCTGGGCCTGGAAGCGACCAGCACATTATCCCAGGCGGCATTGGAAACTTTGGCGATCATCGCTTATAAGCAGCCCGTGACTCGTCCGGAAGTGGACGTGATCCGCGGTGTCAACAGCGACGGCGTGATGCGCACGCTGCTCTCGAAGGGGCTGATCGAAGAGCTGGGCCGAGCAGAGACCCCCGGCCGGCCGATCTACTACGGCACCTCGCCGGAATTCCTGCAGTATTTTGGATTGGAAAGCCTGGATGCACTGCCCTTTGTTGACTTTGATGCCTTGGAAGAGGCGCAGAATGGGAATGAATCCCTGGAAGTGTTGAAAACCTGATGGCTGAAGATCGAGTACAGAAAATATTATCTCGGGCGGGTTTCGGCTCGCGCCGAGGTTGTGAGGCCTTCATTGAAGAAGGCCGCGTGACCGTTAATGGGAAGAAGATCAGGCTTGGGGCCAAGGCCGACCCTGCGGTGGATGACATCCGTCTGGACGGCATGCCGATCGGCAAGCCTGAGAAGAAAGTCTATATCGCCCTCAATAAGCCTCGGAATATGCTTTCCCTGGATGCACCGGATGACCCGCGGCCAACGATCTTCGATATTGTCAAAGATGAGCGCCATCTTTACCCCGTGGGCCGGCTGGACTATGACAGCGAGGGCCTGGTCTTGCTCACGAACGACGGCAAGCTGGCTAACCGCCTGACACACCCCCGCTACGAGCACGATAAGGAATATGAAGTCCGGGTGACCCGTAAGCCGGATGACGAGCAGCTGGCGATCTTGCGGCGAGGCGTGGTCCTGGAAGACGGTTACCGGACGCTGCCTGCGGAGGTGGAGGTGATCAAGTATACCAAGAGCGGCGCCTGGCTCAGAGTGGTCTTACGGGAGGGGAAAAACAGACAGATCCGCCGCATGGGCGCCCGCATTGGGGTGCCCGTACGCCAGATCCGTCGAGTGCGGATCGGACCGGTGGCATTGGGGAAACTCCAGCCGGGCCATTTCCGTTACCTGAAGCCGGATGAGATCCAGGCGCTTTTGGATTACGCTGAGCTCTCCTGAACGCTATTCACTTTCCAGCAAGCTATCGTTAATTTGTTCCAGCACCTCGGGTGCGATTTCCACTTCGGACTTCCGCTCGATCTTGCGGATGTAACGCCGTAATGCGGCGGCGTCCACGATCGGCGTTGGTGCATTTTCCACATCGCCGATGCTGGCATTGGGATTCATTAAGACCAAAACGCTGTTCAGGGCGGGGATTTCCGTCTCGGGGAGATATTTCTCGAAGAAATCACGGAGGGCTTTTTCGTTCGATTCCACATCGATCTCAGGCCGGCCGATGTTTTCCTGTCCAAACATCTTGAGCAGGAAGGACCCGCCGTGCTGTTTCCATTTCTTGTCATAGTAAATCTCGCCGCTGGCAGAGACCGGCACAGGGACCCAAAGCCCCTGCGGCCCGACCAGGAGCATTGGGATCGGCGAACTATAGACATAGAAGGTGTAATTATTATTGAGCTTTTCCAGGTTGCTGGCGATCACCTCATCAAAGCGCGGGTCACGGGCGAAGCGGTTCACAAAGAACGTGCTGGCCTGGGAGACAACGAAGCCGACGATGAGGGAGGCAAAGGAAATGATGGTTTTGGTGGGGGTGGGGTTAAAACTGACCAACAAGCCGGCGACCAGAATGGCGATACCCACAAAGGACATCACATTACCAATGGTCTTGTTGCGTTTGATCAATTTCTCGTTGATCACGAGTTTCATGATTAGCCTCTTATTCTTCTTTGATGCTTGCTGAGATTGCCAGGCGGAGTTCTTCCAACAGGCGGTTGTCGACTGCTTGTTTCGCCGTGCGGACGGCGCTGACCATCGCGCGGGCATCCGAGCGGCCGTGGCCGACGAAGACCAGGGCGTTGATCCCGAGCAGCGGGGCTGCACCGGTCTCGGCCGGGTCGAGCAATTTGCGGAGTTTGTCAAAAGCCGGCTTGGCCAGCGCGGCGCCCAGCTTGGTGCGGAAGGAAGACATCAGTTCTTCCTTCAGGATGTCGATGATCAATTTCGCCACAGCTTCGATGGCCTTGAGCATCACGTTGCCCGTGAAGCCGTCCGTCACGGCAACATCCACCTGGCCGCCGAAGAATTCTTTGCCCTCGATGTTGCCAATGAAATTCAGATCGCTTTTTTCCAGCAATGGGAAAGTCTCCCGAACAAGGTTATTCCCCTTGCCCTCCTCTTCGCCATTGGCGATCAAGCCGATGCGGGGGTTTTCCACGCCCAGCATCGTTTTAGAGAAGATCTTACCCATCAAAGCAAATTGGACCAGGAACTCAGGCCGGCATTCCGCGTTGGCGCCGATATCCAGTATCACCGCCCGGCCACCCTTGACCGGGAAAGTTGTACAGAGGGATGGGCGGATCACGCCTTCGACGTTGCCAAAGACCTTGGATGCGAAGTACATGGCCATGCCGGTGTTGCCGGCCGTCACAAAGACATCGGCACCGCCGGATTTGACCAGGTCCATGCCGATCCGCATGGAATTTTGCTTCTTGGCGCGGGCGTCGACGATGTGGTCGCTCATGTCGAGCGCTTCCGGCGCATCCATCACGCGCACTTTGGATTTGTCGCCGGGGATGGCTGCCAGTTTCTGGTTCAGTTCGGCTTCCGGCCCCACCAGGATGATGGTCTCGTTCAGTTCATTGGAAGCGGTGACCGCGGCTTGTACTTCGGGGTCCGGCCGGTCATCGCTGCCCATTGCGTCTAATACAATTGTCATTGGATTTACTCTCCTTTATGGGTCTGCATAATTGCTTGACAAGCAAAACATCTTAGATATAATTACTCTGCTCAGGCGCTGGTGCTGGAACTGGCAGACAGGCGTGGTTGAGGGCCACGTGCCGCAAGGCGTGAGGGTTCGACTCCCTCCCAGCGCATCGGACGACACAAGCACAAAAATTCTGTGCTTGTTTTTCGTTTAACCCGGTCTAGGGAAATTCCTCATCCAGCCAGGTCATGGGGTTGACGGGCGTGCTGCCGATATTGATCTCAAAGTGCAGGTGCGGCCCGGCGGAGCGCCCGGTATTGCCGATCTGGCCGATGATGTCGCCCGCCTGGACGACGTCGCCGACCTCGACGTTAAATTCGGAAAGATGCGCGAAGCCGGAATAGACGCCCCAGCCGTGGTCGATATATACGGCATTGCCTTTGACGGGTAACGTTTCTGCTACGATCACTTTGCCGGCCGCGGGGGCATAGATGTTCAGGTTTTGGGCGCAGACCTTGAAATCCAGACCGGTGTGATAGAAATATAATTTGCCGTCGTTATAGTTGCGGTCCGGGCCAAAGAGGCTGCCCAGGCAGGGCTCATCAATGGGATACTGGAACTGACCATCCCATAAGCGTTCGGGAGTGGGCGTGCCCAGGGCTTCATCGAGAAAGACTTCCTCAGTGGTGATTTCTTCCTGGCTGAGGCCGTTGGTGACATACACGTACTCATCGCCATATGCCACATCTGCCAGCAAGACCATTTGATCGAAGGTTTGGGTCTGACCGTCGGGCTGTGTGGCGGTGACCCTGAGCGGATAGACGCCGGGCTCGGCCAGGGCGTGGATGCCGTGGAAGCTGTAATATTGGCTGCCGTCGTCGCTGAAGAAGATGAGCGGCTGTCCGTCGAATTCGCCCGCGAAGCCCACCGCACCGGCGGCTTGAACTTCGATCTCGAAGGTTTCTCCCTGCAGGATGGGCATAGGGCTGACCGTGAACTCGCTCACGCCGGGCAGCAGGCTGGCAGGTGCGAGGTCTTCCTGCCCGGCACTGTAAAGCCTGTCACCGGGCAGGAAATCCCAACTGCCCAGAAGGCGGTTATCCCGCTTGAGTGCCCAGGGGGAGGTGTTCGCCCGGATCGCGGCTTCGAGGGCGGTTTCACCGGACCGGAGCGATGCCACCGGGATGAGCGGGTCGGCATTTTCATCTACGGCGACAATTAACTTGATCCCGGCGATGGCTTCGGAGGGGCTGGTGATCCGGTTCAGCGTCACCAGGTCGGCCGGGTCGAGCTGGTATTGCCGGGTCAACCCTGTCAGGCTGGTGCCCAGGGGGATAACTTCTGAAGTGAGAAAGCCGCTGATGCCCTCCAACCCTGGGATGACCAGCTGCTGGCCGATTGCGATGGAATTGGGATCGGTAATACCGTTCGCTGATTGCAGCTCTTCGGGCGTGATGCCGAATCGCAGGGCGATGGAACTGAGGGTATCACCGGACTGGACCAGATAGATAGGGCCGCCTGATTGGGGGACCGGTGCTGCCTGGGCGGGTGAAAGCTGCACCGTGAGGGAAAGCACCACTAAGGCAGTCAGTGCTAAAAGTCGTTTACCGCAATGGAAAATGGGAGGTTGAGTCATAATTCACTATTCTCGCCCTTTATAAATCCTTTTGGGCTGAGTAAAATCAGGTTGGCTAAACGATATTGTTTCGATTCGATTGGTTCGTTCCATTCAACTAAGAAGTTTACCATAGGGTCACTAAGATGTGAAAGGCAGTGAAATGAAGATTACCACCTGGAATGTCAACGGATACCGTGCGGTCTTGCGTAAAGACGCGCTGCGATGGGTGCCTGAAGTCGATCCGGATGTCTTATGCCTGCAGGAGGTGAAGGCGTCCATGGAGCAGCTCGAGGAAGGGGATGCCGCTATTGAAGGCTATGAAACCTGCTGGAACGCGGCGGAGCGCAAAGGGTACAGCGGCACGGCAACATTCCATAAGATCAAACCGGATGAGGTCGTCAGGGGTTTCAATGTTGGAAAATTCGATAATGAAGGCCGGCTGATCCGTTCCCGGTTTGGCGATCTCTATCTTTATAATATTTATTTCCCCAACGGCGGTCAGGATAATAAACGCGTACCGTTTAAGTTGGAATTTTATGAAAAGCTGTTGAATGTTTGCGATGCGCTGCATGCGGAAGGCAAACAGATCATCCTCACGGGCGATTTCAATACCGCCCATAATGAAATTGACCTGGCCAACCCCAAGTCGAATGAGAAGAATACGGGCTTCCTCCCGGAAGAACGGGTCTGGATCGATAAGTATCTGGAGCATGGGTTTGTAGACGCCTACCGGGCGCTGTACCCGGAGCAGGTCGAATATACCTGGTGGACCTATCGGTTCAACTCCCGCGCACGGAATGTGGGCTGGCGGCTGGATTACTTCCTGGTCTCGGAAAGCCTGATGGACCGGGTGGAGGATGTGGTGGTCCACGGCGATATCATGGGGTCGGACCATTGCCCGGTGAGTTTGATTTTGAGGGATTAGGGAAGCGGGTTGGTATAGGTCCCGGCGGATTTTTTCGGGAATCAGGGGGCGCGAGAGCGAGTGGATGGCCGGATCATACTTGGCGAAAAGAATTTTCTTTGGCACGGCGGCGGCTGCGCTGCCGCTTATAAGATGAACCTGACAGGGGCCGTCCCTTTAGGCGGCTCCTGCGGCAGGGTATGTCATATCATTACAACAGTAAAGATGACAGAAACAAATGAGAAAAGACGCCTCGCGGAATGAGGCGCCTTTTTGGCATTAAGTTTTTTAGCTCTTAAGGTTTACTCCGGTATCCAGCAGCAGAGCACCAGCTCGCGCGCGGCTTTGACCTCGTCACAGCGTTTAACCGGCGTTGTGTAAGGCGCTTTCTGGAGCAATTCCGGGTTCTCCCGGGCTTCTTTGGCGATGGCTTTCAGCGCCTCCGCAAAGGCGTCGAGGGTTTGCTTGCTTTCGGTCTCGGTCGGCTCGATCATCAGTGCTTCGTGAACGATCAGGGGGAAGTAGTTCGTGGGCGGGTGGAAACCATAATCCATCAGCCGCTTGCTGATATCCAAAGCATGGACATCGGGCACGTCTTCCCAGGCGCCTTCGACCACGAATTCGTGCATGCAGGTACGGTCATAGGGCAGGGAGTAATCCTTTTTGACCTTCACCATCAGGTAGTTGGCGTTCAGGACAGCCTTCTGGGCGATATCCCGCAGCCCTGCGGGGCCGTGCATGGCGATATAGGTGAACGCCCGGATGTGCATCCCAAAATGGCCGTAGAAGGCCTTCATGCGGCCGATGGACTTCTCCGGGGTGTAGAACCCGAAGAAGGGGGGCGTCTCGTCATCGCCTTCTTCAATGATGGTGACGATCGGGCTGGGCAGATACTCCGCCAGCGCTGCGGTGACGCCGACCGGGCCGGAACCCGGCCCGCCGCCGCCATGCGGGGTGGAGAAGGTTTTATGCAGATTGAAGTGCATGATATCGAAGCCCAAATCGCCCGGGCGGACCACGCCCAACAGGGCGTTCAGGTTCGCGCCGTCGCCGTAGACCAGGCCGCCGGCTTCGTGCACCAGGCGGATGACCTCTGCGACGTTTTCATCGAACAGGCCCAGGGTGTTGGGATTGGTCAGCATCAGCCCGGCGAGGGTCTCATCGCATTCCGTTTCCAGAGCAGCCAGGTCCACATTGCCGCGGTCATCAGAGGGCAGTGAGACGACTTTGAAACCGCTCATCGAGGATGTCGCGGGGTTGGTGCCGTGGGCGGAATCCGGGATCAGGATCTTGGTCCGTCCAGTGTTGCCGTTGACCTGGTGGTATTTCTTGATGATCAGTGCGCCGACCAGCTCACCCTGGGCGCCGGCCGCAGGCGACAGGCAGACCCGGTTGAAACCGCTGATCACTTGCAGCCATTCCTGCAGCTGGTACATCAGGTAGAGGTTGCCTTGCACGCTGACGATGGGCTGCAGAGGGTGGGTATTGGCAAAGCCGGGCAGCCGGGCGGTTTCCTCATTGATCTTGGGGTTGTACTTCATCGTGCAGGACCCCAGCGGATAGAACCCGCCGTCAATGGAATAGTTCAGATGCGAGAGGTGGGTGAAGTGCCGGACCACGTCCGGCTCGGAAAGCTCCGGCAGGTTGAGCGACTTGCGCTGGAAATTTTCCGGCAGGTCTACGGGGGGCACGTCCGGTTTGGGGAAGGTTACACCTTTCCGACCGGGTTGAGAGAGTTCGTAAATCGTAGGTTCACTCATGGGCCACCTCATCCAGTACGGCGACGAATTCGTCGATATCTTGTTGGGTAAGCTTCTCCGTCACGGCCACCAGCATCTGGTTTTCCATTTCGGGATAGTCCTGGCTGAGGTCATACCCGCCCAGGATCCAGTGTTCCTGCAGGTGCAGGTTGAGCATGTTCACCGGTTTGGGCGTCTTGACCACAAATTCGTGGAAGAAAGGCGTTTCGGGGAAGGCGAGTTCGTAGCCATCCAGTTTGGCGATCTCCGCCGCGGCATAATGCGCTTTTTGATAGCAGAGGTCCGCCACCTGTTTGAAACCTTCTTTGCCGAGCAGGCTGAGATAGACCGTGGCTGCCAGGGCCATCAGGCCCTGGTTGGTGCAGATATTCGAGGTGGATTTCTCCCGGCGGATGTGCTGCTCGCGGGCGGTCAGGGTGAGGACGTAGGCGCGTTGGCCTTCCTCATCGACCGTCTCGCCGACCAGCCGGCCGGCCAGTTTGCGGACATATTTGTCTTTGACCGTGAAGATGCCGAGATAGGGACCGCCGTAGGAAAGCGGGATGCCGAGGGGTTGGCCGTCACCAACGGCAATGTCGGCATCAAATTCACCGGGCGGTTTCAGCAGGCCGAGGGCTGTCGGATTGAAGACAAAGGCCACCAGCGCGCCGTGGCTGTGGGCCGCTTCAACGATTTTCGTATAGTCAATGATGCGGCCGAAGAAATCGGGGTATTGGACAATCACCAACGCGGTCTCGGTGTCGATCAGGGGCAGCAGCCTGGCAGGGTCGTTGGCGGCAGATTCGTCACCCAACACCTGCACATCGTCCAGTCCCAGCATATAGGTGCGCAGGGTCTGACGGTAATGGGGGTGCACGGAACGGGAAACCAGAATTTTCTTGCGCTTGCCGCGGAAGAAGTGATAGGCCAGGTTGGCGGCTTCGGCTGTGGCGGTCGCGCCGTCATAATGTGAGGCATTGCTGACGTCCATGCCGGTCAGTTCGGTCATCAAGGATTGGAATTCAAAAATCGCTTGCAGGGTGCCCTGGGAGACTTCGGGTTGGTAAGGGGTGTAGGCGGTGTAGAATTCACCCCGCCTTAAGATCATATCGACGGCCGCCGGGATGTAGTGGTTGTAGGCGCCGGCGCCCAAGAAGGAAACGAAATCATCTACGGATGCGTTCGCAGAAGCGATCTCGTGCAGCTCTGAGGCCGCTTCCATTTCAGAGAGTCCCTCTGGCAAATCAAGATCCGGGTAACGGTGTTTCGCCGGAACCTTTTCGAAAAGATCTTCAATTGTTTCCACCCCGATTTCCCGAAGCATCTCCTCGATTTCTTGGGGAGTGTGGGGGGTAAACATCATCCCTCACGGTCCTTGTTATAGGCATCGTAGGCTTCGGCGTCCATCAGCTCGTCCAGTTGGGCAGGATCGCTGAGTTTCATCCTGACCATCCAGCCTTTTTCGTAAGGATCAGAGTTGAGCATTTCCGGATTATCGGCCAGGGCTTCGTTGATCGCCAGGATCTTGCCATCGGCGGGGAAGTTCACATCGGCCGCAGCCTTTACGGATTCAACGGTGGCAAGGGGGTCGCCTTTGCTGACCTCGTCGCCTTCGTCCACCATCAGTTCAACGTAAACGATATCCGAAAGCTGGTCCTGGGCAAAGTCGGAAATGCCGAGTGTGGCTTCATCGCCCTCGACCTTGACCCATTCATCTGTCTTCGCGTATTTCAATCCCTTGGGTGTGTTCATTCAATTGCTCCTGTCGTGTAGCGTAATTAACAAACCGAACGCTGTCCTCTGTCAAGCAGCCTGCGGGGGATTCGCATTGAAGCCGGAATCGATTGCCGGTGTTTCAGAGGTGTCTGTTTAATGGGTCTTCTTTACCTGAGAGTTTCGGTGCGCTGACCTTGCCCCTTCGGTGCCATCCAGAGGAGACGGTCTCTTCCCATTAACTTCCAACGATTTTCAATTTGATTCTAAAAGCACCCCCAGTAAAAGTCAAGCATGGCAGCTGTTTTTCAGGGCAATTGCAAAGGCATTACAGGGGAGGAAACTCATCTAACCATCATTGCAAGACGCCTCACTGTGATGCCTATCTTGTCATGGTGAACCTCCGGAGGAGGTGAAGCAAGCTAAGAATGACCCTAGTAAGGAAATCATTTATAGAAGAGCGAGAGGCGTTATCGCGCTGCGCTTTTCGATATAGAGCCAGATCTCATTCAAGTCCTTCGTGGATGGCTTACCACTCGGCTTTCCTTCGGGTGCTCTGTCGTTGCGCCTTTCAGGCGCTCCCATCCGCAACTTTTTTCTAATTAACCCTTGCCAGGGTCATGGTAATTGCAATGACAAATGAGTCAAATTTCTGATCACGATGACTTTGCGATTGCCCTGGCTGTTTTTACTCTAATGGTATACTTGGTGTCAATATCCGTATTTTATGGAGGTATCCCTATGGCGAAAATCAGTGTCAAATCCGGTGAAGAACCGATCCGCTTATTCAAATCCGATTTTCTCGAATTCTTTACTCACATCAGTCCTATCATTGTCCTGGTGATCTGGCTGCCCGTGATCGGCTGTTTCATTTACCGTTCGCTGGTGGTCCGCCCCGTTTCCGTCCTGGTGTTGATCCTGGGGATGCTGCTGGGCATTTTCTTTTGGACGCTGACCGAATACACACTGCACCGGTTTTTGTTCCACTTCCCGGCCAAAACCCCCTGGCAGGAACGATTGTCTTTCCTGATGCACGGCGTACACCATGCTCAGCCGCGGGACAAGACCCGTCTGGTCATGCCGCCGGTAGTCAGCATTCCCCTTGCCCTGGTTTTCTATGGCCTGTATTATCTGGTCTTCACCTATGTCTTTCTGGCACCGGGCTGGGTTTCACCCGTGTTTGCCGGGTTCATCCTGGGATACGTCGGTTATGACATGACCCATTATGCCACCCACCACTTCTCAATGAAAAAAGGCTATTTCAGGATGGTGCGCCAGCAGCATATGCACCACCACTTCCAAACGCCGGATAAGCGCTTCGGCGTCACCAGTCCGCTTTGGGACTATATCTTCGGCACCATGCCGGAAGAGGGTGAGATCAAACCCGCCCAATAAACTGCCTCCCAAAAGTCCAGGAATTCCTGGGGTCTGATTTTACAAAGATTAACTTCAATTCGCATAAAATAACGGGCCGCCATGTTGGGCGGCCCGTGCTATATTGTCTCATTATCCAGCAGGGGTTGGGCCCTCGAGCCCCCTAACCTTCCTGACTGAGATCATTTTCCTCAATCCGACTTGGCATATTTCCCTGATTCTTCGACGTATTCCAGAGATTGATGCCTGAAATAGGTGTTGTAGAGTTCCGCATAATGCTCACTTTTGTCCAGCAGCTGCTGGTGGTTGCCTTCTTCGATGATCTCACCATTCTGCATCACCAGGATCCGGTCGGCGGATTTGACGGTGGACAACCGGTGGGCGATCAGGATGCTGGTCGTCTCAGAGAGGATCAGGTCCAGGGCGGTCTGGATCTGGGTTTCGGTGAAGGGGTCAATGCTGGCCGTGGCTTCATCCAGGATGAAGATCGAGGGTTTCTGGATCAGCACCCGCATCAACGCTACTAACTGGCGCTGGCCCATGGAGAGTTGCGAACCGCGTTCGCCAACCTCGGTATCCAAACCGTTGGGCAGTGTTTCCAGCCATTCTCCGTCCCCTATTTTTTGGGCGACATTCAGAATTTCACCGGACTGGCAGTCCGGGCAGCCGTAGGTGATATTTTCTTCAACCGTGCCGGAGAAAAGGAACGGCACCTGGGAGACGATGCCCATCTGCTGCCGCAGCGCAACCAGATTGAACTGGCGGATGTCAATTCCATCTATCTCTATTTCGCCTTCCTGAAATTCATAAAAACGAGCGATCAGCCGGCCGATGGACGTTTTCCCGGCGCCGGTATGTCCGACGAGAGCCAGGGTCTCCCCAGGTTTGATATGCAAAGAGAAATTCCGGAGGACGGGTTCGTCCGGTGTGTAACTGAAATTGACGTGGCGCATATCGATCCGGCCTTCAAGCTGGCCGGGTTTGATATCACGGGTCTGATTGACGGAATGTCTGGCATCGATGAGAGCGAAGATCCGTTCGGCTGCGGAAAGCCCCGTCTGCACCTGGGTCCAGAAGGAGGAGATGCTCATGACGGGGTACAAGAAGCGGTCGAGCGTGGAGAGGAAAAGGTACCAGGCGCCGGCGGTCACGACCCCCTGTGTGACGGATAAGGCTCCGAAATAGACCATCAGCGCGGTGGCGATCCCGCTGATGGTGCGCATGATGGGGAATACTATGGAGAGGACAAGCCCGCGCCGGATATTGACTTTATAGGATATCTGGTTGGCTTCATCGAACTCATCGTAGATTGATTCTTCCTGGCGGAAGTTTTTGGCGATGGCAATTCCGCTGACGGTTTCTTTGATCGTCGAGTTCACGTTGGCCATCGCCTGCATACCTTCCCGAGTGACCTTGCGCGCCATGTGGCGATATTGCAGTACCAGAGCCAGCAGGATCGGCACCAGAACCATTACGCCCAGCGCCATACGCCATTCCGTCTGGAACAGGACCACAGCCAGGATGATGGATGAGATCAATTGCATCAATACGTCTGTTGTGATCGTGACCAGCTGGCCGAACTCCCGCGTGTCGGATGTGATCCGCGAGACGATTTTCCCTGATGAATAGTAATCATGGAAGGAGAGGTCCTGCCGTACAGAGGCTTTGAAGGCATCCGTGGCAAGCTGGCGGATCAACTCCGCGATCGTCCGGGCGGAGTTGCGCCGGAGGAGGTAATTGGCGAACCAGCTGATGACGCCCAGGCCCACTGTGATGCCGGAGAGGATCAGGATGAACTGCAGCGTGATGGTTTGCTGTGTCACCTGTTCCAGCCCGCGGGCGACAATCACGGGTGTGAAAGCATCAATCACCGCCCGGATGACGATCATCAGCACAATCACCACCAGCCGATTGGATTGGTTTTTAAAATAGTCAACAATCCGACTGAAGAGTTTCTTGTCGGAATACTGCCGGTCGTACTTTTCTGCCCCTAAGCCTGAAAAGAATCCCATAATTACTCGCTGAATATTCTTTGATAGGATTTTGATGTTTTCATCAGTTCCTCATGGGTGCCCAACGCGACGATCTGACCCTGACGGAGTACCACGATCTGGTTTGCCCACCGGATCTGCGAAAGGCGATGGGTGATGATAAGCGTGGTGCGGCCTTCGGCGGCCCTGAAGATCGCTTGCTGGATCTTGTCCTCGGTTTCGCTGTCAATCGCGCTGGTCGAATCGTCGAGGATCAGGATGCGGGGAGAGGTCAGGAAGGCCCGCGCCAGGGCCAGGCGTTGACGCTGGCCGCCGGAAAGGGTGGCGCCGCGCTCACCGATCACGGTATCGTAGCCATTGTCAAAGCGCATGATGAAGTCATGCGCCTGGGCCTCTTTGGCGGCGTGGACGATCTCTTCCTTTGTGGCGTCCGGTTTGCCAAAGGCGATGTTTTCGGCGATTGAGCGGGAGAAGAGGAAAATATCCTGTTCAATGATTGAAGTTTGATTCCGAAGTGATTCCAGATACCAATCGCGAACATCCACACCATCCACCAGTACGGCGCCGGACTGTACATCGAAGGTGCGGTTGATCAGTTTAACCAGGGAGGTCTTACCGGAACCGGTCTGCCCGACGATGGCGACGGTTTGGCCCGGCGCGATCTGGAGATTGATGTCCTTCAAAATGGGTTCGTCTTCTTCATAACCAAAGCCGACATCTTTGAATTGGATTTCGCCTTTGATCGTCCCGGCATGGCCATTCAGATTTTGATCGAGGTCGTTTTCGGTATTGATCAGTTCCAGGATCCGCTTGGCGCCCGCCAAGCCCAGTGAGATTTGAGAGTAGGCGAAGAGGGAGGTGTTCGTTGGGAAGCCGAGCAGGGAAAGCGTGCCGAAATAGGCGATCACATCACCCACGTTGATCGCGCCTTGCTGGAGCAGGAGTAACGCGTGCAGCAGCCCAACCCCCATGGTGATCCCGAGGAGCAGCATGGGGAGGAAGCGGCTTTCAATATCGCCCTGTCTGACCGACTCGTCGCGATAAGCAATGGCGTTTTGGTTGAAGCGTTCGATCTCGGCATCCTCCTGGGCGGAACCTTTCACGACCTCCACACCATCAATGGCTTCTGCCAGGCGGCTGTTGAGCTGACCGAAGGTGCTGCGCACTCTCCATGTGATCGGGCTGAGGATGGTCAGATAATGCCAGAGAGCGAAGCCATACAGGACAACGAACGCGAGGGGTGTGATGATCAACGCGGGATGGTAGGTGGGGCCGATGAACAACGGGATCAAGAGGAAGTTCAATGACCCAACCACCAGGTTGAAGCCCGGGCTGAACATATAGTTGACCTCTCGGACGTCATTAGTGGCCCGCGCCATCAGATCGCCGACGGACTGCAAATTGTGGAAGGTCATGCTCTTGCCGAGTAAGTTGACGTACAGTTCCTGGCGGACCATGCGCTCCATCTTCTGGGCGATGATCTCGAACCCGAAATTCCGGCTGAACTGGAGCAATCCCCGGAGGATCTGGGACAGGCCGATGATGATGGCGTAGCGGCCGATGACCGCCAGATCGGGGGATGATTTGATGATCTCATTGAAGGCCTTGCCGATATAGATCGGGACGACGCTCGCCAGAGCCGCATTGCCCATCGCGCCAATGAAGGCCATCAGTATGAGCGGCCATTGGCGGATGGCATGGGAGAGGACCCAAACACCAGGACCTTTGCGGTTTGTTTTATATTTTGCTTTGAAACTGAATTCAGAGATCGCGTCAGCAGTTTGCGCTGTCATTAAGGTTGACTTCCTTTTATTTCCAGAGCGATCCGGTTGCGGTCACGATCAACAGTTGAGATGACCACATCAATAATGTCACCAACTTGTAATTGGGTCCCTCGAGGAATTTTGGATCGATGGAGTAACCCGTCGGTTTTCACGCCGATATCAACGAAAGCGCCAAAATCGACGACATTTCGTATTGTACCCTTTAATGACATCCCAGGCGAGAGGTCCTCCATGCTCAGTACGTCGGTGCGAAGCAACGGTTTGGGGAGGTCTTCGCGGGGGTCGCGCCCCGGACGAGCGATCTCCTTGAGGATATCCTCAAGGGTGGGCAGACCGGTGCCCAGTTCGTAGGCGAGGGCTTTGAGATCTGTTTCGGCCTGGAATTTGTCAACAACTTTAACCCGATCAGCCGTTCGAAAGGTATGCGGCAGTTTCATTCTGGTGATTACCTTCTCGGCGATGGCATAGCTCTCCGGGTGGATGGCAGTGGCATCCAGCGGGTTGGCCCCTGCTCGGATGCGCAGG
>WOYI010849715.1_pt1 | contig 19209 bp, 31 predicted proteins | sample 6423411 | NCBI WGS metagenome assembly WOYI01 (sample SAMN13441803, study PRJNA592873) | oil field metagenome | biome: oil field; feature: oil-well bore; material: oil-contaminated soil; isolation source: oil-contaminated soil from oil-well borehole | place: Germany: Wietze | collected 2016-10-18 ... | reverse complement strand
GAAAGCCGTGCCCCGGATTGCAATCAATCGGGAACACCCGGATGCGATCTCAACAAAATTTATTATCAGTTGTTTCGTAGGGCACTACCGGCACGGGGGCAAGCGACCCCCGCAAATACGATAACCACTACGGCAACCGACCGTGCGGCCTCACCCTCGGGGAGACCGTGACAGCCCTGACCCGCTTCTTTTGCCCGACACTCTCCGGTATGGACACTTTAGGAATCGCCAGGTGAACCTGCCCGCGTTGCCGGAACTCAGATCGAGTCTCCCGGTCCGTCCTCTCATCCCGATCAATCGGGTGCGCATTTATAGGAGGGGACGACAATAGGGTTCTATGCCCCCGATGGGGTTGATCTCCCCCTCGTACATCTATGTCTGCACCCGGTTCCGGGTCCGGAGAACTACACTCCTTCCCCGTGAAGAGTACCTGCGCATCATGCGGATGAGCATACCGGAGGTCGTCGCCCACCTCGGCCGACGGGAGTACGGGCAGGAACTCATGGACCTCGCGCACGACTTCGCCGGCGCCCAGCTCATCGAAGAGGCGGTAAACAGCAACCTGGCGCAGTCATTCCGGCACGCCATCGCGATTGCTCCCGGAGATCTGCAGACCCTGACCGGGGAATACCTCAACCGGTGGGACATCGCAAACATCATGGCGATCCTGCGGGGGACGGTCCACGGCATACCCCGGCGGCAGGTCCGCGACCTCCTCATCCCGGCGGGCGAGGTCGACAGAGCGCTCATCGACCGCCTCCTCGGCTTCACCACCTGCAACGAGGTCATCGAGGCCCTCAAGGACTGGCGGCTCTACCCGGTCCTTGCAGAATACTACCGGACCTGCGGAGAGCAGGGCATCTTTGCCCGTATCGAGAACGAACTCTACCGGCAGTATTACGCCGGGCTGCTCGATCCCGGCACATTCGGGTGCAGCGGGTGCCAGGAACTGATCGCCTACCTCCGGTTCGAGATCGATATCACCAACATGAGGAACCTCGTCCGGCTCCACTGCGGAGAAGAAGCATGCGATCTCACGGTCATCGACCAGACCATGATCCCGGGGGGCCGTATCCCCATCGCCTTCTTCCGCCGGCTCTACGGCATCGAGACGGAGGGAGAGTTCGTCAACGTCTTCCTCCAGACCGATATCGTCCCGGTTCTGGCCCAGGCGGTGCGGGAACTCCGGCAGGACCCGGGCTTCTCCAGCGTCGACGCCGCGGAACTGGTCTGGCAGCGGTGGCACCAGCACCGGCGGCCCATTCACGAGATCGAAATAGCAGTCACCCGCATCAGGCTTCACCACTTAGAGTCCCTCTCCCGGCGTCATCCGTTCTCGGTCCTGCCGGTGCTTGCATACCTGGAACGGAAGAAGTACGAGGTCTTCAACCTGCGGGCAATCGCACGAGGGAAGGCATTCGATCTGCCGCCCGAGCGAATATGGCAGTATATCGTCCTGTAGGTGAGTATCATGCCGGTTGACGATATCAAACCCACCCGGTCCGGCCTCCTGCTCGTCAGGCGGCGAATGGCGCTCGCGGAGCGGATACATCGACTGTTAGCGATGAAGCTCGACGGCATGATGCTGGAACTGATCAGACTCACCGACCAGGCTGCCCGGGAGCGCAGGGAACTCGATGAGAAGTACGCCGGGGCGCAGGAGATGATGGCGGTCGCCGCCATGATGGAAGGGGCTACGGGAGTGCTCCTTGCGGCGCTCTCGGTGGAGACATCCCCCACCTATACGACCGGGCACAGGAACGTCTTTGGCGTACGACTCCCGGACCTCGAACCGGTGATGGTCAAAAAGACCCTCGCCCAGCGGGGTTACGGCATCCTCGGGACATCATCAGTCATTGATGACGCCGCCGACGCCTACGAGGACCTTCTTATGGCCATCATCACAAGCGCCGAACTCGAAGGAGGGATCAAACGGCTGCTCGACGATATCGAACGAACCCGGCGGCGGGTGAACGCACTGGAGTTCAAGGTAATCCCGGATCTTACAGAGACACTTCGGTTCATCGAGAATCAGCGCGATGAGATGGAGCGGCAGGAGTGGACACGGCTCCGGCGTATCAAAAAAATAAAGGTAAAGAGAGCAAGGAGCCCCTAGAGGGCGCCGGCTTGCTGCTTCTGCAGGCACGCGATTGCGGCATCCACAATCGCGGCGAGGGCATCCACACCGAAGGTCTCGGACGAGAGGACGATATCATACGCCGAGAGGTCGTCGATCTCGATACCGTAGTAGTTCCGGTAACGGGTGGCTTCCGAGCGCTGCCGGTTCTCAGTGTAGACCCGGGCCGCTTCTTCGTCCATCCCGTCACGGCCCGCTATCCGCTTTGCCCGGCAGGAGATCGATGCAGAGAGCCAGATCCGGAGATCGGCGTTCCCGACCATCCGGCCCGAGAGCCTGCCCTCGACGATGATGTTGCCGGCGCCCTCACCGATCTCTTTCTGCCGGGCGTCTATCATCCGGTCGACCGCGGGATCGCTCTCGGCGAACCTTCCGAACTCGGCGAGGTCCATGCCGTGCTCCCGGGCGAGCTGGCGGAAGACCTCTCCTGCGGAGATGAGGTCAAGCCCGTACTTCCCGGCCAGGTACCGGGCAAGCGAAGTGGTGCCGCTCCCCGGCAGGCCGCTGATAGTGATCCGCATCAAAGCCCTCCGATGTTGAGGGCCTTCCGGATCACCTGGCTGACGGTCAGCGAGCAGATCATGTACCAGATGATCCAGGCAGGGACGATCCAGAACGCGAAGTCCGAGAGGACGACAGTTCCGACGAAGGGCAAAACGATACCGTTCTGCAGGCTAATGGCGGTCGCCACGCCGACCGGTGGGAGCCGCAGGAGGAGCCAGAAGAAGATCGGCACCGACAACAGGAGGATGATCGCCATCGGGGTAAACTGCTGCCGGGAGATGTCGAGCTGGTCCTGCATCATCCGTTCCTGCTTCCCCTGGAGTTTCTTGACCCTCTTTTCATCACCGGAGAGCTGGGCCTCGCGGAACTCCTTCTGGAACACCCGCATCTTCGCCTGCGTATCCTGCATCTTCTCGTAATCGATGGTATACTTCTGGACGAGGGACGAGTACAGGCCCGTCATGCCGGAGAGGATCAGGATCATGATGAAAAACGGCACGCCAAAACTATCGATAAAGGGGCCCAGCACTACATTCATCGCCGAACCGACCGTCACCCGTATCCATTCGACGCTGTACGAGAGCATCACGAGCATGGTAAAGATGAGGGCGATCGTCGGCCCTTGCTTCTTCAGGTCCACCATGTCAGGTTACCTCAGCACACCCACAAGGTCGTCGATGCCTCGTTCGAGCAGGAAGTTTTCGTTCCTGACGATCTTGATGGTGCAGCCGGTGTACATTGCATATGCCGCGGCAACGGCGCGGTTGAACTCCTGGTGCTCGGTGATCGCGCGGGCTCCTTCCATGTCGCGGACCCGGGAATCATCCCCGAGCCGGCGCATCAGGATCTGGTCAGGGTCGGTCTCCACCAGCACGACCAAATCGGGCATCAGTTCGCGGAGCACCCATTCGGGCAGTCCCGCAAGGAACCCCGTCGGGGTCTTGACGCTGCTGTGCGTATCGATGATGATATTTGCATCCCCACTCATGGCGGCGATCCCCGACGCAGCCGCCTGCTGGAGGCGTTTCTGTGCATCTTTTCCAAGCTTGCGCATTTCATCGCGATTCGAGACCAGGTTCTCCTTCTGGGCTACGTCAAACATGAACGTACCGAAGTTGACGGCCGTGTAGCTAACGCCCTGGGCCGCCAGTCTCTCCATCGCACCGTTGATGACGGTGGTCTTCCCAACGCCGGGAACCCCCGTTACGACGACTTTCTTCCCCAACTCTATCACTCCATGTAGAATATAGTTCAGTATAAAATAAATCCGCGCCTGAAAAGTAATTCTTTTCGGAATCATTCCGGGCTGAACGATCGCGAGGAACGTCCGGGTGGTAAAACGGATGTTGTGCGGTTTTTGGGAAAAGAGAGTCGAATGGGCTCACTCCCGGGAGGAGAGTGGGCCTCCGAACTTACTCTTTCCCAAAGAACGACCGCATGAACGGGTACATCTCCATGATCTGCTGGCTTGCGATCTCCTCGTAGAGGCGGTAGGTGATACTCACTGCAAGCAGCAGCCCCGTTCCGCCGACCGCACCGATCACACCAAAGAGGTTCGCGACAACCGAGAGGAGACCGATGAACACACCGCCGATGACGGTGATCCTCGGTATGTAGCGGTCGAGGTACTTCTCAAGCACCTGGGCGTTCCGCCGGTAGCCGGGGATCTGCATCCCGCTTCTCTGGATCTGCTGGGCCACATCCTTTGAGTCGAGGCCTGCAGTCTTGACCCAGAAGAGCGCGAAGATCGCGCCCCCGACCACCATAACGGCGATATCGATGCCCATGCGCATGAGGATCTCCCAGGGGGCATGCCCGAGGTCGGAGAGCCACCACATCCAGTCCTGAGGCTGGTTGATGGGAGCGATATACCACATGAGGCCGTTGACCGGCGTCTGCCCCTGGAACGTGCCGAGGATCGTTATCCCGGCGTTCGAGAGGAACATCCCGATCATCTGGATGTTCGCCTGCAGCACCCGGACCAGGATCATCGGCAGAACACTCGCGTAGATGAGCTTCACCGGGAACCGCGCGCGGGCGCCGCGGACAGCGGTATGCGCGAGCGGGATCTCGATACGGGTCGACTCCACGTAGACGATGACCATGAAGATCACGACCGTCGTAACGAGGGCAAGCATGTCCGTGCCGAAATACTCGAGGAAGTTTGCCCCCGAGGTCGCTATGGCGAACAGCCGCGGGAAGAACCCGATCGGGAAGGGATCCGTGCCCGTCTGCCAGTTCAGGAAACCGTTCACGAGGCCCTGCGAGACTCCCGCAACGATGAAGAGCCCCACACCCGAACCGACACCCCACTTGGTGACGACCTCGTCCATCAGCACCACCAGGAGTCCGCCGAGGCAGAGCTGGAGGAAGATCAGGAGCGAGACCGTGAGCGTACTGCCGCCGAAGAACTGCGTTGCCACCGACGGGTCGGGCATCATCAGCCCGCTCGCGACCATAGGAAGCGCTTCGACGATGATCATCACGAAGATGAGCAGCTTCTGCAGGCCCATATACATGACCTGGCCGCGTGCATCGCTGGTATCGATCTGCAGGATTCCGGCGCCCTTGAGCAACTGCAGCACGATGGATGCGGTGACAATCGGCCCGATACCGAGATGCAGAAGCGAACCGCTTGCACCGGCAAGCAGGGCACGATATATTCCGAAAATATCCTGTGACTCCGGAGAGAGCCCGAAGATATCGATGTTGGTCAATGTGAAGTAGAGGAGCAGAATCGCAAGCGTCCACATAAGTTTATTCTTAAAATGGACGTGCCCCTCCGGACTTCGGACTGCAGGCATCGCTGCAAGGATCGGTTCAAATCTATCCAGCAGATCTCCCATGGTTTCACCTAAAAAAGGAGATCAGACGGTCGTTGCCTGACCGCCCATCTCCTCAATCTTTGCCCGGGCCCGTTCTGAAAACTCCCGGGCGGAGATGCTCATCTTGTGGGTGACTCTTCCGCCACCCAGCACCTTCTCGATGCCGATTTCGGTAGCATCGAGGGCAATGAGGTCTCCTTCCTGGCTTGCAAGCCCCTCACGGAGCAGTGTCTCGGCCATCTGGTCGATCTCCCCGATGTCAAGAGCGGATACCGGCACGGAAGTCTTGCTGACAAAACCGTGCTTGCCGTTGGATATCTCACCCTTCAGGTAGAAATGCGAGAAGCGGTGATCCCGCTGCCCGGCTCTACCTCGTCCACCCCTGTTGCCAGCGCCACGCCGGTTCTTGTGCGTACCGCCACCACAGGTCCGTGAACCCCTATATTTCGATCGCTTGTTTACGGGCATCAGTCTCACCTCATCTTGTAGAGGAGATCGTTGATCTGGGGGCCATAATAGCCGAGAGCTCCACCCTGCTGAAAGGTTCGCTTGATAGTTTTATAGCCCTTTCGTGGCGGGTGCAGTCTCAGCACCGGCTTGATCTCCACCAGATCGCGAAAACTCGTCTCACCGCTGCAGAGCGCTGTTGCGAATTCATCGATGTCGGCATACGGGGTATGCGCACGGACGTAGTCGTCAGTCAGCTGGTCGTTCCCGGTCAGTCTGCCCCGGGTGCGCAGGAGGGTGGCCAGGGTCTCCCGGTCCACCTCGCCGTACGCCACGTAGTCCTTCACCTTGCGAATCATGCCCAGGTACGCAGGCGTATCGGGCACGAGGACGCAGTGGTTGACATGGTGCAGGCGAAGCATCTTGAGGGTGTCCTTGATCTCGCGGTTGGTATTGACCACGCCGCGCACCTGTACTACCGCGTACATCACTCAGTCCCTCCGATTCTGACGATATTCGTCTGCTTGAGCGCCTCGAAGGTCGCCTTCGCGTAGTTGATGGTCGTCCGGGTCTGCCCCCGGTTGAAAGCCCAGACATCCTTGATGCCTGCAAGCGTCAGGACCTTCTTTGGGGTCTCTCCAGTCACAAGACCGATCCCCTGTGGGGCGGGCTTGAGCGTCACACGGACGCTGCCTGCCTTCCCGGTCACTTCGATCGGGATTGAGTGCCCGGTATCGCAACCGCACTCCCAGCTTCCGCATCCGCGGGAGACTTTGATCAGGTTCAGTTTTGCGTTTACGATTGCCTTCTGGATCGCATTGCCGACCTGGACATCCTTTCCCTGGCCGAACCCGACGTAGCCGTTCCGGTTGCCAACCACCACGACGGTGCGGAACTTCACACGGCGACCCGAGTCGGTCATTCGCTGAACCATGTTGATGTCCAGCACCTCGTCCTCCAGGTCGGGCAGGAGGAGATCGACGATCTGGGGCTCCTTGATCGGCCTGCCGCTCGCGAGCACCTCATCGATACTGGTGATCTCGCCTGCGGCGACCATGCGCCCGAGACCGGTGAGCGGAATCCATTCTTCCTGTACGTATGCCATGTCAGACCAGCTCCTTCTTGATGGCCAGAGCCACAGCCTCTACATTCTCTACCAGGTTACCTGCCCGCTCGGGAGCATACCTGGCAATGTGGGCACCCTTGAGCCGTTCCTCATCGGGGAGGATCGACTCGCCATAGGGGACATCGAGACCGCCATCCACTGCTCCCTTGAGAGCGGCAAATACGCGCGCTCCGGGCTTTGCCCGGGCGAGTCCGATATCAAGGATACTCTCCTCGTATCCTGCATTCAATGCCTTGACCGCGAACAGCATTCCGGTCAGGTAGGCGGCCGGGGTGCTGGAGGTCGATCCCTCGTAGCCGTAATCGGCAAGTTCAGCCGAGTATGCAGCTACCAGGGTGCGGTCTCCCTCAATCTCGGGGACGACCAGCTGTACGATGATCTGCCGGTTCGTCCTTCGGACGACCATTCTCGGGATTCCTGATGACAGGAGCGACATCCGCTTGTAGTAATCAGTCTTGCCCTCGTGCCGCCTTCTGAAGGGCACAAAGTATCTTGGGCCGGTTGCCATTATTTCATCCTCCCTGCCATAGTCTCAACGTGAGCCGCAAGGTGCGCCACGCTCCGGAACTGGCCTCCGGAAGCCCGCCGGTACATCACGCGGTAGAGACTCCGCTCGATTGTGCCGTCTGCACGCATCACACGCAGAGTACGACGCTGCGCGCGAATCTTCCTTATCCATGCCCGCTTGCCGGGGCCACGCGCTCCAGCGGCGCCCTTCCTCCGCCCCGGTCCTTTCCGGTGACCATAGGAACGCTTCGCCATCCGTGCCCGGGCTCTTCCACGGCTGTTCCCCTTCACGACGTGAGCCTTGATCACGCCTTCACCGATCAGCTCGCGCAGGTCGTTTCTGGAGATAGCCGCCTCGATATCAGACTGACGCTCGGGATCGAACCAGACACGGTTGACACCGCACTTGAGAACAGAGGCTGCTATTCTCTTCTGGCTGGCGAGATCACTCATCTTCGTTCACCTCTTCTTCGCTTCCGGCAGGTGTTTCACCCGCACGAGTGAGGTCTTTTGCGTTCAGCACCTTGAGCCCCAGTTCCAGGGCCCGCGTCTGAATCATTCCCCGCTTTCTGTTGCCTACGGATCCACCGATCCGGACGGCCTGCGTCTCGGGGTTCAGTCCCACGAGTTCTGTCGGGGTAAAGACCCGTACATCCTCATAGCCGCTCGGGTGCATGCCGCGGATTGCCGCGGGGCTCCCGTATCCCGGCCGGGGAAGAACGCCCTTTGCGGCGAACTGCCGTCTCTGCTTGTTGTGTAGACCACGCGGACGCCGCCAGACATCTGCCAGCCTCGATTTTCGGTGAAGCCCCCGCCTCTTGAAGGCGGGCTTGTTGTGCCGGGTGCGGACGCGGATCAATCTTCTTGTTTCATCCATTGGTTTCACGCCCTCTCGGTGATGTAGATGCCGTCCTGGAACACCCGGGGGTCACGCTTCGTGATCCTGGTCGCGTGCTCGATGTTTGCGGCTGTGTTGCCCACCTTCTCCTTATCGATACCGGTGAGAGTCACCTCGTCGCTTCCGATCTTGATGGTGACGCCCTCGATGATATTTGCCATCCGCGGCTGTTTCTCGCCGAGGAAGTTGTTGATCTCAAGGCGCCCGCCCTGCTGTTTTAACTGGATCGGGAAGTGGTTGTAGACCACCTTCATGCGATACTCGTAGCCTTCGGCGACGCCCCGGATCATGTTCTTCACATGGGCCTCAAGCGTGCCGCTCATGGCGAGGAAACGCTTCTTATTGGACGCCGTGGAGACGACGACTTCGCCGCCTTCAACCTTGATATCGATCTGGGGGAAGCGCATGTCACGGGCCAGCGTGCCCTTCGGTCCGGAGACCGTGAGCATGCTGCCTTCGAGCGTGACGTCCACACCGGGAGGGATCTCGATCTGTCGTGTTATTGCCATATCTCTCCCTCCTTTAGTAGACGTATCCCAGCAGCTGCCCGCCGACACCCGCGCTCCGGGCCTCTGCATGGGAGATGACTCCCTTCGAGGTGGAGATGATCAGGATGCCGAAGTTCTTTGCGGGGAGGTACTGTGACTCCCAGGATTCCATATCAGCCATCCCCACCGGGAACCGGGGGGAGATAGCGCCACACTTATTGATCGTTCCGGAGAGCTGGATCCGGAACTGGCCGCCGCGGCCGTCGTCGATGAACTCGAAGCCGCCGATATAGCCATTTTCCTGCATAACGCGGAGCATGGCGCCTAACAACTTGCTGGCGGGTTCAACAATAACCTCGTTCTTCCCAGCGTCGCCGGCATTCTTGATCGTGCTCATCGCGTCAGCGATTGGATTGAGTCGTGCCATATTCTCTAACCCCTAGTTCATCTTCTTGAAGCCCATTTTCCGGGCCCACTCACGGAAGCACTGACGGCAGAAGTAGATGCCGTACTTGCGTACAAGGCCCTGCTTCCGGCCGCAGATGCGGCACTCGTTGGCCCCACGGCCGAACTTCTTTGCTTTAGCGCCCACTGAAGGTGCTCCTGACTCTTCCGCCATTCCTTACACCTCCACCTGGTAGTGCTCGCGCATGAACGCGATGGCTTCCTCTGTACTCACTTTCTGGTCCGACGGCAGTTTTCTGCGCTCGGCGACTCTGCGTGCGATCCGCGCGCCTTTGTACTCGAGCACCACGTTGACGTCCATGCCGTAGATGCCGATCGTCGGGTCATACGACATGCCCGGGAAGTCGGTGTGCTCTTCGATGCCGAAGGAGACGTTGCCGGTCCGGTCGAACTGCGTGACGGCCAGTTGCCGCTCGATGATGTTGAGCGCGGTCGCGACGAACTTCTCGGCGTTCCCCCGGCGCAGGGTGACCTTGCACCCGATGGGAGCGCCCTTCCTGATACCGAACGCCGGCTGGGTCCGCTTTGCGATGGTCCGGACGGGCTTCTGGCCGGTGATCTTCTTTACGAGATCCTCAGCCTTGACCAGCCGCTCACCGCTCTCTCCGACGCCCATATGCACGACGACCTTGTCTATGTAGATATCTCTCATCGCACTCATGCTGAGGCCTCCAGTTGGGGAGCAATCGCGGAGCGGCCGACCATGAAGATGTACTCGTCAATGGTCTCGAACTGCTCGCCGGCCGACTCGTCCATGAGAATGACGCGGTTCGGGACGGAACTCGGGGTTCTGATGACCTCGACGATCCTGCCGACTTTCCCGGAGTGCTTTCCACCGACAACCATGGCCACGTTGCCTTCTGCGAAGGGGAAGTGGTCGATGATCTGGAACCGTCCTTCATCGGACTTCGGGGCACCGAGGGTCACCACGATGGAGTCTCTTGCCTTGTAGGTGTTGTCGGCCAGGATGTTTGCACCGAACGCAAGGTTCAGCTGTACCTTGCCGCCCCGGATCGTGGTCTTGTTCCGGATCTTGCAGAGCCGGGTCGTTGAAGACTCCGCCGGGATATCGACGGCAACCAGGTTGCCCCGCTTGTCCAGCTGGATGCGGTAGTGCTTCCCTATCTTCGGGATCGAGACGATATCAAAGACACCAAGGCCCATCTGGGGGTTCCTGCAGGCCCGACCGTTGACGATGACATCGCGCTGGTGCAGGATCTTCCGAATCTCGCTCGCGTTCTGTGCAAGACCGATGTGCTCACGGAGCCAGACACCGACCGGCAGGGCGCCGGCGTTGTGGGGACCCGGAGCGGTCTTCATGACGAATTTTTGTACTTTCTTCGGGATGTGCCAGGACCCTGGCGCTACCAATCGCTTGAGATAGTTTGACATTAAGCTCCGCCTCCGAGCCGCTCCTCACGTAGTTTGTCTTTCAGGTTGAGCTTCGTGATCTGCACGTTCGAGGGATCGACCGGCCGGGGAACCTCGGTTCCATCGGACTTGGTCACCATCACGCCGTGCACGACCAGCCGGCACACCCTCATATCTACCGCATCGACGACGCCTTCGTTACCGGCGAAATCTCCACGGAGCACCTTGACGGTGTCGCCCTTGACCACACGGGTTCTCCGGGCGTTGTGCTTCCCACGGAGTTCGGGGGCAAGCGATGCGGAGAGGTATCGGCCCCGGGTGTGGTTCGGTGCGTTGTAACGCGCCTTACGCTGTTTTCTGGGTTGTTTACTTGCTATGCGTACCATTCTTTACCACACCTTACACGATTATCGTCGCCATGGAGGCGATCTTCGGGAACCGCTCCGCGATCTCGCGGGGGACGGCACCTTTGATCTCCGTTCCCTTCGGCTCGCCGCGCTCGTTGATGAGTACCATGGCGTTGTCCTCGAACGAGAGACGCATCCCGTTCGGGCGGCGTATCTCCTTCTTCTGCCGGATGACCACCGCTTTCTCGAGCTTCCTCCGCATATCGGGGGTGCCCTTCTTGACGCTCACGGTCGCGACGTCGCCGAGGCCCATGCAGGGCTGCCGACGCCTGACACCGTGATAACGGTCGACCGAGATGATCTCCACAAGCCGTGCGCCGGTGTTGTCGGAACAGACCATCTGGGAGCCGGTGGCGAGGGCTCGCGGAATTTTCGCCTGCATCGCCTTCATTCCTTCATCACCTCAACCACCACGAAGTTCTTTGTCTTTGAGAGCGGCCTGCACTCTGCGATCCGGACCACATCGCCAACACCCGCGTTGATGCAGGGCGTGCTGTGGGCATGGTACCGGGATCTGCGTTTCTCGTACCGCTTGTATTTCTTGACGTAATGGAGGAACTCACGCTCCACGACGACAGTACCGTTCATACGGTCGCTCACGACTTTGCCGGTAATCACCTGGCCGCGTACCGGTAAAGTGCCGTGAAACGGACAATTTGCGTCCTCACATTCCGTTTCCGGAATGGGGACGTCCAACCCAATGTTTCGTGCCATTATTCATCCTCAATTATTTGATGCGCATACTGATCCGTCGTTCCGGCTGTGTCTCCAGGCTCGATCCGTCCACATCGACGGTCGTGCCGTCAGGGAGCCGGAGGCGGAAGACGCTGAACCGTTTCGGTATCCGCTTTTCTCCCCGCCCGGTCAGGATAACCAGGGTATTACGGGTTTCATCGACGATGCGACCCGAGACCCCGGCATGACCCGGGTTGCTCGCATGAGCGACCAGAACGTCGAGGCCGATCAACTCGTGCCGCAGGACGTTCTGGGGAGAGATCATGCGCTCCTCCGTGCGTTTTGTTCGGTTCGGATACGCGCAATCGTCCTTTTGACCTCACGGATCCTTCCGGGGTTCTCGGTGGCACCGCCGGCGCTGACTTTCCCCCGCTCCTGGATCAGTTCGAGAGAGAGTTTCTGCTCCTGCTCAAGGAGTTCAACGTCGGAGAGCTGCTTCACTTCCTGTGCGCGAAAGATTGCCATCTACCTCTCCTCCACGAACTCTGCACGGGAGTTCTCCTCGAGTTCTTCCTCGAAGACCTCGTCGCCGATCTCTTCGGGCTCGGGGATCGCGACCGGAGCCTTCTTCGGGGCGGGTTCAAGGACATCGAAGGTGTCGGGCAGCCGTGCATCCGGCGGAACGATCTTGACCTGGACACCGATGGTCCCGAGCTTCTTGATCGCAAGTGCGTAGCCGTGCTCGACGATCGTCTCGCTGGGCTCACCGCAGTGCTTGACGTAGCCTTCGATGAACTTCTGGGTCCGTGACCGGGCGCCGGTCAGCTTCCCGGCAACGATGACCTCGCAGCCGAGCGCACCGGATTCCATAACCCGGCGGATCGTGCTCTGTCCGGCCTTTCTGAAATACCAGCCGCGCTCGAGAGCGTTTGCGAGCCGCTCAGCCATGATCTGGGCGTTGAAATTGGGATTCTGGACCTGCTGGACCTCCACCTGCGGGGACTCGATATCGTAGATAGTGGCGAGGTCCTGAGTGAGCTGGCGGACCTGCTTACCGCCTTTCCCGATCACGATACCGGGCTTCTCTGCAAAGATGGTCACCTGGGTGCCGAGCGGCGTCCGGGTGATGTCCATGCCGCCGTATCCTGCCCGCTTGAGTTCCTTCGTGAGGAACTTCTCGACGCGGACGTTGCGCACGCCGTCAGTGATAAATTTCTTCTCTATTGCCATTACGCCACCTCGGTCACGACGATCTCGATGTTCACGGTCTGCCTGTGTTTCGGGGTAGCGCGACCCATCGCACGCGGGAAGAATGCCTTGAGGCCACGGCCCGTGTTGGCGGCAACGTGGTTGATTCGGAGTTTTTCGGTGTCAAGGCCGATGTACTCGGCGTTCTTCTCGACGGACTCAAGCAGCTTGATGTAAGCCTCTGCGGCCTTGACCGGGTACCGGCCGGAGGGCCACTTTGAGAGCCCACGCTTGTGGGCGACATTCCGGTTGAACCGCTTGAAGGGGATGGCCTTCTTGAGTGCCACCACATCGACGAGATACGCTTTTGCCTCGGTGGTGGTCATCTTCCGGATGAAACTGGCAATCTCGATCGAGTGCTTGGGAGAGACGGGAAGCTCGTTCGCCTTGGCGCGAGCGACGTTCTCACCCTCGATCTTTGCTGAATAATCTGTTCTTGCCATAGCCATCACTTCAGCGGTACGTATTTACTCGACCGGGTTGCACCGATACCGGCGCTGCCGTGGGATACCCTTCTGCGGGTCAGTGCAAACTCTCCAAGGTAGTGGAAGACCGCCTCAGGCTGGATCTCCACTGCCAGGAACTCTTTGCCGTTGTGAATCTCTAACGTCCTGCCGACCATCTCGGGCATGACGATCATGTCACGCAGATGGGTGCGGATGGTTCCGTCTCCTGCCCGGAGATTGGCAAGGAGTTTCTCGTGGTCCCGGGAGAGACCCCGGTCAAACTTCCTGCGTACCCGGGCCGGCATGATCGGCAGCAGCTCAGAGAGAGCCATCTGCTGTAGAGCCTCAACGGAGTGGCCGCGGTAGGTGAACTCTTCACGCCGCCGCGGCATTCGCTTCTGTGTCTTCTTTGCCATGCTTCACCCCTCACTTCTTCCACTTGCCGGTTCTCCGGGCGGCAACATGCCCTACCTTCCTGCCGGGAGACGTACCGTGAGATACGGTCTTGGGCCGTCCGCAGTGCTGGTGTCCACCGCCACCGAACGGGTGGTCGATGACGTTCATGCAGACACCCTTGACGCGAGGCCACCTCTCGGAGGAGGACCTGACGTGCATGTGCTTCTTTCCTGCCTTGGCAAACGGTTTTTCGCCCCGTCCGCCGCCGGCAACGATACCAACGGTTGCCATGCAGGCACCGTTGAACCACTTGTTCTTGCCGCTCGGCATCCGAACACCGACTCTGCCGTCATCGGCCTTACCGATGACGAGGGCCTGGACACCGCTCGAGCGGACGAATTTGCCGCCGTCGTTGGGTCGGGCTTCGATGTTGCAGACGTATCCACCGACCGGGATCTCCCGGAGCGGCAGGGTGTTTCCGTTCTTCACCGCGCCTCCCGGGCCCCAGGAGACTGCATCTCCGACACCGAGTCCTTCGGTGGCGAGGACGTAGACCTTCCCACCATTCTCGATCCTGGTGAGAGCGATGGGTGCGTGGCGAGCCGGGTCGTGCTCGATATCGACGACGATCCCGGTGGTCAGGGCGTCATTCTTCCCGATGTGCCGCAGTTCGGCCTTATACCGGTGCGACGGTGCACGGTAGGTCGGACCGCCTTTTCCGCGGCTCTGTGCTATAATGCGATGTGCCATTCGTCACTCACCTTACATAATTCCTAACCGGCTGAGGATCTCTTCAGCCGCCTTCGCATCCGCAAACGTTACAATGGCCTTCTTTTTGCCTTTCATGGTCATCATTGTGCGAACTTCGGTCACTTCCTGCTCGAAGACCGACGCCAGTTCACGCTTGATGTCCTGCTTGGTGGCATCCCTCTGCACGATAAACTGGAGCTTGCTCTCGCCTTCGAGCATCATCGTTGCTTTTTCAGTAACGAACGGGTGTTTGAGCATCATGAGAACTCCTCCAGTCTCCTGATTGCAGACTCGGTCCAGATCGTCAGGCGCCCTGCCTGCGTGCCGGGTGCCAGCAGTTCGGTGTTCAACTGGTTGACCGTCACGGCATCGACACCGGCAAGATTCCGGGCCGCCCGGAGCGGTTCGTTCCCGGTGACGATGAGAATGCTCTTGCGCTGCTTGTAGCGGCGACCACGCATGGTGCCCCGCCCTGCACGGACTTTCTTGCTCTCCTTCGCCCGCTCGACATCGGCATAGACACCGAGTGCAGAGAGCGCCGCGATGACATCGCTCGTCCGGATGATCTCTTCAAACCGGTCCTCGAAGACCAGTGGGAGATCGCCCTCAAAGAGGTGCCCGCGTTCCCGGGCAAGATCCTGGTATGTGCTGGCTGCGACGGCGGACCGGAAGGCCTTCTGCTTCTCTTTCCGGTTGATATCCTTGACGAGGATCTTTGCGACCTTCGGGGGATGCGCTGCACGCCCGCCGGTTGCCTGTGGCACTCTGGCCACCCTGCTGCCGTTCTTTAAGCGGGGGACCTGAGCGACACCCCGACCGCTACCCCAGGAGACCGCCGAGGTGCGCATGCCTGCATAGGGGTTTGTCCCATGCGGCTGGAACCGGGTGCTCTGGAGCGCGAGGACGGCCCGCTTAATCAGGTCTGGCCTGTACTCTTCAGTAAAGATTTCCGGGAGATCGATCTCGTGAGCGATCTCACCTGTCAGTGTTCGAACCTGTGCCTTCATCGCTGCTCACCCCTGCTGGCTCTGCGCGCTGACGAAACTGATCGCCGGCGTGTGGATGGTCTGTTCACCCTGCCGTATCGCGGACCGTATCCGGATCAGCCGCTTGTTCGGTCCCGGGACGGAACCCGTGATCAGCACGTAGGGACCGCGCACAAGGCCGTAGTGCAGGAACCCGCCTGCCGGCGTTATGTCGTCGCCGTTGGTGCCGATCTTTATGATCCGCTTGTTGAACTCGGTGCGCTGCTGGTAGCCCATCTGGCCCGACTGCGGGACCTGCCACCGGACGTGGTGTGGGTGCCATGGACCGAGGGTGCCGATGTGACGCTTCTTGCCGCCGCGGGAGTGTTTCCGCTTCCGGACCTGAACACCCCAGCGCTTGACGGGGCCCTGTGTGCCCTTACCGGTGGTGATGGCAGTCACGTCGACGAATTCGCCGACCTCGAGGTTGCCGGAGATCGTAACCTCTTTCCCGAGGATTCCAGCGGCGTAGGCGATCTGCTCGTCAAGGCTTCCGCCGGCGATCCGCATCTCCATCAGGTCGGGGACCTTCTTCGGGACACCGGTGAGTTCCATGGGCCGGGTGTAAGCAAGGGCGTAGAGTTCCGCGACCCTGCCTTCGCCGATTGCACTCTTGATGGTATCAAGGGCGGCGGCGGTGTCGTGGTTCTTCGGGACGTTGACGCGACGGGACAACTCCTCGTCGAGTTCGGTCGTCCAGGCCTCGGTCAGCGGGTGCTTTCCGTAGGTGTCCTCGCCGTATGCGCGCACGCCTGCCACCTGCATGGGCGGAACCTCAACCACGGTCACCGGCACCATCACATCCTTACCTTCGGTGGGGCTGCTCTTGTGGTCATCGACCATGATGACATGGGTCATCCCCACCTTGTAACCTGCGAATCCCTGCACAGCCGGGGCTCCCGTATACTCCGGCCATGAGCCGTAGCGGGGAACCGGACTCTTCGCCCGCTTTCTCGGGCTGTACGCGAGGGATCCTCTGCGTGGTCTGTTAATCTTCGGCATGTTTCAATCAATCCTTCGTGCATTGTAGCGTGGTGCATCGACTGCAGGTATACTGCAGAGCGATGCGTGCGCCGGACCTCGCGCCGGATCTGCCGGCACGATCGGTCTTCTAGCGAACCCATCTGGGGCAGGATATCGAACACCCGGCCAAAACGCCCGGGTGTCAGGAAACAGTTGATGGAGGCGGCAACGTGAGAGGATCAGAGAGACATCCGTCTCTGCGCGTTTTGATCGCTCTCTTTGCCGCCGTCCCGGTGTGCACCGGGTGCATTCCAATCGTCGCTAATAGATCCTGATTCTCCGACGTTTCCGGAAAGAGTGTTCCCGGAACCGGGCGCGCTGCACTGGCGTTGGCCCATCGTCTCGATCAGATCCAGCTCCTGTCATCCCGTTGTGACGAGCACAACTCCATATCGACATCGGCCCTCCATGTGGAGGGTTCGACCTTCGCTTTGTCTGGTACCTTCCGCACCCTCCGCCGCGCGTCCCTGATCGGTATATATTGCGAATCCAGAGAGATCCCGGGGATCACAGGCATTTTTGGTGCCGGCTGACTCCCGGACCCGGGCGGAATCGTGCAGAGCGGTTTCTTAAACATTACTTAAAATGAGATATAAACCTTGTTATCGGATTCCCGGGATATTTGCGCAAAGCAGCTATTTGCTGCAGGCATGGCATCAGTTCACCGGACAGAGCGGTCGAGGGGATGAACGAAGGGCTGCGGCGACCCCGTCGGGGGCATGCAACCGGGAGCGATTCTCCCGCGGGGCTCCCGCTCCGGCATGGGACCTGTGCGCGCGCTCGGGGAGCCACAGTCATCCAAAGTACAGGTCGCCGTCTTTGTTGATATAGATCTCAACGTCCTCGCGGATCTGCCTCCCCCTGAACCGCTCGGGGTTAGCGTCCCTGAGCCTGTTAATGAGCGATATCGTGTCGTATTTGACTTTTAACCCCTTCTTCTCAGCTTCGCTGTAGATGATCTCGGGGGCCTTGAGCAGGTCGAGACCGCTCTGAAGCGTACAGAGGTGCACAGCGTCGAGGGTGTAGAGGAACTCGAGCGTCTCACGCGCACGCGATATATTCTCGACAGCAGCCTTCTCGATGGTACAGACATTTGCCTTTGAGGTATGGATGATCTCTGCGATCTGTTGCTGTGTCAGCCCTTTCTTCCGGTAGCGCAGCACCTCTTTCTGGCGATCGGTAAGCAGACCTTGTTTCATCACATACATATGGACGGAGTAAATTTAAACACTTTTCCTTAACCCCCCTCGTCTCCGGACGGGGTTTTCGGGGCATTTCAAAACGTTTATATGAGAACTTGATGATACTATCGTGTTCTCAAATTTTGAGAGAGGTGTTAAAGTGGTTGTTAAAGTAGGAATTGCGAAACTGGGAAATATCGCCAGTGGTGTAATGGGCGAACTTCTTCTCGACGAGCGCGCTGACCGTGAGGATATCATCACCTTCATGGCGACCTCCGGTACGAAGCTGCAGCCCGAGGATATCGACCGTGTGGTCAGCAACATGAAGGCATGGGGCCCCGACTTCTGTATCGTCGTCTCCCCCAACGGCGTCCTCCCCGGACCCGTCAAGGCCCGTGAGGATCTCGCAGCGGCCGGAATCCCCTGCGTCGTCATCACCGACGATGTCACCACCAAGAAGGAGCAGTTCGAAGCGCTCAAGGCGAGCAACTTCGGCTACATCATCATGAAGGCCGACGCCATGATCGGCGCCCGCCGTGAGTTCCTTGACCCCATCGAGATGGCGGACTACAACGGGAACCTCGTCAAGGTGCTCGCCCTCACCGGCGCGTTCCGCAAGATGCAGATGGAACTCGACAGGGTGATCGACCAGGTGAAGGCAGGCAAGAAGGGCGCGGACCTCGCGCTCCCGAAGGTCGTCATGACCTCCGACAAGGCTGTCGAAGGCGAGTTCAGCAACCCCTACGCTCTCGCGAAGGCCCGTGCCGCCTACGAGATCGCACAGGCGGTTGCAGGCGTCAACGTCAAGGGCTGCTTCATGACGAAGGAGTGGGAGAAGTACATCCCGATCGTCGCGAGCGCTCACGAAATGATGCGCCAGGCGATGTTCCTCTGTGAGGAAGCCCGCAACCTTGAGAAGGGCATGGACGCAGTCATAAGAAAGCCGCACAAGAAGACCGGTGAGATCGTCTCCAAGACGACGCTCATCAGCAAGCCCGAGTAAATCCAACACCACTTCTTTTTTTCGCATCTTGCCAGCCGCAAGTTCGCCGGCGCTGCAGCAGAGAGGAGGCCGCATCTACGAGCCCTTGCCGGGTTAAGGGGCCGGCTCACCAGAATAGAATACTGCTGGCAGGCCACGCCTCCTCACGGGGAGAAGACCATCATCCGCTCTTCCGTCATCTCCTCGATCGCATACCTCGGCCCTTCGCGCCCGATGCCCGACCCTCTGACCCCGCCGTACGGGGCGTGGTCCATCCGGAACCCGGAGATGTCGTTGACCACCAGGCC
>WOYI010104194.1_pt2 | contig 19211 bp, 17 predicted proteins | sample 6423411 | NCBI WGS metagenome assembly WOYI01 (sample SAMN13441803, study PRJNA592873) | oil field metagenome | biome: oil field; feature: oil-well bore; material: oil-contaminated soil; isolation source: oil-contaminated soil from oil-well borehole | place: Germany: Wietze | collected 2016-10-18 ... | reverse complement strand
TCAGACCTTCAGACTTACCTTACCGGGCTTCCGTTTTTTATCTTCTCCTCGGGGACAACGAAGACCAGCTTGCCGTTTTCGTCCTCAGCCAGCAGCACCATCCCCTTTGACTCGATCCCCTTGATGGTACGGGGTGCCAGGTTGACAATAACCGAGATACTTTTTCCCGGAAGCTCCTCCGCAGTGAAGTGCTCCGCGATGCCTGAGACTATGGTGCGGACGTCAATACCGGTATCGACCTTAAGCTTTATCAGCTTTGTGGTTTTGGGCACCTTCTCCGCCTCCAGTATTGTAGCAGTACGTATATCCATGCGGGTAAACTCTTCGAAGGTGACATCCTCCTTCTGAGGTGCAGCCTGTGCTTCACTGTTCTCGTTGGCTTTCCTGGTATCAAGCAGTTTCCTGATCTGCCGTTCTATCTCTGCATCCTCCACCCTGGAGAACATCAGCTCACCGGCAGAGACTTTATGTCCGGGAGCAAGCAGGTCAGACCTTCCGGCCTCATTCCAGGGTCTTCCGGTGATGCCCAGCCATCCGCGAAGTTTGTCCATCGAGAAGGGAAGGAAGGGCTCAAGCAGGATAGCCAGGTTGGCGGTGATCTGGAGGGAGACGTACATTATCGTCTTCACCCGGTCAGTGTCGGTCTTGACAACTTTCCACGGCTCAGTGTCAGCCAGGTACTTGTTACCCAGGCGTGCCAGGTTCATTGCCTCGGACAGCGCCTGGCGAAAGCGGAATGCCTCGAGGTTGCTCTCCACATTTTCGCGGCAGCTCATGATGGAGCTGACGGTCTCACGGTCGTACTCAGTCATCTCCCCCGGTGCCGGCACCTCACCTTTGTAATAGTTGTTGGTGAGTACCAGGGTGCGGTTGACGAAGTTGCCGAGTATAGCTACCAGCTCATTATTGTTGCGGGACTGGAACTCCTTCCAGGTGAAATCGTTGTCCTTGGTCTCCGGTGCACTGGCGCAGAGGGCGTAACGCAGCGAGTCCTGCTTGCCGGGGAAATCCACAAGGTATTCGTGAAGCCAGACAGCCCAGTTTCTGGATGTCGAGATCTTTTCGTTCTCGAGGTTCAGGAACTCGTTGGCAGGCACGTTGTCGGGAAGTATATAGCTGCCCTCGGCCTTAAGCATGGAAGGGAAGATGATACAGTGAAAGACGATGTTGTCCTTCCCTATGAAGTGTATCATCCGTGTCTCCGGGTCCTTCCAGTATTTCTCCCAGTCGGGTGTCAGCTCCCTGGTGGCGGAGATATATCCTATGGGTGCGTCAAACCAGACATAGAGGACCTTTCCTTCTGCTCCTTCCACTGGCACAGGCACGCCCCAGTCGAGGTCGCGGCTCACTGCCCTTGGCTGCAGCCCCTGGTCGAGCCACGACTTGCACTGACCGTATACGTTTGTCTTCCATTCGGTATGCTCTTCAAGGATCCACTTTCTGATCCACGGTTCATATTTGTCGAGAGGAAGGTACCAGTGGAGGGTGTCGCGCATCACAGGTGCACTGCCGCTTATGGTTGACCTGGGGTTGATAAGGTCGGTGGGGCTGAGTGAGGTGCCGCACTTCTCGCACTGGTCGCCGTAGGCATTCTCATTGCCGCAGTGCGGGCAGGTGCCGGTGATGTACCTGTCAGCCAGAAAGCATCCGGCCTCCTCGTCGTAATACTGGCTGGAGGTTTTCTCGATAAACTCACCCTGGTCATACAGCTTGCGGAAGAATTCCGAGGCTGTCTCGTAATGTATCTTATTGGAAGTACGTGAGTAGATGTCAAAGGCGATGCCGAAGTCGGCAAAGGCTTTTTTATTAAGCTCATGGTAGCGGTCCACCACCTCCTGCGGGGTTATGCCCTCCTTTCTGGCCTTGAGGGTGATGGGCACCCCGTGCTCGTCGGAGCCGCAGATGGATATCACGTCCTCGCCCCGCATCCTGAGGTAGCGGGTGTAGATGTCAGAAGGCACGTATACCCCGGCCAGGTGCCCGATATGTATCGGTCCGTTCGCATAGGGGAGAGCGGAGGTGATAAGATGGCGCTTGAATTTCTTCATCAGGAGAGAGTGTTGCTGAGTTCAATCCGGCAAATATAATGAATTTAGAGGAGAGCAGGGTGGGTGTTTACCCCTCCTGACCGAAGGCGGTAAGCACCTCCTGCATATAGGTACGTGATACGGGTATGACCGACGGCGGGACAGTATCGAGCTCGAGCATCAACCCGTCCTTCTCACGGCGTATGAGCTTTACCTTCTCAATGTTGACGAGATACGACCTGTGGCAGCGTATCACCTGTTCCTGCTTCAGCTCATCCTCCAGCGCCCGGAGAGTGTTGCGAAGCATGAACTTCGACACCTTGCTGCGGGCCTGGTACCAGACGGTCACATAGTTGTCGCTACCCTGGATCCAGAGTATGTCAGAGCGCAGGAGCGACATCCTCAGGACTCCCTTTTCATCCCTGAGAGGGATCATTGGTTTCTGTCCGGCAATCTCAGGCTGTTCCATGATCCTGGTAAGCTTCATCTTGCTGTCGCGCCACGAGAACCAGAGCCAGAGGAAGGTATAGGGAAGCAGCAGTGTCAGCGAGGTGTTCTGTACCGACCTGCCCAGGAGCTCGGTAAAGGGACGCTGATCATGCAGGATCACTATCTCAAAAAGGGTGAAGAAGAGAGCCATTGCAAGTATCTCTGCCGCCACCCACACCAGGTAGTGCCATATACTCAGGATGCCTCCCCGTCTGACGGAATGGTACATTATGATCCGGCTGACGGCAACCACCAGCACTCCGGCCAGGATCACGCCGCTGGCATAGAGCAGGAGGGTAGGCTTTGAGGCCTCAAACCAGGTAGCCACCCCGAAGGGAGTGTAGAGGTTGAGGAACAGCAGTGCAAAGCCGGCAGTAAAGAGTATCGTTGTGACGATATTTCCCTTTTCTGTAAGGTATCCGGGAAGCTTTCTGCTCAGGTCAATATTCATGGCATCAGTTGTCAATGCAAAAGTAACACTTTTGGTGATCTACCGTTTTCCGGCCACTGACGCCCGGGATATTTCACCCCTTTATGGTCTTTTTCGTCCCCGTCTGGGAGTTTTTGGCCCGTCGCGGGGTTGGCGGAACCAATTTTTTGGAAGCTCCCCGGCAATTTCTTTTGTTTGCCGAAAAACAGGCTTATGGGTTACACAGGCCGTGAGAGGGAGTTTGCGGCACACTTCAGGGGAGGAGTGACGGAGGGAATTATTCCCGGCACGGGTGTAACTGTCAGGGAGGAGCTCTTTCAATCATCGGGCAGCTACCGCTATCCTGACGAGAGCAGAGTGGCTTCGGTATTTCGTTCTCTCTTCAGGTCCGGAGAGCTGGAGCATGCCAACGGGGAGTTCCGTTATTATATACTGACTCCGGGCAACGCAGGCGGCAGGGGTGCAATAGTACTCCTGCACGGTCTCAATGAGCGTAGCTGGAACAAGTACCTGCAGTGGGGCATGAGGCTGGCTACTGACACAGGCAGGCCGGTGGTGCTCTTCCCCAGTGCCTATCACATGAACCGTTCGCCGCGCAGCTGGATCGACAGGCATCTGATGATGCCGCTGGTGGCGGCACGCACCTCACTGCTGCCTGATACCAGGCTCTCAACATTTGTCAATGTTGCCCTCAGCACCCGTATGTCACTTTCACCCCAGCGTTTTCTGCTATCAGGATACCAGACGATCAGGGACGTTGCACAGCTTACCGGAGCAATCAGGGAGGGCTCTCACCCCTTGCTGCCCGGTAGTGGACCCGTCGATATCTTTGCCTATTCAATTGGTGCACTGGCAGCCCAGGTGATGATGCTCTCCAGACCCTCCCTCCTGCCGGATGATACACGCGTGATGCTCTTCTGCGGCGGAAGCGCCTTCGGCCTGATGAACGGCACCTCGAAGCTGATAATGGACAGCAGGGCCTTTGAGAGACTGGTCTCATTCTATCTCTCGTGGCCGGGACAAAACGGACCTCCCGATGACAGCAGGTTTATGCAGGTCATGAATGACACCCCGGAGGGAGAGGCGTTTTACGGCATGACGTCGCTCAGCAGGCTGAAGGAGGTCTCAGGCACGCCCTTCCGAAACAGTGGCGGCAGATTCAAGGCTGTCACCTTTGCCGGCGACAGGGTCATACCCGCCGAGGCTGTCTCTGCCACCCTCATTGGTGCCGACCTGGAGATATGGCAGCCTGAGTATCCCTTTACCCATGAAAATCCCTTTCCGCTGTTTGCCGGAGAATCATCACAGCAGGCCGTCGACAGCACCTTTGACAGGCTGTTCGGGACGGCGGCGCAGTTTCTCTCACGGTGATTTCTGTCAGGGTGCGGTTGGGTCTTTCACATGGTGAAGTTACCTGCATCCGTCGAGGTTTGCCTTAATGAATTTCTATCTGCCCGGATGCGGGATCACTTGCGGGATTTTTCTTTGCCCGCCGGACTGTTTCTCCTGAGATTTTTGTTTGCGTATGGTGCGTTTTTTTTTACCGGATTTTTCTCTTTCTGCAGAAAATCGGGTGATTTTATGTAAGTTTGATTCTCTCACCATTTGTTATTGAGCAATGAAACTTGCATGAACAACAACTCACAGAAGGGATTGGGTTTTTTATTTCATGCAAGTTCCATCAGACCAATGAATTATGATCAAATAATCTGATGAAATCACTTATCATACCGCCCTGGCTCAGGGAGGGCGACCGGATAGAGATCATCACCCCTGCGAGTCATATTGAGGAGGATGTCGTGGTGCAGGCGGTGAAGATGCTTGAAGAGTCAGGCTTCCGCATCACCCTGGGCAGTCATGTCTTTATGCGTCAAGGTCCTTTTGCCGGCAGCGATGATGAGCGGCTGGAGGATATCCAGAGGGCCACCGACGACCCGGAGGTGAAGGCTGTCCTCTGTTCCCGCGGCGGTTACGGAATGTCAAGGATTGTTGACCGGATCGATTTCCGTGCGTTGAAAAAGAACCCTAAATGGTATGTCGGGTACAGTGACATCACTTCGCTGCACCTATGGCTCAACACGGTCTGCGGTATAGCGTCACTTCATGCCGAGATGCCTCTGAACTACTCCGATCCCGGATGTTCGCCGCTCTGCTATGAGACTATGGTGCAAGCCCTCAGGGGCGAGGCCGGACCGGTGACCTGGAGTCCGCCACATGAGGCTTCGTTAGAGGTGACGGGAGTGGTGACGGGAGGGAACATCTCTCTCATCTACAGTCTTAATGGCACCCCTGCGCAGCCTGACACCGAAGGATCCATACTCTTCATTGAAGAGATAGGGGAGCAGTACTATCATCTTGACCGCATGCTTATCTCAATGCGTATGGCCGGCATGCTGAAGGATCTTTCAGCGCTGGTAGTGGGAGGGATGGAGAAGATCACCGAGGGCGAGCATGTCTTCAACCAGACTGTTGAGGAGGTGGTGATGAACGTCGTCGGCAACTACGGATATCCGGTGCTCTTTGGCTTCCCCGCAGGTCATGTAAGCGACAACAGGGCGCTGTACCTGGGCCGCGCTGCGCAGATCAGCCAGTCGGGCCGGGAGGCTGTCCTGAGCTGGCATTGACCTACTGCCTCTTATTCAGAATGCTGCCAGCAGCAGGTTGATATCCTTGGAGAGTATTCCGAACTTCCGGCCCAGCGCCTCGTTGGTGAGGATGCCGTTATAAATGTAGACCCCGTCGCGCAGTCCGGTATTGAATTTGAGCATGGGTGTGATGCCGCCGGCATCGGATATCTCCTGCATCAGTGGTCTGAAGACGTTGCTCAGTGCTATGGAGGCTGTCTTTGGCACCCGGGAAGGAAGGTTCCATGCAGAGTAGTGTATCACTCCGTGTTTTTCGTAGATGGGGTCTTTTATTGCCCGCGGCTCAGCAGTCTCCACGCATCCTCCCGTGTCTATGCTGAGGTCGACGATCACTGATCCGCGCTTCATGCCCTGCACCATCTCCTCGGTGACATAGAACCACGGCATGAGTATGTTGGTTGAGAGTGCCCCTATGAGTACATCGGCCGATTTCAGGGCTTTCTGCAGCACCTGCGGATGGAAGGTGGAGGTGTATAGTCTCTGTCCCAGCAGATTTTGAAAATTTCGCAGCCGGTGTACCGAGGTGTCAAACACTCTCACTATTGCACCCAGGCCCAGGGCTGCCCGGGCAGCGTATTCACCGGCCGTATTGGCACCGATGATGACTACCTCCGTGGGAGTCACCCCGGTCACCCCGCCAAGCATCACCCCCTTTCCTCCGGTGGTGGTGCTGAGGTATTCCGAGGCGAGGAGCACGGATGTGATGCCGCTTATCTCACTCATCGACTCAACGACGGGGAGCATGCCGTCACTGTCCTTGATCTTTTCGCTTGCCAGCGCAGTCACCCTTTGGCGCATCATCAGCGCGATGGTCTCCTCGTTCATGGTGGAAGCATTCATGAACGAGATCACTATCTGGCCGCCCCTGAGCATGGATGCCTCGTCGCGGGTGAAGGGAGCTATCTTGATGACAAAGTCGCAGCCGTAGATCTTCTCCGGTGTGTCAGTCACCATGGCCCCGTTGTCGCTGTATTCCCTGTCACTGAAGCCTGCCGCCACTCCCGCCCCTGTCTCCAGATAGACATCATGTCCGGCGTCGCTGAGTATCTTTACAGCTTCGGGGGTGAGAGCAATGCGCTTCTCATCATCAAGAACGTCATGCGGCATGCCTATCGACATATGCCGTCTGTCTACGGTCTTTTCAATCAGCTCTTCCTGCGGCATGAAGGCGCTTCTGGCAGGTTCAGTCATCGGGCTTCGTTTTATTTAAAGGGTTAAACGGAAGGAACACATTCATCATTTCAAAAGTAAGATTTTAATCGAACCGAAAACAGAGAGAGGCTGATAATTCAGACGGAGGGGAGAAACAGGGAGCCCGGCGCTGATTTCATTATTTAGACGGCGTCACTAAACCATAGGTCTGCAGGGTCTGGTAGCCGCGAGTTAAAAGCTCAGAGGGAGGGTGAAGCCGGGGGTGAGGAGATACTCCCCGGTGGTGTGGATAGCCTCTCAATGACCCTGCTGCCGTCAGCAGTGACGGTGATTGAGACCCTCAGGGTGCCGGGCGGCAGAAGGGGTTCTATGAGTTCAGGCCACTCCATGAAACAGGGCGAGCCGGAGTCGAGATACTCTTCAATACCGAAGTCTAGTGCTTCGGAAATTTTGCTGATACGGTAAAAATCAAAGTGATATACCGGCGGGCCGTCGGGGCGGATGTACTCATTGACCAGCGTGAATGTGGGGCTGGTGACGGTGTCGGTTACCCCCATCTCGCGGCAGAGGGCCTTGATGAATGTGGTTTTGCCTGACCCCATCTGGCCGTAGAAGGCAATGATCCTGCTGCCGGACGTCTCCCTGAGGAAATGCCTGGCTGCTTCGGGCAGATGGCTCCTGTCACTGATCACCAGCTTCATGCGGTAAAAATAATATTTTTAAACCGGCTCCAGCAGGGCCAGCGGAAGCATCATCTCCTGAAGCGAGATGCCGCCGTGCTGGAACGAGTCACGGTAGTATGAGACTATCTGGTTATAGTTGTTGGGATAGACCAGGAAGTCATTGCCGGTGGCAAAGATATATCTTGAGGTTATGTTGGTCATTGGCAGTCCCGCCCTGGCCGGAGCGGTAATCTCAAACACCTCACGGGGGTTGTAGTCAAGGTTTCTTCCGGTCTTGTAGCGCAGGTTCATGGAGGTCTGCCTGTCGCCCACCACCTTCAGGGGTTTCTGCACTTTTACCGACCCGTGGTCAGTGGTGATGACCACCCTCGCACCCCTGGCGGAGATAATCCTGAGGAGCTCAAGCAGCGGAGAGTGGATGAACCATGAGTGTGTCAGTGAGAGCCAGGAGGCCTCGTCGCCCGTCATATCGCGGAGGACGTTCACCTCCGTGCGGGCATGGCTGAGCATGTCAACGAAGTTATATACAATGACATAGAGATCATGTGTCAGCAGCTGTGACGCCTTGTCATTCAGGCTCCTCCCCTCGGCGTCAGAGCTCACCTTGCTGTAACCCCACCTGCATGTGATACCTGCTCTCTGCATGTTCCTGACAAGAAGCTTCTCCTCATTGAGATTCTTACCCTCCTCCTCATGGTCGTTGATCCAGTATTCGGGCATCATCTCGCCTATGGATGCCGGCATCAGTCCTGAGAAGAGTGCATTGCGCGAGTACTGCGTCGTTGTCGGCAGTATGCTCATATAGAGCTCTTCAGACACCGTACGCATTATCTGCCTGAGGTCCGCCGCGATCGTCTGCCACTGGTCGAGGCGCATGTTGTCAATGATGATGAAGAAGAGGGGCGACCCCTGCCTGATCAGGGGGAATATCCGTTTTGACATCACGGCGGGGGAGAGGAGCGGCTTATCAATAGTCTCTGCTGACATCCACCCCAGGTAGTTGCCCGATACATACCTGGCAAAGGCCCTGTTGGCATCGGCCTCCTGCATCCGCAGTACCTCCATCATGCCGGGGTCAGAAGATCTGGAGAGCTCGGCCTGCCAGAAGGTGAGCTTGCGGTAGAGGTCGCTCCACTGCCCGAAGGTTGACGATGCGGATATCATCTCCGAGATGGTTCCGAACTCCTCCCTGAAGAGGGTGGTGGTCTGGCGGGTGACGATATCATCAATGTTGAGTATCCGTTTCAGGGAGAGGAGTATCTGCTGCGGCTTGACAGGCTTGATCAGATAATCGGCTATCTGTGATCCGATGGCGGCATCCATGATATCCTCCTCCTCGCTCTTGGTGATCATCACCACGGGGATCGACGGCCTGACCGACTTGATACGGCGGAGGGTCTCAATGCCGCTCAGCCCTGGCATGTATTCGTCGAGAAAGATAATGTCATAGGGTTTTTCCCTGACCAAACTGATGGCATCATTGCCTGAGTTGCATGTCTCAGTCTCAAATCCCTTTTCCCTGAGGAAGAGAATATGGGATCTGAGTGCTCCCGCCTCATCGTCGACCCACAAAATTCTTATCTGGCTCACCGTCCTGCCATAATATTACCTGACCGTTCCATATTCCTTCCTGTAGAAGATCAGGTATCTGTCCAGTTCCTTGTCCACCCTGAATTTTTCCAGGTTGTCGCGGCTGATCTGCCAGACGGAGATATCTGCAGTGTCAGCCCCGCGTATGTGTGTTGCCGGGTCGAAGGCAGTGACCCATGCCTCAGCCTCTGCTGCATCACCGAACGGTCCTGTGGTTATCAATATGTAACCCCTGTCTACTGCGGTGCCTTCCGTGCCATAGTTCATATTCGGGTAGGTGTCGAGGTTATAGTTGATGACGTCAAAGACCATCTGGTTCATATTTGCCCGGGCATTGCCGGCGATGATCATCACCCAGTGAGGCTGCAGGGGATCGGAGTGATATAACTCTTCAGCGATGCGGATATCTTCAGCCTCTTTTACAGCCGGCATCTCACGTCTGAGGAACTCCGTTATCTCTGCTGCCCGCCTTCCTTCAGCCGTGGCGGGGTATTTTGCCACCAGCGAGTCCAGTTTTTCCTTGTATGCAATCTCTCCCTCCAGAGCGCCTGTGGCCATGGCATCGAGCAGCATGAATTTGGGCACAAGCTCATGCTCCGGATATAGCCTCACGCACTCAGCGGTTATAGCCCGGCTCACGTCATACTGTTCGGCAGAGAATGCCTCCCAGGCCTCTTCGTATCTTCTTGCGGCCATGGCCGCCTGCTCCTGCTGTCTCCTGACATAATCAGGATCGGAGATGATGAGTGCATATTCCGAATCGGGGTATGAACCAAGCAGTTCAGCCCTGCGTCTTTCGGCCCTGGCAGGGTCACTGTTGCGCAGCAGCCTGTAGAGTTCATAGAGTGCCTCTGCCTTAATCCTGTCGTCATTGCCGGTGCGTGACGCCAGCTCAAGCGACTCTGCTGCCGTGAGGGTATCACCCAGGCGTGAGGCCAGTATTTTGCCCTCGCCGAGAAGTGCCGTAGCGCTCCTGTTGACGGAGAGTCTCATCAGTGAGTCGGTGAGAGGCAGGTTGCGGAGGTAAAACTCCTTTGTCAGTGCCGGAGCGACCGTGGCGGTATCGCTGGCGCTGTTCTCATGTCTCTCCTCTGTCGCTGCACCGTTGCTGAAGGCTGCGCGAGCTTTGTTTGCACGCCTCCAGTTGTCTTCGAGCCTTCTATCACCCCAGCGGCGTTTGAACTCCGTACGGCCAAAGGTGAGGGCCGACTGGTTGTAGAAGTACCAACCGCCCTCGGCAGTGATGGCCCCGCGGGAGCGCTGTTCATTCTCATAGTACTGACCCATGTTGTACCTGTCGCTGCCTTCACCGGAAGCAGCCTGTCTCTGTTCCTCCTCAGCAGTACGCATTATCCCGGCAATGAGTGCATCGCGTTCCGCCGGAGGCATGGAGGCCACCCTGCGGAGACTGTCTTCGGTCATCACCACTCTGTGAAACTCTGCATACTCACCCAGGTCGGTGGTTCTTCGGCTGATGCGGTCGTAACCGGGGAACTGCTGGTCAATGAGATATGAGGCGCTGTCATAATAGTTCCAGGCAGTCATATAGTCAGGCAGTGAATAGTAGTGATCACCGAGAGCGAGGTATGAGCGTGCCTTCTGCCGGCTGTTGACGGTACTGCTGGCTGCTGCCTGTGACCAGAGCTTCAGGGCCTCGTCACTGTTGCCGCGACGCATCTCCAGCTCACCCAGGGCAAAATAGATCTGGTCAAGGTAGTCAGTGTTCTTGGAGTCGCGCAGCATCCTGCGGAGCGACTTCATAAGGTCTTCTGCGTCACCACGGGAGATGTCTGTCACCCCTGCAAGGTTGATGTCTGCATTGAACTCGAGGTCATAGGGAGCGTTCATCCTGATAACCTGGCTGAAGTACCGTGTTGACAGTTCGTTGTCGCCGGCAGCCCTGCACACCTGGGCAAGCAGAAAGGTGAGCCGCACCCGTGTATCCTTGTCACTGGTCAGTTCTGTAGCGTTGGTGAGGGGTTGGATGGCCTCGCGGTATCTCTCCTGCCTGAGGAGGATGTCAGCCTCCGTGGAGTAGTACATGGCTTGCAGCGGGCGCGACAGGCTCTCAGGCTCGCCCACGGTGCGCAGGAGACGTGTGGCCTCGGCATAATTGCCCTCCTCGGCCTGTATGCGTGCCATCCAGATGCCTGCCTCAGTGACGATCTCCGGGTCGTTGGCTATGCTTATGGCATATGAAAAGGATGAACGGGCGGCCATGAAGTTCTTCTGATGGAACTGTGCCTTGGCCATGAGAATATAGGCATCATCAACCCATTCGTTGTACTCACGACGGTTGTAAAACTCCTCGCTTCGATCGTCGCTACCCCGGCGCTTTTTCTCTTCAGGCCTGGCGGTGATGGAGTGCAGCGCAATAACTTTCGAGGCCTTCTGTATGGCACGTTCCATGTCTGACGTGGCGGCCCTGGCAGCTTCCGGTGATGAATATTCGAAGAGAGGCAGTATTGTACTGTAATCGTCACGGTGTGAAGTCTTTATCTTCTCCAACCCGGCCTTGTATGCTTCGTTGCCGTTAAACCAGATGTTGTATTTGGAGATTAGTGAGTGGTAGAAACGGCTCGAGCCGGTGTTCTTTTCCACGGAACAACCGGCCAGGGTCAGGGTGAGAAGGATGATCACCGCTGCATGATATACCGAGCACCTCACTCTCAACAAAGAGGGTTTATATTTATAACTTGGCAGGTGTGCCAAAAGTATTCAAACTTACATAAAAACACCCGATTTTATGCAGGCAGACAAAAATCGGGAGCGCTGCCGTGATTAAAACAGGGAGGAGAAGGATAAGAGGTCATTGAAACTGTCTGTGCTGTAAACTCAGCTGGCAGTTCTCACTTTACTTCCACTCTTTTTGTCGGAGCCATCTCTGCGTTCCGTTTCTCAACTCTCTGAACCACCGATTCGGCAAGGGTGAGGAAGGCAACTCCCGTGGCGCTGTCATTCAGTGCATCAGGGGTGCCGGCGTCGCCCCCGTCGCATATGCTCTCAACGATGGGTATCCGGCCAAGGAGCTCCGTTCCCGTTTCTGCAGCCAGCCTGCTTCCACCGTCCTTGCCGAATATGTAGTACTTTTTGTCAGGCAGCCCGGGGGGAGTGAAAAATGACATGTTTTCAACCAGCCCCAGCACCGGAACGTTGATTGCCTCACTCCGGAACATCGCTATTCCCTTGCGGGCATCGGCCAGCGCCACCTCCTGGGGTGTCGTCACCACTATCGCTCCGGTGACAGGCACCTCCTGCACCAGTGTCAGGTGAATGTCGCTGGTGCCGGGAGGAAGGTCGAAGATGAGATAGTCAAGCTCACCCCAGTCGCCCTGCCCTATCAGCTGCTTGAGAAAACTGCTGGCCATGGGTCCCCGCCATATGACAGCATCCGACTCCTTGACGAAGAAGCCTATGGATAGTACCTTAATACCATGTTTGACCATCGGGATGATCAGATCCCTGCCATCTTCCTTACGCACTTCGGGACGGTAACTTTCAGCATCGAGCATGCGCGGAACGGAGGGTCCGAATATATCTGCATCAAGAAGTCCCGTGGCATAGCCCTTGCGAGCCAGTGCCACCGCCAGGTTGACGGCAACGGTTGACTTGCCCACGCCCCCCTTGCCGGAGGAGACTGCAATGATATTATTTACTCCGGGCAGAACCTCCCTCTTAGGGACGGTCATCTTCTCAACGACGATACGTGGTTTTACCTCTATGGATGAGATGACGGTGTCAGGACCGAGTGCTTCTTTAACCGCCCTGACACAGTTGCTCTTCAGTGAGCTCAGAAATGGGTCATTGGATTTCTCGGGTACCAGGACAATGGCTATACCATTATCAGATACCGATATGTCACCGACCATGCCGAGTGATACTATGTCATTTCCCTTATCAGGATGGGTTACCTTTCTGAGTGCGTTGAGAACCTGTTCTTTTATGGACATGATATTTGGATTTGCGATTGTCGATGTGCGAATGTCGAATTGCGATTGTGGATTATATACACTAACGTTTTCGTTTTGGCTATAGTTCAAGAGAGGGGTCCCAGAACCTCTCCCCGAACTCCAGCACCGTGTCGTCAATGACGGTGAAGCCTTCGTTTTCAAGAAGTTGCTGCATTGTTGAGGCGTTTCCGAAGTGGTGTTTCCCGGTGAGCATCCCATTACGGTTCACCACCCGGTGTGCCGGGATGAACCTTTCGGATGAATGTGATGAGTTGAGGGCCCAGCCTACCATGCGTGCAGCACCGGCGGTACCGAGATACCTTGCTATGGCTCCGTAGGAAGTTATCCGGCCGCGTGGTATCATGCAGGTAACATCGTAAACGCGGCAGAAGAAGCTGTCGTTGTCACTTTTTTCAGCCTGTCGGACTGATGATCTCTCTGTCATGAGGAAGTCTGAATGAAAGGTATGTTATCGGGTTTCCCTCTTTGAGGAACATCTCTTCATAATAGGTTTTGATGGAGAGCAGCGGGTCGCCGGGTTTCTCACGATAGAGGTCCGTAACTGCCATGACGGTCTTCAGCCCGTTGGCTTCAGCCACCGACAGGGTATAGTCGAAGAGTTCCCTGTTGTCTGTCTTAAGATGCACGAGGCCGCCGTCCCTGAGATATTGCCTGTAGAGGTTCAGGAAGGAAGGTCCGGAGAGCCTCTTCTTCTCTCTTTTTCTTTTGGGCTGGGGGTCGGGGAAGGTGAGCCAGATCTCATCTATCTCCCCGGGAGCAAAGAAGGAGCCGGTAAATTCTATCCGTGTTCTCAGGAAGACCGCATTGGTGAGTTGCATCCGGTGACTCTCCCTGGCGCCCTGCCACATCCTCGCTCCCTTGATGTCAATGCCTATAAAGTTTCTGTCGGGCCGGCTTGAGGCCATCGCCACGGTATATTCCCCCTTGCCGCAACCCAGTTCAAGAACGATGGGGTTGCTGTTCCCGAACCACTCACTGTGCCATCTGCCCTTCAGGCTGTGATCCTTCCTGAATACCTCTTCAAAAGATGGCTCGATCACATGGTCGAAGCCTTTCATCTCAGCCCACCGTGCCAGTTTATTCTTTCCCAAAGCCTTTCCTATTTGACCTGCTCCTCTCTCAGCGTGATATTCATTCCGAAATCACAGACACCCCTCAGTATGGTGTCTCTCATGCCATGAATGACACGGAAGCTGTATTCTCCCGCTTCAGGAAACCAGACGTTTGATTTAAAGGGTATGGTCATCTCGCGCAGATCGCCTGCCCCTCTGCCAAGCCATCTGCCCTGACTGTCGGCCAGGATGGCATGAACAGTGTCTGTGACCGTAGTGCCGGAAGGAAAGGAGGTGACGACGAAGAGATAGATGTTGCGGTAAGGATAATCGGTGGAGGTGCGGAGCGAAAAACTGATGTCCCAGGTGCTGGCCGTATCATCTACGGTGCATGAAAAGTCGGCAGGCTCATACATGCTCCACCGCTCTTCCTCCATCCTGTGATTGCCGGAAAAGAGTGTTCCGTGGTTGCAGGAGAGAGTCAGCAGCGCCAGCAGTGCCGCAGTAAAAATCAGACTATCTCTTTTTCTTCTCATGGCGCCTTGGATATGGTTTCTGTCTGCCCCTGCGCTCGCGGTGGCCGCTCTTGGTTTCGAACCTCTCCAGTCCGCTGTTCTGAAGGAGCAGGTCACTGTTGCTGCCGGTGTTTTTCTTCATGTTGCCATCCAGGAGGCTGTCAGGTTTGACTCCTTTCCTGTTGAGCCTTATTATTTCCCGCACCCGTTCCACGGGCACCGGGGTGAGGTTGACCGCCGTTCTCGGGTCGGTTGAATACCAGTAGATGCCTGTGTGGACCTCCATCTTGATGAAGTGGGCCGTGCCTCCTGCAAGCTCGAGGGGTATCTCACGTGACGGAAACTCCTTCTGTGCATCAATGTAACAGTCGAGCTCATAGCTCAGGCAGCACTTCAGTTTTCCGCACTGCCCGGCGAGTTTCTGGGGGTTGAGAGAGAGATCCTGGTAGCGGGCATGAGAGGTAGTCACCGACATGAAGTTGGTGATATGTCCCGAACAGCAGAGTGCCCGCCCGCAGGTGCCAATACCGCCGATGCGGCCGGCCTCCTGGCGCGCTCCTATCTGGCGCATCTCTATCCGTATGTGAAACTCCTCGGCCAGCACCTTGATGAGCTGCCGGAAGTCAACCCTCTCGTCGGCCAGGTAATAGAAGATGGCCTTGGTCTTGTCGCCCTGGTATTCCACATCCCCTATCTTCATTGCCAGCCCCAGGTTCTCAGCTATCTTCCTTGATCTCAGCATGGTGGTGACCTCCAGCTTTTTCGCCTCCTCCCACTTCTGCAGGTCGGCCGGCCGCGCCTTCCTGTATACCTTCTTCAGCTCATCGATGACAGGAGGTATCTTAAGTTTCCTGAGCTGCCGTGAGACAAGAAAGCCGGTCATGGAGACATATCCTATATCGTGTCCGGGTGATGCCTCTACGGCAACAACGTCGCCCACCTCCAGCCTCAGGTCATTGATATTGCGGTAGAAACCCTTGCGGGTATTCTTGAATCGAACCTCAATAACCTCGTTGTGGCGAGGGTCATAGGGCAGATCGGCAAGCCAGTTGTACTCATTGAGCTTGTTCTCCCCCATGCTGTATTTTATCCCCGGCACTGCAGGTTCTTCGCCCTCGCGGGGATTTATATCTTCGCTGATCATGATTTCAGGTTCTGACTTCCGGGATGAAAAAAATATATGCATCTCCGGAAGATGATTGCAAAATTAGGAATAAATGGGCTAAATACAAGGGAATTCAGTCTCTTACCTTATAAGTCTCATTGTTCTGAGAGCCAGGTCGAGGAAAATCATTTTCGTGTTGCCGTTGCTCTCGACATGTGCATAGGCCAGATTGAACTCCCGGTTCAGGGCGATGATATTTGTCTCACTGATAAAAGGGTGAAATTTTTCCGAGAACTCACCTTCGGCACGTGTGAGGTAAACCATCTTCTTTTCCCTGCCGCCGAAATTCATAACGAAGTTCTCACGTATCATACGGAGGGCATATGAGAGAAAGCTCTTCTGCCTCTCCCTTCCCAGGGCAGCTGTCTCCTCTGACCATGACACCAGCTTGTGGATGTCCCTCAGATAGGCGGTGCGCATCAGCCGGGTAAACCGGTCAAGATGGACGGCGGTCTCGTCATCCTGGCGGATAAGCTCCATTGCTCTTACCATGTTGCCGTTGGCTATAGCTGCGATCTCTGACGCACGCCCCGGGTCCAGGCCTTGTCTGGATGCCAGGTAGAGGCTCATCTCTTCGGCCGGGATGGCGGGGATCCTTATATGCTGGCAACGTGAAGTGATTGTCGGTAACAGTTTGTCATCCTCTTCGGATACCAGAATAAAGAGGGTTCTGGCCGGGGGCTCCTCGATGATCTTCAGGAGCTTGTTGGCTGTCTCGGGATTCATCTTCTCGGGCAGCCAGATGATCATGATCTTGAAGTCCGACTCGAACGATTTCAGGCTCAGCTTCCTGATTATCTCCGCTGCCTCGGCAACGGGTATAAGTGCCTGCTCGTTGGCCACCTCCATCGCCTCCGTCCAGGTGCTGAGTGAGAACCACGGAGAGCGGAGCACCATCTCACGCCATTGCGCGATGAAAGTGTCACTCACCGGCTCGGTGCCCGATTTCTTCTTAATAACCGGAAAGACAAAGTGGAGGTCGGGATGAATCAGCTTGTCATACTTGACACATGAGGGACACCTTCCGCAGGCATCCTCATGGGTGCGGTACTCGCAGCTTATGTACCTGGCAAAGGCCAGGGCGATGGCAAACTTGCCGCTCCCCCCGGGTCCGTAGAAGAGCATGGCATGGCTTACTCGGTTCTCCGTTACGGAGCACCTGAGCCTGTCAATTACCGCCTTCTGGCCGGGTATCTGTGAAAAGTCCATCTCTCCTGCTGCTGAAACAGGACAAAAATAGTAAAAAAGAGTAAATGCCGCCTCTCAGAGAGCTGTAACAGCAGCATTGTAATCAGACTACTGTGGTGCCTCTCAGAGAGCTGCAACAGCAGCGTTGTAATCAGACTACTGTGGTGCCTCTCAGAGAGCTGCAACAGCAGCGTCGTAATCAGGCTCCTGTGGGGTCTCTCAGAGAGCTGCAACAGCAGCGTCGTAATCAGGTTCCCGGGTGATCTCGGGTACCATCTCGGTGTAAACTACATCACCATCTTCGTTGATGACAACAATGCTGCGGGCGTAGAGTCCGGCCATCGGACCGTCGATGATATCGACACCATAGGCTTTCCCGAAGTCGCTGTCACGGAATCCCGAGAGAGTAATGACATTATTGATTCCCTCTGTTGAACAGAAGCGGCCCTGAGCAAAGGGAAGATCCCTGGAGATCGCGAGTACGACGGTATTATCCATCCCTGCAGCAAGCTGATTGAACCTGCGTACCGAACTTGCGCATACAGGGGTATCGAGGCTGGGGAAAATGTTAAGGATTATCTTTTTGCCTTTTAGTTCATTGAGAGACAAGTGACTGAGGTCAGATTTTACAAGTGTGAAACCGGGAGCTTTGCTTCCCTTTCCGGGCAGATTGCCCGATGTGTTGACGGTGTTTCCTTTTAGAGTGATCTGTGCCATAGTTTTTATTTTAAAATTAGAAGTTTAATTTGATATAAATATTCTTTTTTGGCCGAATGAAACTTGCAGACCAAATAGTAATCAAGTCTTTTATGAGCAGGTACCATGCACCTTTCATTTCGTTTAATGAACAAACGGAAGCCGATAAGGTTCTTCAAATTGATTAACTTTGTATTCCTGAAACAGAAAACCAATATCAAAATAACAGACGATGAAACTGATTGACAGCTTTGATTTCAAGGGCCTCAGAGCCATTGTGAGGGTCGATTTCAATGTGCCGCTTGACAAGCAAACCCGTGAGGTTACCGATGACACCCGGATACGCGGTGCTCTCAAAACCATTAAAAAAATAACCGGTGACGGCGGCTCTGCAATACTGATGTCACATCTCGGTCGCCCGAAGGGCCCGGAGGAGAAATATTCGCTTAAGCCGGTGCTGCCTGTATTGGAAAAGCACCTTGGCATGAAGGTGCTGTTTGCCCCTGACGCTCTCGGCGAAGAGGCTGCAGCAATGGCTTCTGCCCTGAAACCCGGGGAGGTGATGATGCTCGAGAACGTGAGGTTCTATCCCGAGGAGGAGGGTAAGCCGGTGCTGCCTGAAGGAGCCACGGATGAGGAGAAGAAAGCTGCCAGGGCAGAGATGAAGGCAAAGCAGAAGTTGATGGCAGAGAAGCTTTCAACATATGCTGACGTCTATGTAAATGATGCCTTCGGCACAGCTCACAGGGCGCATGCCACCACGGCTGTCATCGCCGACTATTTCCCGGAGGACAGGAGGATGTTCGGCTTCCTGATAAACAGTGAGCTGGCGGCGATGGACAAGGTGCTCAAAGACACGGAGAGACCCTTCACGGCCATAATGGGCGGGGCAAAGGTCTCTGACAAGATTGCTGTCATCGAAAACCTGCTTGACCGGGTTGACAACCTCATCATCGGAGGAGGAATGACCTATACCTTCATCAAGGTGATGGGAGGCAGGATAGGCAACTCACTCTGCGAGGACGACAAGCTGGAGATGGCCAGGGGCATCATTGAAAAGGCCAGGGAGAAGGGGGTGAACCTGATATTCCCGGTTGACAGCGTCAACGCCGACAGGTTTGACCCGGAGGCCAATGTCTACGTCTCGGCCATCGACGATGTGAATGACGGATGGATGGGACTCGACATCGGAGAGGAGAGTGTGGAGCTCTTTTCAAAGGTGATAAGCAATTCGAAGACCATCCTCTGGAACGGCCCGATGGGTGTCTTTGAGATGACAAAGTTTGACGACGGCACCAAAGGCGTTGCCCAGGCGGTGGCCGAAGCCACAGACAAAGGTGCCTTCTCGCTTGTCGGCGGGGGCGACTCCGTGGCTGCAGTCAACATCATGGGACTTGCTGACAGGATCAGCTACGTCTCCACCGGCGGCGGCGCCATGCTGGAATATATGGAAGGCAAGAAGCTGCCGGGCATCACTGCCATAAGAGGAGAGTGATGAGACGGTGGCTCATTCCGTCACTGGCCTTTGCCCATCAGGCGAGAGTGATGAGGTTGTGGCTCATTCCGTCACTGGCCTTTGCCCATCAGGCGAGAGTGATGAGGTTGTGG
>WOYI010028440.1_pt1 | contig 19212 bp, 21 predicted proteins | sample 6423411 | NCBI WGS metagenome assembly WOYI01 (sample SAMN13441803, study PRJNA592873) | oil field metagenome | biome: oil field; feature: oil-well bore; material: oil-contaminated soil; isolation source: oil-contaminated soil from oil-well borehole | place: Germany: Wietze | collected 2016-10-18 ... | reverse complement strand
AGCGCCCGCCCCCACACGCCAAAATTCCTAAAATAAACTGACAAGATGCACTAGGTTCATGAACCGGTACTATACTACCTGACATGCGGAACCCGGACTCCGGGTTCCCCATATGCCGGCCACGGAGGCCCACAGTGTACCGCTGCTTTGACGAACTGGACGATGCTGTCATTGTTCTTGACCGGGACAACACCATTGCACGGCTGAACCGATCGTTTCGGGAGACGTTCGGGGTCAGCAGTGAAGCAGCCCACGGCATGAAGACAGGCGACCTCGTCGTCCACTACCTTGCGCCTCTCATCAGAGAAGACGGCGTTGCCGACCGGATGCTCAAGGCTCTCCGGTGTCGGCAGGAGGTGGCGCACGTCACCTGCCGGATGCGAACCTCCACCGGTGAGGTGCGCCGGTTCTCTTTTTCGTGCCGGGTGATGACCGGCGAGCCGTACGCCGGGATGGTGCTTGCCCGGTTCCGGGACGTTGCTCCTGAATGCGACGAAGCAGTGCGGAGCGCCTGGAACGCGAGGGCAAAAATCAGTGCCGAGTCGGTCTTTGCCGGCATCGGGAAACTGATCCCCTACGGCGTCTGGGTCTGTAAACCGGACGGTGCCGTGCTCTATCTTTCGGCCTCGTTCCTCGACCTCGTGGGGATGACTATCGAGGAGTGCCAGCACGCCGGGTGGCTTGAGTCCATCCGGCTTGAGGATGCGGCGGAGGTGCTTGCCGACTGGAAGCAGTGTCTCAAGACCGGATACCGGTGGGATCGCGAATTAAAGGTCCGGGGCATCGATGGGGAATACCATATCGTCCTCTCCCGGGGCGCCCCTGTCCGGGACGAAACCGGCAGACTCACCCTCTGGGCCGGGGTTAACCTCGACGTCACCGCGAGAAGACGCGCTGAACACCTCACCGCCGACCGGGCAGCACAACAGGCAGCCATCGCGGAACTCGGCCAGTTCGCTCTCGCCGGGGCAGAACCTTCCGAGTTGATGGATGCCGCGGTCCGGGAGGTGGCCGAGCACCTGGGGGTCGCTTACGCCAAAGTGCTGCGATACCTCCCCGACGAGAATGCATTCGTGCTCGAGGCGGCGGTTGGGTTCAACGGATGCGATGTCGGCACGAAAAGGGTGGAGGGGGGGGCCGACTCCCAGGCAGGGTATACGCTCCTCTCCCATGAACCGGTGACCGTCCAGGACCTCAGGACCGAGACACGATTCCATGGCCCGGCACTCCTCAGGGATGAGGGTATCACGAGCGGCATCAGCGTCATCATCCAGGGAAATAAAGCGCCATACGGGGTATTCGGGGCCCACACCCGGGAGCAGCGGATATTTACACGTGACGACATCAGCTTCGTCCAGGCGGCCGCAAACGTTCTGGCGCAGGGAATCGAGCGAAAAGCGGCCGAAGAGGCGCTCACGAAGAGCGAGGAGAGGTTCCGCGAGATCGCGCAGCGGAGCTTCGATATGATCTACACCTGCTACACTGACGGCGGGATAGCCTATATGTCTCCGGCAGTGACCCGTATCCTCGGCTATACCCCCGCCGAACTCATCGGTTGCAAGTGCCGCGACTACATCGCCCCCTTATCGCTCCCTGCGTGGGAGGAGGGGCAGAAGAAGATGGCCAGAGGCGAGCCGATCGAGGGGCTCGAGGTAGAGTTCCGCCGCAAAGACGGGTCCGTGGCATTCGTAGAACTGAACGAGTCCCCGATCATCGAGCATGGAAGAGTGGTCGGGGTCCAGGCAGTGGGCAGGGACATCACCGGGCGAAAGCACGACGAGGAGCTCAAAAACCGGGCCTTCGGGCAGATCGAACGAAACATCGAACAGTTTGCCGTCCTCGGCGACCACATCCGCCAGCCCCTGCAGGTGACCCTGGGGAGAGCGGAACTGCTCGACGACGAGAAGGCGGCAGCGATCATTCGTGATCAGGTCGAGCGGATCAACGACCACATCAGACAGCTGGACCGAGGATGGGTGGAGTCCCGGATGGTCCGCGATTTCCTCCGGCGGCACGAACTGGATTGACTCCAAAAATCCAACCGAACCGACCCGGACCCCTGGCGGATAGCCTATCTGTACTTCCAGGTAAGCGGTTTCTCCGTGATTGTGTCGATCCCGATCTCGCAGTCCTGTATCGCGCCATGCTCGGAAAAGACCGAGCGAACCTCTCCAAGGATCCGCCCGGTCAGTAGCCGCGCGTCGCGCTCCTGGTCGGCGTCCATCTCGATGAACCCGGTCAGTTCTATACGGAACTTTTCATACCGCCTGCATGACCCCGCCCACATGGCCTCACGTGGGATTTTCCGTGCTCATCCCCGGACGCCGGACAATAAACGGTCGTCCTTCGTCACCGGCCCTGCGCATATCGGGGTCCAGGGGGATACTGCCGAGGTAAGGTACACCAGAGTCTTCGGCAGCCCTCTTCCCTCCACCCCTCCGAAGAGGTCGATCTTTCCGCCGCAGTGGGGACCGTTAGTAGTTCTCTTCCGGGCATGCACGAGAAATTCTCACGACCCCGGCGTGGTGCCGGCCACGCCGAGCAGCCCGCTCGCCTCCCGCATCGTCTCGTCCGGCACCCCCTCGCCCAGCACCCAGCCGTAGTTGAAGACCTGCTGGCTCGGGTAGGTGCGGGTCGGCCGGATCACCTCGAGGTAGGAGCGGGCGGCGTCCGGCAGGGTGCCGTTCGGCCCGGTGAGGACGAGGAAGGCGTGCTTGCCCATGTGCGAGAGGACACCGCTCGGTACGATCACCCGCCAGTCATCGGGGCCCGCAAGGAGGATGTTGTGCCCGGGCTCCGCGTATCCCCAGCCCACGCTCCGGGGCCGAAAGCTCACCCACCAGGTCACGCGGAGCCCATTGTCCTTGTAGCCGGCCCACCGGACGGCCATCTCCTCCGGGGTGTCGCCCGGGATCCGCTGGACGTGCCCGTACTTCGCGAGATCGGCCATGACGTCCTGCCCCACCACCAACTCCGGGGCAAAGACGTAGATGTAGGGGTAGTTCGGCCAGCTCCGCTCGAGGATCCGCCTTGTTGCATCCGGCACCCCCTCAGGCGTGACGAACGCAAACCCGTGCCCCATATGGGCGTTCCAGTTCGCCGCCGGGTAGGCATACGCCGGCGCCGCGGTCGACCCGACGAGCACCACGTCGCGGTGGTTCGACTCCATCGTCGCCACGAACTCATCAAGCATCTCGGTGAACGCGATCGGATCCGGGGCGTAGAGGCGGCGGACGGTTAGCCCGAGCTCGCTCTCGACCTTGCGGGCGACGTCCTCGCTGATGTTTCCCACGACGTAGACCTGGACGTTGTTGTCCATCATCACCCCTTCCGGTTCGAGCCGGTGGAGTTCCTCCATCGTCGCCCCGGGCACTTCCGTGCCGTTACCGGTCACGTAGAGGAGGGGAGCGTTCACCGGGAAGTGCTGCAGCCGGGTGGTGGCAATCGCCGTCGCCTCGTCGTCGTCCCGGACCAGGATCACCGCGCCGGGCCGGTCTTTGTCCTGGGCTGCGGCGTAGATGGTCTGGGCATAGACGACCGCCGTCTGGATATGATCCTCCCCGGAGAGCCGCGCAGCCGTCCCGGTCATCTCCAGGTGTTCCCGGTTCTCTGTCGTGCTCGCCGTCATCCCCTCGCCGGCAGAGCCGAACTCTGCGACGAGAGGAGCGAGCACGACGAGCATCACGACGATGACGCCCGCGAGGGTGTAGACGGGTTTTGCCCGCATCACATCCCCCCCTCCTTCCAGCCCGCCTTCACCATCAGGTAGTTCGGGACGTATGCCGTAACCAGCCCGACAACGATTGCAGCCCAGATCGGAACGATCCAGAGCCAGAGGTCCTCGGCTGCCATCTGCCCCTCCCAGGCCATCAGATACCATGCCGCCCCCCACATCCCGGCGGACGCCGTGATCATCGAGACGATCACCACCGGCGCGGCCCGGCGGACCCCGGAGAGGTAGCCCGACCCCTGCTGTTCGGCCATCATCGGCCCCATGTAGAGGAGGGTCGAGAGGATGATCGCGGGGATCACCATCACCCACCACATGGCGGTCGACATCGGAGCGCCGAGCCAGTACCACCAGGTGTAGGAGAAGGCAGTTACAAGGGGCATGCCGAGCGCCAGCTGGACCGCCCACATCGAGGCGACCATCAGCGCCATGCCGACCGAAATCCCCATGATCGTCGCCGAGAGCGCACGGGACCAGGGCGGCCGGAGGAACCGGGGCATCGGACCGGAGCGGGTGACGACGGCGCCGCTGTAGACACCGAAGAACGCGAGGATGCCCGCGGGACCGAGCATCAGGATCGCAAGCGGCCAGTAGAGCCGCGGGTAAAACCCGGTGCCGGGGAGGCGGGCCGGCATGACTAAGAGCGCCCAGACGGCGCCGATGGCGCCGGCAACGAACCACGACCAGCCGAGAAGGGCGAGGCCACTCGCACCGGTCACCTGGTTCCAGTACTCGTGGGTCTCGAGGGCGAGGTCCGCCCGGGCCTGGGCGGCGTAACTGACGCTCTCCGGGCTGCCGAGGACCCGGACGTTCATGAACGGCCCGTCGGCGGGCGAGACGAAGAAGTCCGGCGAGACCCGCCAGAGGTACTGGTCGGTCAGCGGGTCGAGGTCGTCGTGCGGTGTGTAGAGGAGCGGGCCGTAGTTGCCGAGGTAGGCCATCGGCAGCCCGGCGGCGGCAAACCCGGGGTCGGCCGGGTTCGCCATCGCGTAGTAGTAGTAGCCGTCGTCCTCGACGATCTCCTGCATCCCCCACCCGAAGTCGTCCCACCGGCCCCGGGCCCAGGTCAGCGCATGGAGGTAGATGTTCTCGGCGGCCACCCGCTCGACCGTGCCGTACTGCCGGAGGTCGTCGAGCGTTTCGTCGGGAACCAGCCGGGACGGCGCAGCCACGTAAAATCGCCGCTCCCCGCCGGCGGCGAGGGCGTCTCTCACGGCACCAGGGACTCCGCCGCCATTATCCAGCACGACCAGCGGGGCTCCGAACTGCGCCGCGGCGTATGCGGCCGGCATGGCATATGCGGGCTCTTCGCGGGCGACGACGACAACGTCCCGGCTATCCGCCAGCCGCTCGAGCCCCTCCAGGCTGAGGGCGTCGAGGTCGGGAGGGCCGGCCGCACCCCCGTAGACGAGCGTCCTTCCCTCCCGGGCGGCGACCGGGGCGAGGATGGCCGCGGCGAGCGGATCGGTGGGCGCGGGCATCGTGGTGCCCCCCAGGATCTCCGCCATCGACGCTCCGACCGCCTCCGGGGTATCTCCCGGTATCCGCTGGGCGTTCTTGAGGGTCCAGCCGACCCGGCTCTCCTGGTCGGAGCCGGGACCGTAGGCGGCCGAGAGGATCCAGATGTAGGAGGTCGCGGCGAGGATGATCCCGGCGACGACGACGAGCGCGACCCATGCAGCCAGGCGGAGCGGGGTCAGCCGGTCCGGGTCGTGCCCGTGCCCTCCCCCGCCCCTGGATTCTCCGCCGGTCAGGGCCTGAGTTCCGCCGTAGCGCCGTGCAAATCGCATAAGCTGCTCCGCGTCGCCGTCCCCCTGCACGGTCACCCGGATGGTCTCGCCCGCCGGCGGCATCGGGGCCGCTTCAAGCGTCGCGAGGGTCCCGGCGAGGCCGCCGAGCGCGGCGCCGACGGTCGCAAAGAGCACCGTCACCGTCCCGTAGGGGGCCGCAAAGAGAGGCTCGAACCGGTCGAGGCCGAGCAGCCCGGCATCGGCGAGCCAGCCGAGCAGTCCAAGGACGGCGGCGCCGATGACGAGCCCGGCGGCCGTCGCTCCCGCCATCCGCCGGGTGAAGATCCGGGCGACCGCTCCCGCGGGGAACTCCACCCGCCACCCGGTCGGCCGCACATCTTCGGCAAACTGCCGGGCGGCTTCGAGCGAGGGAAATTCGAAGATTCGCTCCATGGGCTCACCTCAGTACCTCCCGGCCACGGCCGTCTGCACTTCGCCGGGAAGTAGGTTGCGCGACCCTGTGCGGGGATGGTATAAAAAGGTGAGACTCGTAGGGTGGTTCCCGGAGACCGTGCCCTCAGGTAGGTTCCATAGAGTTTTGCGTTGTCTGCCAGGGTGCGCCGCACCAGCTCATTAGTGTCCCGAATTCCTGATAGATCCCATCTTTGCCTGGATCGAAGAGAGGGGCGGAGTTCATCTGCAATGCCGGGGTCTCGATCCCACACCCTTTCGCACCGTTGCAGTGCTCGCACATCGTCTGGTAATTATCAATGGAGGAGGGGCCTCCTTTGCACTTCGGGACTATGTGATCCTTCGTAAACATCACTTCTTTTCCATCCTTGAGCCCGTAGAGGTTCAGGCGATACTCATCAGCCTTGCAAAGCCGTTCCAGAGCGAAGTATCGAGCCTCGAGGCCACAACAGATACAGACCGTTCCCGAATGCAGGAAACAGCGCATCCGGTCCGAGGCCATGTTGACCAGGACGCCCCCGAACCGGATACGGTGTCGATTCCCGATTCGCCCCGATACGCCGAGGACAAAGGGCATGACGTAACCGACCGAGTACGTAGCAAGCCGATCTCTCCCACGACGCGGTTTTTTTCTCCAATTACGGGTCATCGCCGCCATCCCCGAATGCCGCGAATCCGATCTCCGCCGTGCCGTAGAGGGCAAGAACCAGCCGATGCAGGATGTCCAGGGCGTCATCAGCCTCAATCTTCCCGGGACAGGTCCGGGTCGGATACGGGCATCTCCTGATGGGAGATCCATCCTCGCAGAGACAGGAGTGGCGAAACATGATGACAAGTACACGGTCATCAATCCTGACTTCCAGGTTCTCAGGCTCATCGAGCCACACGCAGAACTCGCAACAGTCCATGTACTCCGCTCCTACTGCTTCTCAATGGCGAACTCGCCCGTCCGGATCTTTCGCATACGACCGGTGCACGCGCCGTAATGTCCCCGGCCATACGGGTGCCGAAAGTTCCCTGCCCTATAATGGGCAGGGTTCCTGATCACCCCGGAGAGAAAACGCACCAGCATACCGGGATACCAGGGCAGCACCTCGAGCATGTTTGAACGGACTTCAGTTCCCTGTTCTATCGCTGCCATGTCTATGTACCTGCCAGAATTCTGTCAAGAGTCCGGTTGCAGAGCCGGTCGGCGATCTGCACACCGGGTTCCGTCCGTCGGACGTGGCAGAAACGAACTCTTTCGCGGCCGATCTGCTGCACCAGGTCGGCAATAAGCCCGCGAAGCCGCAGATGAGTACGACACGTGCACACGCTCTCGCCGGTGATCTGCCGGATTGCCACCAGGCTGTCACTGTACAGGGCAACATTCTTCCCGGGGTCGTGCTCCACCAGGGAGCGGAGTGCGTGAATGATGCCCCAGTACTCGGCCTCGTTGTTGGTCGCGACGCCTATATAGCCGGAATCCTGCGTCACACGTGAGAACGCGTCAAAAGAGTCGAATCTGACATACGCCCACGCGGAATCGCCCGGGTTGCCTCGGCAAGCCCCGTCAGTATAAACCCGCGAGTACATACGAAACTATTGTTTACCCAGGGAAAATATATAGTTGATCATTCCTCGCCTCGCCATCTCCCGACATACGGGCGCCAGAGATCCGCAGGTACCGCGGCCGCTCATGCCCAAACAGCGCAATCAGGGAATGTTCCGAAAAACAGGGGCCCTGGAACCCACAAAGAGCAGTGCCGGCGGCACACGCAGCGGGACGCCGGGCAGCGGCTGGTTTTATGACGGTGCCATCAAAATAGATAACGGCAGTTATGATGGAAAAAACCCCGGCAAACTTCATGGACGGCGCGATCCCCGCCGGTCTCCTCGCCGCCGTGCGGGAACAGCGGCCGCTGGTGCACCATATCACGAACAGCGTCACGATCAACGACTGCGCAAATATCACGATCTGCGCCGGGGCCGCCCCGGTGATGGCCGAGGCTCCCGAAGAGGTCGCCGCGATGGTCGCCGCCGCCGGCGCCCTCGTCCTCAACATCGGAACGCTTTCGCGAGGCCAGGTCGACGCCATGCTCCTCGCTGGCCGCCGGGCAAACGACCTCGGGATCCCGGTCATCCTCGACCCGGTCGGTGCGGGGGCGACGGAGTTCCGGACCGCGACCGTCCGGCGTCTCCTCGACAACCTCGACATCGCCATCCTGAAGGGGAACGCCGGGGAGATCGGTGTCCTCGCCGGGACCGGCGGGAGCGTCCGGGGCGTGGACTCCGGCGGGGTTGCGGATGATCCCGTCGAGACGGCGCGGACGTGCGCCCGTCTGACCGGGACCGTCGTTTCGATGACGGGAGCAGTCGACGTCGTCACCGACGAACGAAGGGTCTTTCTGGTCAGGAACGGCAACCCGATGATGGACCGCCTCTCCGGGACCGGGTGCATGGCCACTTCGGTCACGGCGGCGTTCGCCGCGGTCGCCGACGACTACGCGGTTGCATCGGCGGCAGCACTCGCGGCGTTCGGCCGGGCCGGGGAGCAGGCCGCGGCCGGGGGCGTCGCCGGGCCCTACACGTTTCGGACGGCGCTCTTCGACGAACTCGCCGGGCTCACCCCCGACGACCTTGTCGTGCACGCGCGGATCGAGGAGATCTATGGCGTATGACCTCTACGTGATCACCGACGAGGGGCTGGGCCGCGGCCTCTCCCACGCGGAGCTCGCCCGCCGGGCCGTCGCAGGCGGTGCTGACGTAGTCCAGCTCCGCGACAAGAGGCTCCCCGGCCGGGACCTCCTCGCCGCGGCCTCCGCCATCCGCGAGGTCACCTATGATGCGGGAGCGCTCTTCATCGTGAACGACCGCCTGGACGTGGCCCTCGCGGCCGATGCCGACGGCATTCACCTCGGCGAGAGCGACCTCCCTATCGAACACGCCCGGAGGATTGCGCCGCCGGGGTTCATCATCGGGGCCTCGGTCGGGTCCGTGACCGCGGCGGTCCGGGCCGGGATAGAGGGCGCCGACTACGTGGCGCTCAGCCCGACGTTCTCGACCGCATCGAAGGACGACGCAGGGGAGGGCCACGGGCTTGCCATGCTCTCGGCGGTCCGTGCCGCAGTCTCCCTCCCCCTCGTCGCGATCGGCGGCATAACCCCCGATAATGTCGGCGACGTCATCGCCGCAGGGGCGGACGGCGTTGCAGTCATCTCGGCGGTCGTGGGAGAGGACGATGTCACGGCCGCCGCACGGGACCTCCGGAGCCGGATCGCCGCCGCGAAGGCGGGAAAGCGTTAATCCACCCCTCCGGCTCCCGGGACAGCAGGCGTCCGCTGGTGGAAGGCCGCCCGCCACCGGCCGTCACTCCTGGCATACACGGTCGATACAAAGAGTGTCTGCCCGCCGAGGGAGACGGTATACGCGAGGACGGCACCCGTCTCCCCGAGGAGCACGACCTTCGGGTCAGCGATGGTGTACGCCGGCAGTTCGTGGGGGTTCTGCACGATGTCCCGGAGGATCCCTTCCCTGTCGAGGACGCCCGGAGGGCTGACGACAAGGGCTTCCGGCGCGAGGTACTCCCGATAGAACTCCACGTCCCGGCGGTCAACGGCCTCCCAGGCCCGCTTCTCAATATCCAGCAGAACGGTTAAGAGGTCTTTCATAAGGAGCACATGAACGCACGTGCCGATAATAACCGTTTCCCATACTCTGCCCGGACGCAAACCCTCTTTGATGTTGCCGCACAACGCCGTTGAGTGACACCCATGACCGGCATCGTATTCACCCCCATCGGCATCGTCCGCTCCCCCTTCCGCGACCCCCGCAATATGCCCATACAGCCCCTCGGCGCCCGGGGGGTCCGGGGCACCGTCGAACTCGATCCTGCCTGTGCTGCCGGCTTAAAAGATCTCGCGGGGTTCTCCCGGATCATCCTCCTCTATCACTTCCACCGCTCGGAGGGCTACGCGCTCGAGGTGGTCCCGTTCCTCGACAAAACGCCCCACGGCGTCTTTGCGACCCGGGCTCCCCGCCGCCCCAACGCGCTCGGGCTCTCTATCCTCAAACTGGTCGCCGTCGACGGCGCGACGCTCACCATCGAGGATGTGGACATCCTGGACGGCACCCCGGTCGTCGACATCAAACCCTACGTCCCGGCGTTCGACGCCTACCCCGATGAACGGTCCGGGTGGCTGGCCGCAGCCGGGGAGGACCCCCGCACCGTGCGGTCGGACGGTCGGTTCTGCGACCAGGGAGAACCGTAACATTTAACACGACGTAGGTGAGGTATAATTATTTAACATAACTGAAAAGTAAAAGATAGTACTTTAATATGGTAAGGGTGGGTACTGAATGGTATCCATGACAAAGAACCTCGTTGCACTGATTACGCTCGTTATCCTTGCCGCCCTCCTCTGCACGGCAGGATGCACCTCACAGCCGACGATCACCGCCACCGGCGACAACACCACCCCCGCCGGGACGGATACCTCACTCTTCGTCTACTCCGGCGCAGGCCTCAAGAAGCCGATGACCGCGATCGGAGAGGCATTCACCGGGAAGTACGGCATCGGCGTCGATTACACCTTCGCCGGTTCGGGCACGCTCATCGCCCAGATGGACCTCTCCCGGAAGGGCGACGCCTTCATCCCCGGCGGAACGCCGGATTACCGGACAGCGCAGGAGAAGGGGCTGGTCGGAGAACCCGGATACGTCGCCTACCACGTCCCGGTGATCGTCGTCCAGAAGGGGAACCCGCAGAACATCACCTCGGTGGACGATTTTACCCGGTCCGGGCTGAAGATCGCCCTCGGCGCCGCGAACACCACCGCAATCGGGAAAGCCGGCGACAAACTCTTTGAGAAGCACGGTATCCTCGACGCCGTCGAGAAGAATGTCGTCCTCCGGGCCCCGACGATCAACGAGGTGGTGGTGGCGATGAACATGGGCACCGCCGATGCCGCGCTCATCACGCTCGACCAGGTGAACTCCGCGACGATGGATACGATCGACCTCCCGCAGGAAGACGGCCTCATCCTCATCGTGCCGGTAGGGGCGACCACCTTCACGGAGCAGCCGGACGCCGCCCGGCAGTTCATCGAGTTCGTCACCTCCGACGAGGGGAAGGCAATCTTTGCAAAGCACGGGTTCCCGGCCTACCCCGACCCGGCGTACGCGGGGATCGAACCATGAACAGCAGAGAGTACTCCTGCAGGACCATCGGGATTGCCCGGACGCCGTTCTCCGACCCGGCCGCCACCCCGATCCAGGCGGCCTTCTCCACCGCCCGCGGGACGGTGGAGGTCTTCCCCGAGTTCCGGGACGGCCTTTCGGCGCTCGCGGGGTTCTCCCACCTCATCCTCATCTACCGGTTCCACCGGGCCGCCGGTGAAGAAATCGCCGAACGGCCGCTCATCGACGGCGCGGAACCGCACGGCATCTTCGCCACCCGGCACTTCAACCGCCCGAACCGGCTCGGGATATCGGTCGTCAGGCTTGCCGGAATTGACGGCGCCACGCTTGCCGTCGAGGGCGTCGACCTCCTGGACGGGACACCGGTCCTCGACATCAAGCCCTACATCCCGGCGTTCGATAGCATCAGAGGTGCGACTTCAGGGTGGGTGACGCCGCAACACGTCGGGCAGATCAAAAGACAGAGCGCGTCCTTCCAGGTTGATTAGCCGTGTTCCCGAACAGGGATGCCCTCTCCCGTCCTACCCCATTTAAAATCCTCTTTCTCGCTGTCCTGTTCTGCCTGATCGGTTACATGGTCATCGTCCTCGTCGGCCTCGCGGCCTACCCACCGCTCCCGGCCCTCATCGAGAGCCTTGCGTCCCCGGAGATCATTGCCGCGGTCGAACTCTCCCTCGTCACCTCGGCGGTCTCCACCGCCCTCTGCATCCTCGTGGCCGTCCCTGTCGCCTACTCCCTCGCCCGGTTCTCGTTTCCCGGGAAAAGCGTCGCAAACACCCTGATGAACCTCCCGCTCGCCCTCCCGCCCCTCGTCGCGGGCGTCGCGCTGCTCATCTTCTACGGCCCGTCGACATTCGGGAAGATGCTCTCATCCCTGGGACTCGACGTCGTCTACACCCCGCTCGGGATCATCGTCGCCCAGTTCTTCGTCAACGTGCCCTATATGATCCGGGTCACCCGGTCGGCCTTCGAGACGATCAATCCCCGCTACGAGCACGTCGCCCGGACACTCGGGTGCACCGAATGGGGTGCGTTCCGCCAGGTCACCCTCCCCCTCGCCCGTAACGGCCTCGTCGCGGGCCTGGTCATCACCTGGTCGAAGTCCATCGGCGAGTTCGGTGCGGTCCTCATGCTCGCCGGGGCCACTCAGATGAAGACCGAGACCCTGCCCATCGCGCTCTACCTGAACATGTCGACAGGAGACCTCGACCTTGCCATCGCCGCATCGGTCATCCTGATCGTGATCGCCATGGCGTCGCTCCTGATCTTCGAGCGCTGTGCCGACACCCGGGGGATCTTCTGATGCTCGGGATCAGGGGTCTCTCCCTCTCCCTCGGGGAGTTTTCCCTCACCGATGTGGACCTGACCGTCGCCGACGCCGAGTACTTCATCATCCTCGGACCGACCGGCGCCGGGAAGACGATACTCCTTGAGACGATCGCGGGGATCTACGCTCCCAGAGCGGGGACAATCACCCTCGACGGCCACGATATCACCCGCACCGACCCAAAAGACCGGGGGATCGGTATGGTCTACCAGGACTACATGCTCTTTCCCCACCTCACCGTCGGGGAGAACATCGGGTTCGGCCTTCTGCAGCGGGGGGATGACCCTGCCCGGATACGGGAGGCAGTGCGGGAGGCCGCAGACCTGCTCGGGATCGGCCATCTCCTCGAGCGCACGCCGGGGACGCTCTCCGGCGGAGAGCAGCAGCGAGCGGCGATCGCCCGGGCGCTCGTCCTCCGGCCCCGTGTTCTGCTCCTGGACGAGCCCCTCTCGGCACTCGACGCCGTCACCCGGGATCGGCTCCGGAAAGAACTGAGAACAATCCACCGGGCGACCGGGACGACGGTCGTCCACATCACCCACCACTTCGAGGATATATTCGCCCTCGCCGACCGGGTCGCGGTGATGCAGGACGGGAGAGTTGTCCAGACGGGCACGCCCGACGAGGTCTTCCGGAAGCCGGCCACCGAGTTCGTTGCCGCCTTCACCGGCATGGAGAATGTCTACTGCGGGGTCTCGATGGTCCGGGACGGGGAGGCGACGATCGACCTCGGGGCGATCACCATCCGGACCGTCACTGAGATCGAGGGCGATGTCTGTGTCGGCATCAGGCCCGAGGAAGTGATCGTATCCCGCGAGCCGTTCGAGTCGAGCGCCACAAATGTCTTCTTTGGAACGGTGACAGAGGTCCGGCAGAACGGTATGTTTTCGCGGGTCGTCGTGGATGCGGGCCTGCCCTTCGTCGCCGTCCTGACCCGGCAGAGCATCGCCCGCCTGGGCCTCGCCGAGGGAGAACCGGCCTCTGTCACCTTCAAGGCCTCGGCAGTCCACGTCTTCACCCGGTAGCCGCCGGAGGATTTATCCGGGCTCCACGCGCAGGGGCGACCGATGGAGACCGACGATATTCGGAGACGGATCGATTTTGCCGCCGCGGAGGCCGCCCTCGTCTCCCGGTTCGGCATACCCGCCGATGCGCTCATCCCTCTCCTCTTCTCGCTCCGGTATGGGGGCGACTGGAGCTGTGCTTCGGGGGACGTCAGTGCCATATCGGCCGTGACAAAGACCACGGTCTACGACGAAGCGAGCCAGACCGGCTACTCGCTCGAAGAGATCTTCCTCTTCATCGACCCGGCGCTCCTGGAACGGGAGGGGACGGTCCACCGGCTCGAAAAGTGCGGCAGCGCTCCGGCCCGGCTCCTCGTCAAGCGGCCCTACCGGGTGCGGCTCGGCGCCGAACGGGCCATCAAAATGACTGTTCATCCGCTGGAACGCGAGATCAGGACTGAGGAACTCAGTATCGTGGAGATGGTCTTCTCGGGCTCCACCGCCTACGGCATCGACCACGAGCTCGAGCACCTCGCCGGGCGGGAGATCCGCGGGGAGGAACTCCAGGTCTTCCGGTTCGGGTGAGGAGGGGATCCCCCGGCGCGTCCCCTGGTTCCCGGGCGCGGGGTCCCGCGCCCGGGTCCTGAAAATAGTAGGGACAGGTCCTCTTCCGTGAGATCCGGCTCTATCAGCCGGTTCTCAGACTTTCACGAACCGGCTCTTCGGCGCGCCGCACCGGGGGCATTTCCAGCTGGCAGGAAGGTTTTCAAAGGTTGTTTCCGGCTCAACGCCGTGGGCAGGATCCCCGATCGCGGGGTTATAGATATAGCCGCAGAGGCTGCATCGGTATGAATCCATAACTGGTTCTCCTTTTGCCCCGACCGACCGCGAGGTCGGCAGAGCACAAGATCTCATTTACTCCCGGACGGAGGATAAGTGCTCCGGTCAGGAGACCGGGAGGGGGAGTTCCCTGCCGGTGCAGCCGTCGAGGATGATCGAGCGTTCCCCGTGGTCCGATGCAAACCGGATCAGGTAGACCGGGTAGTAGATCGTGTCGAACCCGACGATCTCCGCCGTGGGCTCAAGCCCTTTGAGGATAATCCGGAGAGAGGGTTCCGTGACCTTCGCCTCGAGGGGCTCCCCCCGGAGTGGCTCCATGGGGAGATCCGCTCCCCGCCGGAGAGAGGAGAGCGCCGGGACCTCCTCTTCAAGCAGCGGCACGTAGACCACCGTATCTCCTATCGTCTTCATCTCCGTGACAAGTTTCGCCTTTGCAAGGCTTTTTATCGCCTTCTTCACCATGCCGGGCGGGAGATGGGTATCGGCCTCGATCTCGGCCATTGTCGAGCCCCCATTCGCGAGCCCGGCAACGATCTTCACCGCAGCCTCATCGAGGTCCAGAAGTTCCGAAAACCCCGGCATGACCTTCAGCCCCCGGTCCACCTCAACGATGCAGCCGGTAAGCGCGTCAATGACGAACGACACTGTCTTCGTCGTCTTCCAGATGAGCCCGCCGATGTAGCGGACCTCCACCCGGTGAAGCGGCCGGTAGACCCGTTCTCCGGAGACAATCCGCTCCTCGGGCTCGAGGAAGAGGAACCGGCGTTTCCGTTTTGCCATCGCGATATCAAGCGCCTCCTCGCGGAGCAGTACCGGAACCACCGCGTTCGTAGCGGCGGGCGGTTCCACCGGACCTTCCTGGTAGCCGCCGGGACACGGTTCAGCCGGGGCCGCACCGGCCGGCGGGGCGGGCACAAGACGGGGTGTCAGCCCCCGGTGCTCCGTCAAACGGTCGCCAAAGCGCATCCTCACCTTCTCCCGGGAGAGCCCGCCCATCACGAAGAACTCCCCCGGTTCGAGCTCCGCGAGTTCCCCGACCTCTTTTTTGGACGAAAAGAAGAGGCTGACCGCTTTGAGGTCGTTTTCTATCGAGAGCTTCCCGATGATCTGGTTGTTGCACTGCGAGAGGACGTTCTTTGCCACCAGCGATGGCCGCTGGGTCGCGACCAGCAGCCCGAGCCCGCGCTTGCGCCCCCGGCGGGATATCTCCTCGATCTTCTTGATGGAGTCGCCTGACTGCGGGATGAACTTGTCTGCCTCCTCCACGATCAGCAGGAAGGGCTTCTTTAACCCGCTCTCGAGATCGTAGAGTGCGTCGGCGAGGTGAGTCACCTCCTCGCGCATATCGGCCTCCGAGACGTCGAAGATCACCGCCGTCCGGGAGCAGATAGCATTCCGCATCAGTTCCTGGAGGTTTGCCTGCCCGATACCCACGTCGCAGCCGTCGGCGGAGCCAACCCAGAGGACGGGGAACCGGTCCCTGAGCGAGGAATACTCTCCCTCCGTGTCGATGAGACAGAACCCGACCCGCGCCTTCAGGAGCTGCTCGCAGAGAACTGCGATGCTCCAGCTCTTCCCGGCACCCGACTGTGCGATGATACAGGTCCTTCCCGTGACCAGTTCCTGGGCATCGACGGCGATCTCGCGGTCGCCGTCTTTTCCAATCACCAGCTCCATCCGTTAAAAATATCACAGGATGCCCGGAGTTTTAACGCTTCCTCTTCGTTCCATAGGCCCCTTTTTTTAAAATTGAGGCGAATTTATCAACATTTATTCCTACGGAGCGAGAGAACGACCCCAAAGGCCGAGAGGACTGCGAACGCAAGGAAGATCAACTGCACGCTCAGGAGGAACTCCGGGAATATCGCCGGAGTCACGGTCGTCGACCCCATGATGACCGCAAAGACCACGAGGACCGCCCCCATGCTCAGCATCATACCGAGCGACCGCATCATCGCCACCATCGCCGATGCGCTCCCGAAGAACTGCTTCTCCACGCAGCCCATGATGGCGGTGGTGTTCGGGGACGAGAAGAGCCCGAGGCCCAGACCCAGCAGGATCAGGAGGGCGAGGATCACGACGATAGGTGTCGTCTCGCCGAGCATAGAGAAGCCGAAGAGGCCCACGGCCGAGAGCGCCATCCCCACCGAGGCGACCACCCCGGCCTGCTTCCGGTCGGCGAGGCGGCCCGCCACCGGGGCGACGAAGACCTGGATGATCGGCTGGACCAGGAGCAGGGTGCCTGCGGCGGCGGGTTCGTAGCCCCGAATGTACTGGAGGTAGAGGGAGAGGAGGAACGCGACCGCAAACGTGGCGCTGTAGTTGATCAGGGCGGCGAGGTTCGAGGCGGCAAAGACACGGTTCTTCTCGAGGAGCGAGACCGGGAGGAGGGGGCAGGGCTGCCGCTGTTCCACCCGGAAGAAGACCGCCCCGAGCACGAGGGCCACCAGAAGGAGGACCACGCCGGCCGGGGTGGTCGCCGAAGCCAGGCCCAGGAAGAGGCAGAGGATCAGGGCCGAGGAGAGGACCAGCCCCGGGACGTCGAAGTGCTCGGGCTGCCGTTCGTTTAAGAACGCCGGGAACTTTTTGGCGTAGAAGAGAACCGGAACGGCGAGGAGCGCGGTCACGATGAAGATGCTGCGCCAGCCGAGGAACTGGGTCAGGATACCCCCGAGGAACGGCCCGAACGAGAGCCCGGCGTAGACGGCGGTGGTATTCAGCCCGATCGCGTAGCCCCGCTCGCCAGGTGGGTAGAGGTGCGTGATCAGGGCCACGCTGTTCGCGAAGATCATGGCGCCGCCGGCACCCTGCAGGAAGCGGAAGACGAGGAGCAGGCCGAGCGTGGGCGTGAAGATGGTGAGGATGGAGCCGGCGGTATAGACCACGATCCCGATCAGGAAGACGGTGACCTTCCCCCGGGAGTCACCGAGCCTTCCGGCCGGGAGGAGGAAGATGACCGACGAGAGGAGATAGGCGCTGGAGACCCAGGCGAGCGTGGCGGCGTCCGCGGAGAACTCGCTCCCGATGGCCGGCAGGGCGAGGTTGACCGCGGAGCCCGTGAACGGGTTGAGGAACGTGACGACGGTGACCAGGATCAGGATGAATCGCCGTGAATATGATTGAGCGTCTTCCTGCTGCACTGCTGTCACTCATACCTCCCGAAGAGTCCGATCCGGTCCCGGGGTCTGCGTTGTAAGGGTATTTGTGCTCGCCGCAAATAAGGGCACTGCCGCCGCCCATGCCGGATCCGTCCGGTACCTTAATGAGAACGGCCCCCCAAGACCCCCGGGAACATGCCCGAACCTTCCCCCGATCCCCGGCAGAAGGTCCGCGACCTCTCGATCAGGCTCATCCTGCTCCTCGGCGTGGCAAGCCTCCTGGGGAGCCTGGTCTCGAACGGTGCCCGGAGTGTCACCGGCCCCTACATCCTCCTCCTCGGGGGGAGTGCGGCTATCGTCGGGCTGGTCGCCGGGTCCGGCGAGTTCATAGGGTACGCGCTCCGGTCTGCCACCGGTGCCTACGTCGACCAGAGTCACCGCTACTGGAAGGTGGCAATGGCCGGCTACGGCCTGCTCGCCGCCATCCCGCTCCTTGCCGTCGTCGGCCGCTGGGAGACTGCGGCCGTCCTCATCATCGCCGAGCGGGTAGGGAAAGCCGTCCGGACACCGGCGCGGGACACGATCCTCTCCCACGCGACGACGACCGTCGGGCGAGGGTGGGGGTTCGGGGTCCATAAGGCGCTCGACCAGGTCGGCGCGGTCATCGGCCCGCTCGTTATGGTCGCCGCCCTGGTCTTCACCGGCGGATATGCCCCGGGCTTTCTCCTGCTCGGCATCCCTCTCGCCGGTGTTGCGGTAATCCTCTTCTTCGCCCGGTCGGCGGTGCCGAAGCCAGGGCGCCTGGAGGTGAACAGGGGAACCAGAGAGAACGGGGACGAACTGCCCGGGCTCATGCCGTACGCCACGTTCATCTTCCTCGGCATGGCCGGGTTCGCCAGCTTCCCGCTCATCTCCTTCCACTTGAAAGCCCAGTCGATCATCCCCGACGCCGCCATCCCCCTCTTCTACGCATCCGCGATGGTGGTCTCGGTCATCGTGGCGCTGCTCGTCGGGCGGGTCTTCGACCGCATCGGCACCCATGCCCTCCTCGCCATCCCGGTCCTCAGCACCGCGACGGTCCTGCTTGCCTTCTCGTTCAACCCCGGCGTGGCGATAGTGGGGTCGCTCGTCTGGGGGGCCGGGATCGGGATCTTCGAGACCGTTCTCCGGGCATCGATCGCGGAGTCTACGGCGGCGGACCGGAGGGGACAGGTTTACGGCGCCGTGAGCGCGGTCTTCGGGACGGCGTGGTTCGTGGGGAGCGCGGTGATGGGGGTCCTCTACGACGTATCCCTCGGGCATATCATCGCATACGTTCTCATCGTCGAGGCCGCGGCGGTGGCCGCCTACCTCTGGATGTGCCGCTCCCGCATCGTGGTGAGGTTCCAGGTGGGGATCGGGGACCTCATCCCGTAACCCGCCGGCGCGACACCATCCATGCCTTCAGTGCCCCACCGATGGCGCCGAGGAGCCCGAAGTAGAGAGCCAGCACGAAGAGGAGGACGGCGATCCCGGGGCCGATGAGGGTGCCGGCAGGACCGAGGAACGCTGTCCCGCCGACGACGGCGACGACCGAGAATGTCGCGGCGACGATGAGTCCACCCATGAGCCCGCCGAGAGCGCCCCTGACCGCTCGGTAGTGCTCCAGCATATACCTGATAAGTGATCTCAGAGGATTCGACCGAATTACGTTGCGCACCAACCCGCGTTCATGGCAAAAAATAACCTGGGGAGAAGATTACCCTTATCGGGCTCTGGTAAAGTCCTATTCCGGCTGTTATTCTTCCCTGACGAAATTGGTGCCGGACCCTGCCTGTCCCTGAGTTCGACCTTT
>WOYI011402256.1_pt1 | contig 19213 bp, 16 predicted proteins | sample 6423411 | NCBI WGS metagenome assembly WOYI01 (sample SAMN13441803, study PRJNA592873) | oil field metagenome | biome: oil field; feature: oil-well bore; material: oil-contaminated soil; isolation source: oil-contaminated soil from oil-well borehole | place: Germany: Wietze | collected 2016-10-18 ... | reverse complement strand
AACACCAATTTTTTCTCCCCAACGGATACCTCCAATCTTTCCTCCCGAATAGGGACTCCACTCTTTCCTCCCGAATAGGGATCTCCAATCTTTCCTCCCGAAAGGGGATCTCCAATCTTTCCTCCCCTTGATGGGGAGGATAAAGGAGGGGTGAGAATCTCCCCTGTTATCCGATGGGGAGGATAAAGGAGGGGTGAGAATCTCCCCTGTTATCCGATGGGGAGGATAAAGGAGGGGTGAGAATCAAGGAAGATATCAAACTTTCCTATCTCCAAAAATCACTTCTTTTTTATCTTTTTTAACAGTTCCTCTACGCCTAAAGTATTGATGACATCTTGCGGTCCGAGCCGGCCGCGCCTGGCTATATCCACCCCGTAACGTATGTTCTTCAATTGATCGGGATTATGGGAATCTGTATTCACCGCCAGCCTCACTCCGTTTTCCGCGGCCATGCGGCAGTTAACGTCATTGAGGTCCATTCTTTGATGGTAAGAATTGATCTCCATACTGGTATTGGTGTCTGCTGCTGCCTGGAAAACCGTTTTCAAATCTATCTTATACGCTTCCCTCACCCCGCGCAGCCTGCCGGTGGGATGCGCTATTATGTGCACCCTTCTGTTTTTACAGGCCTTCACTATCCGCGCAGTCAACTGTTTTTCGCTCTGGCTGAACCCCGTGTGCACGGCGCCGACCACTATATCGAATTCAGCCAGGACTGCATCGTCGTAATCAAGTTCGCCTCCCGGGCCTATCTCCGCTTCCGTCCCGTAGAGAACGCGTATCTTTCCCTTGTGTCTGGAGTTGACCGCCGCTATTTCCTTGCGTTTCTCGTACAGACGCCGGGGAGACAGCCCGCCGGCGATCTTCAGGCTCTGCGAATGATCTGTAATCGCTATATATGAATACCCCAGCGCCTTCGCCGCCTCCGCCATTTTTTCGATATCTGCTTCTCCGTCGGACCAGCGGGAATGCGTATGCAGATCGCCCTTGATCATGCTCTGTTCCACCAGCGGTGGAAGGTGTTTATCGAGCGCGAGTTCTATTTCTCCCCTGTCTTCGCGCAACTCTGGAGGAACAAATGACATCTTGAGCCGGGAGAATATTTCCTCCTCGTTTTTCCCGGCTACCCTGCGTCCCGCGGCGTTGTATAACCCGTATTCGTTAAGCTTATATCCGTTTTGCCCGGCAATATGGCGCAGTTTGACGTTGAAAGCCCGGGAACCCGTAAAATATACCAGCGCTGCGCCGTATTCCTCCTTTTTCACTAACCGCAGATCTATTTGTGTTCCCCCGGAGGTGCGCAGAGATACTTTTGTTCCGCCCCGCGCCAGCACCTCCGCGTCTCCGACGGCGGCGATGAAATTATTTATAAACTGGGTGTTCCCTTCTCCGGCAGCAGATAAGAAATCTATATCGCCTATGCTCTCCATACGCCGGCGCAGGCTCCCTGCCACGGATAAGGAACCCGGGGGAAATTTCTCTTGTATCCCTTGTGCCAGGCTCTCGGCGTCGCGAATCGTCATCTGTTCCTTACTGCTCTTGAACAGTTTTATGCCTTTCGCCATGTTCTTTAGGCTTTTTTCCTTTATCCCGGGTATATTGAGTAGTCTTCCTGAAGAAACTGCCGCTTCCAGGTCGGAAAGGTTGTTTACGCCTGCTTGTTTGTAAAGCAGGCTCACGGTTTTCGGCCCCAGAGAAGGAATTTCAAGCAGTTGCGGCAGTCCGGGAGGCAGGCTTTCTTTTAGGGCGGAAAGAAAGGAGAGCTCCCCGGTGGAAACTATCTCCTGTATTTTCGCCTCCAGGTCGGAACCTATGCCGGGTATCTCGCGTAAACGCCCGCTCTTTGCCAGCAGGCCGATGTCCTCCGGCAGGGATTCGATGTTCCTCGCGGCTTTTTCATAAGCGCGTACACGGAATATGTTCTCGCCTTTTATTTCAAGCAAAGCGGCAGTCGAGCGGAAAATCGCGGCTACGTCGGCATTACCTGGCATAATTATCTTCTATACTTTTGACCATATCGTTGAGCATGATATTAACAGGCACCGGAATGCCTGCTTCCTGGGCTATGCGTATTATCGCTCCGTTTATGGTATCTATTTCACTGCGCCTCCCGGCCATTATGTCCTGCAGCATAGAAGAAATATTTGTTGCCGTGGATTCACAGACCGCTTCCGCCTTGGCCAGCGGGTCGTCATAGGCCAGTTTTATTCTCTTGCGTTTAGCCACCCTGACCGCCTCCGTGACAGCCGCGCGCATGATCCGTCTGGCTCCTTCGGATTTCACCAGAGCCCCGTTTGGCAAGCGCAAGACCGCGGAAAGCGCATTGATGCCGGCGTTCAGCACCAGCTTCGACCAGATGATATTCTTTATATCTCTGGATATGCGCAATTCCAGTCCGCAGGAAGAAAATAGTTCCCTGATTGGGCGCATCTCGGCCGTCACCTTACCGTCCGTTCTGCCGATCACGGTCTCCCCTTTTCCGGCGTAACGCACCCCGCCGTCTTCAAGCAGAGTGGCGCCTATGTTTGTCACCCCTCCTATGACCCTCGCTTCATCCACCGCCTCAGAAATTACCTCGATGTTGCCCAGGCCGTTCTGCAGACTGATCACTACGGCGTCCTTGGCCAGATAAGGGCCGAAGGAAGAAACCGCGTTTTTGGTATCATAGGATTTAACGCAAAGAAAAACAACGCCCGCTCCGGATATTCCGGAGAAAGAAGAGGTAGCCTTGACGCGCGCCTTCCATTTGCCGGCCGCCCCTTCCACGTTTATACCGTCCCGTTCGATCTTATCCGCCCGCTCTTTAGAACGGCTAAAAAGAACGATATCGGCCTTCGCCTTGGAAAAAAGGGCTGCCAACAGAGAACCTACTGCCCCGGGACCGACGATGGCAATCTTCATATGGCCTCCTTCAATACTGGTCTATTGTTTATCGCTATTTACAAATCTCAAGTCGAAATTTAACCGTCCGCACTAAAGCTTTGGCGGACTCTGTGCGCTGTGAAAAACTCAATGAACAGCGCACCAATTCACGGAATTCCGGATTGTCTTAGTCCTTATTTCCCTCCCCTTTGTGGGGAGTAATAAGGACGATGATACCCTTTCTGCATCTTCCCCGTCGGATAACAGGGAAGATTCTCACCCCTCCTTTATCCTCCCCATCGGATAACAGGGGAGATTCTCACCCCTCCTTTATCCTCCCCATCAAGGGGAGGAAAGATTGGAGATCCCCATTCGGGAGGAAAGATTGGAGATCCCCTTTCGGGAGGAAAGAGTGAAGGTCCCCATTCGGGAGGAAAGATTGGGGGTATCCATTGGGGAGGAAATACAGGTTAAACCCTATTGGTTACCGTAACCGTTGCCGAATTAAGTATCGTGTCCCCGGAATTCCCCGCTATTGGTTACCACTGTACTTTGTTAAAATTTATTTTCCTTGTGCTTACTTTCCAAAAACCATCTTATTGTAACATATTGGCATTAGAAACGCTGCGCGTATTTTAATGCGTTGATTATCTTTGATTTCATGTTGGTTCAACGCTACTTCTCGACGATAAAACCATTAAATTGAGCCGTTCTTTAACAAAGTACTGTTACCGTAACCGTTGTCGAATTAAGTATCGTGTCTCCGGAATTCAAACGGTCGCGGCCGGGACTTGTAACTGCTCCATCACCGCCTGAGATTTCATTTTTTTGCCGAGGTGAAAAGCGATAAAAGAATCAAGTATGAAGTATAATTCCTTCTTAATCTGGGGATTGAGGCCGAGTCCCAACGTGTTTTGCAAATCGTTTCTCTGTATGTATTGTATGGAGGCAACCGTCCCCCGGAAGATAGCGCGCGATTTCGGGTCTTTACGCGGGCAGTTCGAACAGAGTAAACCGCCTAAGGAGAGGCTGAAGCGTATCTCCCCGCCGCCGATACGGGAATCGCAGGAGACGCAGGAATCGAAATTCGGCTTGAAGCCGGAAAGCGCCAGCATCTTGATCTTAAAAATGATGAGCAGTTTCTCGGCGGCGGATGCGGCGGCCATGCGCTCCAGCACCGAGACCGTCAGGTCGAATACCTCCTCATTTTTGTCCTCCTGCGGCATCACCGCGTCCAGCAGTTCCATTATCATACTGCCGGCCGCGGATCTATTGAGGTCCTGCCGTATGGCGGTGAAGTTATCTTTCACATCGCACTGACTCACCAGATGCAGGGTTGAAGTCCGGCTTTTGTAAAAGACTATTTCGTTGCGGGAAAAAGGTTCGACGGTGCTGGCGAATTTGCGAGGGTCTTTCCTGATCCCTTTAAGAATTCCCCGTATCTTGCCATGATCCCTGGTATAGAAATCCGCCAGCAGAGAGGTCTCGCGGAAGTCGCGTTTGTTTATCACTATAGCTTCTGTTTTGAGGATGGCCATTTTTATCGCCTTTGGGGTTTCGTCGTTTTACCGCATAACCTGCCGACCACGGAGTCCGTCTTCTCCTGCATCTTCGCCCGCTGAGTCGCGGTGCGGTCGTCGTAACCCAGGGCGTGCAGGACCCCGTGGATGATATAAACCAGCAGTTCTTTTTGCGCTGTATTGCCGTATTGCGCCGCGTTTCGCGCCGCGGCCTGCGCTGAGACGGCAATCTCAGCTTCCAGCGCTTCTTCGCCGCCTTGACGAAGGTTGAAAGAAATTACGTCGGTGGGACGGTCATGCCCGAGGTAAAGTCTGTTTATCCGGCGTATCCGCCTGTCGTCCATCACGCAGACGTTTATACTCCCGCCTTTGGCGTAACCTTCCGCCTTCAGCAGGGCCGAAACAGCCCGGCCCGCGGAAGCGCGGAACGCCGCGCCTAAACGCAGGCTATTCTGTAGATTTGAAAATGTCAGAGCGGTCTTTTTCTTGCCAGCAGGGGTCACTTGCCGTTATTCTCGGGGTAGTTTATGCGGCTGTGATACATACCGCTTAATATTCGGATGAATTCGGCGGAAATCTTCTCGAGGTCTTTCAGCGTCAGATCGCAGGAATCAAGCTGTCCGTCTATGAACTTATTGTTGATGATCTTGTAAACCAGGTCTTCGATATTCGCCGGTGTCGGCTCTTTTATGGTGCGAGAAGCGGCCTCGACCGAATCCGCCAGCATCACTACCGCGGTTTCCTTGCTGTTCGGTTTAGGGCCGGGATAACGGAATCCTTCCTCATCCACCGGCTTGGAGGCGTCGAACTTCTCCAGCGCCCGGCGGTAAAAATAATAGACAAGGCTGGTGCCGTGGTGCTGGCGTATAAAATCGGCCAGCTTGGGGTTCAATTTGTATTTTTCCGCCAGTTCCGAGCCTTCTTTGACGTGATTCATAATGACCAGCTTGCTCATGGACGGCGAAAGGTCGTCGTGTTTGTTGAAACTCGGTATCTGGTTTTCGCTGAAGTATTCCGGTTTTGAGAGTTTTCCGATGTCGTGATAATAAGCTCCGATGCGCGCCAGAAGGGCATTGGCGTCTATCGCCCCGCAGGCCGCCTCGGCGAGATTGCCTACGACAAGGCTATGGTGGTAAGTCCCGGGAGCTTCCAGTATCATCCTGCGCAAGAGCGGCTGGTTGAAATCCGCGAGCTCCAGCAGGCTGATGTTGGTCACGGTCTTGAAAAGATATTCGAATACAGGCAATATCCCGATGGCTATCACTCCGGAGATCAGGCCGTTTATGAAAAGAGCGGCGATGCCGCAGCTACCGTTCAGTTTCAATCCTTCCATCAGCACAAAAAGCACGGATTGAATGATCCCGGCTGCGACCCCCGCCCTTATCACGTCCATCCTGCGCCGGGTCTCCTTAACCAGTATCGAGGAAAATATGCCGCTGACCAGGAAAAGGACCGCTATATCCAATTTGCCGCCGTATAGGGCGGCCACGGAAAAAGATACCGCCACGGTCAGCAGAAATGAAAGTTCCAGGCTGGAAAAAAGCAGTGTTGCCAGCATGGGAATAAGCGCGAAAGGTATGTAAAAAATACACAGGCCGTTATTTATGACGAAGAAACTCCAGGAAAAAATGAGGGTGAATAAAAGCGACAGGTAAAGCAGGTTGCAGTTGTCCAGTCCGCATTTCTTGCGGAAGAACATCAGGCACGCCACAACCGCCAAAAGCAGGGGCGGTACGGTCATATCCACCCCGAGGAGCGCGGCCGCCGCGAACAATAAGACGGAGAACGCGATTATCCGTATTTTATTCTTCGATACCGTTTCTATCATACGCTTCTATGATTTTTTGCACCAGAGGGTGCCTGACGACATCGCTGCCGCTTAAGTAGGCGAACTTTATCCCGTCCACGCTCTTGAGGAGCTTTTGCGCTTCCAGCAGGCCCGCGGGTTTGCCTCCGGAAAGGTCGCTTTGAGTCGGGTCGCCCGTGATCACTGTCTTGGAACCGAACCCAAGCCTGGTCAAGAACATTTTCATCTGCTCGGCGGTGCAGTTCTGCGCTTCATCCAGTATGATGAAAGCGTCGTTCAGTGTCCGCCCGCGCATATACGCCAGCGGCGCCACTTCTATGATGCCGGATTCCATGTATTTCTCGATGCGCGCCGAGTCTATCATATCGTGCAGCGCGTCATAAAGCGGCCGCAGGTAAGGCGATATCTTCTCGAACATATCCCCGGGCAGGAACCCCAGGGATTCGCCTGCCGCTTCAACCGCCGGCCTGGTGAGCACCAGCCTGCGCACTTCTCCGTTGCGCAGGGCTTCCACGCCGCAGGACATAGCCAGATAGGTCTTGCCTGTCCCGGCCGGGCCAAGCGAAAAAACGATGTCGTGCTCCTTTATCGCTTCTATATATTCTTTTTGACCGGCGCTCTTCGGCTCGACTGACTTATCTTTTTCCAGGTGCTGCCTAGGTTTCTCCGAAAGCAATACCCCTTCCAGGTCATAGGCGATTCTGCGGCTGGAGCGCATATTCCTGGCCAGACAGCGGACGTCCAGCGGCTGGCCGGTCTCTTCCGCCGAAAGCATTGCATCGATTACGCTCTTTGCCTTCTCCACGCCGCGGGAAGAACCTTTTATCTTCATACTGCCGCCGCGCAAATGGATACGCACGCCGCATTCTTCTTCTATCTCCTTGATGTGCCGGTCGTGCGGACCGAACAGCGCCTGGATATCACTGCGGTCGTTTATGTGTATATTTTCTTCCATCTATCTTTTGTCTGCCGCTGCGTTAACGCGGGGATCCGTCATTTCAGGTTCTCTTCGCTTTCCTTCAACATCATGCCTTCTTCCGGGATGTTTATCACCTGGCCCGGGTATATCTTGTTCGGCCCCTTGAGCACGTCCCGGTTTGCCTCGTAGATTTTCATCCACTTGCGGGTGGTGCCGTAGAACTTCTCGGATATCTTCTGCAAGGTATCGTTTTTCTGCACCTTGTACTTCCTGTAATCCTGGGATACAGGAGCTTCATCCTGCGGTTCGTCTTCCTGGTAGAATTCTCCGCTCGCCTGCGGCTCGTAGGAGGCAACCTGTTCGACGGGCGCCTTTGCCGGGGTTTTGTTTTCTTCCCGGCTGCCGAACTCCATCTCTACCACCTGCATAACGCGCGTGGCCTTCCTGGGCTTGCCGGTTTCTTCGGCGGGCGGTTGTCCCATCAGATACCCGCGGTTGCCGGAAGAAAGATTCTGGTCGACGCGTTCTTTGGTCAACGGGTATGTCCTGGTGCTCACCAGACACCCAGAAAGGACGAATGCCGACAGAGTCAATATCCCCAAAAGCCTGGTTTCCTTCTTCATTTTTCCCTCCCGGAAAGTTATTCCCTTTGCGTTATTTTTCATGCCGAGCCTCCGCCCTGCGTCAGGCGGCCGGTTTCTTAAAAACGAGATTCAGCTCCCTTAACTGCTTTTCTTCCACATCCGAAGGCGCCCCGGTCAACGGACAACAGGCTGCGCTGTTCTTGGGAAAAGCGATCACCTCGCGAATACTGCTCTCTCCCGCCAGTATGGACAACAATCTGTCTATGCCGAAAGCCGCGCCGCCGTGCGGAGGCGCCCCATATTTAAAAGCGTTCAAAAGAAAACCGAAACGCCTCTGCGCTTCTTCGTCGCTCAGGCCGATAATCCGGAATATCTTTTCCTGCAGCTCCGGGCGGTGTATCCTTATCGAACCCGACCCCAGTTCGGTGCCGTTAAGCACCAGGTCGTAAGAAAGGGAACGCACCTTGTCCGGGGCGGTCTCCAGCAGGCTGATATCTTCCGGATGTGGTGAAGTGAACGGATGGTGCTCGCTCTCCCAGCGGTTCTCCTCCCGGTTGAATTTAAAAAGAGGGAAATCCACAACCCAGGCGAAAGCGAACGGCTCTCCAGTTTCGGGCCGCAGGTCAGGCTTGTCACTGCCGTATTTTTCCTGCGCCTGCGCGTATGTCAGGCGCGGGAAAGGCGTCTTTATCTGCGTCCCCTTCAATTCCTTGACTATCTTCTGCATCAAACCTTCGGTGAGGGCGAATATGTCGTCTTCCCGCACGAAAGACATCTCGATATCCAGCTGGGTGAATTCCGGCTGGCGGTCCGCGCGCAGGTCCTCGTCCCGAAAACACTTGGCGATCTGGTAATACCTCTCTATACCCGCAACCATCAATATCTGCTTGAAAAGCTGAGGCGACTGCGGCAGGGCGTAGAACATACCGCGGTTGACCCTGGAAGGCACGAGATAATCCCGCGCCCCTTCAGGCGTGGATTTCGTGAGGATAGGGGTTTCGCATTCCAGGAAATCCGCGGCGTTCAAATACCCGCGTATTATCGTATAAAGTTTATGCCGCATCGCGAAATTGCCGAAAACCGCCGGCCTGCGCAGGTCCAGATAACGGTATTGCAGGCGCATCTCTTCATTTATCTCCCCCCCGTCCTCTATCTCGAAAGGAGGAGTAAGGCTGGCGTTCAGTATCTCGAGTTTCTGTCCCAGCACCTCCACCTCTCCGGTGGCGAGTTTGGGGTTGACCGTGTTTTGCGGCCTGCGGTTGACCTTTCCCGTTAATTTTATCACGTATTCACTGCGCAGTTCCTGCGCCAGCGCGTAAGCCTCCGGCGCCTCTTTAGGTATAAAAACAACCTGGGTCAGGCCGTAACGATCGCGGATGTCTATGAAAATGAGCTTACCGTGGTCCCGGCGGCGAGCCACCCAGCCGCAGAGCACCGCTTCCTTTCCCTCGTCCGCGGCGCGTAGTTCACCGCATGTATGGGTCCTATACATTTCCCTTAAACCTTTCCTTTACCGCTTCTATAAGCGCATCTCTCGCCGCGGGTTCCTGGGAACCCGTGGACATATCTTTTATCAGCACCGTGCCGTTTTTAAGTTCGTCCTCGCCGATTATCAGCGCGAGTTTAGCTCCCTGCGAGTTGGCCGCGCGCATCGCGCCTTTTATGGATTTGCCTTCGTAATCGGTATCGGCGGATATCCCGGACGCGCGCAATTCCGTCAGTATCCCGGGGCAGACGGCGCGCGCCCCTGTCCCCAGAGGCACGATGAAAACCCGCGGTCCGCCGGCGTCCGGCGCCTGCGCCTGCGAAACAAGCATGACCCTTTCCATGCCGAAAGCAAACCCGCAAGCCCCTTTATCAGGCCCGCCCAGTTCCGCTATCAAATTATCGTATCTGCCTCCCGCGCCTATCGCGTTCTGCGAGCCCAGGCCGGAGTGAGTGATCTCGAAAACCGTGCGCGTGTAATAATCAAGCCCCCGCACCAGTGACGCGGAAACCGTATATTTTACCCCGCAGGTATCCAAACCGGATAATACCGACCTGAAATGCCCGGAGCAATCCGGACATAAATGCCCGGCTTCGAGGTTCAAACCGGCAACGGCGCGGCGGCAGCCCCCATTTTTGCAGTCAAGGATGCGCAGGACATTGACGTCCAAGCGCTGCAGGCATTCCGGGCAGAGCTCTGCGCGCCTGTCCTGTAATGAAGCGCGCAGGCTTTCCGTCAGCTTCTGCTTGTCCCGGAGACAACCCAGCGAGTTGACGAGTATCTCATACCCGCTAATGCCCCAGGCCTTAAGAAGCGCATCCGCCAGCGTTATGATTTCGCTATCCAGGCAGGGATCCGAAGACCCCAGCGCTTCACAACCGATATGATGGAACTGGCGCAGGCGCCCTTTCTGCGGCCTCTCCGCGCGGAACATCGGGCCTATATAAAAAAGTTTGGAGAACCCCTGGTTTTTATCCAGCCCGTTCTCCACATAAGCGCGGACAACGGAAGCGGTGCCTTCGGGCCTCAAGGCATAGCTGTCCTCGCCCCGCTCTATGAGGAACATCTGCTTACCGACGATCTCTGTGGAGCCGCCCAGACTGCGGGTATAGAGCGCCGCCTCTTCTATCACGGGAGTCCTGATCTCGCGGTAATTGTATAAAGCGAATACTTGTCTGCCGGCGTTCTCGGCATTCCTCCATAAAACCGCTTCTTCCGGCAGGAGATCTCTGGTTCCCAGGACTTTTTTGAACATAAATAGTATGACGCGGGATGAAAAGCGGTGATAACCGAAAGTCTGCCCGGTCCCTTATTTTTCGATTATAGATCCCGCAACTTCAAAACCTTTTGACTGCCGGGACCCCGGCCTGTATTCTATCGAGGCGCGGGAACTGACTTTATGTGTTTTTCGGAAAAGCAGTGTAAAACAGCACACCAGGAGGGTTATTTTACCAGCTTCTTCATTTCCAGTCCCGGTTTGAAAACTACCACTTTACGCGGCGGGACAGGGACAGTCTGCCCTGTGCGGGGATTTCTGCCTGTTCTGCTTTTTCTCTCTTTGATCTTGAAAATCCCGAATTTCCTGAGCTCTATCTTCTCACCGCGCACGAGAGCTTCCAATATGCAGTCAAAGGTCTTTTGCACGACCTTTTTCACGTCTATCTGCTTCAATTTCGTATCATCCGAGACTCTAAGAATTATGTCTTTCTTCGTCACGAAACACCTCCGTTTTTTAAATCAATCCTTGAGCACTGCGGCTTAAAGGCCGTGGTTGACGGGATTGATATTGAAGGCAGGTCTTTCTCTCCGCGCCTTGATGGATACGGTTTAAACGCTGCCGAACGTATCAAGTATACTACTTTTCGAATAAAACACAATATTTTTTTGTCTAACCGCCTATAAGGCAGAAAGATATAGGATATGCTCGGAGTTCCGGTATTAGAATATGCTGTGAGAAGATAGCGTTCGAAGCGCGGAAAGCCGGGAATTCCTGCGGCCTGATTAAATATTGCCATTAAAAACTGTCAAGAACTATGCGGACTTTCGATTTCAATAACCTTGTTGTTTGTCTTTTTTCGTTCTGTTACCACATAATAAGCATACTTCTTCCCCCTGATAGGTTACTCGTTAGCGGGCAGCGCACTTTGCTTGAAACATGTATATCTCCCTTTAGATAACCACGCAATCGTAAAATTGCAGGTTTTTCAGAGATTGTCTTCTAAGTTAAATTTTTAAAGATAGCATCAAGCTCATTCTGATTTATAACAACTTCCTTATTTTTTATCGCCCCACAGACACGGTAACTTCTACCTTTAATATATTTAACGGTCACATTTTGAGAATTACCGTTAGAATCAAGATCAAGAATGTCTTTAATTTTATCGGGAGCGATAGCACATATTGCCATTGTATGCTTCAACTTTTCATTACCGCAAATTAGTAAAATATATACTGCCCCTTCGCTTAATAATTGTTTAATTCGGATAGACTCATCGCGCTGAATCGGGAAATACCAAGATATCGCTTTCGTTAGTTTATGTGGACGCGGATTCTTTCCAACTCGCATATAAAAACGAACATCTCCTTTATTTGTATTTATCAAATAAATACGCCAATCCTCATTTACGCTGGTCTGGATGAGCCTCATAGTAATCGGCCTATCACTACGTACTAATTTTGTAAGAACAGCGCCATGAAATAACTCAAACGGTTTGATTCTACTCATAGCTACCTCCCCGGTTAATTATCACATATTACCATACCCCGCTTTGTAAGCGGACATTTCATTTGTTAAAAAAGCGGACATTTCACTATTTTACAACAGAGAAAAAAACAGAGGAAAATGGAAAATTCCTGTTCCCCTCCTCATTATGGATTTTATCCCCTTCGTGATTACGCTTCTTTTTTACCATGTTTTAGGAACTTTTTTCGCAGACTGCTAATCTTGATAATAATCGCCGAGAAGTACTTTTAAATTCCCATTTTCTAAGATAAGAGTTGTTTATAAACATCTAACGTTTGGGCCGCGGTTTTTTGCCAACTGAAGAACTCGAGTCTTTTCATTCCTTGGGCTATCAAATATGTCCTATATGCCTCATCGCGAATAAGTTGCTCTAAAGACTGCGTAAGATTATTGAAATCACGATGATCTATAATTTTTGCGGCATCTGCAGCGATTTCCGGGATAGAACCGCAGTCTGTCGCTATTACTGCTGTGCCGCAGGCAAAAGATTCTAAAAGCGGAAGACAAAAACCCTCGTATAAAGACGGTATTACAGACAACTCCGCATAAGAAAGAAGGATCCATAGTTGCTCATCAGGGATCCAACCAGTTATTATAACCCGATTATCCAATTTCAATGAACTAATCTCCTTTTTTAGAACAATATATTGTGCGCTGTCTTTAAAGTAATTCCCGGTAAAAATCAGATAATAATCCTTGCCGCTCTTTTGCAAAAAATCACGAAATCCTCTTATTACAAAAACCGGATTTCTCCGGGGATGGTCTATTCCGATAGGATCAATGATATATTTTTTCCCGGATAGATTAAATTTAACCAACACTTGTTTTATTATCGACTGGGGGAAAGACGGCTCAAACAACAACCGATAGCCTAAATACACGGTTTTGACCTTGGAAGGCTTAAGCCGCAAAAGCCGGATAATATCTGCTCTTGAAGAATTAGAATCAGTAAGAACGATTTCCGCGCTTCTTGCCGCTAAAAAATGCTGTAATTTATACTTAAATTCCTTCCGTTTGTTGCGAAAATGCCCTCCCAATATCCATGGAGCCAAATCATGTATGGTTAAAACGCAAGGGCAAGGCCGTAGAAACGGTACGGCATTGTTCCAAGTCGCGTGATAAACATCAATTTTATGTTTTTTAAGTTGCCCGGGCAGAAGCGCCTGAACCCAGCGTTTTGTCTCTCTTTCCAAGCTCCCGAAAGACACAAATTCCACATGGGGAACATTCAATAAGCCTCGGTAGCAATTATGTATCTGGTTGTCTAAAAATAAAAAAAACCGCAGTGAATTATTATTTAAAACTAATTCTTTTGTTAATTCAGCGACATAATTTCCGATCCCGCAGCGGGGATTTGATAGTATCCTCGCGTCTAACCCTATATTCATATTCTAACTATGTCCTTTTACAATTATCTTAATCCCGCGCGCCGTTAATGCTGCCGTTATCCGCAGCCGTCATTCCCAGCAATATCCAGAACAACGCCGAAAGCTGAAGAGAATAAAGTTGAGTATCGAGAAAGCTGTGCGCCAGGAACCCCACGCATCCGGCAAGCAGTCCCGCTTTCATCACGTCCCCGGAACGCTTTACATATTGCCACGAGGAAACAATGATAGAACCGGCGAAAGCGAGAAAAGCCAGCAAGGAAAACAACCCCGACTCCACCCATATCTGCAGGTAACAGTTATGAGCGTAATAAGCCGTTTTTAAATCGTTAGAAAAACTGGGGAAATAACTCATAAATGTCCCAAGCCCCCTGCCTAAAATGATATGCTCCTTAATCATTTGCCAACAGCTTTTCCATATTGAAAACCTTAACGCGTCCCCTTCAGCCGAGAAGGTAAAGAGCATTCTGGACTTAAGAGACGGTACTGCCAGGATAAGGGCCAAGAAAAGAAGCCAGAAAATGCCGGCCTTCAGTAAAACCCGTCTGGTTACATTGCGTAACATAGCCAGAAAAAAGATGATTGCCACGGTAAAGTTTAACCAACTGCCTCTGGAAAAGGTAAAAAGAAGTCCGGCGCAGACCACCACGCTCCATAATCCGACTAATATTTTTGTTCTACGGCTGTGCCTCGTTAGGAAGTAGGCTAAGAGTAAAATGAGTATTGCGGAGAGATAACAGCCTAAATCATTATGACTATTAAAAGAGGCGGTAATTCCATTAACACCTGGAGCAATCGGAATAAGCATTTTTCCCCTGAGAATATCTTTTCCCATCCATATCTGGGTAATAACCGAGATGAAGACCGAGAAGGTAGAAAAAATGAGAACTTTTATTCCTGTTATCAGGCGTTTTCGTGAACGGAAGGTGTCGGAAGCGGCCAAAAACATAAGCGCATATTCACCCCACTTGAAAAACCAGGCTTCAAGTCCGATATTAAGGTACGCTCCGCTGTTAAACAGAGACAGAGCGAGAAAAAGCATATACAGAATCAACAGGGCCGTATGCCTGGTTTTGATGAAAGATAAATCTCGTCTTACGGAGAATTTCACCACCGACGATAAAAGGACTACGCCGAAAAAGGATTCTATCGCCGCCAAAGAGAAAGGCATAGCCAATAATATCAGGCAGAATGCGTAAAACTGAAGATTATCGAAGAATCTGTATATTTTATTTTTATCCGGCATATCCAACGTTAAACCAGGTTAGAACAATTTTTCAGTATTAGCTGTAAAACAATCGAAAAAGAACGGGCTGGCTTCACGCACGGCTCCAATCAATAAGCGCCCTCTCCTTTAAAAATGGCAGGTAGTGTCATACAAAGTATCTTCAAATCGAACAATAAAGACCAATGTTCGATATAGTAAAGGTCGTATTTAATCCTTTCCTCCAGAGAAGTATTTCCACGCCATCCGTGTACCTGCGCCCAGCCGGTCATTCCCGCTTTTATTTTATGCCGCAGCATGTAATTAGGAAGCTGCTCACGGAATTTGTCCACAAACACCGGACGTTCCGGCCTGGGCCCCACCAGGCTCATTTTTCCCCAAAGAATGTTGAAAAACTGCGGCAGTTCATCCAGCCCGGTACGCCTTATTAAAGCCCCTACCGGCGTCCGTCGCTTATCCGAACTGGTCGTCCATACCGGCCCGCAGCTTTTCTCTGCGTCCACGCGCATAGACCTGAATTTATAAATAATAAACTTTTCACCGTCCAAACCTACGCGCTCCTGCTTGTATAACAGCGGCCCATCAGAGGTCAATTTGACCAGCAGCGCTATGAAACACATTAAAGGCGCGCTGATTATAATAAAGAGAGTAGAACCGACGATATCAAACATCCTTTTACCTATCCTGGGCCAGCCGAACAAAGGGCTCTCTCTTAAGGTTATAACGGGAAGTCCGGCCAGATCGTCGAAACTTTTGCGCAAAGTAAAAAAATCCCCCAGGTCAAGAATTACCTTTATATCCACCCCCTCCTTTTCTATTTTTTTCAAAAGCGCCCGTATTATACGCTCTTCCCCGGAAGGCAGCGCAAAGATCACCTGGTCTATCCCTTTTTCCATGATTATCGATTCGAGCTCTCTATAGGTTCCGATTATCTTTTTAGGATCTACCGCCGGCCGGCAATCCGCGCCGTTCTCCTTACGGAGAAAACCGGCACAATTCAGCCCGAACTCCAGATGCTCATGTATCTTTTCATATACTTCCCGGGCGTGCGGCCCTGTCCCAACGATCAGAACATGCCGCAAGTTATATCCCCGCTTCCTTAATATCCTGAATATCCTGCGCAGGGAACTTCTGATTAAAATCAAACCGGACGTGCTGAAAACGAAGAACAAAACAAAAGTAAGGCGCGAATAATGAAATCCCCGTTTGAAGAAATAGATTATAAAAATAAGGCTCATCAGGGAAATGACAGAAACCTTGATAATGTCTATTATCTCGGAGCTCAACCGGGAAGTCCGTCTCGGTTTATATATACCTGCTATTTTAAAAACAAGCGCATAGACCGGAACGATGAAAAGTAATAATTCGTAATGCTGACTTAAATTAGGGATTTCGCTGAAAACCGGAAAGATATGGGAAGAAAAACGCAAAACATACATCAACATCCAGCATGAAATTACCCAGAGGATATCGACAATAAAAAACAAACTAAGCAGCAATTGTCCGTATCTTTTAAGCATTAGATAAGAATTCCTCTACAATCTGTCTGAATCCGGCCTTAAAAACCCTCTTGTCGAAAGCTAAAGCGTGTTTTCTAATTTCTTCCGGACGGAAAACCCGCTCTATACTTTCAAAACTTTTTACGGCCCGAACCAGCCCCCCTGCATTCTGTTCTTTGTATAATATCCCGGTGGCCGGATGGGCCGAACCTTCCTCATAATCGACCACCGTCTCACCAGCGCCTCCTTCGGCAAAAGCCAACACAGGCTTTCCCGATGCCATCGCCTCAAGCGGAACGATACCGAAATCTTCTTCCCCGGGAAATATCAATGCCTTACAGCGGCTGTATAACGAAGCGATCTCCGGATCGGAAAGCCTGCCTAAAAACGAAATATTATTCTTTGCCCTTTTCCTCAAACGGGCCTCTTCCGGGCCGCATCCGGCTATTTTAAGCGGATACCCCAGAACATTGAAAGCATCCACCGCGATATCCACCCGCTTATATGGAACCATCGCGCCGACTACGAGATAATAATCACCTCTCTCCCCTGTGTAACGAAAGCGCTCCGTGTCCACGGGAGGATAAAGGATACGCGAGTCTTTAGTATAGCACCGTTTGATACGTTTTTGAACTGTTTCGGAAATAGCTATAAAAGCGCCCACCCTGCGGGAAGAAGCCAGATCCCATTTTTTAAGATGTTCCCTCAGCAGTCTCATAGCTATGGAGCTCAAATCGCGGCCCCGGAAATACTGGGCGTGCATATCCCAGATATAACGCATCGGGGTGTAACAATAACATAAATGCGGGGTACTTCCGGCAATACGTACCCCCTTGGCGACACAATGACTGGAAGATATGACTAAATCGTATCCCCGCAAACAAAACGACTCTATCGCCCGGGGCATAAGCGGGAGATAATAGCGGTAATGCGTCCTTATGAACGGAAAATGCTGAAGAAAGGAAGTGCGGATCCTGCAGTTTTCAATGCTCCCGGGAACGGAGCCGGGGATATGCACCAGCGTATATATATCCGCGCCGGGAAAAAGCTCGCACATCGCCTCCAGGCAACGCTCTCCCCCGCGCATCCCGGTAAGCCAATCATGCACGAATGCGATTTTCATATTCTCCCATTGTGAGTATGATTGTCGAAAACTCAAATCAGCGCAAGTGAGAAACGCTGGATAGCACAGTCTTACGAAGTAATTCCCGACAACTGTCTTCCCAGGTTACCGGGTTATATTCCTTACTGCTTCCAACCTGCGGAATCTTCCCGGTTTTTTCAATATCAATAATCATTTTAGCCAGGCAAGCCGCGCCTTTGAAGGAATGAAGAGCGGATCTTATGGGATTCATTCAGGGGAGAAACCATCCCCTTAAAATGAAAAAGGGTGAATATTTCGGCTTCGGGAAAAAGCTCGCAAAAGGCCTCCAGGACCCTCTCTCCTCCCCGCATTCCGGTTAACCAATCAAGCACAAGCGCGGCTTTCATTAAGAACCCGCGCCCTCAGGCCATCCTCGTATATAATCCATAAAAAGTAACACCTTCCGCGCATCTTCCAAAGAAAATACAAACTGCTCCACATCCCTGGCTAAAAGTTTAAAATTGAGCTTCGAGCAATGCTTAAGTATGGCCGATCTAAGCATCTCCTTATCAATAATACCGGCGCGGCCCTGACATCTAAATCCATATCCTCGGAGTACCTGAAGCTGTTGAAGAAAAAACGAAGGTTAGCCCCGCCCTTAAGGACATAACATTCGGGTTTAAGTTTTCGGCTTAACCAAGCGAGAAATTCAAGATGAAATATCTCGCGCAATTGCAGCTGGTCATATAATAACTTATTCATAATATGGATTATACTTTAGCTATAACTAAATTTATAGACATTTAGCAGTAACGCTCATTTCTTTATGTCGGGGACAGCCCCTCTTTCAATTAGGGGAGAGCGCCCTTTTAAGGGCGCTCTCCCCTAATTCAGTAATTCCAGACTTTTTGGACTATTTCATTTTCGCTCATAGATTTTACCTATTTTTCTTCATACCAGTAGACTTAAATTTGTAGATTTCTTAACAGAATATGTTATAGTATTAATATGAAACATTTAACTCTTGCTAAAACAAACCGCTACTTAAGAAACCGCGTTGCCCGTGCGATTTTACTCGGACGCACTACCATTAGTTCGGCCGCAGTGGAAGGTATCCATACTTGCAAACACGCCCGCGCCAATGGCGTTTCCTCCAGCCATTCAAAACACAATAGCGCCGCCGTTTTATCCAAATAACATTCTACGCGTTTCTATCCGCTTTTTTCAAAGAATATTCTATAATCTTTCGAAAAATTATTTTCATCGGTTCATAATTACGGGTAAGCGCGGCACGCACTGCTGAAAAATACGGCTTTTCCCTCTTCTCTCCGGAAATAAGATAGAAATCAAAAGGCGGAAGTCCGGCCTGTAATCCCATCAATACCGCCAATAATCTCGCTAATCTGCCGTTACCTTCCCGAAAAGGATGAATCAGGACTAATTCAGCATGCGTTAGCGCAATAGCATAACTTACCGCATCGATATCTCCCCGGCACGGCGTATAACGCGCGAGAATCTCCTTCTCAAAATCATTCATCAGTTGGGGAATATTTTCAGCCGAGGCGAACCGAAATCCAGATTTGCCGATATTGATATTGCGATATGCCCCTGCCCATTCGTATATCTTCCCCAACCAATTCTTATGCATAGCGCGAATATCTGCCGCCGTAAACCGCTTCCTCGAATTCATAGTTTCAACATACTCCCGCAAAACCCGTGCGTGCTCCGCAGTCTCCAAAGCCTCCATATCGCGCAAACGGGTAATCCCGCGCAGATTCATTAAAACCTTACCGCGAGAACCGGGCTGAAATTGCGCTTCCGGATAACCCGAAACATCATATTTATCGCCTTTAGCATTCATATAGGGGACAGCGCCTTTTTTAAGGGCGCTGTCCCCTAATTCCAACTTTGAACGAATTAAGTATTGTGTCCCCGGAATTTCCTGCATAGTTCTATGACTCTGCTTCTTCATCGGCTGCCCCTGTTTAATATATTAAACAATTGTTTATTATATTATACAAATGGGTTTAGTCTATATTGTTTTCTTGTTTTCCTCCCCGCATTCCGGTTAACCAATCAAGCACAAGCGCGGCTTTCAT
>WOYI010139805.1_pt1 | contig 19220 bp, 20 predicted proteins | sample 6423411 | NCBI WGS metagenome assembly WOYI01 (sample SAMN13441803, study PRJNA592873) | oil field metagenome | biome: oil field; feature: oil-well bore; material: oil-contaminated soil; isolation source: oil-contaminated soil from oil-well borehole | place: Germany: Wietze | collected 2016-10-18 ... | reverse complement strand
GGGGGAAGGTGGCAAAGCTGCCAACGAGAAAATTACCTAGGGCGCGCCGCAGCGGCTATTGCGCTGCAGCGCCACATCCATCAGCCGTGGCGGGGGCAGTCGCAGGTCGGCCATGAGCTGCGCATAGGCCGCAACGCCCTGGTGTTGCAAGACCTGCAGCCGGGAATTGCTGCGTCGTTCCGCGCCGATGGTGGATGCGCTGCGGTTCTGGTAGTCGTGGCCGGGCAGAACGATCGTGGCGTCGTCCAAAGCCAGCAGGCTGAGCAGGCTCTCCGCTTGCTGGCTGGCATCACCGCTGGGCAGATCGGTGCGTCCGGTACCATCGATGAATAGGGTATCTCCTGTCAACAGGCGCTGGGGCTGCCCTGGAATCAGAAAACAGCAGGAATCAGCGGTATGGCCAGGGGTGTGCCAGACCTTGATGGCCAGGCCGCCACAACCACAGCACAAGGTATCCTGGTCCAGCAATGGTCGGGTGACACACGCTGGAGCCGACTTGCCAAACCGGACCAACTGGCAAGCAGTGGCCTGTTGGAGGTCATGCAGGGCTGTGACATGATCGGCATGGGTGTGGGTATCCACGGCCAGCAGCAGATGCATGTCGAGATCGGTCAACAGCTTGCAATAGCGTGGCATCTGTTCCAGAACGGGATCGAACAACAGGGCATCCCCACAGACCCGATGCGCCACCAGATAACTGAGCGTGCAGCTCTCGGGGTCACTGAGCTGCCACAGGATCACAGGGTCATCCCCAGGAGTCAGGAGGCGTTGCGTCATCAACTTATTACCTAAATAAATAAGAAAGCCCACTATTTATTCAGTCATCATACTTCTGTCTGGGCAAGAGGTGCAACACAAGCTGTGGTTGGGAAAAGGACGCGACGGTGGGCGCGGAGCCTATTGGGGCGCGCGCACTGGCACACCGGCCGGGAACTGCGGCAAGCCTTGGCGGATGATTTTACAGGTTTGCGACCTTCCGATCCGGACTGCCGTGCTGTTGCCTTCCGCCTCGCCGTTCGCCCGGCAGACGGAGCAATGCCTGTCCAGGCGGTTGCCTTTTCTGCAGTTTTCTGATCACTGCAAGGCGCAAAAACGCACAGTAGCCCCGAGGCAAGATCTATACTGATCAGCAACATGCCTGCGGCTATGACAAGCCGCACGGTTCGGAGCGTTACTGTGCGCAGCAGTCATTTGCCTGCGAGCGCAGCCGTAAAAGCTGAGTGATTGACTACCATGGCAATGAGGAGGAAAGGTGCTCAAGAGATTCAATACACTGATCTGGGTTACCAGCCTCTCTTTGTCGTTATTGTTGTTAAATTGTTGGGCCAGCCAAGGCACCGAAGCCCTGGGTCAAACGTGGGCCAGCCAGTTCAATCAAATAGCCAGGGCAACCAGAGATTATCCCTATGGCTTCGGCCAAGGTTATATGTCGGTGGCCAACAGCCCGGAGCAAAATAGCCGGGAGTACGAAGCAGTTGCTCAGACCGGTGCAACTTGGCTACGGGTCATGATCGACTGGAACACCATTGAGGGTAAAAAGGGCCAATTCAACTGGGGCTGGCTGGACCACATAGTCGATGAGGCGCAAAGGCACGATCTTCAAGTGCTGGGCATTATCGGTTTCACGCCGCCCTGGGCACGATTAGCAGGATTTTCCTCACTTTTCCCCAGCGCTCCGCCTGCCAATCCCGCTGATTTCGCCAAGTTTTGCGCTCAAGTGGTCCAGCGCTACGGGAACCAGATTGCCCACTGGGAGATCTGGAACGAACCAAATTTGCCCATCTTTTTCGGTTTCGCCGCTAAAAGGGTCGAGCGTTATGCCGAGATGCTTAAAGTGGCTTACCCGGCGATTAAGGCGATTCAACCCGAAAGCACGGTATTGGTGGCTGGACTGAGCCCCTTGAATGGCGTCGACTCACCGCCAGGATTTCTTCAACAGCTATACGATGCCGGCATAAAAGGTTTTTTTGACGCGGCCGCAGCCCATCCCTACGTATTCCCGGATGGATTGGCTGTAGACCCTGTCAACGGTTGGTCCGATGTGGACCGCATGCATCAAGTCATGGTTGCCCACGGCGACAGCAACAAGAAGATCTGGCTAACCGAGCTGGGCGCCCCAACTTGTGATTGCAACAGCGGGGTCAGTCAACAAGAACAAGCCAAGCAGATTACCGATCTGCTCACTGCCGCAGCCCGAACCAGCTATACAGGGCCAGCATTTATCTACAGCATCCGCGATTCCAATACCGCCAATCGTGGCAGTCGCGAAAGCAACATGGGTGCCCTGCTCACTACGGACTGGCAGCCAAAGTTTACCGCGAGCGTGCTGGTACGTTCATTGGAGCACCTGGAACGCGCTTCCAGCACCCATGAATGGCACCAATCTCAATGACCGCACCTCCGCACGCCTAGGTTTGGCTGTGCTGGTTCGGGGAGGTGCAAAGCAATCAACCAAAGAGTCCTCCAGGAAAATCCGGGAGGTCATGCCAAAGGCACAGCTTGGCTCATGCCATACGGCGGGTTATACTACAGCAGTTCTGTCCGCAGGTGGCTTCACCATCAGCCTCATGACCAGGAAACGCTGCATGCACGCACTCCGCCTGACTCTCATTTCCTTTGCCATAGCCTGGCCAGGCATCCCGTATGCCCAAGGCACAGGCGGCCCCTGGCCAGGCACCCAGCAACAGGGTTCAGGTAGTGCCTGGCCAGGTGCTCCGTCGCCAGGGCAACCGGGAGCACCCGTTCCGGGCCCCAATACGCAAACCCAGAATGCACCCCAGGTGGCCTGTGATGCCGATGACCCCAGGCTTGCCCAGCTGGGTAGTGTCCTGCAGACCATCGAGCAGGGGCAACCCATCGACAAACCGATCACCATCTCGGAGGCAACCTTCATTCACATGGAGCCCCAGGCTCTCCTGGCGCTGGGCGACCAGTATGTGGTCATCCAGCCGGGTTGCCGCCATCTGCTGCCCCTGCACAGCAAGCTCACCCAGCCGGTGACAGCTCCATACCAGATGCTGCGTCCCAGGATCCTGCAGGCTGCCGCCCAGCAGAACCAGGCGCTGCTGCAGTTCCTGCGGGACAACTTCCGGGCCAGCAGCCTGCCCGCCCATGAGGCAGCGCAGCTGGCCGGCGCTTACCTCTCGCTGGGAGACAAGGCGGCCAAGGCCCTGGCAGATACCTTTGCCCTGCCCACCAATGTCAATGGCATGCTCCTGGAAGGAAGCCTTTTTCAGGCCCTTGGTGGACGCAGCAATCAGCCTGCACAGGCCACCATCACGGTGCGCAATCTGCATCCTGAGATTCGGCTGTCAGACCCGCCGGCCGACAAGCTGATGGTGTTCGACCTGGCCACCCCGGAAGATCCACAGGAGCTCATCTGGTTCCGGGATACGCTGCGCTCCACCTTGGCGGGTATCGGTATTACCGTGGTGCCTCGCAACCCCTATTACTCAAACACCCTCTCAATGCCCGAGGCCAAAGGGGACAATGTCTCCTCCAGGGAGGGTTCTGAGACCACGTGGTATCGCCGCCTGCTGCAGCGCATCGGCATCTGATCCTGTCTGATTTCCTGGCCAGAGACCGCACAACTTGTAAGTTGTGCGGTGACAATCAGGGCTGGGCGACTCCCCAGTAATGGTAATTCATCGGACGCGGTCCCGGTAGATACATCGTCTGTAGGTCCGTCAACCAAAAACCGGTTTCCCTCAGCAGGACTGGAATATCCCGGTTCAGCTGACATCCGCCACCCAGCGCAGCCCAGATGGGCGTCAGGCGATCCTGCCAGCGGCGCACTCCGGGATCTGGCGCAGCGCCATGTTCGCAGAACAGCAATTGACCGCCGGGCTTGAGCACACGACGTATCTCCCGCAAGGCGCGCTGCGGTTCCTTGATGGTGCACAGGGCAAAGGTCATCACCACGGAATCGAAACTGGCATCTTCCATGGGGATATTCTCGGCCTCGAGCCCCAACAGTTCCACGGTCAGTCCGGCGCGCTGCGCCCTCTTGCGCGCCAGATGATTCATGGCCAGGGCAGGATCGAGCCCCGTGAGCGACTGAATCCGGTCTTTATCGTAATGAGCCAGGTTCAACCCGGTACCCATACCGATTTCCAGCACCCGGCCACTGGCCAGGGGGACCACCTTCTGTCGTTGCTGCTGCATGGGAGAGGTGCCACAGAACCAGTCAATCAGATAGGGCAGCAGCCTGCGTTCATACCAGCCGGGATTGCTGCCCGCACACCCCTGTGTTTTGTGGCGGTTTTCCATATTCACCTTCCATATTCTGCTTGGTTGCAATGCATGTGTGAGCCTATAACATGAACCTTGCTGCATCTAACTATAACATTGCCACCAATGCCACTTTGTACGTCCCACAAACATTAACTAACCTTAGTCGTTTACTTTGCCCTTCATTTCACTTGTTCTCCTAGGCGCCTTTGCTGCCAGTTGATCTTGGAGCTGGCCCTTTGAACCATTGCCAGCTAGCGGGGGGCATCGTTAGCTAGAAATGCAGGAAGTTGGGGGAACCAGGGTCAGTTTATAGGGTTCGGTTTGGTTTTTAGCAGATCTTGTCATGTATAGCTGACGGAGTTAGCCAGGTAGAGAGGTCTTGTTATGTTTGAGTTGTGGCCACAGCTGGTGGCGCGATTTGTGAAAAGCGGGTGGCAAGCTTTGGTAGCTGCCAGCGCGGCTTGGGGATGGCTCATTATTTTGGCCCTCAATTTATGGCCTGCCCATGAAGCAGCCTTGGATCAACTACTGGGTGAGGGGCAAGGGGCTGTCTATGTGTGGTGTTTCTTCTGGGATGCCTATTTCGCTATATTTGCATTGTTTTTTGTATTCGGTGTTTTCCATGACAGCATTCAACACCCATTCATCATGCCACTGGCACGCTGGATTTGCTCACGTTACCCCGGGTTTGAAGCCTTCCGGGCGAGAGAGCCGGAGTCGGCCTCGAGCAAGGAATATGTGCTGGCTATTATGTTAAATTTTGCCGGAATAGCAACATTGGCAGCCCGCTTTGTTATCGTCCGCCATTCCAACTGGTTTGGCGACAGTTCTCTCTCTCCCACAGAGCTTCCTTGGCTAGTCCATCCAATCGGGGTGATTTTGGATCTCGCCATTGTTCTTTACCTGACTACGGTCTTGTTCCGTCGCTACAAGCTGGACGCCGAAAACGTGCCTATCGGGACAAGGAGTGCGGATCAGTACGTCAGGGATGTGAATCGGCGTATATTTCGTGAGATGCTGCCCATGCTGGGATTAGGCATCATCGTCCCAGCATTAGAAGTTTCACTCAATCTGTGGCTTTACTAGGGAGGATCAACCCCTTGGCTGGGAATACCCAGGACCATCGCCAAAAGGGAGAAACCCCTAGTCATACGGCCCGGAACGTTCTATCATCCCTCACCAGGCATCCTTCAGGAAGGTGGCCTGAGGGCATCCCTCATCATGGCCCAGCCCTGCCAACAGGACAAGGGTTCGTCAATAGGAGCTGCCATGGCGGAACATGATTTTCCAGGAAGGCTCGTGCATTTCTATATCCATGAGAACGATCGCCATGGCACCATGCTGCTGTGGCAGTGGCTCCTGGAAGAGGCCAACCGCCTCGGTATTCGTGGCGGGACTGCCTTCCAGGCAATAGCTGGTTTCGGGCAACACCATGCCTTGCACGAGCGGCATTTCTTCGAGCTTGCCGGCACCCTGGCGGTCAAGGTAGAGTTCACCGTCAGCGCCACAGAAGCCGACAAGCTGTTGGCTGTGGTGGCGAAAACCCAGCGGGCGATTTTTTATACCGTCGCCCCGGCCCGGTTTGGTATTCTCAATGCGGCTGACCCTGCAACGAATACCACAGGATCACCTGAATAAGCATCGCTCAGGTGGCCTGGTCTGCCTTGCTCAAGGCCCTCAAGGAATGGGGTTTTCTTGCACCATGAGATCAGCACCAGACACTTTGCTCCTGGTGGAGCGCCGCCTGCGGCGTCGTTTTTTCTGGGGCTGCCCCGGCTCGTTTTCTGCCACCTGCCACGGTGGCGTCTCGGCAAGCTGCACCACGCCCGGAGAGGCGGAGAACTCGTAGCGCTCCCGCCAGAACGCCACAAGCTTTTCAGGGATTGCCTCCACCCCGCTGCGGGCACGAAGAAAAAAGAAATCGCAAGCAGCCCGGAATCGGGGGTGTTGCTGCAAGGCATCGAGATGTTTCTGTTCGCGTCGCAGGAACAAGGGCTGCAGCACCAGGATCTCGTCTGCAATCGCCCGGAAACGCCTTGGCATGGCCAGCCGTTCAAAATGGGTATAGGAGACAAGGATGCGGCGCATGACGCGCTGGGATGCCAAGGCCCCTTGGCCCTGGGCCACCAAGGTGTGGTACAGGGCCGGCCACAGTAAGGCAGCCATCAAAAAAGCCGGGGTGACAGGCTTGCCCTGCTTGAGGCGCAGATCGGTGTCGCACATCACATGATGCAGCAGATTATGCAGCAAGGGATCCTGGGCCAGGAGCAAAGTCCTGCACTCTGGAAACAGGGACTCCAAAAGCCCATAGCGCAACAATCCTTCCAGCGTGGGCTGGGCATAGCCACCCAGAAAGCATTTCATGAGCTCATCAAACAGGCGGGCCGGCGAGACCTCATCTAAGGAAGGGCGCAGGCGCAACAGGGCCTCATGGGTTTCTGCTTCCAACTGGAAACCCAGCTTGGCGGCAAAGCGTACCGCCCGCAGCATGCGCACTGGGTCCTCCCGGTAGCGCTGCTCCGGGACGCCGATCATGCGAATGACCCCGTCCCGCAGGTCTTCAAGCCCCTTGACAAAATCCATGATGGTATGCCCGATGGGGTCATAGTACAGGGCATTGATGGTGAAATCGCGCCGCTGCGCATCGTCCTCGATGGAGCCATAGCAATTGTCGGCCAGAATCCTGCCGCTGGAGGCCAGCACATCGCACGCCTGGTGGCTGGCGCGGAAGGTGGCCACCTCCACCACCTCGGCACCGAACAGCACATGCACCAGCCGAAAGCGCCGCCCGATGATCCGGGAGCGGGGAAAAATGGCCCGCACCTCTTCCGGTCTGGCGTTGGTGGCCACGTCGAAGTCCTTGGGATCCAGGTTCAGCAACAGGTCGCGCACCCCGCCACCCACCACAAAGGCATCGAAGCCCTTGTCGCGCAATGTGGCGACCACGCTCCTGGCTTGCTTGGAGATGGCTTGAATGGGCGGGTTTGCTGTTTCCTGGGTCATCAACCAGGCCTGGTGCCGGCCCTGTGTCATCAGCCCGGTTGGGGCGGGCCTTGATTTTCTCACGCAGTCAATCCCATCGATCGTCACGTACCTGCAGCATGCCCTGTTCAATGCGAACAGGAAAAACATGGATTGGTTCATAGGCCGGTGGTGACAAGGCTTCGCCCGTCACCAGCGAAAAGCGCGCGCCGTGGCGGGGACAGGTGATACAGTCATCACTCACCCGGCCACCACTGAGAATACCGCCATCGTGGGTACATATGTCCTCGACAGCATAGAAGGTTCCGCCCACATTGAACACCGCCACCATGGCATCCTTGATGTCCACCACCCGCAAACTCCCCGGTTGCAGGGTATCTGCTGGCGCCACATCCAACCAATCGGCCATCGCCTTTCCCCATGAAGCCTGATGGGCAGTGGGCCTGCCCATTGTCTCTAGAACAGCACAGTCACGCCGCCCATTCTTCCATCCAGATGCGGGATGGTCAAGCCGCCTCTCCTTAGAAGAGGCCCGACTGCAACCGGGCTGCCTCGGACATACGCTCTGGACTCCATGGTGGATCAAATGAAACCACCACGTCAACTGCTTGGACCGGCGGCAAGGTGGTAAGTTTCGTCTTGACCTCATCAGCCAGCACATCGCCCATGCCACAGCCTGGGGCCGTCAATGTCATGGTGATCCTCACCGCATAGCCGTCGTCGTCCTGCTGAGGCTGAACCTCGCACCCATAGATCAACCCCAGTTCCACCATGTCGATGGGGATCTCCGGATCGTAGCAGGTCCGCAGCATCTCCCAGACCGCCCGTTCCACCTCGGCTGCAGTGGCGTGCTGTGGTAGATCGGGGCGTTCGGGGGGCGGCAGCCCCACAGCATCGGCGTCCTCGCCTTTGATGCGCAACAGCCGGCCGCCATAGGAAACGGTCACACTGCCGCCCAACGCCTGCACCACATCCACCATGGCCCCGTTGGGTAACACCACCTGCTCGCCGAAGGGTACGATGGTGGCCAGACAATCCCGCACGACCTCCTTTTGTTCCGCCATATATATAAGCCCTACTCCGTCTTCGCCGTCCCGTCCTGGCCCTGCAAGGCGTTTTGCAGGGTATGCCAGGGCAAGGTGGCGCACTTGACGCGCATGGGATACTCGCGCACACCCGCCAGGGCGGCGAGCTTGCCCGGTGGCAGCACCGTGCCCTGGCCGGCCAGGTAGCCATGCATGGCATCAAACAGCTGCATGGCAGCGGCTACCGATTGACCCTTGACGGCTTCTGTCATCATGGAAGCAGAGGCCATGCAGATGGCGCATCCTGCGCCCACAAAGCCGATGTCATTGACCGTTTCGTCCTGTACGGACAACTCCACCACCAGCCGATCGCCACAAAGGGGGTTGAACCCTTCCGCCTGATGGGTGTGGGGCTCGAGGCGATGGAAATTCCTGGGTTTCTTGTTGTGCTCCAGGATCAGTTCCTGATAGAGATCGGTGAGTTCTGTCATGCGCTTCCATCCATGGCTTGTTCAGCGAAACAGGTGCCGTACCTTCCCCAGGGCCACCACCAAGGCATCCACATCCGCCATAGTATTGTACAGACCAAAGGAGGCTCTTGTGGTAGCCGCCACGCAGAAGCGCTCCATCACCGGCATGGCGCAGTGGTGGCCGGCCCGCACCGCCACTCCTTCGCTGTTCAGGATAGTACCGATGTCATGGGAATGCACCCCTTCCATGACAAAAGAAACCACGGCGGATTTGTCAGCGGCCGTGCCGATAAGCCGCAAGCCGGGCACCTCAGCGAGGCGATCGGCAGCATAGCGGCACAGCATTTCGTCATGGGCGGCAATGGCCGCCATGCCCATGGTCTCCAGGTAGTCCAGAGCAACACCCATGCCGATGGCGCCTGCGATATGGGGCGTGCCCGCCTCGAATTTTGCCGGGGGTTCGCTGTAGGTGGTTTTCTCGAAACTGACCGAACGGATCATATCGCCACCACCCTGCCAGGGTGGCAGGCTTTCCAGCCACGTCTTCTTGCCGTAGAGCGCACCGATCCCCGTGGGGCCATAGGCCTTATGGCCAGAAAAGGCGTAGAAATCGCAATCCAGCCCCTGCACATCCACCGGCAGATGGGGAATGGCCTGGGCGCCATCCACCAGCACGGGAATACCCTGGCTGTGAGCCATCTCGATGATGGTTTTGACTGGCACCACGGTACCCAGGGCATTGGATACATGCCCCACCGCAACCAGCCGGGTGCGTTGGCCCAGCAGGGCTGGCAGCTGGTCGAGGCAGACCTGGCCTGTATCGTCGATGGGCAGCACCCTGAGCACGATGCCGCGTTCCTCGCGCAGCATCTGCCAGGGCACGATGTTGGCGTGGTGCTCCAGGGCGCTGATGACCACCTCATCCCCGGGAACCAAGCGCTTGCCCATGGTCTGCGCCACCAGGTTGATGGCTTCTGTGGTGCCGCGCACGAAGATGATTTCTTCAGGCAACTTGGCATTGATGAAACGCTGCACCTTGAGACGCGCCTCGTCGAAGGCCATCGTGGCACGCTGGCTCAGAGTATGGACACCACGATGCACGTTGGCATTGTCCCAGAGATAGTAATGCTGCATGGCCTCGAGAACTGCCTTGGGTTTCTGCGTGGTGGCGGCATTGTCCAGATAGACCAGCGGCTTGCCGGCCACCTCCTGGTTGAGGATGGGAAAATCGGCTCGTGCCGTATCCAGGGATGGGTTGATCGTCATGCTGGCAACATTCATGGGTTAAGCACCGCCTCCACCAATTGATCAGTCATGCGCTGGGCCATGGGCTCCAGGGTTTGGGTCATGCCATCCCGGACATCCTGCAGCTGGGCGTGCAGCAACCCCCGACGCGCCGCCCTTTCACCCAGGCCTCGGCTACGCAGGTAAAACAAGGCCTCCCGGTCCAGGCAACCCACGGTGGCGCCATGGGCGCACTGCACATCATCTGTCTCGATGAAAAACTCGGGACGACTCTCCAGCCAGGCGCCCTGGTCCAACAGCAATCCATCGCTTTTCACCAGCGCCTCACTGCCGCCAGCCGTCTGCGCAATGGCCACGTGGCCCTGGAAGGCAAGCCGCCCTCGCTGGGCCGCCAGGGTCCGGACACGTACCATGCTCCTGGTAGCCGGAGCCAGATGGCGCACCTGCAACCTGCAGGCGCTGTCGTCCTGTTCCATCACCCCCACAGCCCCGCGCCATGTGTATTGCGCTCCTGCGCCATGCAGCAGGATCACGGCGTGGGTGCGATGCAATCCCATGAGGCGCCCCATGGACCACATATTCAAGACAGCCCCTTCCTCCAGCTCGGCCAGGATAGCCAGCGTCGTCTGATGGCCCAGATGGGCAAACACTCCGAGATCGAGACGGGCATCGCGCTGCAGATGGCAGACCACCACGTGGTTGCCCCAGGCCCCTGCTTCTCCCCAGCTGTGGATGGCCACAACCCCGTGTTCCCCAGCGGCCATGGGAATGAACAGGCGCCCCTGGCAGACCTGGAGCACCTGGTCTTGCGGTACGGCAGAGGAGCCATCCCAGAACAACACCTCCACAGCCTGACCATCCTTGCCTGGCGACAGGGCGGCTGCCGGACCGCCCTGGTCCAGGTTGAGCGCCACCAGCGCCGGGCTATTGGCATAGGATGGTTGCAGAACCTCGAGTTCCATGTGGCGCTTATGCCGGAACGGATCGGGTTGCGTACAGCTGCTTTCATCCAGGATCACCGGTTGCCCGGCCACCACCATGAGGGCGGGGTGCAAGCCCAGCATACCTGCCCGCTGACGGGCTTCGGCAACCAGCTGCATGGTCGGCTCAACCGGTGCAAAGCAGGCCGCGGCCGCACGCCTGGCCCCCAGCCGACCCAACTCGGCAGTCAAGGCATCCGGCAGGCGGTGCTCAGCCATTACCGACTGATCCTGCCAGGGCAACCGCCCCCTGTCTTTCTTGGTCATGGGCATTGCCCAGCCACTCATAGCCACGCTCGGCGATGGTCTCGGCGATGTCCGCCCCGCCAGAGACCACCAGGCGTCCGCCATAAAGTACATGGATGGCATCCGGTGCCACGTACCGCAGCAATTGCGGGTTGTGGCTGATGATCAGAAAGCTCGCGCCTTCGTTGCGCCGCCGCACGATGAGCTTCGCTATCAACCGCAGGCCATCCACGTCGAGCCCGGAGTCGATCTCGTCCAGGATGGCAAGACGGGGCTTGAACAGCAACAGTTGCAGCATCTCGTTGCGCTTTTTCTCGCCCCCGGAAAATCCTTGGTTAAGCCCTCGGGACAAAAAGGCATCCGACAGCTCCACCTCCTGCAGGAGGCGACGGGCCATGGCAAGAAAATCAGCGGCATCCAACTCATCCTCACCCTCATGCAGCGTGTTGTATGCCTCGCGCAGGAAGGTGGCGTTGGCAAGGCCGGGAATCTCCACGGGATGCTGGAACCCCAGGAACAGCCCCTTCCGTGCCCGTTCCTCGGGCAGGAGAACCAGCAGGTCGGCGCCGTTGAAGGTCACAGAACCGCCATTGACCTCATAACCCTCGCGACCCGCCAACACACTGGCCAGCGTGGTCTTGCCCGAACCATTGGGGCCCATCAGCACATGAATCTGCCCTGCGCCCACGGTCAGTGAAAACCCATCGAGCACCTGGCGACCCCCGTTGGCCACCTTGAGATCCTTGATCGACAACAATGCATCCATCAACCGACCGCTCCTTCCAGTGTGACAGCCAACAGGCGGTTGGCCTCGACGGCAAATTCCAGGGGCAATTTCTGGACCACCTGGCGGCAGAAGCCTGCCACGATCATCTGCACGGCCTGCTCGGCACTGAGGCCGCGCTGGCGCAGATAGAACAACTGGTCTTCGGCAATGCGCGAGGTGGTGGCCTCATGCTCCACCTGTGCTGTGACCTCGCCCACCTGAATGGTGGGAAACGTATGGGAGGCTGCCACAGGACCGATCAGCAACGAATCGCACTGGGTATGGTTCTTGGCTCCCGTCGCACCAGGCGCCATGCGCACCAAGCCTCGGTAGACCTGGGAGCTGGTATCCGCCGAGATGCCCTTGGAGACGATCGTGCTGCGGGTGTTGCGCCCGAGGTGAATCATCTTGGTGCCTGTATCGGCCCGTTGGTGGTGACGCGTGGTGGCAATGGAATAAAACTCGCCCACGGAATCATCGCCAAGCAACACGCAGCTGGGATACTTCCAGGTGATGGCCGAGCCGGTCTCCACCTGGGTCCAGGAGATATGGCTGTTGCGACCCCGGCACTCGCCGCGCTTGGTGACGAAGTTGTAGATGCCGCCGCGGCCCTGCTCATCACCAGGGTACCAGTTCTGCACCGTGGCATAGCGGATGCTGGCGTCTTGAAGGGCCACCAACTCCACCACCGCGGCGTGCAACTGGTTTTCATCACGCATGGGTGCCGTACAACCTTCCAGATAGCTCACGCTGGCCCCTTCGTCGGCGATGATCAGCGTACGCTCGAACTGTCCGGTCTTGGCCTCGTTGATGCGAAAGTAGGTGGAAAGCTCCATGGGGCACTTGACGCCCTTCGGAATATAGACGAACGAGCCATCACTGAACACAGCACTGTTCAGGGCCGCATAGAAGTTGTCGGTGTGAGGCACCACCGAACCCAGATAGCGTTGTACCAGTTCGCCATGCTGGCGGATCGCCTCGGACATGGGGCAGAAAATGACCCCGGCAGCCGCCAGGCGCTCCTTGAACGTGGTGGCAACCGACACGCTGTCGAAGACGGCGTCCACCGCCACACCGGCCAGGGCGGCCCGCTCGTGCAGCGGAATGCCCAGTTTCTCGTAGGTTTCCAGAAGACGGGGATCCACATCCTCGAGGCTCTGCGGCCCTTGCTTGCGCCGTGGTGCCGAATAATAGGTGATGGCCTGAAAGTCCACCTCGGGATGCGGAAAATGGGCCCACTGCGGTGGTTGCAGCGTGGTCCAGTAGCGATAGGATTCCAGGCGGCGCTCCAGCATGAAACCGGGCTCCTGTTTGCGCGCCGAGATCTCGCGGATGACATTTTCGTCCAATCCGGGCGGCAGTCTGTCAGCCTCGATGTCGGTAACGAAGCCTGCGGCGTACTCTCGCTTGAGGATTTCCTCGATTGCCTGTTCAGCCATATCCCTTCTCCATCTCGCCCTCTCCATGTGCCGCCAAGGGCAGCGCTGCCCTGGGAAAGACCCGCCGCAGGGAACTATCCTGCAGCAACAGGCTCACCGGGATCGCCTCCAGGGCATTGCGCAGCACGGCACTGATGCCATTGAGGTGCGGGCGCAGGCTGCAATACGCTTCCCGTACACAGGAGCCCGCGCTCCCATGACAAGCCGTCACGGCCACCGGGCCCTCGAACAGGGCCACCACCGCTGCTACGGAAATATGCGCCGGTGGCTGTGCCAGGCGGTATCCCCCGCCAGCTCCCCGCAGCGACTGACAGATGCCCCCCTTGGTGAGCATTTTCAGTATCTTGCGCACCGTGGGCTCCGGTAACTGCATGGTTTCTGCCAGCGCGGCGGCCCGTACCGCTTCCCCATGGCATCGCGCCAATTCAGTCACGGTAATCAAGGCATAATCGGTCAACTTCGCAAGACGCAACATGGCATCCCCAATGGCATGATGGCTTGATGCACATCCCGGCTGTGGGGGCACGGGCAGGCAGCCATCCTGAATTAATAAGTACTAATCTAGTACCATTTAAAAAGGCCTGTCAAGCGCAACGATGCTGCTCAGCAAGCAAAGCCATGGCTACCCAAGGGCAACAGCAATGGCAACAGCCCGCAACCCCTGGCCCAACCTCATCCAACGCATTGGTTTTCCCCACAGACGCCGTTTTGCCCATGCCTAGCGCATGGTGTATGGGAATCGTTTTCTATGACATAATAAAAATGTTATGGAGGCTATTAGCAATCTGGCTGACCGGCTACTCATTGCCACCCCCCAACTGGCGGATTCCTACTTTGCCCAAACAGTGATCTACCTGTGCCAGCATGACGAGGATGGCGCCATGGGGTTGATCATCAATCGCCTGAGCGATTACCACCTGCAGGATCTGCTGGGGCAGCTGAGGCTCCCGGTGAATGGACTGGACAAAAATCCCGCGGTCCATATCGGCGGCCCGGTGAGCCCAGAACGGGGCTTTGTGCTACATGCCAACGGAGGCACCTGGGAATCCAGCCTGCCCATGGGCCAGGAGGTCACCGTGACCAGTTCCAAGGATATTCTCAAGGCCATCACCGCGGGTCAAGGGCCACAGGAATTTCTGGTGGCCCTGGGTTATGCCGGTTGGTCCGCAGGACAATTAGAGCAGGAAATCACCGACAACGCCTGGCTGCTGGCGGCGGTGCGCCGGGAGATCCTGTTTCACACGCCGGTTGAGCAGCGCTGGCATGCCTGCTATGCCGCCATCGGGGTTGGCAGTTGGCAGATTTCCGCCCAGGCTGGTCACTCCTGAGCATGGCGCTCCCCGGCAGGGTATCAGGAGACCTGGTGCTGGGCTTCGACTACGGAACCAGGCGCATTGGTGTGGCGCTGGGACACCGCCAGTTGGGCAGCGCCCGACCTTTGGGTGTTGTCACCAACCGCAACCCCCCAGACTGGGCGAGTCTGGATGGCTTTGTGACCCCCTGGCAGCCCCACGTGCTGGTGGTCGGCCTGCCACCACTGGCTTCTTCCATAAGCTCGCGCCGCGTGCATCATGGCATCAGACGATTTGCCGCTGCCTTGCAGCAACGATACCACCTGTCGGTTATTCTGGTGGATGAGCATCTCAGCAGTTGGGCGGTCCGGCAGGAACTGCGGCAATTGGGGACTGTCCGCCATCACGTGGATGCCGGTGCTGCGGCATGCATCGTGGAAACCTACCTGCACCAGCAAGCCTGATGCATACCCCTGACCAGGCCATGCACCGCGACCAGCCTTCCCAAAACAAGGGCCAGGTGATACTCGATGCGGCAGCCATCGCCGCTCACCTCGATATCATGGCGCAGCACATCCTGCAGCATTGCCGGCAATGGCATCGAAAAGATCCGCTCATGGTGGGCATCCAACGCGGCGGTCTGTGGATCGCCCAGGCGCTCTACCAGCGCCTGGGTGCCAGCTGGTCCTGGCAGGAGCAGTTGGGTGCTTTGGATATCAGCTTTTATCGCGATGACCTGGCGCTGCCCGGCGTCAACCCCATCCTGCGCGGCAGCGCCCTTCCCTGCGCCACAGAAGCGCGTCATGTACTCCTGGTGGACGACGTCTGCCATACCGGGCGCACCGCCAAGGCGGCCCTGGATGAGCTCTTCGATTATGGACGTCCCGCCTCGGTCATCTATGTCGCTCTGGTGAAGCGCATGGGGCAGGAATTGCCCATCGTCCCCGATGTGTGTGGCCTGTCCTGGACCTCGCCAGGCCAACACATCAAATTGACCGGGCCTGACCCTCTGTCTCTGGTGGCCATGTCGTGATACACAGCCCGGAACCGAACACCCCGGAGCCCGATTCTGGCAAACAAACGGCACGTCATTGCCTGGCCATCGCCGATTGGCAGCCCGCAACCGTCCGTGCCGTCCTGGAGCAGGCCCGTTCCTTCCTGGAGGTGGTGGGTCGCCCCGTCAAGAAGATCCCCTTGCTGCGCGGCAAAACGATGATGAACCTCTTCTTCGAACCCAGTACCAGGACCAGGGTAACCTTCGAGCTTGCCGCCAAGCGGCTTTCTGCCGACGTGATCAGCCTTAGCGCCCAGGAAACCTCGGCCCAGAAAGGGGAAAGCCTACTGGATACCCTGCACAACCTGGAGGCCATGGGCATCGATGTGATCATCGTGCGCCATCGCCTGAGCGGGGCGGCCGCCTTCCTGGCCCAGCATGCCGGCCCCAATATCAGCATCGTCAATGCGGGCGATGGCAGCCACGCCCATCCAACCCAGGCGCTGCTGGACTGCTTTACCATCATGCAGCACAAAAGACAGGTTGCAGGACTGGTGGTGGCCATCGTCGGCGATATCCGCCATTCCCGGGTGGCCCGCTCGCTGATGCGTGCCCTGGACATGCTCGAGGTGGCCGAGCTGCGCCTGTGTGCACCTAAAACACTCATGCCCACCGAACTGGGGGCCTACCGGGCCCATCCCATGCATGATCTGGCCGAGGCCGTGTCCGGCTGCGACGTGGTGATCGCGCTGCGCCTGCAAAAGGAGCGCATGACCCAAGCCCTGCTGCCCAGCGAGCAGGAATACTTCCGTTACTATGGTCTCACCAGGGCGCACCTTGCCCTGGCAAGACCTGATGCCATCGTCATGCATCCAGGCCCCATCAACCGGGGCGTGGAGATTGCCGGGGACCTGGCCGACGATCCCCAGGCGGTGATCCTGCAGCAGGTCACCAATGGCATTGCGGTGCGCATGGCGGTACTGGCCATGTGTGTTGCCGCCCAGAAAAAGGTCCCTTCTGGATGACTGGATGAGCACGCTCTCCATTGTCTCGGGCCATCTCATCGACCCAGAGCATGGCTTCGACGGGCTTGCGGATATACATATCCAGGCAGGCCGCATTCATGCCATAGGCCCCGTACCCTGGGGATTCGAGGCCGAACGTTGCATCGATGCCTCTGGGTTGCTGGTGTTGCCTGGACTGGTGGACCTCTCCTTTCATCTCGGAGGAGGCACCCTCGCTCAAGCCCTGGACACAGAAGGACAGGCGGCGCTGGCAGGGGGCATTACCAGCGCATGCCTGAGACCCGATCAGGCCACCATCCTGGACCGACCGGAAGCGGTGGACCAGCTGCTTGCCGAAGCGAGGCGCCACAGCGCCATGCGCATCCACCCCATCGGGGCCCTGACCCTGGAGCTCGCAGGCGAACGGCTTACCGAGGCGGCCGCGCTGCGGGCAGCGGGCTGCTGTGCCTTGAGCCAGGGCCGTCACCCACTCCCGGACTGTGCCCGCTTGCGAGCGGCCTTGGAATATGCCGCAAGCTTTGATCTGCCGGTCTTTTTGCACCCCAAGGAGGCAACACTGAGCCACAACGCGGTGGCCCATGAAGGAGCCATGGCCATCCGCTTGGGATTACCCTGTTCACCTGCTGCAGCAGAAAGCATCGCTGTAATCCAGATTGTGGAATTAGCCAGGTTGACCGGTGCCAGCGTCCATCTGAGCGCGCTTTCCGCAGCACGCAGCCTCGCCGTGCTGGGTTTTCTCACGGCGGATCACACGCTTTCTGTCACGGCCGACTGCGCTATCCATCAACTGTACCTTACCCAGGATGGTCTCATGGGCTTTGCGGTGGATCACAGGCTGGACCCACCTGCCCGTGCCGCTGCAGATCGTGACAGCCTGCGGGAAGGCATCGCCCATGGCCTGCTTGATGCCTTGTGCGCTGATCATTGCCCCATTGCAGAACAGTTCAAACAGACTCCTTTTGCCCAGGCTGCACCGGGGATCACGGCAGCAGAGCTGCTGCTGTCGCTCACGTGGATGCTGGCCGGGCAACTTGAGCTCCCCTTTGGGCAGTTGCTCGCCATGTTGACCAGTCATCCGGCCCGCATCGCCAGATTGGAGCAGGGTCACCTGGGCATCGGCGCGCCAGCCGACCTCTGCCTGTTTGATCCTTCCACCACCTGGACGGTGCGCCCCGAGGAACTACACAGCAAGAGCCATTGCACGCCATTCCTGGGCAGTACAGTGCAAGGCAAGGTCATGGCCACCTTCGTGGCTGGCAGGCAGGTCTACAGCTATCCACAAGGATGCTGATTCTGGTGATCCCCGGACCCTTACCGGGCGCAGGACCAGATCTTCGGGTTCCTTGGCATGCTGGAGTGCCAGCTTGCTGACTCCGATCATTCGGCATGTTGGTCCGGCATCTTGGTCGGCATGTGGCTGGGGCGGCTGATGAATGATGGCGACAACCGTCCCCATCTCCCCTTACACGAACACTCTATATAAAAATGAAAGAAAATCATTGAAAAAAAGGGGCGGAGCCCAAGCTCCGCCCTGACCGCCGCTTAGTCTTGGATGGGCGATACGATAGACGATATCCTCTCCATAGATAGGATCAAGCCCCTTATGCTACCGCACGCTGCGAGCGGGCAAAGGGCTTGGACAGCGCCACCCAGTCGAACTGGGAGGAGTTGGGCAGATCCTGCAGCTCCAAGACGCCCAGCTTGTCATAGAGCGGCTTGACGTTGTCGCGCAGCAGGCCGATCTTCTTGATATTGGGCATCAGCCTGGTGAAGAGCATGTCGCGGAACACCGACATGAACTCGGCGGAGTTCATGCGCGCCTTGAGTTCCTCTTCAGGCCAACCGAAGCAGTGCACCCCGGCCTGGCTTATCAGAAGCCGCTCGCGCATCACATAGGACGCCTCGTAGGTGAACATGGCGCGCTCGTCCATTTCCTCATCGGACAACATGCCGCTCTGGTAGTAATCCTCGAGGAAGTTGACGCCAAAGCCCACATGCCGCCCCTCGTCGCGCATCACATATTCCGTGACCTGCTTCAAAACGGGATCATGGGAAAACTGGCACAGCATCTCGAAGGCCGCCAGCGCCAGGCTCTCGATCACCAGCTGCATGCCCACGAACTTGATATCCCAGCGGGAATCGGTGAGCACCTTGTCCAGCAGCATCTTGAGGTGCGCGTCGATGGGATACATGAACCCCACCCGGTCTTCCAGGTACTTGCGGTAGACCTCCACATGACGCGCCTCATCGAAGGTCTGCGAGGCCGCATAGAGCTTGGCCTCCTCGGTGGGGGCACAGGTAACCAGTTGGCTGGCCACCAGCAAAGCACCTTGCTCGCCATGGACGAAGTTGGAGATGAAGCTGGAGAGCTGATGCCAGCGCAGCCGCATCCTGTCTTTCTCGGAGAGTTTCTCGAAAGGCTCATAGCCCTTGAAGGGGCCCATGAACATCTCATCATCCACCGGGATCTGGTTCTTGGTCAGTTTCGGGGTTTCCCAGTCGATATCCACCTGGGCATCCCAG
>WOYI010349519.1_pt1 | contig 19223 bp, 19 predicted proteins | sample 6423411 | NCBI WGS metagenome assembly WOYI01 (sample SAMN13441803, study PRJNA592873) | oil field metagenome | biome: oil field; feature: oil-well bore; material: oil-contaminated soil; isolation source: oil-contaminated soil from oil-well borehole | place: Germany: Wietze | collected 2016-10-18 ... | reverse complement strand
GAGGCAACGCCTCCTCTCTCCAGGGCTTGCCCTGGGGTATTGATACCTTTCATTTACTGCAAATAATCTCTTGCCAGCAGGATTATTTCTATGTACTCTAGAACAAATCCTCCTATAAGAGAGTTGCTATGAACAGTTATCAGCTTATTACCTCCCTGGCCTTTGCCTTGTATCTAGGTCTCATGTTGACCATCGGATTTGTCACCTACAAGAAAACTCACAGCACCAGTGACTTTTTTCTGGGCAACCGCTCCGTCGGACCTTGGTTTACAGCCCTTAGTGCAGAAGCCTCTGACATGTCAGGATGGCTCCTAATGGGCCTTCCAGGGGTAGCGTATTTTACCGGGCTGCAGGAAGCCTTCTGGACCGCAGCAGGGCTCTTGATCGGTACCTACCTGAACTGGCTCTTCATTGCCAAGCGGATGCGAAAATACACCATCCATGCAAAGGACTCCATCACCATCCCTGAGTTTTTCGCCAACCGTTTTCACGACAAGACCAAAGTTTTGCAGACCATCAGTTCAATACTTATCCTAGTCTTCTTTGTGGTCTATACTGCGAGCGGATTCCTTGCAAGTGCCAAGCTCTTCAACACGGTATTTGGCATGAACTACTACATTGCACTCTTTTTAGGGGTAGCGGTAATTTTGGGGTACACCTTACTGGGTGGCTATCTTGCTGTTGTGGCAACCGACTTCTTCCAGGGCTCGCTGATGTTCATAGCCCTGGTTTTCACCTCAGTCATCGCAGTGGTGACCCTCGGAGGTCCCTCTGTCACTATCGACAAACTCTCATCCTTTGGCATGCAGTTCGTCAATCCCTTTGTGGCAGAGCCAGGCTCGACGTATGGCCTAATCGACATCCTCTCAGCACTCTCTTGGGGATTGGGCTATTTTGGTATGCCCCATGTCTTGATACGATTCATGTCCATTCGCAGCAACAAGGAGGTTAAGACCTCCAGAAAGATCGCCATGGTATGGGTGACCATAGCCATGGCAGCAGCACTCGCCATAGGTGTTGTCGGCAAGTCGTTCCTGCTTCCCATGGTCTATGAGAGCCAAGGTGCTGCAGAGGCTGTGTTTATCGCCAGCATGCAGAAGATATTCCCAACGTTCATTGCAGGAATCTTCCTTTGTGCCATCCTGGCAGCGAGCATGAGTACCTCTGACAGCCAACTACTTGTCGCTTCATCGGCTTTCAGCAAGGATGTGTACAAGGCCATCATCCGTAAGAATGCATCCGAGAAGGAGACCCTGGCTGTAAGCAGGATCACCGTCCTGGTAATCAGCATCATAGCAGTATTCCTTGCAATGGACCCGAGTAGCTCCATTTTTGATATCGTCAGCTACGCTTGGGCAGGCTTCGGCGCAACGTTTGGTCCTGTCATCATAGCAAGCCTCTTCTGGAGACGGTCAACACGTAATGGGGCCGTAGCTGCAATGGTTGGAGGCGGCCTCACTGTGGTAATCTGGAAACAGCTCTCCGGCGGCCTCTTTGATGTCTATGAACTGCTTCCGGGCTTTATCATTGCATCGATTCTCATGGTGGTATTCAGCCTCTTGGAAAAGAACCCCGATCCCAAGATGCTCGCTGACTTTGATAAGTACAAGAACATCCAGGATTGATTCTGCACGTTGGGCATTCCTGCCAACATGCTGTTGACAGGAGTGCCGATGCATAGGATATTTCGAGTGCCCCTTCACTTAGGGAAACAGAGGACTTGCTATGGTTTGATCAGGAGAATATCCTATGAAAATCCGGGTGGAAAATCTAACAGGTGAGACTTTTTGGAATGTATACCACCGGGGTTGCACTGGGTTCTTATAGTGCATAATTTTCGAAACCACCCTGATTTCGTGAAAGACCTGAAACGCAATTGAAATTCTTGTACCCGCCCCTTGACAAAAAAATGATCATCCGATAATTTGTCCTAAACATCCAGCCTTTCGGTAGGATATTCTTTTTTGTAGGAGGTGGCACTATGAGGTCCATGACAGACTCTCAAGTAAGTATGATGTGCCACCAGGCATAGAACTTCTTCTTACAAGCAGCAACATCAAAAAGAAATTGTATGGGTTACTCAAGATAAAGAGTTTGGTTTTTCTACTCTTTGTTGTTCTATTACTATTTCCTCTTCATTTTCCTCTGCAATCTTTTCCCCTAGTCTGCTTGTCACCCAAAGACCAACCCTACAAAAGGAACCCATAATGACCAGATCTCCCCGAATTCGCTGTAACTCCATAAAAGATCGAATGTGACCGAATAACCTTCACGTTGTACGTTATTTTGTTTGTCATTCACCATTCGATCATTATTAGGAGATTACTATGAAAAATACCCATCAATTTCGTTTTGAAACTTTACAAGTGCATAGCGGACAGGAGACAGCTGACCCTACTACAGGCTCACGTGCTGTTCCCATCTACCAGACAACAGCCTATGTCTTTGACAACTGCGACCATGCAGAGGCACGCTTCAACCTCTCTGATGCAGGAAACATCTACGGGAGGCTGACCAATGATACCCAAGATGTGTTTGAGAAGCGCATCGCGGCTCTTGAAGGGGGAGTCGGAGCTTTGGCAGTGGCCTCTGGCTCTGCTGCTGTCACATACACGTTCCTCAACCTTGCGGAAGCCGGGGACCATATTGTCAGTGCAAAGACCATCTATGGGGGCAGCTACAATCTGCTTGCCCATACCCTGCCCCGCTATGGCATCACAGCCACCTTTGTAGACGGAGAGGACCCTTCCAATTTCGAAAAGGCCATCAAGGAAAATACCAAGGCCCTGTTTGTCGAGACGATCGGCAATCCCAATGCAACCCTGTTGGACATCCAGAAGATTGCAGACATAGCCCATGCGCACAAAATTCCGCTGGTTGTGGACAATACCTTCGCCACACCCTTCCTCTTCAGGCCCTTCGAATATGGTGCTGACATCATCGTGCACTCTGCGAGCAAATTCATAGGAGGCCATGGCACTGCAATCGGAGGGGTCATCGTCGACAGCGGATCTTTTGACTGGGAGGAGAGTGGCAAGTTCCCCTCCCTGACAGAGCCCAACGATAGCTACCATGGGGTCAGCTTCACCAAGGCTGCCGGAAAGGCTGCCTGGATCACCAAGGCACGGGCAGTGTTGCTTCGGGACATCGGCGCCACACTTGCCCCTTTCCATGCATTCCTATTCCTTCAGGGCTTGGAAACCCTATCGCTGAGGGTTGAGCGCCACAACTACAATACACTCAAAATTGTGCCCTTTTTGGCCAACCATCCGAAGGTACGAGTTGTCAGGCACCCTTCCCTTGCCAGCAGCCCTTATCATGATCTCTACAACAGGTACTTCCCCCAAGGAGGGGCCTCGATCTTCACCTTTGATATAGTAGGTGGGGAGACTGAAGCGAAGGCTTTCATTGACAACCTCAAGCTTTTTTCCCTGCTTGCTAACGTAGCTGATGTAAAATCTCTGGTCATTCACCCTGCAAGCACAACACACTCCCAGCTCAGCTCTTCAGAGCTGGAGCAACAGGGCATAGGAGAGGCTACTATCCGTCTCTCGATTGGGACTGAACATGTTGAGGATCTCCTTGAAGATCTCGCCCAAGCTTTGGAAGGAGTCCCCCTATGCCAGTGACCATACAAACAGGGCTTCCTGCTGAAGAGACCCTTCAGCAGGAGAATATCTTTTACATGAACAAGGAGCGTGCCTCTGCACAGGATATCAGGCCGCTACAGGTCGTCATCCTCAACCTCATGCCCCAAAAGTCCGTGACTGAGACGCAGCTCATCAGACTGTTGGGAAACACTCCCTTGCAGGTTGAGGTCACCTTCCTCAGCACTGCAAGCTACCAGCCAAAGAATACAACGGTCTCCTACCTGAAGAGTTTTTATCAGCACTTTGAGGATATACGTGATCAGAAGTTTGATGCCCTGATCGTAACAGGATCCCCTGTGGAGAAGCTTCGTTTCGAGGAGGTCCAATACTGGCCTGAACTCACAACCATCCTAGACTGGGCCGAAGAGAACGTATTCTCATCTCTCTTTATCTGTTGGGGGGCTCAGGCAGCCCTCTACCACTACTACAAGGTAGAGAAAAGACCCTTGGAAAAGAAACTCTCTGGGGTATACACCCATACGGTACTCACCCCGACAGAGACCTTGGTAAGGGGATTTGACGATACGTTCCTTGCCCCTCACAGTCGTCACACAACTGTGAATGGCCAGGATATCCAACAGGTTGGGGCCCTGAAGATCCTAAGTTCCTCAGAGGAGGCGGGAATCTATCTTGTCGCAAGTAAAGATGAGAGGCAGGTCTTCATCACCGGTCATGCCGAGTATGATGCACTTACTTTGGATGCAGAGTACAAGCGGGACCAAAAAGCAGGGCTCAAGCCTGATAAACCAGTGAACTACTATCCTGGGGACAATGAGGGAAGAAAACCTCTGGTGAGCTGGAGGTCCCATGCGAACCTGCTATTCAGTAACTGGCTGAACTACTTCGTCTACCAGAAGACCCCCTATGCACTGGAGGACCTTCCCCTTCAGTCGAGTAAGAGGCCCATGGTAATGCCATCATAGAAGACTCCGTCGATCTGAACAAGTCGTTTTATCTTACCCTCTTCATTGAAGCCATACTTCTTGTAGAGGGCGATGGCCCGTTCATTGTCCTCGCGCACTGAGAGATCGATCTTTCTCAATCCGGTAGGATAATCACGTACCCAGCAGAGCATCGCTTCAAGGAGGGCAGAGCCAACCCCTTGGCCCCAGTGCTCCTTGAGAGCTGAGATTCCCAACTCACCCCGATGGGAAAGCCGGGGAAAGCAAGGGGTATCGACACCAAGGCTTCCTATGATCTTCTCCCCTTCAAGCGCTAGCAAGGTGATGTTGTTTTGCGAGCACATACGGTTATCGAGATACTCCCTCTCCTGCTTCTCTGTGAAGGGAAGGCCCTTGGCATCGAAGGTGAGGTTATCACTTTCAGATCCAACCATCTGCAGATACGAGAGAAGATGTGCTGCATCGTCAATTCTGGCTTCTCGGATGATGCGCTTAATCTCTTCCATACTTACGCTCCCAAGACTTTGAGGCAGAGACTGACCATCGTATCCTTAAGCTTGGCAATTTCGGCAGAGCCGATGAAAGTAACTTCATCAGGGCCTACCCCTGCAGCCCAGTTGATGCTGTATGCAAGGGAGGCGACCTTGATACCAAGCTCACGTGCAAGGGCCACCTCAGTGGCAGCTGTCATTCCCACCACATCAAAGCCAAGTGTCCTAAACATGTGAATCTCAGAAGGAGTCTCCAGGCGTGGACCGTTGGTGCAGACATAGACCCCTGCGTGTTTCAGCGAAGGATCGGCTTCATGAAGTGCCAAGGTAAGGTCTGGGTCAAAGACCCTGTCCATGCCCACATGCTCGACCCCGTGCTCGCCTCCTGTGAAAAAGGTATGTTCACGCCCTCCTCCACTGAAATCAGCAAAGTCAGAAAGGGTTCCAACCTGACCAGGCCTAAGAGAGCCGGTGACAGAACCCACAGCATAAATGCTGATGAGTTCTTCAACACCTACCTGCTTCAGGGCTGTGATGTTGGCCCGGTAGTTGATCAGATGGGGGGGAACCGAGTGGGAGGAACCATGCCGGGGAAGAAATACCAAAGAAGCGTGTTCTCCTGTCCCAACAAAGAGCTCCACCAGACCATACGGGGTTGCAACCTCGCGCCTCTCGCTAGAGAAACCAGAAATCTGGTCTACTCCAGTACCTCCAATTATTGCTTTCATGTGAAACTCCTTGCAAGTTCTGAGGGAGCGAATACTCCCTTTGGGGTGACAATTCCCTGGACCAGGGAAGGTTCGATACAATCGAAGGAGGGATAGAGAGCCCGCCCCTCACAGGTAGTAGCCTTACCCAGGCAATACAAGACCTCCTCGCCATCACGCTCTTCCATTGGTATGTCAGAGGATGTACGTTTTGTAGGGTCAGGGGAAATACTGAATGCATAATAGGGCACCTTATAGTGCTTGCAGGCTACTGCATTGCTAAGGGTACCTACCTTGTTGACCACTGTCCCATCAAGGCAGACAAGGTCTGATGCTGTCATATATTTGGTAATCTTCCCCTCTGCAAGGTAATGGGCCCCCATTCCATCGGTGATGATATGGGCTTCAATTCCCATCTCAAGAAGACTGGGATAGGTCAGACGAGATCCCTGCAGGTAAGGTCGGGTTTCATTGACCAGAACGGAAATGCTTTTCCCCTGCTCTTTGGCGTAGGCCAGGCTCAAGAGGAAGGTGTGCTCTGCAAAGCAGGTGGTGAGGATTACATCAGCATCTTCAATAAGGGTGCTCCCGATCCTACCCATTTGGTGGTATACATCATCATACACTCTCTCTTGCGAATCCACCAGCAGGTTTAGAAGGCGGACAAATTCCTCTACTGGTACCTCTCGCTTACAGAACGGAGAAAGCTCCTCCAACAAGGCTAGCATGACCCTTCTCATTGTGGTGTTGGTCGGCCTTGCACTAATGAGCAGTCCTACCAGTCTCGTTAGCTCCGCAAAAGAATACGCATACCTCTGTTGTTGCATCCCGTCAGCAATAAACCTGAGCGTGGTGAATGCTACCTGCAAAGGTCCACCCCCTTGGGTCACCATAGCCTTCAGTGCAGTAGAGACCTCCTCGACGGATGAACACGCTTCAAAGCGCTTCTCAAAGGGGAAAACCCTACGATCCCCAATTTGGACGGCTCCATCAGAGATGTGACAGATATTCTCTTTTCTCAACAGGTAGGGGAGACCTATCATCATCTGTTCCAGAAGCTCAGATGGTCGGCTACGATAGCCTCGATGAGCTTTGCATCGGTAACTGGGCCCACTATCTCTATATCCTTCTGCCCATGTTCAAGGACTTTGTCTGCAGGAAGATTAAATGTGGGGTTCTGCTCATCGCTACCTGTAAGAGAGAGAAGATGCTCTTCGGAGATGCCAAACACCAGACGCTTTACATTGGTCCAGTACATTGAGCCAGTGCACATCACGCAAGGCTCTGCGGTGCTGTAGAGGGTACACTCAGAAAGGAATTCAGGAGTGTATAGCTTTCCAGCCTTGAGCATCAGGGCTATTTCTGCGTGCATGGCAGGCCCTCCCTCGTTATGGGCATTACCCTGTTCAAGCAAAATATTGCCATCCTTGTCTGCAAGCAAGGCTCCGAAGGGATGGCTTCCCTCAAGTTTAGCCTGGTGCGCTATGCGTACAGTCTCGCCCAGAAGCCTGATATCATCTTCTGTTGGTTTAATTTTGGTTATGCGTGGCATGGTATATTTCTCCTATGTGAAAATACCCTATCATGAGTTACTGTTGTTGGCAACAATAGCCAAGTTCCCAAAAAAATGAGCCTAAGGGCTAACCCTATGTATTGTATGCTATTGTTTTTAATGCGAAACTAGTACAGAGAAAACAGTTGTTGACGATTTGAAGAAGAACTCGTACATTAAGTAGTATGTTGCCGAAAAGGCAATAACTGCATTAAAAGGAACAAACATGAACAAGAGCAAAATTGCAAAAATTACTGTGGCACTTCTTGCCATGGCTCTCATCGTCCCCACCCTATTTGCCGCCGGAATGAAAGAAAGTGATCCTCAGAGCGTGACCGTAAGGATCATCAGCGTTGAGCAGGAAGGGGCTTCACCTGTGTTTACCGTACGCTCTGTCGATGCCCAACAGTTCATCATCAAGGCAGACAAGAATACCGAGAGTAGTTTCCCTGTATCAGCTCTCCAAGCGGGGGATTATATTGAGGTAGTCTTGGATATGGATACGGCAACCAATATCAGATACATCAATCCCCTGGTATCCATTGGAGTAATGGATGTCTATATCAGTGATGCTGAAATGACCTCCCTTGCCACCCTGAATGAACGCTTCAGCTATACCTATGGGTATCTGCTGCTACAATCCTTTGCATCACAAGGCCTTTTCTTCGATATTGGCTATTATGTGAAGGGGGCCCTCGATGGCTATGCATCCTCAATGCTTGAGGAGCCGATCGGCTTTTACACCCTTGAAGAACTCTATGCCAACATTGAAGAGTACCAGAACACTATCTGGGCAGAGCAAAAAGCTCCCCAAGCTTTCACCGAAGGCTTTGCAGATATTGCCGATGCAAACACCCTTACCAAACCTGAAGATCTCATAAGCTCGTTCAGCTATACGTATGGATACCTGCTTGCCTTCAACATGATTGGCCAAGGCATTGAGGTTGACGGAGACCTGTATGCTCAGGGAGCACTGGACTTCGCCAGCAACAACAAGACCCTGATGAGTGATGAGGAGATGCAGACAGCCTTTGTCGAGTACCAGAAGGTCGTAGAAGAGAAGTATGCAGTGTGGCTCGAAGAGGTGACTGTCACAAACCTTTCTGACGCTGAGGCTTTCCTTGACTTCAACAAGAACAACAATGAAGATATCGTTGTGACACCTAGCGGCCTGCAGTACCAGGTTCTCAACGCAACAGACGGGCCAAAGCCTACCGCTATGGATACCGTAGAGGTTAACTACCAGCTGCAGATGATCGACGGCACAGTCATTGAAAGTTCTTATGACCGTGGCGAGACTGCCCACTTCCCTGTCACCCAGGTAATCCCCGGTTTCAGCGAAGCCCTGCTTACCATGAATGTCGGTAGTGTCATCCGTACCTGGATCCACCCAGACCTGGGATATGGAGCCAACGGAACAGAGAGCATCCTTCCCAATTCATTGCTCGTCTTTGATATTGAGCTAGTCGGAATCGACAAATAACACTGCTTGCAAGCAATAATAATGGTCCCTTCTGGGACCATTATTGTTGTCTCTGCGTATGGAACCTATCGCATTTTATTGCCGTACATTCTCTTGTCTATAGGTTGAAGATTACCTTCTTCACGACCCCATCATTTGCCATCTGCATGGAATTCTTATAGGACTCGCCCTCGTGCAAGATTACAAAACGCCCTTCTGTAGCCATAATTACCACACTAGGTGATTCATTCTCCTCTAAGGAGAGAAGCTCCTCCCCTTCAAGGATGCAGTGCATCTGGCAAAGTTCAGATTGCCTAATCATGCTGTCACTACCTGTTAGATAGGATTGCACCTCATAGGAAATTCCATCGACCGTATGCACACCCGGCTCATCCTGATAGGGAAGACTCCTATCCATGATTCCTATAACCCTCTTCAAGGAGGGGTAGAGGCCCACATACCATTCTAGGTTTTCCAAGATATCAAAGAGCATCAGATACCTTTCCCTCTGTGTTCTTTCCAAAGCTTCTCAAAGGACATTATCTGATGAGCACACCCTTCGATACCGAGCTTGCTTGAGTCAATACACAAATCATAGGTCTTACACATACCCCATTTGCGGTCGCTATAGTAGTTATAGAAGTTTGCCCTCTGCTTGTCTGCCTTAAGACAGGTATCCTCAGCCTTATTCTCGGGCACTTCATACACATTGATAGCCCGCTCTATGCGCTTATCCAAATTTGCATGAATAAAGATGTTAATGACATTGTCCTTATCACGCAAGATATAGTCGGCGCAACGCCCTACTATGACACAAGGGCCTTCTTCTGCCAGACGCTTGATCGTCTTGCTCTGTATCAGGAACAGCTGATCATTGAGAGGCATCTCAGTGACTCCCAGAGCTCCACTTGCCATGGGGTAGTTACCCATAACCAAAGAGTAAAAGATGCTGCTTGTAGCCTTCTCATCAGCGTTGGTGAATAGAGCTTCACTCAAGCCGCTGTCTTGTGCGCTAATGGCGATCAGTTCCTTATCAAAGAAAGGGATGCCAAGTTCTTCAGCCAAATTGCGACCGACCTGTCTGCCACCACTTCCGAACTGCCTGCCAATCGTAAATACTGTATGATTATCCATATGCAGGTTCCTCCATTTGTTTCAGTATACCACAACAAGGGGAAAAAGCAAAAGTGACTTACCCATCAGTAAAGGCCGATGGGCTTCCTGCTTCCCAGAATACTGCATAGGAACCGAAACTTTGGAGAGAACCCCCTTTCTGGTCAGACAGGTACTTTGCATGCTCTGTTGGAGATGCCTCTACGAATACAATTAGCAAGTATAGTGAAAGTCAAGGCTGATTCATCCCAGAGCCTCAAGAGGACTGGGTTCTCTCAGCAAAAGCGGATAGATTGCTAACAGTTCATTTTCATCATGCAATAGAACTGTACCTGTAGGCAATTCTTAGCTTTTCTTAATCTCTTTTGGGTTTTTCCTCGCAATCCATTTATTGTAACAATGCCCCGTTAGGCTTACTATCTGTATACCAATTGGAGGAACTATGGTCACCTTACAGAACGAAAAGCTCAGCATGAAGATAGCATTGCTTGGGGCAGAGCCACAATCACTCTTTTCCCAGGAAAATGGCATCGAATACCTATGGAGTGGAGATCCACAATTCTGGCCTAGGAGGGCTCCCCTGCTCTTTCCTATGACCGGTCCTACCATGGGTGGCATGATAGAAGCCTCAGGTACTACCTATATGATGCCCAACAACGGCTTTGCTAGGGACCTAATCTTTGCCCTGCTCTCACAGAGTTCGGATAAGGCCACCTTCGAGCTGCAGGAGAGTGAAGCCACCTTGCAGTACTACCCCTATGGCTTCCGTCTCAGAGTCATCTACACCTTGCTTGATGATGGATTCAAGGCTGAAGCTGAAGTGTATGCAAAGGATGACCTGTTCTTCACCTTTGGCTGGCACCCTGCCTTCAGTCTGGATATCAATGGTATCGATGCAAATCTACAATCCTACAGCGTGACATTTGAAAAGGAAGAGAGTGTCGACCGGAAAAGGCCAGTTGGCGGGATATTCGCCACAGACAAGAAGTTTTTGGACAAAAGCAAAACCCTTAGGCTCAGTAGGGAAGAAACTGACAAAGGGCCTATCATTCTCAATGGCCTGAAATCAAAGCATGTCACCCTCACCTCTGGAAATGGAGAGCATGGGGTTCTTGTGGAAAGAGGAAACCTGGAAACTCTGGTGCTCTGGACCGTCGAAACTAAGCATGGCCAATTCCTCTGTATAGAACCTATGCACTCCTTTGGTGACATCAGACGGGAGTTCTCACTTGAAAAGATGGACGAAGTTCTTCCTTTGAAGGAGGGAGAGTCAAAAGCATTCTCAAGTAGTTTCCATATCTTCTAGACTTTGTAGGAGGCTATCACCCTGGTAGGGGCTCCGTCACTGTCGTCTAGAAGAAGGGGAAGCGCTACGAGAGAGACTGTTCGCCCTACCACCCTACCAAGATTATTGAGATTCTCTAGGATAAGGCCATCATAGGAAAAGATCAGATGATGGATGGGTAGCCACTCACTGGCAAGGGCATCGCAAGAAGAGCTGTCAAAACCAAACAGGCGTATACCACGTTCCAATAGGAGCGTGGTAGCCTCTTCTGTAAGTAAAGGGGGATCTTCAAAGTATCGCTCACTATTCCAACGGTCCTGCCAACCTGAAAAGAACAGCACAGACGTTACCCCAAGGGGAATCGTTTTCACCTGCTCTTTTCCTATACTCCGACAATTCTGTATAGCAAGGGTAAATGCTTCATGGAAGAAAGAGCAAGGCAAGAAGGAATCGAGACTTCTTCCCTTGGCAACAAGATGAGAAGGGCTGTCCAGGTGTGTTGCACTATGGCTACCAAAACTCATCTGCTTGAGACGGAAAGCCTCAGTCTCCAAGGAGGACCATTGCCTGATTACCGTGGGAGGATCCCCCGGATAGGGAAGGTCCCCATCGGCAATGCTGTGGCTCAGATCGACGTATACCCACTTTTCAGCTTTTCTTTCTGGCTTGGTTTCCCTGCTCATTGCAAACCCTCCGTTCTTGCATAGTGGAACAGATACTGCTGGGCAATACCTGCATAGGGCGCAAAATAGGTGGAATCCTTTCCTGGGTACCAGGTTATCATCACCTTTTGCATCCAGGTATCCATGGGGAACGCCTCCATCCTATGAAAGCCGTACAACAGGATACAGTGCCCTACCTTGGGCCCGACACCCCTGATGGTCATAAGCAGTGCAAGGGCCGTCTCAAAGTCCAGGGAGGGTACCTGCTGTAGAATACTAGCCTGCTTCTGTATGGCATCTACGAGGTAAGGAGCGCGAAATCCCATACCAAGCTTACGAAAATCCTCTTCAGTTGCATCTTTCATCTCACTGGCAAGAGGAAAGGCATACAGCGTCTCATTCACAGCTTTCCCATAGGTCTGTGCAAGCTTGGCATACATCTGCCTAATTCTGGCTATATTGTTGTTTTGGCTTAGGATAAAACAGATCAGCACCTCAAAAGGATCTTGGTTAAGGATGTGAAGCCCTCCAAACATCCTTACTGCAAAGCTAAGCTTTGGATCGAGAAGTGAAAGGTGCTCATTCGCCTCCGCGTACAATCCATCCATATCAAAATAGTGTTCAAGCATGCTATCATCGGCAAGGGTGGACAAGAAGGATTCTTCCTTGAATTGTACAAGTACCCCGTTGACAACTGACTGGAATACCCCACCCTCTTTTTGCCATCCAAAGCATTGGCCACAAAATAATGTTGCTTGGAGATCTACCGGAAAATCCTTCATGGCTCTACTGTATCAGAGTGCTTGCTCCTTACGCAAGAAGCACCTGACTACCATTGCTTGCTATAAATTCGTCAGCTTTGACATAAATTGGGAATTTATCCTCTTTCGGATAGCTATTTTTCCAACTGAAGAGTATCCTAAAACAAGAGGAACCTGAAAGAGCATGGAAACAACAGACTTATCTTACCCCCAATGGATGAAACGGATGGCCGGTGATAAAGAAGATATTCACAGACTTGAAGAAATTGTCGCTCGCTATTCTCACCTGCTTTTTTCTACCGGGCCGGTTCTCAATTATGTGAGCCTTGATGAGATTGCATTCATTGGCGACAGGTTGGCAAGCCTGCCATCCCCAAGGGAGGTTTATCTGGCACCGTATAGTTTTGCCGACCTCTACCTTAGTGACAATCCAAAGCTACAAACCGTTTTCAACAAGCTTACCTTCTCCCTACAGTGCAAGGTACTTGATACCGCTCGTGTGTTCAGGGAGGCACAGCCCCCCTATGCAATGGTAGCCCTCGATTGGGAGAATGGCACTGTGCAGTTGTTGGCCCTCTCAGCTAACGAAAACGAGCTAAGAGAGCTCTCCTTAGCCTTCCTCACAGACCCTCTGACAGTGACGATGGTCGATGATCGCTATGAACCACAGAAAGCCTATCTCCTAAACAGAGTCAAGGAATTACTCCTAGGCGGGACAAATGATGAGCGAATCGGCATATACAGCGTTACCTGTAGTGAAGAACTGTTTGTAAATACGGTTTTTAGCCCTATCCTTGACTGCAACTTTTCGCTTGTTTTGGGAAACCAGAAAGATCGGTGGGGAAGAGTCATACCCTCGCACATCAGTGAACCTGACCAAGACTGCGTCTTCCAATCTCCTCGGACCTGATCCGATTGTGTAATCCACTTTGCCCAGTCTCGGATGCTGAACAGGCGTAGGGATGCTGTTATTAATGCTACCTGTATAAACGGATACCGAAATATTTCCCTCATACGGTATTTTCCCTAGCTATTCTACACTGAAAGAAGACAGCCATGAGCGTTGTATGGTACCATGGAAGCTATGCATAATAAACAACTGGGTGTGCTCTATATCCTATGTAGCGGGTTCTTCTTTGCCTCTGTGATGCTCTTCATCAAACTTGCAGGGCCCCTTCCTACCATGCAAAAGGCCTTGTTCCGCAATATCATTGCCTTGGGTATAGCACTCATTATTCTTGGAACGACAAAAACCCCCTTTAGGTGGAAGAAACAGGATTTTCCTATCCTTTTCCTACGCGGTCTTGCGGGAACTATTGGGCTTGTCGCAAATTTCTATGCAGTGGACCATCTCATCCTCAGTGATGCCACCATACTCAACAAGCTCGCACCTTTCTTTGTAATCATCTTCAGCCTTATCTTTCTCAAGGAAAAGGTAACTATTGTCCAGATGCTTCTGGTGGTTGGCGCTTTCCTTGGAGCATCCCTAGTGGTGAAGCCGACCTTCAGCAACACAGAGCTGTTTCCCTATCTCATAGGTATATTGGGAGGACTCGGAGCAGGAGCTGCCTACACCTGTGTGAGAGTTCTGGGTAACCGAATGGTACCAGCGCCTGTCATCGTAGCATTCTTTTCCCTATTCTCGACACTGGTGATACTCCCTTTTGTCATAGTGGAACACCAGAGCATGCAAGCCTCCCAGATACTTTTCCTGCTACTGGCTGGCATCAGCGCTGCTGGAGGGCAGTTCAGTATCACCAAGGCGTACTCCTACGCCCCTGCGAAGGAAATATCGGTATACGACTACACCCAGATACTGTTCGCCTCGCTGTTATCCATTTTCTTCTTCTCTGAATACCCTGATGCAACAAGCATCGGTGGCTACATCATTGTGACAGGTATGGCAATTCTGATGTTTCTTTATAACAAACGGAAGGCCTGAAGCCTCCCGTTTTTGGATTGTCTTCCAAGAAAGGGTCTCTGAACAACCTTCCAAATCCTTATGGACCACTGGCATTAAGGATATATCAGTACCCTGATGCCCATACACCATGTTCTACATCCCGTCGTTTTCACTGCATGATGAAGATTGCCATTATTTGGGATCTTCAGAACTACAACAACTTTTCAAGGTAGCTTTTAGCATTGAGAATGTCTTTGATTTGTTGATCGCCGGAAATCTCCCGTTCGATGGTGATAGCACCCTCATATCCGATTTCCCTTAGTTTGGCTATGAATCGGGGGTAATCAACCTTACCCATTCCCAAAGGGACTTCATCGCCCAAATGGTGTCCATCGGTCGGATATTTCCCATCTTTACCATGAATGCCTTTTACATATTCACCAAACACATCAAGCGAATCTACAGGATTCCCTTTCCCATACATCAATAAGTTTGCCGGATCCAAATTGATACCAACGTTCTCCCCTCCCAAATCCTGAAGGACACGTTTCAAGGTTACAGGAGTTTCCTGACCAGTCTCAAATAGGAAATCCTGTCCATTTTCCTTGCATTTCTCAACCAGTACCTTCAAGACGGAAACCACTTCAGCATAGGATTGATCATTGGGATTCTCTGGCAAAAACCCTACATGAGTAACAACATCATGAACGTGAATCTTCTTTGCAAAGGCACAACCAGATAAAAGAATCTCCAGGCGTTGGAATCTAAAGGCAGAAGGAACTAATCCCAACGTAAGTGGACCTTCATAAAAATCCCAGACCTTGGGTCCATTCCAACCACACCAAAATGCTGTAATTTCAATCTCATGTTCTTTTACTGCCTCATTAATCTTCCCAGCCATTTCATTAGTAAAGGCATTCTGGTCCCAGCATACCAATTGGCAGTTGTCCATCCCCATTTCCCTAACTTCGGAAAATTTTTTCCCTACATCCGTTCCTGCATCCATAAGAACAATTACACCGACTTTCATGTGTTCACACTCCTGATTGTATTAACCTTTTATCGCACCAGCAGTTACTCCGCTGATAATTTTTCTTTGCAACAAAGCAAAGAACAGAAGACTCGGAACCATAGACATGACAATACCGGGGAGTGCATGCTCCCAGTCAGACGATTGGGCTGAAAACTGCATGTATAGTGCATTCTGAATATTCATTGCTGAACTCTTCCCCCCAACTATCAACTGGTTTGTGATGATATCGTTCCAAGTTGCCAAGGCATCCAGAACAATCACTGTTACCAAAATTGGTTGTAACAACGGTAGGACAATCTGGAAATAGATCCTGAATTTCCCTGCACCATCAATACAAGCTGACTCCTCAAGTTCTAGGGGTACGGTTTTCACGAAACCATGGATCATGAACACTGCCAAAGGAACACAAAGACCTGTGGAAACCAAAATATATCCAATTTTTGTCCCGGTAAGACCGATTTGAGCAACAAGCCTGGTAAGGGAAATCATATATGACTGGAAAGGAACCATCATAGGAATGATGATTAAAATAAAACAGACCGTACTCAACCTGCTTTTTGTCCGTGAAAGTTTATAGGCAGCCAAAGGAGCAACCATGAGAATGAGCAGTACGGTACAAACCGTATAGAGGACCGTATTACCCATCAAGTGCGTAAAATCAAATTTTGTCCAAGTTTCAACATACGTACCCAACGACCAACTTCGAGGCAACGCCAAAAACCGCTGCAACATGTCATTGTAGGGCTTGAAAGAATTGATGAAAATTAGAATCAACGGCACCAACCAAAAGAATGAAGCAAGTAAGATGAGGAGGGTCCCAATAGATGGGTTATGCTTTTTTGCCTTCATGCTTCAATCTCCTTGTTTTTGGTAATCTTCATCTGGATAAGCGTTACTGACAATACAAACACGACAAAGATCAAGGATTTTGCAGTGGCCATCCCATAATTACTTTTTGAAAAGGCCTCTTTATAAATGTTATACGCTACAGTTACTGTAGAGTTTGCTGGACCTCCCTTGGTAAATACCAGGATAATGTCAAATAACTTGAAGGCAAAGGTAAGAGAGGTAAGTAAACAGATGCTGATGGCAGGCATGATCATAGGTATGGTGATGTGACGAAATCTTTGAATAAGATTTGCTCCGTCAATAGTTGCAGCTTCAATCAATTCTTTGGGAACAGCCATAAGTCCTGCAATATAATTCACCATATAAAAACCCATAGTCTGCCATACTGACATTACTACAACAATAATGAAAGCAAGGTTGGAAACCCCCAGCCAACTGAGGCTGAATATTTCATACCCGGTCAAAGCATAGAGAGCGTCGAAGCCAGGTCCCAGGATGAACTTCCAAATAAGGCCAATAGCCGTTAGGCTGATAATATATGGTATGTAGTAAAAAGCTCTGCCCAAATTTGATGACAACTTATTTCCCTGAAGTGCAAGAGCGACAAGCAAAGAAGCAATGTTTACGATAATGACATAAAAGAAAGCAAATTTTATCGTAAATAACGCTGATTGCCAAAAAAGGTAATCACCTGAAAAGATTTTTATAAAATTGGAGAACCCTACAAAATCCATGGATTTTCCGATCCCATTCCAATCGAAAAATGAATAAATTAGGTTCATGATAAAAGGAACGTCAGTTGCAAATAATACAAATGCCAGAGCAGGAAAGACAAATGCACCGAAAATAAGATTGTTTACTATTTGTTTCTGTTTCATGGGTATTTGACCTAAGGCTGTCCCCTTCTTTTGGAAAGGAACAGCCATATTACGCGATTTTTTATTTTGATTCATCCCAGAAAGCCTGTAACTTTTGGGTAACTTCCTTTGAGGACATCATACCGAGCATATAGGCTTGGAGATTTCCTCCAATGAAATCGAAATATCCAAGCGGGGCAATGGTATGAATCCAACCGTTTGTCAGACCTTTTGTAAGGTATTCACTTGCATCATTTGCCAGATACCCTTTGATAGCTCTATCGGTCTTGCAACCGGGTACAGCACCAACACCTTCACTCATCCAATACTGGCCCATGTCGGAGGAAAGAATATACTGTGCATATTCCTTGGCAAGCTCAAGGTTCTTGGAATCCTTGTTTACGATGTACGTCCAGTTACAGGAAGACAAGAGCGTGGCATCCTTCGGATCATTCCCTACAGGAAATGGAAGAAAGGCAAGGTTTGCTTTAGGATTGAAGGAATCAAGCGCCGACTGTGCCCAGTCACCCATATGGATGATTGCTGCCTGATTATTTGCAATTTTGTTCTCAGAAGTCTCCCAATCTACTTCAAGGGGCTTCTTCACACCATACTTCATGGTAAGGTCAAGAAACCTGAACAGGTTCGGGAAGTTCTTCATATCGGCAAATTTCAACTGCCCGCTGTTGACTCGTTCCACGACTCCTTGGGCATCAAGAGACTTATCCATCATGAAATGGGTGGCAACTTGACCAAGGACCCAAGTCTCCTTGGCTGCAAGGGCGAATGCAGGGATGCCTATCTGCTGCAACTTGATACAAGCTTGTTCGAGCTCATCAAGAGTTGAGGGGAGCTTTGTAATTCCCGCTTTCTCAAACAAGTCCTTGTTATAGATCAGGCCCATGTTCTCAAATGTCCAAGGAAGTGACATGACTTTCCCTTGGGCATCCATACCGGTCTTGAGCGCTGATTCCTTGAATTTTGCAAGGGTAGATGCGTCGTTGGACCAATCATACGCATATTCATAGTAATTTCTCGCCTGAGTCCCTGATTCCACATCGAAAACATCAGGAACATCATTTGAATTGACCCTTGACTGAAGAAGTGCCTGGGCGTCATTAGCTGCATGCTGCACCTCGATGCGCACACCAGGATGATCAGCCTCAAACTCCTTCACCATTTCTGCATACTCTTCCAGACCATAGGCATGAGCGTCAAAGACCTGAAGTACAATCTCTCCAGATGCTTTGCTTGTTTGGGCAGATGATTTCTCTTGTTGACCTGCTGCCCATGATACACTGGCAATTGCACATACCAGAACCGTAACCACTACCAATCTCTTTTTCATATTTCCCCCTTTCAACTACTCTTTCTGAGAAGTTGATTGTCTTTTATTCCCCAATGATTCTTTGCTCTTGGAATACTAGCCTGACAGCCTCGATTCCATCTTCCAAAGTGGCTTGCTCAATGGGTTTATTTTCAAGCAAACATTCGACGAAGTATTTAATTTCAGAATAATAGGGTCCAATGTTTGCAATATTGATATCAGTCGTTCCCGTATGCGCATATTCGTGCGGCAAAATGATGGGGACAACATCTCCTTCTGTACGGTTAAACACCAGCGAAGAGGTCGCATTACTGTCGAAAATAAGCATCCCTTTTTCAAAAGAAGCCTTAAAATAGGCTTCAAAAGGTCTTGAGGGGGACAAATCCCAAAGTCCTTCTGCGAGAGCAGGAATCAACCCGAACTGGAATTTCGTCGATACATGATGCACCAATCCATTATCCCGTCGTTCCACTTCCACTTCCAGCGTGTCAGGTTTCCCTAGCAAGTAATGCAGGAAATCGACATCATGGACATGGAGATCCAACATAACCGAACCGCTCTTTTTTGCATCATGGAACCAATCCTGATAGCCCCAAAGGACATCACCACCCTTTCGTCCCATTTCTATTGCTTTCAATTGTCCATATGTATTTGAATCGAAAACTTCCT
>WOYI010778373.1_pt1 | contig 19224 bp, 13 predicted proteins | sample 6423411 | NCBI WGS metagenome assembly WOYI01 (sample SAMN13441803, study PRJNA592873) | oil field metagenome | biome: oil field; feature: oil-well bore; material: oil-contaminated soil; isolation source: oil-contaminated soil from oil-well borehole | place: Germany: Wietze | collected 2016-10-18 ... | reverse complement strand
CGCTTCGGACTACAGCTTAATCTACTGTCTCAAATTCGGGGGCCACTATAGTCGGTGTCGCGTTGGATGGCTTTAAATCGGGCCATGTGTGTTCCCTCGATTCGTTGGTTGATGCACGCTGTTATAGCATTTCTTAGGTGCGGTTTGCTGCTGTCTTTATGATAGTTTTGGTGGGGTAGTCCGACAGGCTGCTAGCACTTTCTCGGTGGTATCGTCGTCTTAAGGTTATGACGGAGGGGGTATGGGCAAGCTTACGGACAAGGCAGTTTTGGCAGCTAAGGCACAGGATAAAGACTACAAAATCTTTGATGGTGACGGGCTATTCTTGTTGGTTCGTCCAAGCGGTTCACGGCTGTGGCGGCTTAAGTACCGGTTCAATAGTAAGGAAAAGCTCCTAGCTCTCGGCGCATACCCGTTGGTTACGTTGAAAGACGCACGCGAGCGGACATTTGAGGCCCGCAAGCGCCTCGATCAGGGATTCGACCCGTCCGAGGACAGGAAGGAAGCAAAGATTGAGCGCGAATCCTCGCCTGTCGGCAAAGGCGAAACCGTCGAGCTCATCGCGCGTGAATGGTTCAAGAAGTTCAGTACGCAATGGTCTGCCACACATGCCAGCAAGATTGGCCGCCGCCTTGAGCGGGACCTCTATCCCCATCTCGGGAAGTCGGAGATTGCAGATGTTCGCCCCGCCGTGCTGTTAGCCGTATTGCGGCGTGTCGAAGCACGCGGCGCTATTGAGACTGCGCATAGACTCCTCAATAACTGCGGGCAGGTTTGGCGATATGCCGTTGCGACTGGCCGCGCAGAGCGAGACATTACTAGCGACCTTAAAGGCGCACTTCCACCGGTTCAGTCGAAACACTTGGGGGCGATTACCGCCCCAGTTGGAATCGGTTCACTCCTAAGAGCGATTGAAGAGTATCGCGGTAGCGATGTCGTACGCCTGGCATTGCAGCTGGCACCGCACGTATTTTTGAGGCCAAATGAACTCCGCCAGGGTTAAGGGTTGTCGGATGTCAGCCCCCACGCGCCGCACGAACGAGTGCAGCCGCCCGTTCCGGGCTGACGTCGGACAACCCTTAACCAAAGCCGTCGCTTGCGAACTCCCTGTTGAGCCAGCTATATGCCGAAATCTGCTAGCATCACGCCCCATGTGTCCATGTCTATCGGCATGGTCGGCCAGTAATAAGAAATTCAGGGACGTCTGATGGCAAAAGCAGCACCGAAAAAGAACGACTCTTCCGCCAACATCGGTTTCGAGGCCAAGCTGTGGCTTGCCGCCGACAAGTTGCGCAACAACATGGATGCGGCGGAATACAAACACGTTGTCCTTGGCCTGATCTTCCTCAAATATATCTCGGACGCCTTCGAGGAAATGCGTGCCAAGCTCGTCGAAGGCAAGGGCGACTATGAAGGCTCCGATCCCGAGGATGCAGACGAATACCGCGCCGAGAATGTTTTCTGGGTGCCAAAAGAATCGCGTTGGTCGCATCTCATGGCTTCAGCCACACAACCTACTATTGGAAAGTTGGTTGATGATGCGATGGTTGCCCTTGAACGCGATAATCCGCGCCTTAAAGGTGTGCTGCCCAAAGATTACGCCCGCCCCGCGCTCGACAAGCACCGCCTCGGTGAGTTGATCAATCTCATCGGCACCATCACGCTAATCGCCACCGCCACAGAGGGCGCGGATGCCAAATCCCATCGCTCGGTTGACCTGCTCGGTCGCGTTTACGAATATTTCCTCACCCGCTTTGCCAGCGCCGAAGGCAAGAACGGCGGCCAGTTCTACACCCCTAGCTGCGTTGTGCGCACCATCGTCGAGATGCTTGCCCCCTACAAAGGCCGCATCTATGACCCCGCCTGCGGTTCCGGCGGTATGTTTGTACAGTCGGAAAAGTTCGTGCTCGAACACGGCGGGCGCATCGGCGACCTCAGCATCTACGGCCAGGAGAGCAACGCCACCACGCGCCGCCTCGCCATCATGAACCTCGCCATTCGCGGCATCGAAGCCGACTTCGGCCCCGAGCAGGCAGATACCTTCCGGCGCGATCTGCACAAAGACCTCAAGGCCCAGTTCGTCATTGCCAATCCGCCGTTCAACGACTCCGACTGGTTCCGCAAGGATGACGACGTGCGCTGGAAATACGGCGTGCCGCCCAAAGGCAACGCCAACTTCGCCTGGGTGCAACACTTCATCCATCACCTTGCCCCGGATGGCTATGCCGGCTTTGTGCTCGCCAACGGCAGCATGTCTTCCAACCAGTCTGGCGAAGGCGAAATCCGCAAAGCCATCATCGAGGCGGATATGGTGGACTGCATGGTCGCGCTGCCCGGCCAGCTTTTTTATTCCACGCAAATTCCCGTTTGCCTGTGGTTCCTCACCCGAAACAAGAATGACGGCAAACGCCGCGACCGTCGCAAAGAGACACTATTCATCGATGCCCGCAAACTCGGCACGCTGATCGACCGCGTGCACCGCGAACTGACCGACGAAGACATCGCCAGAATCGCCGGCACCTACCATGTTTGGCGCGGCGATCCATTAACTCCCTCTCCCCTCGCGGGAGAGGGCGGGGGAGAGTGGGTATACCAAGACACCCCCGGCTTCTGCAAATCCGCCACCACCGCCGAAATCGCCACCCACGGTTATGTATTGACCCCAGGCCGTTACGTCGGCGCCGAAGAAATCGAAGAAGACAGCGAGCCCTTCGAAGAAAAGATGGCGCGACTGGTCGCCGAGTTGAGCGAGCAGTTCGACGCATCCGCAAAGCTGGAAAAAGCCATCGCGAAAAACCTGAAAGGCCTGGGCTACGAAGTCACAAAGCAGGGGAAATAAGCCATGATCGACTACGACAAACTCCAAAAATCGCTAAAGCATCTGGAACAGCAGTTTGCCAATTACCAATTGTCACAGGAACGCACCGAACTCACCGACATAGACCGCGAAGCCATCGCCGAATCCGTCATCCATCGCTTCGAGACCTGCTACGACACCCTGTGGAAAGACCTCAAGCGTTACCTCATCGAAGAAATCGGCCTGACAGATGTCCCCAACAGCCCCAAACCACTGCTGAAGCTGGCCGGACAGAACGATCTGTTCGCCTCCAGCGTAGAGCAGTGGCTGAAATACGCGGATGCCCGCACCAGCACCGCCCATGACTACAGCGGAGAAAAAGCGGAAGAAGCACTCGCGGTCGTCGGCGACTTCATCGACGACGCCATCGGCCTCTACCAGACCATGACGGGAACCACCTGGGAATGATCGCCGCGATAGACATCACGGCGGGCCAGCGAAAAACGCTGCTCGCACTGTTGCGCCGCTACATACCTGGCGTTGCGGTGTGGGCCTACGGTTCGCGCGTGAAGTGGACAGCCCGGCCCAATTCCGACCTTGATCTGGTGGCCTTCACCACCCCCGAGCAACAGCCCCTTGTATCAGAACTCAAGGAAGCGCTGGCCGAGAGCGATCTCCCTTTTCTGGTGGATTTCCATGTGTGGGACGAAGTGCCGGAACGCTTTCACGAAATCATTCGCAAAGAATATGTTGTTTTTCAAGAGGCGGAAGAAAAGCAAACAAGTGATGACCTCATCAAGCTTGGTAATGCGTGTTCAAAGATTGGTAGTGGCGCTACGCCGCGCGGCGGCAAGGACGCTTATAAGGGCGGGGTGACCGCGCTTATTCGCAGCCAAAATATCTATAACGACGGCTTCCATCGTGACGGGCTGGTTTACATCGACGATAAGCAATCTTTTGATCTACGAAACGTGGAAGTTCAGTCAAACGATGTTCTGCTGAATATTACTGGTGACTCAGTCGCACGTTGTTGCCAAGTAATCGCCGACGTATTGCCCGCAAGGGTAAACCAGCATGTGGCGATCATTAGACCGATACCTACTGTCCTTGATGCTCGATTCTTACGTTATGTGTTAGTTTCCCAAGATTACCAGTCACGAATGCTGGCACTCGCATCAGCAGGTGCTACTCGGCATGCACTAACAAAAGCAATGATCGAGGAGTTGGTCATCCCAGTGCCACAACTATCCGAACAAAAAGCCATCGCGCACATCCTCGGCACGCTAGACGATAAGATCGAATTGAACCGACGGATGAACGCGACGCTGGAGGCGATGGCGCGGGCGCTGTTCCAGAGTTGGTTCGTGGATTTCGAACCCGTCCGCGCCAAACTCGATGGCCACCAACCCGCTGGCCTCGATGTAGCTACCGCCGCGCTGTTTCCGGCCCACTTTCAAGAATCAACACTCGGACATATTCCGCAGGGATGGGAGGTGAAACCGATGTCTGAAGCCATCGAAGTGAATCCCCGTCGCACATTGAAGAGTGGAGCTATCTCGCCTTATCTCGACATGAAGAACATGCCGACGCAGGGCCACGCCGCCGATGAAGTCACCCAGCGTGAGTTTAGCTCCGGCACCAAATTCCAAAATGGCGACACACTTCTAGCCCGCATTACGCCTTGCCTTGAGAACGGCAAGAGCGCCTTCGTTGACTTTCTCGAAGACGGCCAAATCGGCTGGGGCTCAACCGAATACATTGTCTTTTCTCCAAAGCCGCCATTAACGCCAGAGTTCGGCTATTACCTCGCCCGCTCCGACGCGCTCCGTCTCCACGCTATCCAAAACATGACCGGAACCAGCGGACGCCAGCGTGTTCCGTCTGAATGTTTCACACAATTCAAACTCGCCGTTCCGCCCGAAAAGATCGCTCAACGCTTCGGTGAAATAACAAAGCCGTGGATGACAATGATTCACGCCAACATTGAGCAATCCCGCATCCTCGCCACCATCCGTGATGCGCTACTGCCGAAGCTGCTTTCGGGCGAAGTCACTTTTAACGAGAATTGAACTATGCCAAAGCATCCAGACGCAGTTGGTTACTTGAACGACCTCGCTACTGAGGTCAATGAACCTTGGTTCAAAATGGTCTGCGACCTTACTGCTGTAAGCAGCGTTTCAGTCTTTGATCAGCCCACGCTCGACACACTCTTTGCTCTCTATACAGATAAGGCGAGTTATATTGGAATTACGCCTGTCGCTTCCGTGGCTACTGCCGCTGCTGCTGCCGCTCCAGCGGACTTTCTCGACCAGCTTTCAGGCTTCACGAATTTCAAGCTCCTTGGCGACGCGCTCGAAGTCAGTTTCAAAAAAAGAATTACCCTGATTTTCGGAGCGAACGGCAGCGGCAAATCCAGTCTTTGCGAATCACTGAAGGTTCTCGCGTCTACTGAGCCATCGAGCCGACCACTCCAGAACGTCAGAGTGGCAGGCGCAGGGGCTCCTGCATTCCGCTATAAGTTCAGAAGCGATACAGCGCATCAAGCGTGGGTGCCCACCGTTGGCTATGGCCCAAGGCGAACGATAGTCAAATACTTCGACACGGCGATTGCTATTAAGAATGTGAAGAACGCGGTTGAACCAGGGCGTGTCATATTGCTGACTCCGTTCAGACTTCACGTCTTCGAGTGGACAAAGGCACTGACAACAAAGTTGCGCGAGGCACTCCAGCAGGAGCAACAGGGCAACGCGGTAAAGCTGACACAAACGCTGCTAGAAATTCGGACGGACTTTGCAAAGTTCAAAGGCCGCCCTTTGTCAGTCATTGACGACAAGACGGTTGCCGTCCTCCCCGCCCAAATAATACTTGGTGAGGGGTTCGCAGACCAAAAGCTGCTGAGCGAAAAGCAGGCTGCCGCCGCCGAGTTGGAGAAAGCCGCGTCTGAGGATGGCTTGAAGCTGCTTAGAGCAGAACATCGCGAGTTGGAAGCCTTTCTAACTTCAATCAACGCGATGCTTAACTCAGCCGACGGGTTGTGGGCGCTTGAACCTGCGAGTAAAGCGGAAGCGCTCGCCAAGAAACAAGCAGAGCAGGAAGTGCTGGCAAAGGCGCTTATCCCGAAAGACGGGACGCTAGATGGCTTGCTGGCTCTGCTGCGCGCCGCGTCGCCACTGTGCAAAATGGACGATGCAACAGGTCATGCATGCCCGCTCTGCAACCGTGACATGGGCATCCCAGAAGTAGAGCTGTTCAAACGGTATCACGACCTGTTAGTTGGCGAGATTGAGAAAGACATCGCTGCCCTAAAGGCAGATATTGCCAAGGCTGTCGAGTTTGCAAGCTCTATTGTCAAGGTGGATCGGAAGGGGTGGGAAAAATACACAACTATCCAGGTGGACGTGCTGACAGCCGCGAAGGCTGACTCAGACCACATTGTTGCCAGTTGCGACGCATTCAAAGAGCCGACGGCAGAGGCAAAAGCTGCGCTTGAATCTCTCAAAGTGTTGGCGGTGACATGGACAACACAGATGGAGTCGAAAAAGAACGCCATCGAAGCAGCCGCGAAAGGCCGGGATGAGTTGATAAAGCAGTTGGGGGAACTGCGCGGTGAAATCGAGCCGCTGGAGTATGCGCAAGCCATCGCTGCGCAATTGAATAAACTGCGAGGGGCACAATGGAGAGTGGATAGATCGAAATTCTGGAGCACCAAGCTCCCCGCGTTTACTCAGGTGCTTACAAAGATAACGAAAAAATCAAAGGATGCCCACGAAGAGTTGGTGGTCGTGGATTTTGAGGCACGGCTGAATGCGGAATACAAAGCTCTCACAGAAAAAGATATGGCGGCATTTGGGGTGATGCTCGCCAGAAAAGGGACTGATGCAACTGTGACGGTGTTGCCGCAGATAGGCGGCAAGGACATTGAGGGCGTGCTGAGCGAAGGGGAGCAACGGGTTCATGCACTTGCGTTGTTTTTCGCCGAGCTCGAAACGTGCACTCAATCCGTTTTGGTGTTCGATGACCCTATTTCTAGTTTCGATTACAACTATATCGCAAATTACTGCGCACGCCTGCGAGACTTCACACTAACGCACCCTGCCAGGCAGATCATCGTCCTGACTCACAACTGGGAGTTTTTTGTTCAACTTCAAACCACACTCAATCAAGCCAGACTTGACGCACATCTGTCGGTGCAGGTGCTTGAGAATTGTGCTGTTGTCGCAGACTACAGCGAGAAGATTGACGACTTGAAGAAGGATATTGAGGATATCCTCAATGCTCCGGGTGAGCCCGCCAAATCTCAGAAAGAAGACATTGCTGGCAAGATGCGGCGATTGATCGAGGTAGTAGTAAATACGCACGTATTTAATCACCAGCGACATCAATACAAACAGAAGAGCCAAGCAATCAGTGCATTTCAGGATTTCACGAAGATTGTTCCTCTACTTCAGGCGGAAGCAACAATGCTGCGAGACCTTTACGCAAAGTTGAGTATCACCGAACACGATGACCCGCGAAATGCTTACGTGAACACCGACAAAGCGATGTTTCAGACTCGCTACGACCAAATCCAGAACATCGAGAATGCTGTCGCAGCACGCAAACCATAACCATGCCCCATACCATCAACGAATCCATCGTCGAAGATACCGCCATGAATTTGTTTGGTGAGTTGAGACAACATCGGATTGAAAGGAAGCCGGATGGCACGTCAAAAGAAAAATGAAGCCGGATTCGGCTCATTATTTGAGGAAGACTATCTGCTCAGGACACTCGGTCGTATTGCTCACGATCCCGATGTGGCCCTGACTGAATTGGTGGCAAACGCATGGGATGCAGGCGCTTCTTGTGTTGACATCACAATTCCTACTGAAAAGTAGAATGCGCTTGTTGTCGCTGATGACGGACACGGCATGAGCGCTGCCCAATTCAAGGGACGCTGGATGAAGCTGGCCTATGATCGTGTTAAACACCAAGGGTCGAGCGTTGAGTTCCCACCGGAGCGGAGGGATATGAAACGCAGAGCCTATGGCCGCAATGGTGTGGGGCGACATGGTTTGTTGTGCTTCGCAGATCGTTACGAGGTTGAAACATGGCGCGAGGGCAAGGGCACCCAGTTTGTCGTGAGTACCCATAGTCAGCAAATGCCATTTGTTATCGAGAGCGAGAGCGCAATTGAGAAAGACGGGCACGGTTCGCGGTTATCCGTAGTGGTGGAGCGGCATATTCCAGATGCTGACCACATACGCGAGATCATTTCAGCTCGATTTCTTCACGATCCGCAATTTGTGGTGCGTGTAAACGGACAGTCAATATCTTTACCTGAACACTCTGGTCTGATTGAGCGAGCTGTGTTGCAGATCACGAGTACGCTTAGTGCGGAAGCCTTTGTGGTGGACTCGACCAAAGCAGCAAGATCAACGCTCTATCAAGGAATTGCGTTCTGGGTAAACAATCGCTTGGTTGGGACGCCTGGGTGGATTGTCGGCAACACGGCCATCTTGGATGGGCGAGCGCGTTTTGCAAAGCGCTACGCCATTGTTGTCCGCGCAGGGGCAGAGTGGATTTCGGAAGTGGAAGAGGACTGGGCGAGGTTCAAGACCAGCGATGCCGTCATGGCGCTCAATGAAGCTGTGTGCCGTTACGCGCTGGAAATGTTTGAAAAACTTTCTGCCAATTTTGTCGAGGAAAGTTCGGAAGATGCGCTCGTCCGCAATCGTGAGCAATTCAAGGAGCTTTCTACGCTTGGCCGGATCGAGGTCGCTAATTTCACGCAAAACTTGGTAAAACAGAATCCGGCCATCAATTCGGAGACATTGGCGATGGCTGTGCAGGCGGTCATTAACCTGGAGAAATCCAGAAGCGGCGCCGCCTTGCTGGAAAAACTTACGCAGCTTGATGAATCCGATATTGATGGCCTGGATAGATTGCTTAGCCAGTGGACGGTGAGAGATGCGCTATCAGTGCTCGATGAAATCGATCACAGGCTGGCAGTAATCGTGGCAATCGAAAAGCTCTGCGGAGATCCAAATACCGATGAGCTACACACATTGCACCCACTTGTTACTCAAGCCCGCTGGCTTTTTGGCCCCGAGTTTGACAGCCATGAGTACGCTTCAAATGTAACCTTGCGAACTGCCGCAGAAAAAGTTTTTGGGCAAAAACCGGGTGCCTCCGCATTCCACAATGCGCGCCAGCGTCCCGACTTGGTGGTCAGGGCAGATGCAACATATTCAATTGTTGGAACAGAGACCTTCGACAGCTACGACCAGAATCTTACGAAGATTCAGGACGTGCTTATTATTGAGTTGAAGAAGGGGAAATCAGTGATCGGGCGCGATGAAATGAATCAAGCCGACGGTTACATTCAGGATTTCTTGGGTAGTGGCGTCATGGATGGAACGCCGATGTTTCGTGCATTTGTCGTCGGTTATGAGATTCAGCCAAAAATGAGCAAGGAAAAGGAACTTAAAGAAGATGGCGTTCTGCGTGGACGTGTTGTTGCAACCACCTATGGCCAGCTTACCCGCTCGGCCCACCAACGCTTTTTCAAACTCAAAGAGAAGATTCCAACGCGCTATGACGACGTTTCGGGCGTTGATCTGATGACTAAGGTTATGCAAACGCCAACGCAAGCTGCTTTGATCCCATGATTTTTCAGAATCTAAATGAATCCATCGTCGAAGACGCAACCCTGACCTGGTTCGGGGAGCTGGGCTATGCCATTGCTCACGGGCCGCACATGGCCCCCGGCGAACCGGCGGCGGAGCGGGAGTCGTTTGCCGACGTGGTGCTGGTTGGCCGCTTGCGCGATGCGATCCGGCGCTTGAACCCGGCCATTCCCGAGGAGGCGCGGGCAACTCACAAGAAATACTTGTCCGTTGAAAACACAGCGAAAGGCGGCTGAACTCATGAGCAAAAACAAGTCCACTCCCGGCGGTCGCGCTAACAAGACCACCACCGTCTCCCCGGTGCGCTCGTCGGCGGCGGAATACCTCACCTTTGTTGCGGCCGGAGGCAATTCGGAGGCCAGCGTCGAAATGCGTTACGAAGATGAAAATATCTGGCTAACGCAGAAGATGATGGCCGCGCTTTATGATGTCTCTGTCCCTGCCATCAACCAGCACCTGAAGCGCATTTTCAGCGACAACGAATTGGAAGAATCTTCAGTGGTTAAGCAATACTTAACCACTGCCGCCGACGGCAAGGGCTACCAGACGAAGCACTACAGCCTGCACGCGATCATCGCCGTTGGCTTCAAGATCGAGAACGAGCGTGCCGTTCAGTTCCGCAAGTGGGCCAACCAGATCGTCAAGGACTACACCATCCAGGGCTGGACCATGGATGCCGAACGTCTCAAGCACGGCGGCAACCTGACGGATGAGTTCTTCGAGCGCCAACTCGAAAAGATTCGGGAAATCCGGCTCTCCGAGCGCAAGTTCTATCAGAAAGTCACGGACATCTACGCCACCGCGCTGGATTACGACCCGTCCGCAACGGCAACGAAGCGCTTCTTTGCTGCGGTTCAAAACAAGATGCACTACGCCGTGCACGGCCAAACGGCGGCTGAATTGATCGTGGATCGCGCCGACCACAAACAAGAAAACATGGGGCTGACCAGTTGGGAAGATGCACCAAAAGGGAAAATCCATCGATACGACGTTTCCATCGCCAAGAACTACCTCTCGGAGTTCGAGTTGGGGCAAATGCAGCGCATTGTCTCCGCCTATCTCGACATGGCCGAAATGCAGGCGATGCGGAAAATCCCGATGACCATGGAAGACTGGGAAAAACGCTTGAGCGGATTCCTCCAGCTCTGGGATCGGGAAGTCTTGCAGGATGCTGGAAAAGTGACAGCGGAACTGGCAAAAACTCACGCCGAGAGCGAGTTTGAAAAATACCGCATCGTGCAGGACCGGCTGTTCGAGTCGGACTTTGACCGGATGATCAAGACGCTGCCGCCGGAGGGAGGCAAGCCATGAGCCTGAACGAATCCATCGTCGAAGATGCCACCCTAAGCTGGTTCGGGGAATTGGGCTATGCCATCGCCCACGGGCCGCACATGGCACCCGGCGAACCGGCGGCGGAGCGGGATTCGTTTGCTGACGTGGTGCTGGTTGGCCGCTTGCGCGATGCGATCTGGCGCTTGAATGCGGCGATACCGGAAGAGGCGCGCGAGGATGCGTTGCGCAAGGTGTTGCGCGTTGGCACGCCTTCGCTGACGCAAACCAACCGCGTATTTCACGCGCTGTTGCGCGACGGCGTGCCGGTGGAATACCGGCGCGAGGATGGCAGCATTGCGGGCGATCATGCACGGCTGGTGGATTACGACAACGCCGTCAACAACGACTGGCTGGCGGTGAACCAGTTTACGGTGATCGAGGGACAGAACAACCGGCGGCCGGACATCGTGGTCTTCGTCAACGGTTTGCCGCTGGCGGTGGTTGAGTTGAAGAATGCGGCGGATGAGGATGCGACGATCTGGTCGGCTTTCAATCAACTGCAAACCTACAAACAGCAAATCGGCAGTCTGTTCAACTACAACGAGTTGATGGTGGTGTCCGACGGCACGAATGCGCGCATCGGCTCGCTGACGGCGAGCCAGGAATGGTTCAAGGTTTGGCGCACGGTCGATGGCGAGGGCGACGCGCCCAAGACCGCGCTGGAGCTGGATGTGCTGGTGCGCGGGGTATTCGAGCCGAAGCGCTTTCTCGATCTGCTCCAGCATTTCATCGTGTTCGAGGAAGATACGGACAGCGACCGGCTGCACAAGATCATCGCGGGTTATCACCAGTTCCACGCGGTGAACGCCGCCGTGGAAGAAACCGTGCGCGCAAGCGGCATGGCGGAAGAGAACTTGCTGCGCCAGGATCAGGGCAATTACTGGACGGGCAGGATGCACGGCGGCAAGCCGGGCGACCGCCGCGCGGGCGTGGTGTGGCACACGCAGGGTTCGGGCAAGAGTTTTTCCATGCTGTTTTACGCCGCGCGCGTGGTGCGCCATCCGGCGATGAAGAATCCGACGCTGGTGGTGCTGACCGACCGCAACGATCTGGACGACCAGCTCTTCGGGCAATTCCAGCGCTGTCACGAGTTGCTGCGCCAGATGCCGGTGCAGGCGGAAAGCCGTGAAAAGTTGCGTGAGCTGCTGCAAGTCGCCAGCGGTGGCGTGGTTTTCACCACGATACAAAAGTTCATGCCTGAAAAGGGCGAAAAGATGGCGGAGCTATCGCCGCGCCGCAACATCGTGGTGATCGCCGATGAGGCGCACCGCAGCCAATACGATTTGATCGACGGCTTGGCGCGCAACCTGCGCGATGCATTGCCAAATGCTTCATTCATCGGCTTCACCGGCACGCCTATCGAAAAGAACGATGCCAACACGCGGGCGATCTTCGGCGATTACATCAGTATCTACGACATCCAGCGCGCGGTGGCGGACAAGGCGACGGTGCCAATTTATTACGAGAGCCGCATTTCCAAGCTGGGGCTGAACGAGTCTGCACTGCCGGAGATCGACGAGGAGTTCGACGAAATCACCGAGGGCGAAGAAGACTCCAAGAAGCAGAAGCTGAAAACCAAATGGGCGGCGCTGGAAGCGCTGGTGGGCGATCCGAAACGCATTGCGCTGGTGGCCACAGACCTGGTGCAGCATTACGAGCGCCGCCTCGAAGCGATGGATGGCAAGGCCATGGTGGTGTGCATGAGCCGCCGCATTTGCGTTGACCTTTACAACGCCATTATCAAGCTGCGGCCCGAATGGGCGAGTGCCAAAGACGACGACATCGAGATTGAGAAAAAGCAGGCCTGTGTCGCCAAGATCGTGATGACCGGCAGCGCCGACGACGGCCCGGACTGGCAACCGCACATCCGCAACAAGCAGCGCCGCCGCGATCTGGCCACGCGCTTCAAGGACAGCAAGGATCCGTTCCGCATCGTAATCGTGCGCGATATGTGGCTGACAGGCTTCGATGCACCCTGCCTGCACACGATGTATGCCGACAAGCCTATGCGCGGTCACGGCCTGATGCAGGCCATTGCTCGCGTAAATCGCGTGTTCCGCGACAAACCCGGCGGCTTAGTGGTGGACTATCTGGGGCTTGCCGATCAATTGAAGCACGCGCTTTCCATTTACACCGAGAGCGGCGGTCAAGGCAGCCCGAGCATCGATACCGCGCAGGCGATCGCGATGATGCAGGAGAAACATGAAGTCGCTTGCGCCATCATGTACGGCTTTAACTGGGACAAGTGGTCGACCGGCACGTCAGCCGAGCGCCTTGGTTTGATTCCCGCAGGGCAGGAACATGTGTTGCTGCAAGAGGACGGCAAGCAACGATTTACTCAGGTGGTTTCCGATCTCTCTCGCGTGTTTGCACTCTGCGCGGCAACGGATGAGGCTATCGAATTGCGCGACGATATTGCCTTCTTTCAGGCGATCAAGGCACAGCTCGTCAAGTCGTCCGGCACGCAACGCCCGCCCGAGGAGATTGACGCCGCAGTCCGGCAGCTCGTCTCCAAGGCGATCATGGCGGAAGAAGGCATCATCGATGTGTTCACCGCCGCTGGATTGAAGAAGCCGGACATCAGCATTCTCTCGGATCAGTTCCTTGCCGAAGTGCGCGGACTCAAGCACAAGAATGTGGCTGCCGAGTTGCTGGCGAAGCTGCTCAAGGACGAAATCAAGAAGCGGGCTTTGCGCAATCTTGTGCAGAGCCGCACATTCTCCGAAATGCTCAAGAGCACGCTCAATGCGTATCACAACCGTGCCATTGCCACGCAGGAAGTCATCGAAGAACTGATCAAGTTGGCCAAGGAGATGGATGCGGCAACCAAGCGCGGCGTAAACCTGGGGCTGAGCGAAGACGAGATCGCTTTCTACGATGCGCTTGCCGCGAACGAAAGCGCAGTGCAGGCGATGGGTAACGATGAACTGAAAGTGATCGCCGCCGAACTGGTAACCCAAGTACGAAAGAGCGTGACCATCGACTGGGCAGTGCGTGAAAGCGCGCGCGCCAGAATCAAGGTGATGGTGAAACGCATCCTGAAGAAACACGGCTTCCCGCCTGATTTGCAGGAAGAGGCAACAAAGACCGTGCTGGCTCAAGCGGAGTTGCTGTCGGCTTTGTGGGCTGTATAGGTGGATGGCTCTGGGCAGCTAAACCGACAACTTTCGGAGCACTTCGTTTTGACTACTCCGGCCGAAACTCAGACTATCTCTACTCTGAATAACTACACCCCAGTAAACCTAATCGGCTATCAAGATTCCAGCCATAAGCTTCAGGGGTACAGTTGGGGGTACCGTAAAATTGTTGCCATATAGATGGCCCTATTTTATTGATCTGTTCGAGTGAGCCCAGACACCAATATAAAAGCCGCTAATCAATAGGTTAGCGGCTTTTTTTCTTCCCTTGAATTCCCCCTGTTTTCCCCTCTCTACCCGAAAAAAAGTGTCTCAAAACCTTTTTGGCTCACTTCTTTGGACCACCGAATAAACTGGAAACGCTGTAATACGGCCAGTTTAGAGATTTGGCGGAGAGGGAGGGATTCGAACCCTCGATACCTTGCGGTATGCCTGATTTCGAGTCAGGTACATTCGACCACTCTGCCACCTCTCCGAGACTCTGTTCGCGCGCATCAGAATTGCATCAGCACGACGAAGGGCGCGCATTTTACCAGCAACATCCTTTTTCGGGCAGAATGTTGCTCAATCCATCCTGAATCGCATCGCAATCGTTAATGCGCAGCCTCTATCCTCTGCGGGTGATTGTTCTGATCGGCCTGTTCGCTTGGCTGGTGATCAAAGCGACCGAGACCACGCCCCTGCCTGATTGGCGCTCGGTTGAACTGGTCGCGGTGATCCCCGACGCAGCTATGGTCACCGATTCGGCTTTTGAGGCCGACCTGGTTAGCCTGTTCGCCAAGCATCTCAATGTCAGGGTGCGGCTGGTCAAACAAACATCGGACGAGGCCGTCGCCACCTTGCTGGCGGGCGAGGCCCATCTGGTCGCCGGTTTCCGCTCCCATTCCAACCCCTCGCTGCGCTTCAGCACCGGCTATCACAAGCTGGACGAGCGCGTGGTCTGCAACGGCAAGTCCCCGCGCAAACTGGAAGAACTCACTTTGCGCGAGATCGTGGTAGCGCGCGAATCGGCGCAGGAAGCCGCTTTGCGCAAGGTGCGCGAAGTGCTGGACGAGCTGGAATGGGAATCGCGCAAGGGCAGCTCGCCGGTCGAACTGCTGCAGGAACTGGCGGAAGAGCAGATCGACTGCACAGTGGCCAACGAAGAACAGATCACCACCATGCGCAACTACTATCCGGAGATCGGCAGCGGCCTGAGCCTGAACCTCGATTCGGACATGAGCTGGGCCATCAGTGCCGAAGGCGACGAGGCGCTGCTGGAAGAGATCAACCGTTTTCTGGCCGAGAGCCGCAAGAACCGCGCGCTGTACTACGCGATAGATCGTCACTATGGCCACAACGACAGACTCGGTCGCATAGATGTCGCGGCATTCATCGAGGACACGCGCAGCGTGCTGCCGCATTACCGCCAGTGGTTCCAGGATGCCGCCGACCTCACCGGCATCGACTGGCGCCTGATTGCCGCGCTCGCCTATCGCGAATCACGCTGGGACCCGAACGCCACCTCGTTCACCAACGTGCGCGGCCTGATGATGCTCACCGAGGCGACCGCCGACCGCATGGGACTGAAGAACCGGCTGGATGCGCGCGAGAGCATCATGGCCGGCGCTCGCTATCTGCAACTGCTCAAGGAACAGTTACCGCTGCGCATCACCGAGCAGAACCGGCTATGGATGGCGCTGGCCGCCTACAACCAGGGCATGGGGCATCTTGAAGATGCGCGCATCTTGGCCGGGCAACGCGGACTCAATCCGGATGTATGGCCCGACGTGCGCCGTGTCATGCCGCTGTTGTCCAGCCCAGAATATTTCGAGAACACCAAGTTCGGCCGCGCACGCGGCGGCGAAGCGGTGGTGCACGTGGAGACGGTTCGCCTGTATCACGACATGCTGAAACGGCTGGATGCGGAAGGGAAACTGCCGGGAACGGGTTACTTCCCGTTCGGATTCAGTTCTAAATAGTCAAGGCCGTATTAGTCGCGTTTCTCGTGCCGCGCTGCCAGCATCTGTTCGACGCGCGCGAGTCGCGCCGCGATGTCTTTCAACAAACGGTCGGATTCCTTCTCCTCCGCTTCGATCTTCTCCACATCGCTGCCGATGAAAAAGGCGGCCAGATTGGCGGTGAGCAGGGAGATGAGCACCACCCCGAACAGCACCACCAGCGAGGCGAACAGGCGACCGGCACCCGTATGCGGCACCACATCGCCGTAGCCTACGGTCGCCATGGTGACCCATGCCCACCACATACCGTCCCACATATCCCCCACCGAAGGATCGATACGCGTGATGATAATGCCGGACAGCAGCATGGTTCCGAAGGCGACGATCAGGGTGGCGCCGAGCTTGTGCTGGCCCAACAGACGCCGGGCAGATTTGGACATACGCAGCAGCAGCGCCACCACCAGCACCAGCCGTACACTGCGCAGCAGACCGATGAGCGGGGCGAACTGCCAGAAATACGGAAAACCGGCGGTGATGATGAGCAGGTTGAGCCAGTTACCGAACAGGTAGCGGCGCTTGTCGCGCACCTGCACAGTGAGCACCAGCGTCTCCAGCAGGAAGGCCAGCCACACCAGCCAATCGGCAACGCGGGCGACGGCATGGGAGATGCCGCCGGTCTCTTCCAGATACCACTGCAGCACAATCCACAGCGCCACGCCGACCATCGGCCATTCCAGACGATGCGCCCAATGCCGCGCGGCCGCAGTCTCTTGCTCCGCGACGCCGGCGATACCGAGCAGATGGACGACTTTCATGACGGCGTCTTACTTGGAGAGTTTCTCCATGCCGCCCATGTAGGGGCGCAGCACGTCGGGGATGGTCACGCTGCCATCGGCGTTCTGATAATTCTCCAAAACTGCCACCAGCGTGCGGCCCACCGCCAGACCGGAGCCGTTCAGCGTGTGCAGCAATGCCGGCTTGCCTGCGGCGTTGCGGAAACGCGCCTGCATGCGGCGCGCCTGGAAGGCCTCGAAGTTGGAGCAGGACGAAATCTCGCGGTAGGTATTCTGCGCGGGCAACCATACTTCAATGTCGTAAGTAGTGGCGGCGGAGAAACCCATGTCACCCGTGCACAGTTTCACCACGCGATACGGCAGGCCAAGCTGCTTGAGGATCGTTTCGGCGTGGCCGAGTAATTCTTCCAGCATCTCGTAGGATTTTTCCGGATGCACCATCTGCACCAGCTCCACCTTCTCGAACTGGTGCTGGCGGATCATGCCGCGTGTGTCGCGCCCGTAGGATCCGGCCTCGGAACGGAAGCACGGCGTGTGCGCCACGAATTTCATCGGCAATTTTTCCAGCGCCACGATCTCGTCGCGCACCATGTTGGTCACCGGCACTTCGGCGGTCGGGATGAGGTAGAAATTCTTTTCCACCCCGTCGTCGCCCACCACGCGCGGCACGCGGAACAGGTCTTCCTCGAACTTCGGCAACTGCCCGGTGCCGCGCATCGAATCGGCGTTCACCAGATACGGCACGTAAGTCTCGGTGTAGCCGTGCTTGTCGGTGTGCGTGTCCAGCATGAACTGCGCCAACGCGCGATGCATGCGCGCCAGCGGACCTGTCAGCAGCGAGAAACGCGCGCCGGCGATCTTGGTGGCCGTCTCAAAATCCAGTCCGCCCAGCCCTTCGCCGATGCTGACGTGGTCCTGCACCTCGAAAGCGAATTTCGGAATGTCGCCGATCCTGCGCACTTCGACGTTATCCGCCTCGGACATGCCGACCGGCACACCGGCGTGCGGCACGTTGGGGATGACGGCGAGGAAGGCATCCATGTCCGCCAGCACTTGCGGCAACTTGGTTTCCAGTTGTTTCAACTCATCGCCCAGCGCGCCCACCTCGGCCATGATGGCGGAGACGTCTTCGCCTTTGGCTTTGGCCTGACCGATCAGCTTGGAGGTCGCGTTGCGCTTGGCTTGCAGTTCCTGCGTGCGTGTCTGGATGGTCTTGCGCTCGGCTTCCAGCAACTCGAACTGGGCGGTGTCGAGCTCAAAACCGCGTGTCTTCAAGCGCGCCGCGACAGCGGCCAGGTCGTTTCTTAATACTTGAATATCGAGCATCGTTTTAGGTTGGATTATTAATGAAATGTGGCATTTTACATGTAAAGCTGCAGGCAAAACTCAGCCCAAAGTGAATCTTCCTGGATACCAAATTCATGGTCTTTTAGCCAGCAAGCTTCATCGCGAAGCGAACAAATAAAGGCTGTTGCAATCATGAACGAAGGTCAAGCTTGAATCATTGTCGGCAACCGTGTCTTCCACTCCGGCATGAGCACCAGATCGCACTCAACGGCAGTGCCATCCTCGACCACCAATTCCAGTTCGCCGACGCGCTCGATGTGCTCCACGGCAAAAGCGCTGCTCATCAATTGCAGCACGGACTTCTTGTATTCGGTGTCGTCGTTGCCTGCCAGATGCTTGCCCTTCATTTCGAGCACCACCAGCTTGTTGGCATTTTCGCCATGCTGCACGGCAAAAATAAAGTCGGGATAGACCTTCTCTTTCCGCCACCCATGGACGGCATAATGCGAACGCGCGACGTTGCGATGCCACCACTTCAAGGCATTCTCGCTGTCGAGATAAACGGCGATGTCACGCTCGTCCTGACTGGAAAAATCTCCCCGATAGATAGGCGAAAACAGGCTCCTCGCCAATGGGCCACCATCCTTGGATAGCAACTGATCCGCGCCTTCCGGCTCATAGGTCTCCGCCTCGAACGGCATGCGCCAGTTGCGGCCATCGGTGCGCAACCGGAACTGAATCCGCCCTGCCGCGACTTCGGTGCGGAACAGCGCCTCGGCCATCGCATTGCGTTTTTCTTCGAGCCACTTCCGCAATTCCTCCACGATCAAACCGGATAGGGTGCCCAGCCTAGCCTTGTCGAAGCCGCGCGCTTCGAGGCCGGAAATAAGCTGGCCGACGATAGCGCGCGACCACCAAGCATTCGGCACGATGTCGGAAATCATCCGTACCGCATAGGCCATATCGAAATCCTGCGCATCGGGCGATACTTCGACAGCCTCTGCGATGATGCGCTCCTCGCCGGAGTCGGCAAGACGGATACGGCGCATTTGGTGTTCCGCACTCGTGGCGTTAACGGGAATCTTTTCCACCAGAGAAGCAACGTCCAGCCCCTGCCAGTTCAGGGCAAACAGAATGTCCTCTTCGTAATCCATCGGCCTGACATGCCCATCGGTTATGCGCAGCACCAGCGGCAGGAAGACTTCGGTCTTGGCAAAGGCATCCCGCCGCCGTATGGCGCGCTCCCCCGAGGTACTGCCTGGATCGGAC
>WOYI010156499.1_pt1 | contig 19233 bp, 15 predicted proteins | sample 6423411 | NCBI WGS metagenome assembly WOYI01 (sample SAMN13441803, study PRJNA592873) | oil field metagenome | biome: oil field; feature: oil-well bore; material: oil-contaminated soil; isolation source: oil-contaminated soil from oil-well borehole | place: Germany: Wietze | collected 2016-10-18 ... | reverse complement strand
CGTTCAGTCTAGTTGAGCTCCGCATCCGCTCCGCAGGCGTCGACTGCGGGATGGTTGTCGGGAACGCGCCGAGATGACACTGGATGTCACGTCTCCCTGGGGGTTCGGGTGCGCGCGGGGCGTCTTTGTCGTGACACTTTCCCGCTTGACGCTCGTGCTGGCTTGGCGGACCGCCAGGACGAGTTCGGTCGGGTGTCCGGCGTCAAGCCCGTTCGTGACGAATCATTGACGCTTGGATGGCCGCGACTGACGGCGGTTTCTCGTCCTCCCACACCTCTGCGTACACGCCGGCGACCAGAGGCCAGATTGTCCGGATACCGTCGGCAACAGTGTTGATCGCGTTGATCACAAGTCCAGTGAGAACGAAATCATGAGGAATGATCCGACCTGCGGCATCCGTTCGGCCGAGTGGATCGGGAAAGCGCAGCGCCAACTGTTTGCCGCTGCGGCGGCAAAGCGTCGCTTCGTTCTCTGCTCCGACGAAAGCGCTGTCGTACGCCGACAATGGGTCTGGTTGCCCACCGTCGAGCAAGAATCGAAAGCCCCAGGATCGCCCTCTAGTCGCCCAAATAAGAGCTACCACTGGCTCTTCGCCAGGACACGTTCCTGGACACCGCGATCGAGGTCAAGCCGAAACTTTGTGACGGTGGCGGTGAGATAGTCCTTGTGTGCGAGCGACTGAGCATGGAGCTCCTCAAGCTTGTCCGTCCCCAGTTTGACCGCCAACGTGATGGCAGGAATGGTGCCAGGGGCAAGAATTGTCCCAACGTACGGAATCTTGGCGACGAGTCTTGCAACGGCTGGTGCGACCGTGACAGTGAGCACCTTCGCAATGTCATCAGCGCGGTTCACCAGCCCACCCAGCATCTTGATCGGGACGTTGAACCTGTCTGCCCATTGGGCCACCCGCTCAAGCGGAAGCAAGATCGCCACCGGCAGCACGAGGTCGAGGCCAACCCGCTTTGTGACCTCGATCCTGCCGGGCTCGAATCTCGCTGACGACAACAGAATGAAGTCTTCTCCCATAGACAGCGCTTCGGGAACTTGCACGAAACCCTTGACCGTCTCGTGAAGTGCCGCGAGATCACCGGCGGCGTTCTGGATGATTAGGTTCTCAAATCCGTGCACGTCGAGGGCGGGATGCAGATCAGCCTTTGACAGCGCGACGAGCCAGATGCGAGGAAACCGCGCCAATGGGGTCCCATCGACAAGGATGTCCTCCTTGAGCTTCTCCAGTCCTTCGCGGATCCCCCAGAACAGGGACTTGAGGTACTTTTCCTCCTCGCCCGCAAAGTCGATCAGCTTCTGCCCGTCGACGAGGAGGAGTGCGACGTCCGACTTCAGAAGGTTCCTGAACGTCTCGATCCGGCGAGACGCCTCTTCATCCGTGCCCGGCTCCTGCGTGAACCATTCGCCGGGGTAGTCATGCCAGATCAGGCCCAACTTGGTGGCCTTCGCCGCGTTTGGGGCGTCGTTCTCCTTCGGTTTCACGATGAAGGAGTAGGGCTTCGCTTGAAAGACTGTTTGCCGTGGGGCTTCCCCCTTCTCGCTCATCCGCAAGTAGTTCTGCCGCAGACTGTGACCCTGGGACGTGTCGTCCGCGAGCACACGAAACGAATTCTCGTCTCCGAATGAGGGTTCTTGTGTCGCACCATAAAACGACGAGAGTAGAACGGTCTTTCCGCTTCCGCTTTCGCCGAAGACGGCAATCTCCTGCACCTTCACCTTCGATGCCACGCTAGATCCTGCCACCTTCGATAAAGAGCGTTTGAGCCATGACAGAAGTATGGTGCACCGCTCCGACGCGCCAGCGCGGCTGTCCCGTTGTCGATCTCGTCGCGTCTGGGGCGCAGCACGGCTTCCTCCCGAGTGCGCCGTGTTCGAGACACCCACGACAGGGTCATCGGAACTGCCTCGCCTGCGTAGCCGCAATCGATGCCGCCAGCTCCGGAGGCAACTCAACCACGACGACCTCTACGCCGAGATCGGCGATCGCACGAGCACCCCAGCCTGCACCGCCGGTGAACGGCTGCGCGGCAGCCTGATCGGCCATCAGGAGCACCAGGCGTGCCGGGCGTGGCTGGATGTGCCCAGCGATCCAGGAGAGCTTGAGCGCATCTGTTAGCACCTTCTTGTGGTGAGCTGGCTTGGGTTTACCGAACCGCGCCCACGACTCAACGAGCACTGTCCTCTCGGCGTCGGCACCATCGAGCTCGACTCGCGTTCCATCGTTCAGGCGGATCGTCGCCGTAGCGAGCACGACGCCGAGCTGCGCCGAGAGCATCTGCATCATCACGGCCTCGGCGCCGCGCTGAACGGCGCTATCGCTCGCGTGCGCCACCATGTCTTCGACCATCCGTCGCGGTCGCTCCGGGTGAGCTACTGCCTCTCCATCTCGACGGTCATCGTCACGCCCATCGCGGTCAGCTCGTACTTCAGCTTCCCGTCCTCGTACGCGAACTCCTTCGAGTCGTCTCCAGAAGCCAGCAGCCCGGTCTCCATCTGTGCGACGTCGCCAGCGGATATCCACGTGAATGTCTCGACAGCATCCGTGGGCGCCTCGTACGTGCCGACCCAATACAGCGCCGTCGTGGAGTCCGTCTCATTGACCCAGTTGACCGTGATGAGGTCGCCGGCGATCGTAGCGGCCTGGTATGAGTCTGCCGAGTTCGAGTTCGTCTGCTTCCAGTCGCCTGCGAGATCCAGCGGCTCGGCCGGAGGAGCCTGTTCCTCGGCAGGCGCCGAGGCGGTGCTGCCGCCCCCGCTGCTCTCACTAGTCGAGGTTCCCGGGCTGCTCGAGCAGCCGGTCAGCAGGAACGCGACGATCACGAATGGGGCGAGGGCGCTGTGCTTCATGCTTTGGATACTATGGGCGGCCGGCGACGCACTTGAGCATCGCGCGCATCTTGCCGCTGATCGTTCTGCATCTGAGTCGCAGACCAGATCCCTCCCCGCCAGCGACGTCTGAGCCAACCGATAGCGTGGGGTTCATGCGAACTACTGGGGGATTGGCGGCGATTATCGCCGCGACGCTTCTGCTCACCGCGTGCGGCTCATCGAGTGAGCCGGCGGCGGTTGAGCCCGACACGGTAACCTCGGCGCCCGCCGAAGAGCCGGCGGCTACAGAGGTCGAGCCCTTGCCGTTCAACGCCAGCGGCTATCTCGGCGGCACGGCACAGCCCAACCTCGACGCGGGAGAGCCCGACGAGGTCTCGGTGGTGCAAATCGGCCCACTCGACACGGCCAGCGGAACGCTGATCTTCGCGTTCCGCAACAACACGAGCGAGAGCATCTCGCACGTCGACTGGACCGCAACCGCACGCAGCGGCGGATCCATCGCGGCGACCGGGAGCAGCCAGGGCACGACGCCGGCTCAGCTTCAGCCGGGCGAGGCGGGCCTTTCCTACATCTACTTCGACAACGCCGACGCCATCCCGGCCGATGCCGAGTACGAGTTTCAGGTGAGCACGAGCGCTGCCGACACCAGCCCCTACAACACCGCGCCGCTGACCGTAACCGAGGCAAACGTGTCCGGCGACTCCATCGTGGGCAGCGCGACGAACGAGACGGGGGCCGAGACGACGGGCCCGTACAGCGTCGAGGTGTATTGCTTCGAGGGCGACACCCTCCTATCCAGCATGATCACCTTCGCTGAGCAGACCGATGAGATCCCGGACGGCGGAACCGTCACGTTCTCAGCGAACCTATTCGGCGATTCCTGCCCAACCTTCGTCCTCGGCGTCAGCGGATACTTCGCTTAGCAGCGCTCGTCCCACGGATGCTGCGTTGAGAGAACTGCACCAGGACTTCCGCCCGCCGTCCACCGGGGAGTGGACGACACTGCTCGCCGCACCGACAGTGCCCGCACGTGAGCTGGGCCGCGCCGAGTTGCCGGATGCTCCGGGGGTCTACCTCTGGCAGAGAGACGGACGACCGGTGTACGTCGGCATGGCCGCGAGCCTACGAGGCCGTGCGTGGGGCAAGCACCTCGGGGGCGGTGTTAGCCTCGCTGGCTCTTCGCTTCGTCGGAACGTGTGTTGGTTGCTCTTCAGTATTCCGCCGAACATCACGAGCGGTCCAGCCCGTCAGAAAGTCACAGCAGAGCAGGCGGCTGCGATCCGCGAATGGCTGCTTGGCTGTCACCTGTCATGGCTCGAGGTTGCCTCGGTGACCGCAGCAGATGAGCTCGAGCGGCGTCTCCGGAGCGAGTATCTGCCGGCCCTTAATCGCGTGTGAACCAGGTCTGCATCGCGGGCGTGCGGTGTGAGAGCGTCCGTACTCGTCGGTAGGGTTTCGAACGATGGCGCACCGCTCGGATGCTCCAGGACATGGGCCTTCCCACAACGACCTAGTCTTCCGCGAACCTCACCGCCTGACAGGATTCCGCTTTGGACGAACTACCCGACGCTGCCGCCGTAGCGGAACGCCTGCGAACCACAGCGTTGCGAGGATTCGGACCCGCCGTTGGCGTGGCGTCTGGCATTCCATTGGGTCAAAAGACGAATCGGATCACGATCCCCTGGACCGACTGCCCCGTCCCCGCAGTGCTTAAGCTCGGACTGGCACTCATCGACCTGGACGTCCGTGGCCCTGGGGAGAAGGTCGCGTGGTGGGTGAGCTTCACCTATGACGGCCACCGTTTTGAGCTCGCGCATCAGAAGTTCGGCCTCCGCCTTCGGCTCCTGGATGGTGCCGTCGCGTCCGAGCGAGTTGACGCACTGCTCCAGAGCACCCAGAAGAAGTTGCTCTCCTCGATGCGCATCGTGGAACGGGCAATCGATGGCGCGTCGAAGAGAATGCTTGACGCCGGCGACGCGACGGTCATCAATCAGCACCGCCGCCTGCAGATGGCGTACGAGTACTTCCGTGAACGTGCTACCAGCCCGATCGAGGTTGAGGACGTCCACACGACCCGCGGTGAGATCGGCGGCCCGGAAGGATTCTCCTCAACCTTTCTAAGTGGGCGTGCGGTGATGGAACTGAACGCAACACACGACATGGTTGCAGCTGTGACGGCCTACCTCAGCAGGCTCGAGCACGATCTGGGTCTTGGCGCTCCCTTTTTCAGGGTTCGATGCGAGCATCGAGCATCTCTCAAACTTCATCGGATCGCGTTGGGGACTGAAGTTCGAGCGAGTTCTTGGCCGCTCCGGCGAAGCGAAGACCTACCTGAATCGTCTCGTTGCGGTTGTCGAACGCTGGCGAAATCCGTATGCGCATGGAGGGTTCGAGAAGGGGCACGGCTCCACGGTGTACGTCCACGTGCCCGGCGCCGGCGCGCTTCCGATCGGACTCAGCACGATCCGAGGGCGGCCATTCTTCTCGCTGGACAACGCGAACGAGATTGCAATGAAGGAAGTGTTCGCACTCTTCGATGAGGTCGACGCAAGGCTCGCGTCGGTGCTGCACCATGCCACCAGATGGATAAAGTCCGGTCTCGCCGTTCGTTTCGATGTCGCGTTTTGCGGCACGCTGCAGTCCCTCGCTGACGACGATCACGGGTTTGACTCGTTCTTGGATCACATGGAGTATCAGCAGGCCATGATTGACAACATGGACTATTGAGAACACGGGCGGTCGCGAACGACTACTCATCGCCACGGCCTCGTCGATCAATCGCGCGACACCCCGAACCGGCCGTTGCGTGATTCTCAACCACATGTGAGGTAGAGTTTCACGCATCGACCAAGGAGGCGTCCCATGACGATCGTGAATCTCTTCCCCCAGGACCGGCCTGACCACGAGCGTCGCCTTGCCGACTTCGATCTGTCTTCCAGTGACTTCCACACCGCGTTCCGACCGGGCTTGAGCAGGGCGGTCAATCGCTCCAAGCTCGCGCCGCCGAACGCCGCGGGAACCGACCTCTATAACGACACCTTCGAGCTACTCGCACAGATCCTCGTTGCTCGCGGCTGGCGCAAGACCGTCGCGATGGGGCAACCCCGAGTGATCCACCCGCACGGCAAGTGTCAGCTCGCCCTCTCATCAGCTCACGACGTCGCCGACCCTGACCAGCGCGTGAGTCCCAAGACCCGCCGCAAGGGTCCGGCGACCCAGCGCTCACTAGATGCCGATCTTCCGAAAGCACAGCTGCCGCTTCCGCTGCCGGAGTGGGTAGCGAACGACGAGGACCTTCCGCGGAACCTAAAGGAGGCGCCGCTCTGGTTCGTCCTTTACGAGCGAGAAGGCAGCTTTTTGTCGCTCGAACTTGGCCGTCCGGCGGGAATGGACGCCTCCGACCGAGTTGTCGAGTGGAGCGACATCATCGATATCGCCCCACTCGATGGTGTCGGAGACCTCGCCGTCTTCGGGCCTGACGGTGAGGGCGACATCGACGTCCCGGTCGAGCCCCGCGACTGATCGTCGCTGGCTCATGCAAGTTCATCCCGAATAGGCCCCTCCGAGTATGTTCAGTCCCGTTCGCCTCAGGCTGGCCCGCCAACGACGCGGCCTCACGCTCACCCGCCTCGCCGAAGAGAGCACTGTCTCACTTCGCTCCCTCACCAACTACGAGAACAACGGGACCGAGCAACCATCCGATGAGTCCCTCCACAAGCTCGCCGCTGCACTCGACGTGTCGCCTGAGTACTTTCACCGCGATGAGGTCGAACCTGTGCCAGTCGAGGCGGTGAGCTTCCGCAAACTCTCCAAAACCTCCGCGACCAAGCGGGATGCCGTCCTGTCGTCGGCGACCCTGGCTCTCGAGCTCTTCGACGTCATCGATCGGCACTTCAAACTGCCCGATCCGGGGATACCGACCTACGACAAGCTCGCTCCCGCACAGGCGGCTGAGATGGTTCGGCAGATCTGGGGGCTCGGCGACAAGCCGATCCACAACATGATTCATCTGACTGAAGCCAAGGGTGTTCGCGTGATGTCGCTGGCGCACGACTACACCGACATCGACGCGTTCTGCTTTTTCCGCGACTCAGTGCCCTACATGTTCGTGAACACCACCAAGTCGGGGGAGCGACAGCGTTTCGATGTCGCTCACGAATTGGGACACCTCGTCCTCCACGACGAACGCGACATGACGCCCAAAGACTCTCGGGAGCGCGAAGCCGAAGCCAACGCCTTCGCCGCCGCCTTCCTGATGCCTGCAACGGGACTTCACGCGCAGACGATGTGGAGTGCCAGCATCCAGAAGATCCTCGCCGCGAAGAAGCACTGGAAGGTCTCGGCTATGGCGATGACGCACCGCCTCCACGAACTCGAGATGCTCAACGACTGGCAGTACCGCTCGACAGTCGTGGCGCTATCGAAAGCCGGCTATCGAAGCAGCGAGCCTGACGGAATGATCCCCGAATCCTCGCAGCTACTACGGAAGGTTCTTTTTGGTCCGAAGGGGGTCTCGCTTGGGCGCGCGGCGGACGAGCTCGCGGTGCCCTCCCGCGACCTGTCGGCGCTCCTGCAGGGTCTCGTGCCCGTTGCGGCATAACGAGAGGGTGTGACGTTGAACCTGACCGCCTTCGACTTCTCCTTGCGTTGGCCGCACGAGCTGTTCGTGTGGGAAGCGCGACGCATCGCGACCCTGAAGACCAGAGATTCCTTCACGAACATGGTGATCTGCTTGTTCTCCGAAGCCTTCGTGGACGGCGACAAGGCCGAGCAGTTGGCGCCGGGGTCTCAAGTCGGTAGCGTGCTGAACGCTCTCCTTGAGGATCCATCGCTGCTACACAGCTATCAGCCCCCCAAGTACTGGCTCGAACGGCAGGGCGGATCCACCGCTGTGATTCGCCAGACGCCGCTTTCGAAAGCGTTCGTTGAGCTGATCGATGAGATGCGGCAGTTCGACTACTTCCCCAAGATCTTGAACAAGGGCTGCGTCGACGACCGAGTCTCTTGGGGTGAGTTCACTGGCACCGCCAGCGGCGAGATCAGCAGAGCGATCCGCGCGGACGTGACGTGGCCGCTCGACGAGAGCACTCTCTCCATCCCCGACGACGTGCTGTACGCGGTGATCGAGTATCTCCACGATCAAGCCCAGCGCCCCCGAACGCGGGAGGTGCATTCGTACGGCGACTGCGGGTGGCACTATGCGGACCACAACAAGGAGTCCGGCGGCGTCGTCTACCGCTGGAGGGTGAATGAACTGCTCGATCGGTACAACGTCGGTCTGCGCCTCGGAAACAAGGGCTCGGAGAAGGGCAGGCTGATCCGATACGCCGGCTTGTGGCTGGATGAACTAGCGGACGAGTTGAGCGAGGCGCCGGCCGATCCCGACGAGACACTGATCGCCGACGCCATCCACCTCTATCGCGCGAGAGCCTCATCCATGGTGCAGCGTCGAGCGGCGCTTACGCAATTGGCCAACTATGTCGAGAAGCATCGTCAGACGTTCAAGGCGGGCGAGTTCACCAGAGGCGATGAGTCCGACCTCTTCAACATCTTCAACAACTTCGCTATCCGCCACGGTAAGGGCGTTCAGAAGGGCGACTACGGGGACGAGTTTCTGGACTGGGTGTTCTGGACCAGTCTTGGCGCGATCAAGCTCCTGAAAGAGTTGAATCAGCGAAAGGGCTGATTGCTCGACCCGTCGGTCAGCTTGTGCCCGACGGCAACTCACGGCGTCCGTCCTCGTCGGTAGGGTTCCAACGTGGGCCACAAAGAACCGATGACCATTGCGACGGCGCTGAAGCTGATCCAGAAGAACGAGCTGATCCTGCCGGCGATCCAGCGTGAGTACGTCTGGAAGCCGTCGCAGGTGATCAAAATCTTCGACTCGGTGCTCCGCGGGTACCCGGTCGGCAGCTTCCTCTCGTGGAAGGTTCTCCCGGAGACGGTGAGCTCGTTCAAGTTCTACGGGTTCATGAGGGACTACAGCGGCTACGACAAGAAGCACAACCCCGTCGTCGACATCCCGACCGATCGCGAGGTGATCGCGGTACTCGACGGCCAGCAGCGCCTCACGTCGCTGAACATCGGTCTTCGGGGCACCTATGCGTACCGGAACCCGCGTGCGTGGGCGAACAAGGCATGGTCATATCCCGAGCGGCGGCTTTACCTGAACCTCCTGGGCGAAGCGCCTGAGAACGAGGCCGGGTTGAAGTATCACCTCGCGTTCCTCACGAAGGAGCAGATCGACCAAGCCAGCGCTGACGAAACCAAGAAGTGGTTCCCGATCAGCGACATCTTCGAAGCCGGTGAGGCCTTCCAGATGGCGCAGATCCCGGTGAAGTACGGCGTCGGCAACAACGCAAAGGCGGTGGAGATGATCAGCCTCCTTTGGCAGGAGGTTCACCACAACCAGAGCCTCCACTTCTACGAGGAGACAGACCAAGACATCGAGCGGGTCCTCGACATCTTCGTCCGCGTCAACTCGGGAGGCACGGTTCTCTCTTACAGCGATCTCCTGATGTCGATCGCGACTGCGCAGTGGAAGGAGAAGGATGCGCGAGCAGCCGTCCACGACTTGGTTGACGCGCTGAACACCACTGGCCAAGGGTTCGATTTCTCGCAGGACACGGTGCTGAAGTCGGGTCTCGTGCTCGCCGACGTCGGAGACGTCGGCTTCAAGGTCAAGAACTTCACCACTGCCAACATGGCGACGCTCGAGTCCAAGTGGGACGAGATCAGCACCTCGCTACGCATCGCCGCCGAACTCCTCGCTGACTTTGGTCTCTCAGGCGGTACCTTGACGGCAGACAGCGTGCTCATTCCCGTCGCCTACTACGTGCACCGCCGCGGTCTCCCGCCGACGTACCGCGTGTCAGACAAGAAGCAGGACCGCGAGGACCGCGCTGCGCTGCGCTCATGGGTACTGCGTTCCCTCATCGCCCGCGGCGTGTGGGGATCGGGCCTGGACACGCTCCTGCGCGACCTGCGGGACATCATCCGGACGGAGGGCGAAGAGGCATTCCCGCTCGCTTCGATTGAGCGAGCGATGGCACGTCGCGGCAAGTCGCTTGACGTCAACGACGCCCTCATTGAGGACATCCTCGGACTCGCTTACGGCGGTGGCCGCACCTGGGCCGTGCTCGCCACACTGTTCGATCACGTCGACACGCGTATGCAGTACCACGTAGACCACATCTTCCCGAAGGCTCAACTTGATCCGCGGACTCTAAAGGCGCTCAAGAATGCGGACGGAACCCGTCGACTGAGCGATGCTGCGATCGACGAGCTCGTAGGCAAACGGGATCTTCTCCCGAACCTGGAACTGCTTCCCGGGCCCGAGAACGTCGGCAAGTCTGATGCCGCGCCCGACACGTGGCTCGTCGACCACTATCCCGGCGCCGACGAGTACGCGGCATTCCTCAAATCCAACGCGCTGCCGAACTCGCTACCGCACGACGTCGACGACTTCGTCGCGTTCTTCGACTCCCGACGAGACATGCTCATCGCTCGAATCAAGAGCAAGCTCCAGACTCAGGGCGGCGGAGCCCCGGTCGCTGCGTTGCCGATCGACATCGACGCAGAGCTGGGTGAAGGCGATCTCGACGACTGAGGACGTCAGAGGTTGGTCAATCCACGTAGCTGGAGAATCTCGGAGTGTCGTGCCGGCCTGTCCGATGCTGGTTCTGCTCCGCGCGCGACGTGCGGCGGGCTGAGACGCCGCGCGGATCATCGGCTCCTTGGTTCACGAGCACTATGTGCCACAGTCTGTGGCACATAGTCGGCGAACACGTGGGCGGAGAGATGTCCCACAAGCTGTGGGACATCTCGCATCCCGCCAGTTTGGCCAGCCGTCAGTAGTCGATTCCGTGCATCCGGAAGATCGCCTCGACGCTTTCACCGGCGTCGAGGGCCGAACGTACGACGCCTCGAGTCGCCGTGTCGTGGATTGAGAGAAGCAACGTCTTGCCCTCGATCTGGGTGATGGGCCAGATTGCGCGGTAGGCGTCCGCGTGGTCGTCGGCGTAGTCGAGATAGCCTCGCAGCTTGTCGGCCCAGTCTTCGAGTTGGATACCGTGCGGGTCGATGATCGAGGGTTGCAGTCCGCCCCCGACGTCGTGGAATGTGACGAAGTCGGGGAAGAGCCGTGCCCAAGATCCCGTCCCGCTGTCGCGGTAGGGGATGCAGAGCGCTCGATCGCCACCCGTCGGGTTGCGGTACCAGGCGACGAGCGAGTCGTCATCGAGCTCCGTCTTGAGTACCTTGCGCTCGAGTCCGTCGGTGGCTGAGGGCTTCTTCCAGAAGTGCCCATCGGCGTCCTGGTAGACGTGCTTCGGCCAACGGTTTGCCTCGTCGTCGCGGATGTTCGCGCGAAGCTGGTCGTCTGACGAGTCAGGTTCCATCCGGATTGAAATCGCCTCTTCGATGGTGCCATCGATGATGATGCCGGGGCGCTGTGTCGGCTCTTTGGCTTCCGCTTGAATGCGTGCGTAGCGCGAGCGATCGGCCTCGGGCAGAAGCGAGATCGCCTTGGCGTGCTGTTTGAACCAGTCGGTCGCGAGCGATGCGGCCGCGTTCTCGACGTTGTCCACCACGTGTTCCGTGAGCGCCAGTGCGGCTACCGTGATCTTCGCTTCGATCGGATCCTCGTCGGGATCCTTGTCTACGAGGTAGGACCAGTAGGCCTCGGCCGTGCCGTCCTTGAGGGCACGGCTGGCGCGTTTGAAGACGTCGTCGATGTTCTTGGCGTCTAGACGGGTGCCGGTTACGACTCGCTCCCCATCGATGACCGACCCGTCGATCGAGGTCAGCAGCTCGAACACCGACGCGCTCGACACCGCGGTTTGCTTCGCTTGGAGCTCACCGGAAGCGTTGAGCTTGCCGGCCTCGTCATCGAGCTTGCTGTTGAGGAACGCGGCTGCCTGCGCTGCCGCGTTCGGCCGGATGCCATCGTTCTCGAGGAGTGTTGCGAGTGCATGGAGGCGCCGGACATCGGGGGCGGAAGACTGTGACGGAACGACATAGGTGGGAAGGTCGGCAAGCACCTTCAACGCCGCTTCCATCCCGCTCGGTGCGCGGTAATCGAGTGTCAGACGTACAACCTCTGCGGTCGCGCCGGCCCCACCTCCGGCGAACTGGCCGACAACCTGCATCACGGTGTTGCGGTCGAATCGCGGAAGGTATGCCTGCACGCGATTCAGAGACTCGTCCGACGCGATACGCCTGGCCAGCGGCTGACGAACGATTCTGCCGATCAGCTGAGCGATCGGCGTATAGTCCACCGACGCCCGGAGCGAGACCAGCACTTCCGCCCGAGGACAGTCCCACCCCGTCGTGATGGCATTCTTTGCGAGGACGACGCGAACGTGGAGCGCGTCTTGGATGTCCTGCGGCGGCATGTAACGCACCGCACGATGTGAGCCCAGATCGATCGGCGCCCTCTCAGCGAACGTGTGCACGATGTTCGAGGCGACGAGCCCCGGCCACTCCTGGGTGATGGCATCGATCACCGCGCGCACAAGCTCAAGGAACTCGCCGTCGTCGGAGCGCTCATCGGGTAGCTGCACGACGAGGGCTGGCTTTACCGGAGCCTCGCCCTGCTGCGCGGCGTAGGCATCCCAGCGCTGTTCGAACTCGAGGGTTTTCTGCACCGCCAAGCGCACGAACGTCGTGTCGGCAGTGACCTCACCTTGCACTGCCGCGGGGGCGAGCACGATGCGATCCTTCACGAGTCCCGAGTCACGGACATCCTCGATGGGCACGACATAGTTCTTTCGGAACCGGTTCTGTTGCTCGAGCGCCTTATTCAGTCGCTGAGCGGTGGCAGAGATTCCGATGAACACAGGGATTGGGACATCGCCGTTGATGATCTTGTTCACGATCGTCGGCGACCCACCTGGCTTCTCCGTAACCCCGTAATGCGCCTCGTCGACGACCACCAGAAAGCGACTCCCACGCAAACGAACAGTGTTGGCGATGGTGTCCCAGATCGTGTGCCGTTGGGTGTCGGACCGCTTCGTGATTCGAGCGGATGCTGAGGCCGCCTGGGTGTTGAGGAAGTAGATTGCACCCGCATCAAAGGACTCCTCATCGAACGATGCGCCTTGCCCTATGAGCCGGATATCGCTGATCTTCTCGCTGGCTTCCTGCATCTTGCGCGCCGTTTGGGCATTCAGGTTGGGGTCGTTCGTCACCCACAGCACAGTCGTTCCCTCGACCGGATCGGTGAAGTCGGACCCGAAGATCAGCTGCTCGATCACCGAGGTAGCGATGACTGTCTTGCCGGCTCCTGTAGCGGCCTCCAAGACCACGGCCCCGAGGAGTTCGGGGTCGTTCTCGTAGCGCACTTGTGCCTTCTTGATCTCCGAGATCAGGGCCTCTGACGCAGTGCGCTGGAAGTCGAGGAGGTGGAACTTCACGCCTCAGCCCTTTCCGTTGATCTCGAAGGAATGCAAGTAGTCCGCGTAGAGCCGAGTCGTTTCCAGCCGCAGCTCCGGTGGCAAGTAGGCCACGGCTTCCTGGAATTCACTCTCCGAGTCCGTGACGACAAAGAGGTGGCGCAGATCGCGATCGTGGACGGCGATCAGCTCGGCGAACGCCTTCGCCTGCGCAGGGGCGAACAAAACGCCGTACACCGCGCCGGTAGGAAGCGCCCACAGCGCATCCTCTCTCCGCCGCACGACTGGTCCAACACCTCCGGCCATCAACCACAGCAGTGGTGCTACCGCATCGAACCGTCGGCCGAGGGCGACAAGGTTCTCGTCTTCATACGTCAGGCGATAAAACGCAACGTTCTCGTCCAGACCCTCCGAGTGCTTTGACCCATCGGGGCGGATGCCGGTCACAGCCGTCTCGATGCGCGGCCGGGTGACCTTCTCGTAGACACCTTCACGCTCCCACTCCGCGTCGCCGGGTCGGTAACCGGCTTTGCGCAGGACGGCTGCCGTTCTCGAGCCAATCTCGTTGTTGGTGATGATGATCGACTGGCGTGAGCCACCGTCATAGTTGTTCAGCGCCATGACCGCTTCCGCGGTCGTGCCAGATCCCGCGAAGAAGTCCACCACGACCGCATCTCGTGCGCCCCCGGTGATGATGTCAATCCATTTCGCAAGGACGTCCACGTTCTTCGGGAATGGAAAGTCGCTTCTTCCCAGTGCGGCCGCCAACTGCGCGCCTCCGCGCCGGCGATCCTCCCTAAATGACGGCACAGGGACCTGAGTCGCCACTTCTCGCAGGTAGACCTTCTTCGTGGGCAGTGTCGTCTCCGACCGGCCGAATCGCACACCCCCGGAAGCGATCAGCTCCTGCATGGCGTCTTCTGAGTACCGCCAACCGTTGCGCGGAGTCTCGAACGGACGCTTCGTCTCCGGATGCAGGAGCTCGTAGACGAGGTTTCGTCGGTAGTTGGGACTCATAAGGGGCGCCGCGAAGTAGGGCTCCCCAGGGCGCGCATCATCGACGAAGGCATAGTGCTTGCTCGCTAGAACAGGGCTCTCCTTCGGAAGTGCAGCCCACCACTTCTTGAGAGCGCGAGTCGCCCGGGCGGAGTCGCCCTCCGACTCCGCCCACGCCTTGCGGGCCGCTTCGAACACCAGATCGACGTCGGGTTTGCGTTCTACCCACCTCGCGCCGCGCTGAACGAGTTCGTTCTTGGAACGCGCGTAGACGAGCATGTAGTCGAGGCCTCCGCCGCCGAATCGCGCGTCGTTCTTGACATTGCCCTGCCAGACAATCCTTGCCAGGAAGTTCTCGTCCCCGAACGTCGCGTCGAGAAGCATCCTTAGCCTGTGGTCCTCGCTATCGTCGATGGCCACCACGATGACACCCGTGTCATTCAAGAGCCGACGGGCGTGTAGAAGCCTCCGTTCCATGAACGAGAGCCACTTAGAGTGACGGTAGGCGTCAGTGCTCGCAACGAATCGGTCGTTATAGATCCAGTCGTCCGCCCCCGTGTTGTAGGGCGGGTCGATGTAGATCAAGTCGACGTTGTGCTCGTGGGTGTAGAGCAGTGTCTCGAGCGCATAGTAGTTCTCGCCCTCGATCACGACATGCGTTGGCTTGTCCCCACCTCGGTTGATCTCGCCGAGCGGCGCCAGGCCAGGATAGATCGGAACGCTGAAGTCTTTGACAACGACGAGCTGATCGTTTTCGTACGTTGCGGGTTCGCTCCCGTCGATCGTCTGCTTCGCAGCATCCACCGCGATGATCGTGGCAACGCCGCCCCTCGTCGAGAGGGCGACATAGTTCTGCTTCCCAGCATCGTCGCGCAGGCGCACAATGTCACCGCGACGCGGGCGCGTGCCCGGAACCTCTAGATCCTCCGGAAGGTGGCGCTGGAAGACGAGACCGAAGTCCTTGTGCTCGACCAGCTTCGCCACCTCGTCAGCGATCTGCGCCCGCAGATGGGGATCCGGGATTCGCTCGAGGAGCTTGTCGACGTGGGCCACGAGTTACACCGTACCGGGGTCGGTGATGGCGGCCCGGCTGACTACCGCAGCGTTAGGTCGGGGGTGCGGGGAGGAAGGAGTTCTCTGAGCTCGACGTCGAGCACTTGCGCGATCGCGAGCAGCGTCATCAGTCGTGGGTTGGCGGCAGAGTCTGGTCGAGACTCACCTTTCTCGAGCTTCTGGAAGGTATACCTGCTGAGATTCGCTTCGTAGGCGACCCGATCTTGGCTGTATCCGCGCGCCACGCGATGCCGCTGGATGTTGGTTCCGATCTCGCGAACGTACGCACTCCAATCGGAGTTCGAGGACGGGACGCTGCGCACCCTTTCAGGCTGGCCGCGAGGCCTCCCAAGTAAGGCCTAATCGGTATGGCAATCTCTGGGTCATGGGCTTCGCACTGGTCGACGTGGACAGCTTCCGGATGGTCGTTCGCGATCCTTTCCTAGAAGCGCTGATCAGCATTGTCTCGGAGCCGAACGGCTCGTCGACGGCCCAGCTTGCGTATGAGGCGACGTGCCACTGGTGGGACGAGCACTCGGAGGGGCCGACGGCTACTGAACTGTTCGAGGCGATGTTTGAGCCGACCGACTGGCTGAGCGTCATCGAAGACCACGGTCGTCTACGCGCTGATCAAGAAGCGCAGCTCGAACTACTGCGCGACTGGCTCCTGCTCTACTGGTGTCGGGCCGGTGCGATCTGCTTCGTCGCAGGGGTCGACATCGTGATCCGACCGGGTAGTCCCGTGTTCGTCGGCGCGAGGGCTGCGGCTCGGCTGGCCTAATAGTTCCTGCCAACTTCGACACGGGTCAGCGGCTGGTTCCGCTACGCCGGTCAGCCGCCACGGTCGCGGCTCCCAACGTGCTGGTGTCGGTAGGTGACGTGTCTGGTGGGACCGCGCCCTCTGACATCCTGCACTGCCGGCATCCTCGGCCGTAGGCGCGGTTCCCCACTGTCGCCTCCCAGGTATGCCCGCTTCTCGCGCATCGCCACACGACCCTCTTTCTTGAGTAGGGCGTCACCTGGTCCGTCGTCAGCTCGTTGCTGCTATCCCATTCGGCGGCGAGGTCGGGCCGCAGCGTTGTGAGGTCAGACTCGCCGGGGATGGGACGTAGACCGCAACAGAACGGGCAGCCATGTCCTGATGAACGATGTGCAACCCGTGTTTGCCAGGCATGCCCCCGCGTGCAGTTCCACCATGCTCGGAAGGCAGAGCCGAGCGTAACGCTGGTCGGCGATTGCTGACCGTTGCGTACGGCGTCCCATTCGGCGGCAAGGTCGGGCCGCAGGGTGGCGAGATCGTTGACGCCGACAATGGGCGAGCGTCCACTGCAACACGGGCAACCCGACCCGAGCCCGGTGCGGTTGCTCACCGGGGCAGCCCAGTGGTGACCCAGATGACACTCCCAAGCGACCTTGCGCGGGGACCTAGCTCCGATGTGGTCTGGCCCACCGACGTTGGCGCCTGGTCTACGGTCCCATTCGGCGGCTATCTCGGGGTAGATGGTGCCGAGGTCCGTGTGCCCGGGCCACACGCGCTGGCCGACGCAGTACGGACAGCTGGTTTCGGCCAAGCCGCGGGTGAGCGGCTTCGTCTGCCAAGAGTGGCCTTCGTCGCAGACCCACCACGCCGTCCTTGAGATTCCTGGTGCATCCCAAGGATCGCGTGCCGGGTCGTTCCGACTCCAGTCCCATTCAGCGACGGCTCGCGGGTGACGTTGGATCCAGGACGGGTAGGGGGCGGTCGTGTCAATCACCGCGGTCGGATCAACGACGTCAAGCGGCACATCCAACGGATCGACGCGCGTGGGGTGCAACTTGCGGCGAAGCGGTCGCATCCAGAGAACGATCCGTTCGACCAGCACATCGACCGGCCCGTCTGTTCGTGGCAGAGCCTTCGCGATCTCGTCACGAAGGCTCCGTGGATCGTGTATCCGCCATCGCTCGACAGTGGTGGAGTTGGAGAGAACATCCAGGACGGCGACGACCTCGGGATATAGCGCCACCCGACTACCGACTGCGCAATCGTCCGCTCGATCGCCGACGGCAGTCGCTTCGCCATCCTGTCGAGCTAGTCGGGCGTTATCGCGCACCATCTCCCACACGCGGGCGTGCAGTTGAGGACGCACTCGACCAGCGGCTACCATCCGCCGGAACTTGCGTTCGGCCTGTGCTTGTTTGCGGTCGAACGGGACGATACGCTGCGACTCTGGCAGCGTGTTCGGCCCAGCCCACACCATCTGGCCTGGGTGTCTGAGACACCAGTTCTCGCGATCGTGCGGGATCTGTTCCACTCGGTCCCCGGCGGCACACAGCCGACATAGGAACCTCTCCGGATAAACCAGGGAGGGATCGGGTTGGGCGAGATGCTTTAGCCGCTGGTAGTGGCCCTCGGGGCGTCCTGCCGCGGCTTCCACGATGGCGGCCGACGCGGACTCGTCTGCCCAGACCCGGTAGATGTAGGGCTGGGTTCGAGAGGTGAGTCCTCTCTCTACGTCCTCCAGTGGGATCCCCGTCGCGTGGCACTGACGCTGGGCATACGAATGTGGCGACTCCAGCCGACGCCATTTCGGCCGGACCGCCCACGCGCGGCTATCTGTCACGCCGCGTCGACCAAGTCGTCGATCTTGATTGGGTGTCGGACGGGCGTCGTGTGACGCAGGCTGTCAAGGACCGCGAAGAGTCGCTCACGGGTAACCAGTTCGTCGCGCCGGTGCTGATCGTCGAGGATCGAAGCAACCAGGCGTTCGACGATCAGCGCGAGTACGGCGAGACGCCCATCGGCGGCTTTCCGGAGGGCCGGAGCGTTGCGCGTGAGCGTGCCGGGTTTGTGCTCGCAGAGCGGGAGGTTGCGATCGAAGGTGGTGACCCAGTGTCTCCACAACGCGAGCCCTTCGTTGGTCTCATCGGCTTTGCGGAGCTCGACCATGTCACACCGCATCGTGACCTGTAGGCCGTCTCCCTTTCCGAAGGCTTTCCCGCCGGTAAGGCTGATGCCGACTAGCGCGACCGTGGTTGACGACTCGTTCTGCAGCGCCTTGATGACACTCGAAGGTTCGCTTCCCCCAAGATTGTGCGCCTCATCGATGACGAGCAGTTTTGTGCGGTGAGTATGCAGGTTGTCTACTGCGCGGCGCCGAAGTTCGTCAGTGGTGATGTGTCTTGGCAAGACGGTTGTCGGAGCGAGGAATCGAATGATCTGCGCGAGCAACGCCTTTCCCGTCGCTCGGTCAGTCATTTCCACCCATACGACCGGGACTTCGCCGTTGCGGGCGTAATCCGGGAATCGCCTTGCATGCTCGTGCTCGACGGAGCGGGCCAGGAGCAACGCGAGCTCTGTCTTTCCATAGAACAGCGGTGCGGAGATCATTAGCCCGCGGCGCGAGTTCTTGCGACGTGGATTAGAGCTGATGAGTTTGGCAAGGATACTGGCGCTGAGATCTTGTTCGGGGGTCGGTACTCGCAATGTCAGGCGCAGGAAGTCGTCACGTGCTTGGTCGTACGCCGAGCGATCATCAGTATGCAGGGCGGCGTAGTCAGCGAACGAGAGAGCGCGCGGGGGTGGTGGGAGTGCGCTGAACGCTTCCCGTAGGCCAGGCAGGGTTGTCTTGCGGTCGTGATCCAGGGTGAGTGGCTCGACGATCACGAGCGAAAGTCCTTGATGGTGACGATGTCGTAGGCCGACGAGTTCCAGTCGATGTCGTCTACGTCGACGGGAGCGGCCTACTCCCGCAGTTTGATCGGCGTCAACTCCGCAACTCCTTCAACATCGCTAGCTGACTCCGCCGGGACACGTTGATCTCGAAGTTGTCTATTGCGGGCGCGTTTGTCGCTGCGCGCCCGCCGCTCGACATCGTCTAAGAACTCCGCAGTCCTCGGCGTCTCGCCGCCATCGCCAGTCCCGAATCGCTCGACCAGCTTCACCGCGGCCTCCGCCGCCATCCATGCCGATCGA
>WOYI010907373.1_pt3 | contig 19238 bp, 17 predicted proteins | sample 6423411 | NCBI WGS metagenome assembly WOYI01 (sample SAMN13441803, study PRJNA592873) | oil field metagenome | biome: oil field; feature: oil-well bore; material: oil-contaminated soil; isolation source: oil-contaminated soil from oil-well borehole | place: Germany: Wietze | collected 2016-10-18 ... | reverse complement strand
ACGCTTTCGATGATCTCGCGGATGTCGCCGACGCCGGTGCGGCTGGCCGCGTCCATCTCCATCACGTCGACATGGCGGCCTTCCATGATCGCGACGCAATGCTCGCACTTGCCGCAGGGATCGGTGGTGGGGCCGCCCTGACCGTCCGGCCCCACGCAGTTCATGCCCTTGGCGATGATCCGCGCGGTCGTGGTCTTTCCGGTGCCCCGGATGCCGGTCATGATGAAGGCCTGCGCGATGCGGTCGGCGGCGAAGGCGTTCTTCAGGGTGCGCACCATCGCATCCTGCCCGACGAGGTCGGCGAAGGTTTCCGGGCGATATTTGCGGGCGAGGACCTGGTAGCGGGTCTCGGGCGTCTCGGACATGGGGCCTCGGGCGGGATTCGGATCAGCGGACACACTAGGCATGCGCCTGCCCGGCGTCCACCCGAAGGCTGTCGCCGGGCGCGGCGCGAGGAGGTATTCCCGCGCGGGCGGCCACAGCACGCGCCGGACCACCCCGGCCCCCTGCCTCAGTTCGGCCGCTTCGCCTTCTTCGCCTGGCGCACGAGCTTTGACAGCGACTTGCCCTTTCGCCTGCTGTCGAGGGCCGAAGCCGTGTGCCCGGCATTCTCGGCGCGGAGCTTCTTCCAGCGTTCGACCCGCGCCGGGTCGACCGTGCCGGACGTGACCGCCGCCTGCACGGCGCAACCGGGTTCCGGCCCGTGGGTGCAATCTCGGAAGCGGCAGTGTTCCGCCAGTTCGGAGATTTCGGCGAAAGCTTCGTCGATCCCTTCGGCCATGTCGGTCAGGCGCAACTCCCGCATGCCCGGCGTGTCGATCAGCCAGCCGCCGCCGGGGATCGCGTGCATCTCGCGCGCGGTCGTGGTGTGACGGCCCTTCATGTCGTCCTCGCGCACGGCGCCGGTGTCGAGGTCGATGCCGGTGAGCGCCGAGGCAAGCGTCGATTTGCCCACTCCGGACATTCCGAGGAAGGCGACGGTCCGGCCCGGCCCGCACCAGGGTTTCAGCGCCTCGACCGCGCCGGGGGCCTTGGCGTTCAGCGCTATGGCGGGAACCTTCGGGCCGATGGCGCGGAGCCGGCCGAGATAGCTTTCGGGGTCGTCGGTCCGGTCGATCTTGGTCAGGATGAAGACCGGCGGCACCCCGCCGGCATGGGCAAGGGCGAGGTAGCGTTCAAGCCGCGCCTCGTTGAATTCCTCGGTGCAGGAGGTCGTGATGAAGACCGCATCGACATTGGCCACGATCAGCTGTTCGCGAGAGGCATCGCCGGCTGCGCGGCGGAAGATGCGGGAGTGCCGGTCGAGGAGGCGCGTCGCGCGGCCCATCTCGTGATCGGCCAGGACCCAGTCGCCGACGGCGATGTCGCCCGCCGGGAGGTCGGGCGGCAGGCGCAGTTCCTGCGGCCCGTCTTCGGTCAGCACCGAGAGCCGGTCGCGGTGGACGCCCGAGACGCGGGCGGGGGTGAGGCTGGCCAACTCGTCCTCGTCGGGCTGGCGCTGGAAATCCGCCGACCAGCCGAGGTCAGCGAGGGTGGGGAAATTCGGGGTCAATGATCTGCCCTCCGGACAAGCCGATACCGATGCCCGGCGGCCTTGGCCGCGGGCGGAGGATGTCGGGAGGGGCGGGGCAGCTTGAGGTCTCAGCGCACCCCGGCCCGGAGGGAAACAAGCTTTGCCATGTTCAACTCCTTCGCGGGCGAGGTTGCGGGTGAGAGGCTGGACAACGACCCAAGCGGGGCTCGTTACGGCTGCTTCCTTCCGGACCTGACCGGGTTGGCGAGGCGCTCGCCCGCGCCAACCTCTCGACCGCCGATATAGGCGAGGTGGCGCGGATTCGCAAGGCGGAGCCGTGAGCGGCATGATGTCGGCGCGATGTCTGCAAAACGTATGGCAGGGCCGCGCGCCGGCTTCGGGCGACCTTGACCGGGCCATGCGAGCATGTCGCCCGCCGAAAGGAGACCCGGATGGCCGACCGCGCCACCCCACGATCAGGCCCTCCCGAATCACGTCCCGCAGCCGCCCAGGCAATGCGCGAGGACCCCACGGCCGCCGGTCAGATGCACCCGCGTCTCGGCCGAGACCTCCGCCCAGCCCCCGCGCAAGGCCGCGCTGTCGGCGGCGAAATCGGCGGTCGGGCATGGCGGTGCTGCGGCTGATGGTCGAGGTCGGAGAGGCGCCGGAGGCGGCGCTCGCGCGGCTCCGCGCGGTCCGGCCCTGCGCGGTCGAGACCGAGGCCCAGCGGGACTGGGCAGAGCAGGGTGGACGGCGCCTCTAGTCGGCCAGCAGCGGCCTTTCGCACCAGATCTTCGTGAAGGCGCCGGTGCAGGTGGTTTCGCGGTCGAACCCCTTCACCGAGAAGCGGGTGAAGAGGGTCCGGTCTTCCGCGACCACGTCGAGGCTCTGGCGGATCAGGTCGAAGCAGGCCGACGGCTTCAGCTTGCAGCCGACGAGCGCCACGGTTTCCAGCGCGTCGACGCCGCCATCGACATCGGTGGTGGCGATGCGGGTCTGGATCGTTTCGCGCAGGAGCGTGTCGAAATCGGCGAGGCCGGGGCGGGTGAACCAGGCAGCGACGGCCAGCAAGATCGCCAGAAGGATTGCCCACAGGATCAGCCGCATCTTTGCCCCCGCACCGGTTACACCGGGCTTATGCCGCGAAGGGGCGGCGCTGTCGAGCCCCGCCCATGCGATCAGAGCGTGATGCGGAAGCGGGCGAAGCCGTCCGGCCCGTCGCCGGCGGGTTCGATCGTCACGGCCTTGACGTCGCCGATATGGTCCGCGGCCTTCGGGCCGGTATCGAAGAGGACGCTGGTTCCCGGCAGCGCCTTGAAGTGCCAGTTGGCATCGGCGGTCGGATTGATCGTGCCCTTTTCGACGATGTAGCGGACGATGATGTCGCGGTTGGTGTCCGGCCCCTCGAAGATGATCGTGTCGCCCTTGGCACCGGGGAAATCGCCGCCTCCGCTGGCGCGGTAGTTGTTCGTCGCGATCACGAACTCCGCCGCCGGGTCGACCGGCTGGCCCTCGTGGGAGAGGTTGACGATGCGGCTGGCCTCGGGGTTCAGAACCTCGCCCTTCGGCCCGTATTTCGAGGGCTGCGAGAGGTCGATCTCGTAGCTCACGCCGTCGATGACGTCGAAGTTGTAGGACGGGAAGTCGGGATTGAGGAGGATTTGGTCGGTCTCGCCCGGCGTCACCTGGTTGAACATGCCGGCCGAGCGTTCGAGCCAGTCCTTCAGTTGCGCGCCCGTCACCTTCACCGCGCGAATCGTGTTCGGGTAGAGGTAGAGGTCGGCGACGTTCTTGATCGCCACGTCGCCGGCCGGCACGTCGGTGTAATAGTCCGGCCCGCCCCGGCCGCCGGCCTTGAAGGGGGCCGCCGCCGAAAGGATCGGCAGGCCTTCGTATTCGGTGCCCGTCATCATCTCGGCGATGTACCATTTCTGGGCGATGGAGACGATCTGCACCGAGGGGTCGTCGGCCACCAGCGCGAAGTAGCTGTGCAGCGGCGCCGAGGTCTTTCCGACCGCGCGGCGGATGTAGCCGAGCGTCTCGTCGTGTTCCTTCTGAACCGAGGCAAGGACGGCCGGCACGCTTTCGACGAGCGCGGTGATCGAGCGATCCTCGTTCCGCTTCGAGATCGGCCGCGCCTCGGAGGTGGAGGAGACCACCTTCCAGCGGTTGCCGTCGCGTTCGAGGAGAAGGTCGATGAGCCCCATATGCGAGCCCCAGAACCCGCCCATCACGGCCGGCTTGCCGGCGATCGTGCCGGCGGTGCTGTCGACATCGGCGAAGCCGTCGAAGGTCGGCGAGGGGAAGACGAGGTGGCTGTGCCCGGTCATCACCGCGTCGATCCCGTCGATCCGGGCGAGAGGCACGGAGGCATTCTCCATCCCCTCGCTGTGCTCGGCCGCGCCGATGCCGGAATGGCTGAGCGCGACGATGATGTCGCAGCCCTCTTCGAGCATCTGCGGCACCCAGGCCTCGGCCGTCCGCACGATGTCGCGGGTCTGGACCTTGCCTTCCAGATGCCTCCGGTCCCAGTTCATGATCTGCGGCGGCACGAAGCCGATGAGGCCGACGCGGATCGGGTGCGTGCCGCCCGACCCGTCCGTCACCGCGCGGTCGAGGATGACATAGGGCCTCAGGAGCGTCTCGTCCTCGCGCGCCGTGGCACCCATCGTCTTGACTACATTGGCCGAGACGATGGGGAAGGCCGCCCCCGCGACCGACTTCATCAGGAAGTCGAGCCCGTAGTTGAATTCGTGGTTGCCGAGCGTCGAGGCGTCGAAATCGAGCGTGTTCATCGCCTGGATGACCGGGTGGAGGTCGCCCGCCTTCATGCCCCGTTCATAGGCGATGTAGTCGCCCATCGGGTTGCCCTGGAGGAAGTCGCCGTTGTCGACGAGCATCGCGTTCGTCGCCTCGGCCCGGACCGCCTCGATGATCGCGGCGGTGCGGGCGAGGCCGACGGTGTCGATCTGCTTGTCCGAATAGTAATCGTAGGGGAAGACGTGGACGTGAAGATCCGTGGTTTCCATGATCCTGAGATGAGCCTGGTTGGCGGCGGCATAGGCAGAGTAGGGGTGCAGCGCGATCAAGGAAGCTCCGGCAGCGCTCCCGGCGAGGAAGCCCCGGCGGGTCAGGATGTGTTGCGGTTGAACGGTCATGGTTGCCCCCTTCATCGAGTCGCCGAGACTGCCGAAGGGTATCATGACACGGTCGCGAAATTAGCCGGTGATTCAGGTCAACACCATGCCTCGCGGTGAGTTGGGCGCAAAAAATTCTTCTCTGGGTTGTGTAATCCGCGTGGATTCCGTGCGTTGTTGACGTATTTGCAACCCGCGCCCGCCCGTGCCACATCTGGCGCAGTAGGGAGGACGCGATGCGATTTGCGGAAACGGTGACATTCGGAGGGTCCGGGCTCGACCGGGCGGCGGAACTGCGGGGGCGACCGGAGCGGATCGCCGCCCTTCTGAGCCACGGCGCGGCGCGGGTGCTGCCGGTCTGGCGCGGCAAGCCCCTGTTCGCCGGGACGGTGGCGGGCTGGGTCGCGCCGGGGCATCCGGTGCTGGTCGATGCCGCGGGGGAGCCGGTCTTCCTCGGCCTCGACGAGGGGGCGCCGCGCTTCGCCGCCGATATCTCGGCCTGGGTGCCGGGTGACGGCGATGCGCCGCCGGCCGGCGTCTTCTTCGACCCGACCGAGCAGCGCCATCCGGACCTGCCCGAGGATCACAGCTTCGCCGAGCTTCGCGGCGTGATGGCGGCGCTGACGCCCCGCGACGCCGAACTGGTGGCGACGGCGAAGGCGCTGCTGTCCTGGCATCGCAGCCACCGCTTCTGCTCGGCCTGCGGGGCCCCGAGCGCGGTCGCAGAGGCTGGCTGGCAGCGCCGCTGTCCCGACTGCGGCGTGTCGCATTTCCCGCGCACCGACCCGGTCGTCATCATGCTGGTCACGCGCGGCAACCGCACGCTTCTCGGCCGGTCGCCGGGCTGGCCCGAAGGCATGTATTCCTGCCTTGCAGGGTTCATGGAGCCCGGCGAGACGCTGGAAGCCGCCGTGCGTCGCGAGGTCGCCGAGGAAACCGGCGTGCGCGTCGGCCCGGTGCGCTATCTGGCGAGCCAGCCCTGGCCCTACCCGTCGTCGCTCATGATCGGTTGCGCCGGCGAGGCCGAGAGCGAGGAGATCACGCTCGACCCGGCGGAACTGGAGGCGGCGCTCTGGATCGGCCGCGAAGAGATGGCCGAGGTCCTGGCCGGACGCCATCCGACGATCCGCCGCCCGCGCGCCGGCGCGATCGCGGGGTTTCTTCTGACCAACTGGGTTGCGGACCGGCTCGAATGACGCCAGGACTTTGCCACTTGCCGAACGAGGTGTGAGGAGTGAAATTCTCCACGAAAGAGGATATCGAGGCGCCGGCCGAGCTGATCTTCGCCGCGATGTCGGACTTCGCCGCGTTCGAGCGGAGCGCGATGCGGCGCGGAGCCGAGGTGGCGCGGGTCGATCCGGTCGCCGATGTCGGCGTCGGGATGACCTGGAGCCTGCGGTTCCCGGTGCGCGGAAAGATGCGGCGCGCGGTCTGCGAACTGGCGCAGTTCGATCCTCCGAACGGCATGCGCTGCCGGATGGAAAGCAACGGTTTCGACGGCATGCTGACCCTCGGCCTTGTCGCGCTGTCGCGGACCCGGACGCGCTTGGGCGTGCAGCTTGAAGTGAAGCCGCGCACGCTGACCGCGCGGCTCCTGCTGCAATCGGTGCGGCTGAACCGGGCGAGCTACGTGCGCCGGTTCGAGGGACGGGTGCAGAAATTCGCGGCCGACCTCGAACTCAGGCACGCGAGGCGCGGGGTGACGTGACCGCCCGCCTCAGTGCCGGCTCGGATCGGCCGGGTAGACGCCCAGAAGCGACATCGACGAGGTGAAGTAGTCCAGCTCCTCGAGCGCGCGGTGCACGTTGGCGTCGTCGGGGTGTCCCTCGATATCGGCATAGAACTGCGTGGCCGAGAACGACCCGTCGACCATGTAGCTTTCGAGCTTGGTCATGTTGACGCCGTTCGTGGCAAACCCGCCCATCGCCTTGTAAAGGGCGGCCGGGATGTTGCGGACGCGGAAGACGAAAGTGGTCATCATCCCCGCCTCGCCGCGCCGCTTCAGGTCGGGTGCGCGCGACATCACGAGGAACCGGGTGGTATTGTGGGCGCGGTCCTCGACCTTCCGGGCCAGCACGTCGAGCCCGTAGATCTCGCCCGAGAGCTCGGAGGCGAGCGCGGCGAGCTTCGGGTCGCCAAGCTCGGCCACATGGCGGGCGGAGCCGGCGGTGTCGGCGCCGGTGACGGGCCTGATCCCGTGCTTGGCCAAAAAGTTACGGCACTGGCCGAGAAGCACCGTATGGCTCATCGCGCGCTCGACCTCTTCGAGCCGTGTGCCGGGAAGGGCGAGCACCGCAATATGCACCCGCACGAAGGTCTCGGCGATGATGTGGAGGCCCGATTCCGGCAGGAGGTGATGGATGTCGGCGACCCGGCCGTAGGTGGAGTTTTCCACCGGCAGCATGGCGAGGTCGGCATCGCCGCGGCGCACCGCCTCGATCGTGTCCTCGAAGGTCGCGCGAGGCAGCGCCTCCATGCCGGGATAGGCCTGCCGGCAGGCTTCGTGCGAATAGGCTCCGGGCTCTCCCTGGAAGGCGATCCGACCGGTCATTCGGGTGGCTCCTTGGCGTCGGCCCGGCGGCCGGGCGTTTCGTCGCGCTAACTATACCTTGAAACCGGACAGGGGAAGCGGGTAGATACGCCGCGAGGATTTGCCAGGGTAGAGGCGCGACATGTTCGACACGATGACGATAACGAAGGCCGGCGGCGCGCTCTGCGGGGCTTTCCTGATCTTCCTTCTGGGCAAGTGGGCGGCCGAGTCGCTTTATCACACCGGTCCGGTCCTGCATGGCAGCGAACAGGTCGCGCAGGCCTACACGATCGACACCGGCGCCGACGGCGGCGCCGAGGAAGCGGCCGACGAGGGGCCGGACTTCGCCACGCTGCTGGCTTCGGCCGATGCCGGCGCGGGCGAGAAGGTCTTCGGCAAGTGCAAGGCCTGCCACAAGCTCGACGGCACCAACGGCACCGGCCCGCATCTCGACGGCGTCGTTGGCCGCGCGGTCGCGTCGGTTGCGGACTTCGGCTATTCCGACGGGATGAAGGCCCATGGCGGCAACTGGGACCCCGAAGCGCTGAGCGCCTTCCTCGAGAACCCCAAGGGCGTCGTCGCGGGCACGAAGATGACCTTCGCCGGCCTGAAGAAGCCCGAGGACCGCGCCAACATCATCGCCTATCTGCAGACGCTCGGCGGCTGAGCCGCGCGGACAACGGATCATCGGGGGCCGTCCGTTCCGGGCGGCCCTTTTTTCGTCGCTCACGCGCGATCTCACAAATTCGCAACTTGATGCCCGGTGCCGCGACGTTCTAGCCTCGGCCCGGCAATGACAGGCGCGCCGAAGAGCGGCACACGAAGGAGGTAGGGATGACACTTCAGGGGCCAGACGGCATGGCCGGCGGCGCGGCGCGCGCCTGTCCGCGTGGGCTGACGATCTTCGCGGCGGGCGCCGCGGCGCTGCTGTCGATCCTGCCGCCGTCGGCCTCGGACGCCCAGCAGACCGTCACGACTTCCTACGGCTTTTCGAATTTCGGCGCGCTGAAATATCCGGCCGACTTCGCGCATCTCGACTACGTCAACCCCGACGCGCCGAAGGGCGGCGAGATCTCGATCTGGGCGCAAGGCAGCTTCGACAGCTTCAACCAGTATGCCCGCGACGGCGTCCCGGCGGCCCTGAACACGATCGGCAGCGAGGGCATCCTGACCAGCACTGCGGACGATCCCTACGGCGCCTACTGCTTTCTCTGCACCACCCTCGAATATCCCGACGATCTTTCCTTCGTGACATTCAACCTGCGCGACGACGTCACCTTCGCCGACGGCACGCCGATGACGGCAGAGGATGCGGAGTTCAGCTTCAAGCTCTTCATCGAGCAGGGGATCCCCGAATACCGCAGGATCGCCGAAGGTTTCGTGGACCGGGTCGAGGTGGAAGGCCCGCACCGCATCACCTTCCACTTCAACGCGACCTCGTCGATTCGCGATCGCGTCGGCTTCGCCGGAGGCACCCCGATCTTCTCGAAGGCGTGGTTCGAGAAGACCGGCGCGCGGCTCGACAAGAGCACCCAGGTGCCGTTCATGTCGACGGGGGCCTATGTCCTCGAGAGTTCCGACGTCAACCGCCGCGTCGTCTACGCGCGAAACCCCGACTATTGGGGCAAAGACATCCCGTTCAATCGCGGGCGGAACAATTTCGACCGTATCCGGGTGGAGTATTTTGCCGACGGCGATGCGGCTTTCGAAGGCTTCAAGGCCGGCGAATACACGTTCCGGACCGAGACCTCGTCGCAGGACTGGGCGACCGGCTACGATTTCGACGCGGTGAGGAAGGGCTGGGTCCTGCGCGAGGAGATCCCCGACGGCAATGTCGGAACGCGGCTCTCCTGGGTCTTCAATCTCGACAAGCCGAAATGGCAGGACCCGCGGGTCCGCAACGCGATCGGGATGATGTTCAATTTCGCCTGGTCGAACCAGACGCTGTTCTCCGGCCTCTACGACCGCCCCGTCTCGTTCTGGCCGAACACCGACCTCGCGGCCGCCGGCGCCCCGACCGACGCGGAGCGCGAGATCCTGCGCCCGATCGTCGAGGAAGGCCTGCTCGACGCGGCGATCCTGACGGACGAGGCCGTGGTTCCGGTCGAGCACGACGCGGCGACGATCCGCCCGGCGCGCGGCATCATCCGCGCGGCGGGCGCCCTTCTGGAAGAGGCAGGCTGGACCATCGGCAGCGACGGGCTGCGCCGCAATGCCGCCGGCGAGGCCCTGACCCTCGTCATCATCCAGTACAATCCGCTCTACGACCGGGTGATCAATCCGTTCATCGAGAATCTCAACCTGCTCGGCGTCCAGGCAAAGCTCGAACGCATCGACACCGCCCAGTATGTCGAGCGCCGCCGTTCGGGGGATTTCGACCTCACCAACCAGGGGTTCGACATGGGGTTCGAGCCGTCGATCGGGCTCGAGCAGTGGTTCGCCTCGAAGACCGCCGACGACAGTTCGCGCAACCTCATGCGGCTCCGCAGTCCCGCCGTCGACCGGCTGATCGGCAACGTGATCGCGGCGCGGACGCTGGACGAGCTCAAGACCTCGGTGCACGCGCTCGACCGGACCCTGCGGGCGGTGGGCTTCGACATTCCGCTCTGGTACAACCCGGAAACCTGGGTGGCCTACTACGACTATTACCGCCACCCCGAGAACCTGCCGCCGCTTGCGGTAGGGGAGCTGGATTTCTGGTGGTACGATGCCGAGGCGGTCGAGCGACTGAAGGCGGCCGGCGCGCTCAACTGAGCCGCCGCGAGGGGAAAGAGCAGACCGGCTTATGGGCGCCTACATCCTGCGAAGACTGCTGCTGATGATCCCGACGCTGATCGGGATCATGCTGATCAACTTCACCCTGACGCAGTTCGTTCCCGGCGGTCCGATCGAACAGATCCTCGCCCGGATCGAGGGCGAGGGCGATGTCTTCAGCAACATTTCCGGCAGCGGCGATGCCGGGATGCAGCAGCAACAGACCGGCGGCGACGAACGCTACCTCGGCGCCCGCGGCCTGCCGCCCGAGTTCATCGCAGAGCTGGAAAAGCAGTTCGGCTTCGACAAGCCCGCGCCCGAGCGGTTCCTGCGGATGATGGCCGATTACCTGCGCTTCGATTTCGGCGAGAGCTATTTCCGTTCCATCTCGGTCGTCGAACTGGTGATCGAGAAGATGCCGGTGTCGATCACGCTCGGGCTCTGGTCGACATTGCTGGCCTATCTGATCTCGATCCCGCTCGGCATCCGCAAGGCGGTCCGGGACGGGTCGAAGTTCGATACCTGGACCTCCGGGGCGATCATCGTCGCCTATGCGATCCCCGGCTTTCTCTTCGCGGTCCTCCTGATCGTGCTGTTCGCCGGCGGCAGCTACTGGCGGATCTTTCCCTTGCGCGGGCTGACTTCGGACAACTGGGAGAGCCTCTCGCTGATCGGCAAGGTCACGGACTATTTCTGGCACATCACCCTGCCGGTCATCGCCTCGACGATCTCCAGTTTCGCGACGCTGACGCTCCTGACCAAGAACAGCTTTCTCGACGAGATCAACAAGCAGTACGTGCTGACCGCAAAGGCCAAGGGGCTGACGGAATCGCGCGTCCTCTACGGTCATGTCTTCCGCAACGCGATGCTGATCGTCATCGCCGGCTTCCCCGGCCTCTTCCTCGCCGTCCTCTTCGGCGGCGGGCTTCTGATCGAGACGATCTTCTCGCTCGACGGGCTCGGGCGGCTCGGCTACGAGGCGGCGGTGGCGCGCGACTATCCGGTGGTCTTCGGCACGCTCTACGTCTTCGGCCTCCTCGGCCTCGTGATCGGGCTGGTGTCGGACCTGATGTATGTCTTCGTCGATCCCCGGATCGACTTCGAGAAGCGGGCGGGCTGATGCGGCTCTCGCCCCTCAACCAGCGCCGCTGGCGCAACTTCACCGCCAACCGGCGGGCGTTCTGGTCGCTCTGGGTCTTTCTCGCGCTCTTCGCGCTGTCGCTCGTGGCCGAGGTCATCGCCAACGACAAGCCGATCCTCGTGAGCTATCGGGGCCAGCTGCACGTTCCGATCTACAAGTTCTACCCGGAGACCGCCTTCGGCGGCGATTTCCGCACCGAGGCGGTCTACCGCGAGCCCGAGGTGCGCTGTCTCATCGTCTCGGGCGGGCTCGAGGACTGCTTCGACGACCCCGAGGGGGTGATCGAGGACGCGGCGGACGGCGAGGTCGCGGGCGCGGCGATCGAGAAGGGCTGGATGCTCTGGCCGCCGATCCCCTACAGCTACAACACGATCAACAACGTCGGCACCGCGCCCTCGGCGCCGGACGGCGACCACTGGCTCGGCACCGACGACACGTCGCGCGACGTGCTCGCCCGGATCATCTACGGCTTCCGGCTCTCGATCCTCTTCACCCTCATCGTGACCTCGATCTCGAGCCTGATCGGCATCGCGGCCGGCGCGGTGCAGGGCTATTTCGGCGGCTGGGTGGACCTCGTCTTCCAGCGGCTTCTGGAAATCTGGGGCTCCACCCCCGGCCTCTACGTCATCATCATCCTCTTCGCGATCCTCGGGCGGAGCTTCGGGCTTCTGGTCTTCGTGACGATCCTTTTCGGCTGGCCGGCGCTCGTCGGCGTCGTCCGGGCCGAGTTCCTGCGCGCGCGGAACTTCGAATATGTCCGCGCGGCCCGTGCGCTCGGCGTCACCGACCGGGTGATCATGTTCCGCCACATCCTGCCGAACGCGATGGTGGCGACGCTGACCTTCCTGCCGTTCATCGTGACCGGCGCCATCGGCGGGCTCGCGGCGCTCGACTATCTCGGCTACGGGTTGCCGTCGTCGCTGCCCTCGCTCGGCGAACTGGCGCTGCAGGGCAAGTCGAACCTGCAGGCGCCGTGGCTCGGCTTCTCGGCCTTCTTCACCTTCGCGATCATGCTTTCGCTTCTGGTCTTCGTCTTCGAGGGCGTGCGCGATGCCTTCGACCCGAGGAAGACCTTCAAGTGAGCGTGGTTCTCGACATCCGCGACCTGAAGGTCGATTTCCGCCAGGACGGGCGGGTGATCCACGCGGTGAAAGGCGTGAGCTTCACCGTGCAGAAGGGTGAAACGGTGGCGCTGGTCGGCGAGAGCGGGTCGGGCAAGTCGGTGACGGCGCTTTCGACGGTGGCCCTCCTTGGCGGCAATGCCGAGGTGTCCGGGTCGGTCACCTATCTCGGCCGCGAGATGATCGGCGCGCCGGAGCCGGTGCTCCGCGACGTGCGCGGCAACGATATCAGCTTCATCTTCCAGGAGCCGATGACCTCGCTCAACCCGCTCCACACGCTGGAAAAGCAGCTCGCCGAGAGCCTCGCGCTGCATCAGGGGCTGAGCGGCCGGCCGGCGCGGGCGCGGATCGTGGAGCTTCTGGAAAAGGTCGGGATCGATGATCCCGAACGCCGGCTTGCCGATTATCCGCACCAGCTTTCCGGCGGCCAGCGGCAGCGGGTGATGATCGCGATGGCGCTCGCGAACGGGCCGGAGCTCTTGATCGCGGACGAACCCACGACCGCGCTCGACGTGACGATCCAGGCGCAGATCCTCGACCTTCTCGCGGACCTAAAGGAACGCGAGGGGCTGAGCCTCTTGTTCATCAGCCACGACCTCGGCATCGTGCGCCGCATCGCCGACCGGGTCTGCGTGATGCAGGGTGGCGAGATCGTCGAGCAGGGGCCGGTGGCGGAGATCTTCGCCAACCCGCAGCATCCCTATACGCAGAAACTTCTCGCCGCCGAACCGCATGGCCGGCCCGATCCGGTGCCCGACGGCGCCGAGGAGATCGTGCGGACCGAGGATTTGCGGATCTGGTTCCCGATCCAGCGCGGGCTTCTGCGCAAGACGGTGGGCCATGTGAAGGCGGTCAATGCCGCCTCGATCTCGGTCCGCGCGGGCGAGACGCTCGGCATCGTCGGCGAAAGCGGCTCGGGCAAGACCACGCTGGCGCTCGCCATCATGCGGCTGATCGCGTCGGAGGGACCGATCCTCTATCTCGGCCAGGACATTTCCCGGTGGCGGCCGCGCGAATTGCGCAAGCTCCGCCGCGACATGCAGATCGTCTTTCAGGACCCCTATGGCAGCCTGTCCCCGCGCATGACGGCCGAACAGATCATCGCCGAGGGGCTGACCGTGCACGGGATCGAGAAGGGCCGCGACCGGCGCGAGATGGTGGCCGAGATCATGGCCGAGGTCGGCCTCGATCCCGCGACGATGGGGCGCTATCCGCACGAATTCTCGGGCGGCCAGCGTCAGCGGATCGCGATCGCGCGGGCGATGATCCTGCGGCCGAAGGTGGTGGTGCTGGACGAGCCGACCTCGGCCCTCGACATGACGGTGCAGGTGCAGATCGTGGAGCTTCTGCGCTCGCTCCAGCGGCGCTACGGGCTCGCCTATCTCTTCATCAGCCACGACCTGCGGGTCATCCGGGCGCTCGCGCACAAGATCATCGTGATGAAGGCCGGCGACGTGGTCGAGGCGGGGACGAGTGCGGCGATCTTCGACGCGCCGCAATCGGACTACACGCGCGAGCTGATGGTGGCGGCGTTCGGGACGGGCGACGCGGGCGCGGCATGAAGATCCTCTTCGTCCACCAGAATTTTCCCGGCCAGTTCCTGCATCTGGCGCCGGCGCTGGCGGCGCGCGGCCATCAGGTCGTGGGCCTGACGGCCGAGACCAACAAGCGGCCCGCGCCGGTGCCGGTGCTGCGCTACCGGACGCCGCAGAAGACCAAGGCCGAGGGGCTCGGCAAGACCTATGCGGACGCGGCCGAGCGTGGCGCCGCCGTCGCGCGCGCCGCCGCGCAGATCACCCGCGACAAGGGCTTCGTCCCCGATGTCGTTTTCGGCCACGGCGGCTGGGGCGAGACGCTCTTCCTGCGCGAGGTCTGGCCCCGGGCGCGGCACCTGACCTACGCGGAGTTCTTTTACCACACGACCGGATCCGACACCGATTTCGACCCGGAATTCCATCGCGACGGGCTGGCGCCGCGCCTGCGCACCTCGGCCCGCAAGACCCATCTCCTGATGGCCCTCGCCGAAGCCGACGCGGCCTTGGCGCCGACGAAATGGCAGGCCTCGACCTTCCCGGCGCCGTTCCGCGACCGGATCAGCGTCATTCATGACGGCGTCGACACCGACCGGGTCTGCCCCGATCCCGCCGCCAGCCTGACGCTGCCCGGCGGCCGCACCTTGCGCGCCGGCGACGAGGTGATCAGTTTCGTGAATCGCAATCTGGAGCCCTATCGCGGCTACCATGTCTTCCTGCGCGCGCTGCCCGACGTGCTCGCGGCGCGGCCGGACGCGGAGGTGGTGATCGTCGGCGGCGACGGGCAAAGCTACGGCCCCTCGCCGGGCGCGGGCCGGAGCTGGAAGCAGATCTTCCTCGACGAGGTCGGCGACCGGCTCGACCGCGACCGGGTGCATTTCCTCGGCCAGGTTCCCTATGCCGATTTCCTGTCGCTGCTGCGGATCACACGGGTCCACGCCTACCTGACCTATCCCTTCGTCCTCTCCTGGTCGATGCTCGAGGCGATGAGCGCCGGCGCGCTCGTCCTCGGCTCGCGCACACCGCCCGTCGCGGAGGTGATCCGCGACGGCGAGAACGGACGGCTCGTCGATTTCTTCGACATCGCCGGCTGGTCGCGGGCGCTGACCGGGGCGCTCGCCGATCCGGACGCGGCCGCAGCGCTTCGGACGGCGGCGCGACAGACGATCATGGACGGGTACGATCTGAAACGCCATTGCCTGCCGCGTCTCATCGACTTCGTCGAGGGTGCCGCACCGGCAGCTTATAGCGTTTCGGGTTTACGTTGAATCAAAATTCGAACTTTTCCTGTTCGAATTCCGATACTTGATATTTCCACATAAACCCGAAACGCTTCAAACCGCCGGGCTGTGACCGGCCTTCGACAGGTCGTAGGCGTCGAAGGTGCGGGCGATCATCCGGGTCAGGGGTCGCGCGCGTTCGGGGATGAAGAACCCCGAGGCGCTGACCTCGACCATGTCGCCGAATTCCCGCCATGCCGGCAGGAACAGGTCGGCGAGCTGGCTGTCGCTCAGCCCGAAGCGGCTGCGGATCTCAGCGGCGTCGATGCGGAAATCGCACATCAGCGCCTCGATCAGCCGGGCGCGCAGGATATCGTCGCGGCGGAACCCGTGGCCCTTCGCGGTCGCGAACTGGCCGTCGCGGATGGCGCGGGTATAGGCCGACGTGCCGGGCGCGTTCTGCGCGTAGCCTTGCGGAAAGCGCGAGATCGCCGAGGCGCCGAGGCCGATCAGCACATCGGACGTATCGTCGGTATAGCCCTGGAAATTCCGCCGCAGCCGGCCTTCGCGCGCCGCGACCGCAAGCCCGTCGCCGGGCAGGGCGAAATGGTCGATGCCGATCTCGTCATAGCCGTCGGCGGCGAAGAGGTCGCGGGCGGTCTCGAAGAGCCGGAGCCGCTCCTCCGGCCGGGGCAGGGCGTCCGAGGGGATCATCACCTGCCTCCGCGCCATCCACGGCACATGCGCGTAGCCATAAAGCGCCACCCGGTCGGGGCCGAGCGAGAGGAGCTTCTGCACCGAGGCCGCGATGCGCTGCCGGTTCTGGTGCGGCAGGCCGAAGAGGATGTCGGCGTTGAGCGAGGCGATGCCCCGGTCGCGCAGCTTGTCGATGGCCATCTTCGTGACCTCGAAGCTCTGGTCGCGGCCGATCGCCTTCTGGATCGCCGGGTCGAAGTCCTGCACCCCGATCGAGGCGCGGTTCATCCCCGCGGCCGCGAGCGCGTCGAGCCGGGCGTCGTCGATCTCGTTCGGGTCGATCTCGACCGAGAACTCCGCGCCCTTGCCCAGCGGCACGATGTCGAAGACGGTCCGGGCCACGTCTTCCATCACCTCGGGCGGCATCATCGTCGGCGTGCCGCCGCCCCAGTGAAGGCGCGACAGCGTGACGCCCTTCGGCAGATGCGCCTTGAGAAGCGCCAGTTCCGCCTTCAGCACCTCGGCATAGGCGCGAACCGGGTCGTCGGAACTGGTGCCTTGCGTCCGGCAGGCGCAGAACCAGCAGAGGCGCCGGCAGAACGGCACGTGCAGATAGAGCGAAATCCGGGCGCCCGCTGCGATGTCTTCCACCCAGGCGCGAAAATCTTCGGCGCCGACGGTCGAATTGAAATGCGGGGCGGTCGGATAACTTGTATAACGCGGCACGCGCGCATCAAACAATCCGAGCCGCGTGAGTTGCGATTCAGTTGCCATGTGCCTAGCGTTATGCAGTCGCGTATATTGCCACCTTGACCCAGATCAAAGAATGCTGATGACCGTTCACGAAGCCCCCCTGTCAGCGCCGAGTTGCGGCAACTGCCAGATCCGCCACCGGGCGGTCTGCGCGCGCTGCGAGACGGACGAACTGGCGGCGCTCGACGCGATCAAGTTCTATCGCAGCTTCGAGGCTGGCCAGACGCTGATCTGGTCCGGCGACCGGATGGATTTCGTCGCCTCGGTCGTGACCGGCGTGGCGACGCTGACCCAGGTGATGGAGGACGGCCGGACCCAGACCGTGGGCCTTCTCTTCCCGTCGGATTTCGTCGGCCGGCCGGGGCGCGACCATGCGCCCTACAACGTCATCGCGACGACCGACCTCCTGATGTGCTGCTTTCGCAAGAAGCCGTTCGAGGAGCTGATGGGCCGCACTCCGCATATCGGCCAGCGGCTTCTGGAAATGACGCTCGACGAACTCGACGCGGCGCGGGAATGGATGCTGCTCCTCGGTCGCAAGACCGCGCGGGAAAAGATCGCGAGCCTGCTCGCGATCGTCGCCCGCCGCGAGGCGTCGCTGCATCTGCGGGCGCCCCAGGGCCGGATGGCCTTCGATCTGCCGCTGACGCGCGAGGCGATGGCGGACTATCTCGGCCTGACGCTCGAGACGGTGAGCCGGCAGATGTCGGCACTGAAGCGCGACGGTATCATCGTGCTCGAAGGCAAGCGCCACGTCTCGGTGCCGAGCTTCGACCGGCTTCTGGAAGAGGCCGGCGACGACGCGGATGGCGGCTTCGTCGGCTGAGGCGGCGCGCTATCTCGCGATGCCGTTCCGACGGGCGACGAAATCGGCGAGGTGGGGCACGTAGTCCTCCGGCCCGTCGCCCCCCGCCGAGACCGCCATCGCGAAGCTGTTCTTGGCCGCGTTGCCGATGGGATTGGCCAGCCCCGCCGCATCCGCCATGCTTTCGAGATAGCGCATGTCCTTCAGCGCGTTGGTGAGCGTGAACTTGTGTGCGTCGCGGTTGCCTTCGAGCGCATAGCCCATGAAGGTCTGGTAGAAGCCGCAATCCATGCGGCTGCCGCGGATCACGCTGTCGAAGGTTTCGACGGGAATGCCGACCTTGGCGGCGAGCGCCAGCGCCTCGGAATAGAGGGCGGCATAGCCGAGCGAGAGGAAGTTGTTGATCAGCTTCATCCGGTGCCCGGTCCCGGTCGGGCCGAGATGGACGACACTCGCCGCCCAGGCGTCGATCACCGGCCGGATGCGGGCGAAAACCGCGTCCGGGGCGCCGACCATCGCGGCGAGCTTGCCCTCCCCGGCCTGGACGGGGGTGCCGCCGAGCGGGGCGTCGACAAGATCTACCCCGCGTTCGGCCAGCATCGCCGCCAGTGTCGCGGTCGAGGTCGGGTCGGAGGTCGAGCAGTCGACGACGACGCTCCCTTCGGCGAGGCCGGGCAGAAGGCCCGCGACGATCGCCTCCACCTGCGGCGAGCCGGGGGCGCAGAGGAAGACGATGGTCGAGGCGCGGGCGAGGGCTTCGAGGCTCTCGGCCTCGGCCGCGCCCCTGGCCACCAGATCCTCGACCGGCGCGCGGTTGCGGTGGGCGATCACGGTCAGCCCGTAGCCTGCCTTCAGGATGTTCGCGGCCATGCCGTGGCCCATCAGCCCGATCCCGACGAAGCCGATCTTTTCCTCAGTCATGGATTCAATCCTCCCTCTCGTGGCCGATATTAGGGATCAAGTGGCACCCGCCTGCAACCCGTTGTAGGGTCCGGCCGAAAACGCCAGTGCGGGAGAATGCCGATGACCGATTTCGCCACCTATCCGAGCCTGAAGGGCAAGCCTGTGCTGATAAGCGGCGGCGCCTCGGGCATCGGCGCGCAGATGGTCGAGGCCTTTGCCGCGCAAGGCGCGAAGGTGGCCTTCCTCGACCGTGACGCGGGCGCGAGCGAGTCGCTGGCCGCGCGCACAGGTGCCGACTACGCGCTCTGCGATCTCCGGGATATTGGCGCGATGCAGGATGCCATCGCGGAGCTGGCCGGCCGGTTGGGGCCGTTCACGGTGCTCGTCAACAATGCCGCGCGCGACGACCGCCACGACTGGCGCGCGGTGACGCCCGACTACTGGGACGAGCGGATGAACACCAACCTGCGCCACATGTTCTTCGCCATCCAGGCCGTGGCCGAGGGGATGATCGGTGCCGGCGGCGGGTCGATCGTCAACATGGGATCGAATTCCTGGTGGGAGGCGGGCGGCGGCTTCCCGGCCTATGCGACGGCGAAGGCCGCCGTGCACGGCCTGACCCGGACCATGGCGCGAGAGCTTGGCCACCACCGCATCCGCGTCAACACGGTGGTGCCGGGCTGGATCATGACCGAGCGGCAGAAGGCGCTCTGGGCGACGCCCGAGGCGCTCGAGGCGCATCGCCGGCGGCAATGCCTGCCCGACCTCATCGACCCGGTCCATGTGGCGCGGATGGTCCTTTTCCTCGCCTCCGACGACGCGGCGATGTGCACGGCGAGCAACTACATGGTCGAGGCCGGGTCGATCTGACCGGCGCTCCGTCGCCCGGAACCAAGGCGCAGCCGCCGGGCGAGTGCCTGCCCGTCCCGGAGGGCTGGCGCTTCTGCAACGCTGTGCGCCGAAGGGGGGCGACGTGGTGGCACGATAAACCGCCCCGAACGGGCGTTGCCGCGCCATCCCACGGGCAGGCGCGGGGCCCGGCTTGTGGGCCAACACCGCTTGGAGACAGGGCCAAGCGGTCGCTCTGGTGAAAACGAGCATGTTGCGAGATCCGGCGCGTCGCGCCGGGCGGC
>WOYI010052597.1_pt2 | contig 19239 bp, 18 predicted proteins | sample 6423411 | NCBI WGS metagenome assembly WOYI01 (sample SAMN13441803, study PRJNA592873) | oil field metagenome | biome: oil field; feature: oil-well bore; material: oil-contaminated soil; isolation source: oil-contaminated soil from oil-well borehole | place: Germany: Wietze | collected 2016-10-18 ... | reverse complement strand
CAGTGGCAATGTGGCTGGCAGCAGCGCGACAGGCGAGAATGCCGGAGCGGATGATGATGTGACAGCAGAAGCCCCGGCGGCAGTGGGAGATGAGGATGCCACCCGGAGAGAGAGGGCTGATTGGAAAGATCGGTTCAGGAATGTCAGGTCACTGCTAAGCTACAACCCCGGGCAGACATTCATTTTTACCACCTTCAGCTTCTGGATCTTCTTCCTGGTGGTCATGGCCGGTTTTGCACTCATGCACAGAAAACGGGCCATGTGTCACACATGGCTCCTGCTGGTAAGCCTCTATTTCTATTATCGGGTAGGGGGCCTCTTCATAATACTGTTGTTGCTGACTACAATCCTGACCTGGTTAACAGCCATTCTGACAGAGAGGGCTGAGAGAAAGGCGGGCAAGAGATTCTGGCTGATAACCAATATAATACTGCTCCTGGGGTTCCTCAGCTACTTCAAGTATGCAGGCTTCATCACTGAAAGCATCAACTCACTGTTCAACACATCTCTGGTGGCTCGTGATATCTTTTCTTCGTGGTCAAATACTCTGTTCGGTACCTCCTTTGATGTCAACACCATAATACTGCCGGTGGGTATATCATTCTTCACCTTCCAGGCACTCAGCTACAGCATCGATGTTTACCGCGGTCGTATGATTCCCGAGAGGAATATTGCAGATTTCTCTTTTTACCTGACCTTCTTCCCTCAATTGGTGGCAGGCCCGATAGTCAGGGCCTCGGAGTTCATCCCTCAGATGAAGGGCGAGTATACCATCAGCCGCAATGAGTTCGGTTACGGGCTCTTCCTGATACTGCAGGGGCTTGTGAAAAAGATGCTCATCTCGGATTTTATCTCTGCAGGGTTCATAGACAGGGTTTTTGACGCACCGGCGCTCTATTCAGGATTTGAAAACCTGCTGGCGGTTTACGGATACGGATTGCAGATCTATTGTGATTTCTCGGGGTACACCGATATTGCCATCGGGGTGGCAATGCTGATGGGGTTCCGGCTGCCGCTGAATTTTAATTCGCCCTACAAGGCTGTCAGCATCAGCGATTTCTGGAAGCGGTGGCATATATCGCTGTCGAGATGGCTGAAGGATTACCTCTATATTCCCCTGGGGGGTAACAGGAAAGGCACCATCCGTACCGGCATCAACCTCATGATCACCATGCTCCTTGGCGGTCTGTGGCACGGTGCTGCGACAAGGTTCGTGGTCTGGGGCGGTCTGCACGGTATTGCGCTTGTAGCTGACAAGATACGCATGCACCTCTTCCGCCGCTCACCGGGAAAGAGCCGGGCAGCGCGGATAACAGGCATCTTCCTGACCTTCAACTTCGTCAGCTTTGCCTGGATATTCTTCAGGGCCGGCACAATGGAGGATGCAGGCGTGATGCTGACGCAGATATTTTCGTCTTTCACACCGGGAAATTACGCTACGGTGCTCATGGCTTACCTGCCGGTGGTTGTGCTTATTGTCTCCGGATATATCATGCACTTCCTTCCTGTAACCGTCAAGGAGGCATACCGGGGACTGTTCATAAGAATCCCGCTGGTGTTCAAGTTCCTGATCGCGGCTGTGATTGCAGTGCTGCTCTACAAGGTGGGCACGGATGTCGTTCAGCCTTTCATCTACTTCAGGTTCTGAGGAGGCTCTTTACGTTGAACTTTACTTTGTCTCAGTCAGTATCTCGGCCCTGGCAACCCCTTCAGCTTCGGCTCGTATCATCACCTTTCCGGGATGTGTGCCGGCTCTGAGGAGTATTGACGCTATGCCGGCCTCAGCCATTGCCGGATTGTCACCGATAAGTTCGGCGTCACCTCTTACCGAGAACAGGACAGGCAGGCTGCCGTCATATACGGGGTTGCCTACTGAGTCGACGAGGCTGGCATAGATAAAAATGGCATCGGCGCCATCGGCCTGCAGGGGCTTGTTGCTGAAGTCGGCTGTGAGCCGCAGTGCTGCCGGTGAGCCGGGGGTGGTAACACTGTGAGAGGTTATCTCAGCTCCTTTTTTTGAGGCAGAAGCCCTGATGGTGCCGGAGATATAATCAGGTAATGTGAAGGTAAAGGGCGGGTGCCGGAGATTAACGGCAGTAGGATCGCTGTCAGGACCCTGTACCGCCAGCAGTGAGTCGTTGCGATACAGCATTACCGTATCGGCGTTACTGTATATCCTCACTGTTTTTCCTGACGATGGCAGGTTATGGTGGGCTATGAAACAGACAGGGCCCTTTTCTGCCTGGCTGCGGTAAAACCAGTAGGAAAATTTCGGGAGGCGGAAGATGTCCATGACCCCTGATGTCTCAATATCCGGCGCATAACCGCGGTTGTAGTCGAACATCAGCCAGTTGGCGTCACCGAAAGCGGGACCGAAGAGATTGTCATTATGTGCCTCCTGAAAGTTGAAGGCCTGTTGCAGCATTGCGCCGTCGCCTGCCCCGCGCGACTGTCTTGAGCTTGTTGCCGTTGTTACTGAGTCATCTGCTGCGGTCTGGCTGAAGCCCGCATCCCGGGCATAATATTCCCAGTCGCCGTACTCGGCAATGAAGAGAGGCTTGTTTTTCGTGTAGTTCTTCCAGTAATCAGGGGCCGTGGCATGTTGCCGTGCAGGGATGAACAGATCGCATACGGTATCCATCCAGCTGCATGTATAGTTATTCCCGTAGGGCAGCTCTTCCTTGACTGTCTCATGCAGTGCACGGAGGAAATTCACAGGCATCTGCGTCTCATTCAGTGAGGCCTCCCATATGATCACCGACGGGTGATTGCGGTCACGGCGGCACATCATTTGAGCGTCCCTGAGTGATGCCTGGCGGAACAGGGAGTCTCCCATGAACTGCCATCCGGGTATGGCATCAATAACCATCAGTCCGATCTCGTCGCAGGCATCAAGGAAGGCAGGCGAGGGGGGGTAATGAGAGGAGCGGACAAGATTGAACCCTGCCTCCCTGATCTTGAAGGCATCACGGTAGCTCGCATTGTCAGACAGGGCGTAGCCTATATAGGGGTACTCCTGATGACGGTTGGTGCCGGTAACGGTGACAGGCTCGCCGTTGATGAGCAACCCCTGCTGGGGAGTTATTCTTACTGTCCTGATACCGGTGCGTGTCTCCCGTCTGTCTGTCACTCCCTTTTCAGACAGCAGTTCGGTCACAAGGGTATAGAGGAAGGGTTTGTCGGGCGACCAGAGGGCAGGATGCATCACAATCATCCTGGTCATCAGCCGTATGCTCTGCCCCGGCTCCAGCTCCGTAAGGCCGGAACGGGAAGAGGCGGTCTCCAGGCCGGCAGCATCAAGAAGAGTATTCTTCAGCCAGAACGAGCGGGGTGTGTTGTCATCATTTTGTACCTGGACAGAGACGGTGAGTGTGGCTGCCTCCAGGCTTATGTCACGCGCTCCTGTCATTATACCGCCTCCGTAAACGGAATGCGACTCCGGCGGGGCGGTGATATGGAGCCTGTCTGTCACATAGAGGCTCACATTGCGGTAGAGCCCGCTGTACCACAGGAAGTCGAGCTGGTCAAGTGGCTTGCCGGGGGGTATGTTGGGATTCTCCCTGTTGTCAAGCCTGACAAGGATTTCGTTCTCCTTACCGTACTGCAGATCGCGTGAGAGATCAACGTAAAAGGGGAGATATCCGCCGCTATGGCGAGCTATCTCGGCACCGTTGAGATAGACAATGGCATCATGCATGGCACCGTCAAACAACAGTCCCGTATGTTTGTGACGCTGTCGCCGTTCCGGCCTGTAGATCTTCTTGTACCAGCAGATGCCGGTCCACTGCCTGCCGGCAACAGTGAGGGGCTCAATAAATGCCGTATGGGGTAAGGATACCCCCTCCCACTTGTTGTTGGGGATGTTGCCCGGCAGTATATGGTCCATCTTGGCTGAGTCCTGCCTGATGAAATACCAGCTGTCATTGAACAGTACCGGAATGCTCTCCCCAACCCTCCCGGAACACCCTGACACAAGGGCCAGGACCATAGCCAGCATGACAGGGAACCATATACGCGGCTTCCTTTTCATATTTCACCGAAGCCTGAGACAGGATGGGCATAGGCTATCACATCCCTGCCTGTTATTGCCTCCGGACAGAGGATGATAAGTCTTTCGAGGACATTCCTGAACTCCCTGACATTACCTGTCCAGGTGATCTTCTGCAGCTCACTGATGGCGTCAGGAGTGATCTTCTTCGGGCTCATGCCGTACTCCCCGCATATCAGGGTGTTGAAGTGCTCTGCCAGAAGGGGTATGTCATCATTTCTCTCATTGAGCGAAGGCACATGGATCAGTATGACGCTCAGCCTGTGGTAAAGATCCTCCCTGAATGTGTTGCGTTCGATCTCATCCCTGATATTCTTGTTTGTTGCGGCGATGACCCTGACGTCTACATGTATGTCCTTGTCTGACCCCACACGGGTGATCTTGTTCTCCTGCAGTGCACGGAGCACTTTTGCCTGGGCTGCCAGGCTCATGTCACCCACCTCGTCGAGAAAGATGGTGCCTCCGCCCGCCTGTTCGAACTTGCCGATGTGCTGTTTGATGGCTGAAGTGAATGACCCTTTCTCATGGCCGAACAGCTCACTCTCGATCAGCTCCGACGGGATGGCGGCACAATTGACCTCCACGAAAGGACCTCTGGCGCGGCTGCTCTTCTCATGTATCTGGTGTGCCACCAACTCCTTGCCGGTGCCGTTGGCTCCGGTGATCAGCACGCGTGCCTCAGTTGGGGCCACCTTGTCTATCATCTCCTTGAGGGCGATGATGGCCGGCGACTCACCTACAATCTCGAACTTCTTGCTCACCTGCTTCCTGAGCACCTTGGTCTGGCTGATCAGCGACCCTCTATCCAGTGCATTCCGTATAGTTATCAGCAGCCGGTTGAGATCCAGCGGCTTCTCAAGGAAGTCAAAGGCACCCTTCTTGATGGAGTCAACGGCAGTGTCTATGTTACCGTGACCCGATATCATTATCACAGGCACATCTGCAGATATCTCCTGGATATTCTGCAGCACCTCAATGCCATCCATCTTTGCCATCTTGATGTCACACAGGACCACATCATAGGTCTCCTGTGAGAACATTTTGATGCCAGTGACACCGTCCTCGGCAAGATCAACCTCGTACTTCTCATATTCAAGTACATCCTTCAGGGTGTTTCGGATCGACTTTTCGTCGTCGACAACCAGTATCCTTGCCATTTCAGTTTTTGTTTATCCTTTGTATGTAAGCCATTTCCAAAGCTCCTTGTAAGATGTCTTCTTGCCGTACATGAGTATCCCGGTACGGTAGATCTTTGCTGCCATCCATACGGCTCCGACGATTGTCACCAGCATCAGGCCCATTGACAGCGCTATCTCCCAAGCGGGCACGTCGAACGGTATGCGGGCTATCATGACAATGGGAGAGGTGAGGGGTATGATGGAAAACCAGAATGAGAGTGAGCTTTCGGGATTCTGCATTGTGCCCATTGCCACTATCAGTCCCAGTATTATAGGTATGGTTACCGGCAGCATGAACTGCTGAGTCTCTGTCTCATTGTCAACGGCTGAACCGATGGCTGCAAATAGTGAAGCATAGAGGAGATAGCCGGTCAGAAAATAGAATATGAAGCTGAAGATGATCAGTCCCCACGGCTGGTTAAGGGCCCCGGCAAACAACTCCTGGTATTCGGTGAGCTGCTCTGCCGTCATGGTTGATGCTCCGGCACCCTGCATTGACTGGTCGGCCTGGGCAAGGCTCTGAGGCAGCTGCTGCATCTGTTCCAGGGTTCCCTCAGGAAGGAAACTGGACTTGATCACCATCACCAGGGCCAGGGTAAGCACGATCCAGAGTGCAAACTGGGTGAGACCTACCAGGGCCACTCCGATGATCTTGCCAAGCATGAGTTGAACCGGCTTCACCGATGAGATAATGACCTCGACGATGCGGTTTGTTTTCTCCTCAATCACACCGCGCATAACCATGGAGCCGAACATGAAGACGAGCATGTACATCAGAAATCCTCCGATATATGCCAGTGCCATCGATATGCCGGTGCTTGTCTCCCTGGTGCTGCCTGACTCGTCCATCTTGATGGTCTGTATCCTCACACTGGTGTTGATGGTGCGGAGAATCTCATCGAGGTCTTCTATGTTGTATGCCAGTAGCTTCTGTTTCTCTATCTCCTTCTCAAGGGAGCCGGAGATATGGTCAAGGAGGCCTATCGGAGGCTGTTTGCGGGATATCAGCTGGATGGCATCAGGCGTTGTGACGATCTGGGGCGATATGTACAGTACTCCGTAGTAACCCATCTCCGAGAAATTGTCCTTGATGTCATTCAGTCTTACGCCTGAGAGATATTCAAAGTCAGTGTCCCTGGTGTCAGGAATGACATTGGTGAAGAGATCAGAACCATCTTCTACAACTGCAATCTTCTTGAAATCCTTGTCCTCATTGCTCATCACCAGCATAGGGATGATGAAGATGAGGGCAAAGAGGAAGGGAGTGAGCAGGGTCATGATAATGAACGACTTTTTGCGCACCCTTGTCAGGTATTCCCTGCGGATAATTAGTGATATCTTGTTCATGGCCTAGTTTTTTGCAGCTTCCCTGTTTCTTGTCTCCACAACCCTGATGAATATCTCGTTCATTGAGGGCAGGGCGGGGTTAAATGAGACAACCTTGCCGGCGGCGGTCATCGCTTTGATGATCTCGTTGGTGTCACCCGATTCCGTGGCTTTGATGCGCACCGCACTCTTTCCGGCTTCGAAGAGGGAGTTCAGAACTGAGAAGTGCCCGTTGCCTGCCGGGGTCACCTCCCCTTCAAATATAATGTTGAATTCATTTGCTGCCCAGTCGCGCCGTATCTTCTCCACGCTCCCTTCAAGAATGGTACTGGCCTTGTTGATCAGTGTGATATGGTCACAGAGCTCTTCCACCGAGCCCATGTTATGGGTTGAGAAGATGATAGTTGCCCCGCGTTCACGGAGAAAGAGGATCTCTTCCTTGATCTGTTTGACGTTTATGGGGTCAAAACCGGTAAAGGGTTCATCAAAGATCAGCAGCTTCGGTTCATGGAGCACCGTGGTGATGAACTGTACTTTCTGCTGCATCCCTTTTGAAAGTTCCTCAATCTTTTTATCCCACCAACCGGTTATCTCCAGCTTTTTGAACCAGTACTTTAGCCTGCGCATAGCCTCGGCATGGCTGAGGCCCTTGAGCTGAGCCAGGTAGAGTGCCTGTTCACCAACCTTCATCTTCTTGTAGAGGCCACGCTCTTCCGGGAGGTAGCCTATGTTATAGACATCATCGGGTTTAATAGGACGGCCGTTGAGGAAGATGGCCCCGCTGTCGGGGGCAGTGATCTGGTTGATGATTCGGATCAGTGTTGTCTTGCCGGCACCGTTGGGCCCCAGCAGCCCGTAGATGCTTTGTTCCGGGACGTTAATGCTGACATTGTCCAATGCCGTCTGGGTAGCAAAGCGTTTCGTAACGTTTTGTGCTTCAAATAATGCCATTTTTCTTTCCACGATTAACCCGCAGATACGGGAATCTCAAAGATATAAAAAAGGTTGATACACTGATTCTGTCAGCTATCAACCCCTTACTCCCTGAATGGGATTCTTTTATGAGAAGTAGTTCTTCACTCTGTCAAAGAAGCCCTTGTCGTTTGCATCGGGCCTGGGAGTGAAGGTGGATGATGAGCGGTACTCTTCCATTACCTTCTGTTCCTCTTTGGTGAGGTTTTTTGGTATCCATACATTAACGTTTACCAGAAGGTCGCCCTTGCCGTACCCATTGACGTCAGGCAGCCCCTTGCCCCTGAGTCTGAGTATCTTACCGCCCTGGGTGCCGGGGTCAATCTTGATTCTGACCTTTCCCTCTAAGGTCGGTACTTCGGCGTTTGCCCCGAGGATGGCGTCAGGAATGCTGATGAAGAGGTTATAGATAATGTCATTGCCTTCACGTATCAGCTCGGGGTGTGGCTCTTCCTCAATGACCACTATCAGGTCACCGTTGATGCCGCCGCGTCTTGCGGCGTTACCCTTGCCGCTGACCGACAGCTGCATGCCCGGTGTCAGGCCTGCAGGTATTGAGATAGGGATCACCTCTTCTGCCTGGACGATGCCTTCGCCGTAGCATTTGGGGCATTTTTTTGTTATCACCCTGCCCTCGCCTCCGCAGACATTACACGGAGCGCTGGTCTGCATCTGCCCGAGGATGGTGTTCATCACCCTGGTAGTGTGGCCTGTTCCCTTGCAGGCAGAGCAGGTTGTCACGTCACTGTCGGAGGCAGCACCGGAGCCGTGGCAGGTGCTGCAGGTTACATACTTGTTTACCTTAACCCTCTTCTCAGCCCCGTGGGCAAACTCATCAAGGGTGAGCTTCACCTTCAGCCTCAGGTTTGTTCCTTTGTTGACGCTTCGTGAACGTCCGCTGCGCCGTGAACCGAAGGCACCACCAAAGGCATCACCAAAGATGTCGCCGAAGGATGAGAAGATATCTTCCATGGTCATGCCTCCGCCAAAGCCGCCACCCATGTTGTTGCCCATGCCGGAATGCCCGAACTTGTCATACCTGGCACGTTTTTCATCGTTGCTGAGAACCTCGTAAGCCTCGGCGGCCTCCTTGAAATTCTCCTCAGCCTGCTTGTCGCCCGGGTTCTTGTCAGGATGATATTTCAGTGCCTGCTTACGGTATGCCTTCTTGATCTCCTCCCTGGAGGCTCCCTTGCTGACTCCAAGTATTTCGTAATAATCTCTTTTCGACATCTTTCAGTGTAAACTGATTTTTCTATTCACCCACAACCACTTTCGGACAACGGATCACCTTCTCATTGAGTTTGTAACCCTTCTGGGTGACCTCTATTATCTTACCCCTCATGGCTTCATCCTCCACAGCCACACTGGTGACTGCTTCATGCAGGTCACTGTTGAAAGGCTCGTTGACGGCTTCAATCTCCTTCACGCCGTTCTGCTTAAGGAACTCGTTTATCTTGCTGTAGATCAGCTCCACGCCGGCTTTCACCGCGGCGCAGTCGTCAGTGGTGTGCATTGAGGTCATGGCCCTGTCAAAGTCGTCAATGATGGGAAGCAGGCTTACAATAACCCTTTCGCCTCCTGACTGTGCAAGCTCAATTTTTTCGCGGAGGGTGCGCTTCCTGTAGTTGTCAAATTCAGCTGACAGCCGAAGGTACTTATCCTGCATTTCTGTCAGTTTTGCCATCAGGTCCTCTTCGGTACTACTGACTGCTGCAGACTCCGTTGCTACGGCAGACGCAGCCTGCCCCGCCTGCTCCGTCTCTGCTGACGGCTGGTTGGTTTCTGTTTTATCTGCAGGCATGGGTTCGTCATGCCTCTCTTCGTGACTTTTCTTCTTTACCATAATAAAAAATACAAAAATTAACTACAGCCTGTCAAACAAAATGCCGGCCATAATGAAAATACTGACAAAGTGGCAAGTTACTTCACGAATGCCACTGCCTCTATCTCAACAAGAAATCCGTGATGGAGGGCAGCCACAGTGATGATGGACCTCGCCGGATGCACTGAGCCGAAGAAATCGGCATAGACCCTGTTGATCTCTTCCCAGTGTTTTGCATCCGAGGTGTAGATGGTTGTTCTGGCAATGGAGGTGAGGTCACCTCCTGCAGCCTTAACAATGCTCAGTACATTCCTGAGTACCTGAAGGGTCTGGTCGCCTATACCGCCAGTGATCTTCTCTCCGGTGAGGGGTATCATAGGCAGCTGGCCGGAGACAAAAATCAGGTTGCCTGACACGACGGCCTGCGAGTAGTGCCCTCCCGGCAGGGGTGCGTCATATGTGGTAACGTTGGTGATAGTCATGCCTGTTATGGTTTGATGAGCTCAATAGCCGTTCTTGTGCTTCTTTTTGCCCTGCTTGTTTGACCTGCCCTGGTATTTGTCCTGCGACCTGCCCTGGTACCTGCCCTGGCTTTTGCTCTTCGGCGGCGTCACCAGCTCTTTGATCTCAACCATTCTGAAGTTTTCCGGTGCCTTCAGCCGGTTGCCGGACATCAGTTCCAGGTCCCTGATGATCAGCTCATCATTTACCTGGCCCTTGTTATTCCAGGTGATGTAGTCTTTCTTCATCTGGTTGAGGATAAGGCCGGTAAGATACTCTTTCTCCTCACCCTCCTCCATCGCCGCAGCCGCGTCGATTAAAGCCGGCACTATCCTGCCATAATGAGCATAGCTGATATTGCCGTTATGATAGGGGACCTTGTTGGGCTTGGCATCAAGCTTAGTCCGGTCAGGCGGAGGATAGGGCGAGTCGACATCAAGGTCGAAATCAGCAATGATCATCAGATGATCCCAGAGCTTGTGCCTGAAGTCAGTGACCTCCTTCAGGTTCGGATTGAGGTTGCCCATGATCTGGATGACGGTACGGGCTGCCTGATTCCTCTCCTCGGGGTCCCTGATAGTCTTGATATGTTCTATCATTTTCAGAACGTTCCTTCCGTACTCCGGCAGGGACATCTTCTTTCTCTGGGTATTGTAGTCGAAACTCATATGAAAAATTTTATGCAAAATTAGTAATAATAATTGACTCCGGCAGGCATAGTATCTGAAAGTCAACAGGTGAAAGGGCTGTAAAGGCAAACTGACATCTTCGTCAGATGCCTTCTTCATCTGACATCCATAACCCTCGGATATAATTGGTGCCGGCATCAGCCGCCGACAACGGCCATTTAAAAGCACTCAGCCGTTTTCAGTTTCCGGTGGGGTATCATCATCCCGTTTCACTTTTTCCCATCTTCCATCAAAAGTCATCTCGCCGAATCCCACGTTCTCATTGTCAAGGAGTCTTCGCGCATCCCTGACAAAGAGCATCATTGCATCGTAGTCTGATGATGACTGAAAGAACTCCGGCTGACTCTCGAATTCAGCACATGGGAGTATGTAATATTTGCGTTTTCCCTCTTCGGTGGGGGTATAGACCCAGGTGAGCACGTAACCGGCATCGGTGATGACGGCACTGTCACCCTGCAACGCCATTTCAATCCTGATCATGGCCCCGCCGTCCCTTCTCCTGGCACGCTGATTTGATACGAAGTTGCCCATCGACCATACTACAGGATTTCTCAGGCGGCAGGAAGCGGTATCGGCAATCATTGGCTGCACAACATGAGGATGGGAGCCGATGACTATGTCTGCGCCGCTTCCCAGGAAGGCATCAGCTGTCTGCTTCTGCAGGGGAGAGGGTAAGGTGTCGTACTCTATGCCCCAGTGGACGAATATGAGAGTGGCGTCCGCGCCTTTAAGAGCTGCTCCGGCTATGTCAGTGGCAGCCCTCACTGTATCGATATAGGCTACCGTTGCCGGAGGCGGAACCACGATGCCGTTGGTGCCGTAGGTATAGCTGAGGAGCGCAAGCGTGATACTGTCACGGGTTATCATCAGCGGAGCAAGGGTGTCTCTCTCCTCACTGCTGTTCCAGGTGCCGGTATGCTTTAAGCCAAGGCTGTCAAGCACCCTGAGGGTGCGAAAGATGCCCTTCGGCCCGCGGTCAGCAGCATGATTGTTGGCTGTCACCAGAATATCAAAGCCTGCATTCCTGCATGCCACCGCCAGTGCATCGGGGGAGCTGAACTGAGGGTATCCTTTGTAAGGGGGGCCCCCGAGGGTAACCTCCAGGTTGCCGATGGCAATGTCTGCATCACTGATCAGCGGAGCGATGAAACTGAAGACACTCTCATACGACCAGGTGCCCGTGGAGTCATCATAGGCAGAGGCTATCTGTCCGTCATGACCCATGATGTCACCCGTAAAGAGCAGCGTAATTAAACTGTCACGAGGCAATTCTGCCTGCAGGAGGGGAACAAGGGTGTCGGGCGACTGCATGCCGCAGTCAGGAACAGAAAGGGTGTCACTCCGCTCTTCTGCAATGACCGTCAAACGCAGGGTGTCACGCTCCTGCGCTGTTGAGGTAAAAGTCAGTAACAGGCCAGCAATCGGCAGAATGATCTTAACGGATCTCATATGACTCACCATTTGCATTTCAATCATCAAACTTAATAAAAAGAGCCGATTTTATACGGGCAACTGAAAATCAGGGCCATCGTCAGGATTTAAAGAGGAAAAATAGTCATAACTTTGCAGCTTCAAAACAGATGGGACTAATGACGGAATTTCTTGATTCAGAGCTTGTTGCACATATTCTGCTGCCTCTTTTCATATTTCTGGCCAGGATTATCGACGTGTCGCTCGGCACCCTCAGGATAATTTTTACCACGAAGGGGATGAAGAGGGTGGCACCCTTTATCGGTTTTTTCGAGATACTTGTCTGGCTCTTGGCCATCAGCCGCATCATGCAGGACCTTGACAACTGGGTCAGCTATATTGCCTACGCGGCAGGATTTGCCACCGGCAACTTTGTGGGCATGTATCTTGAGGAGAAGCTGGCCATAGGCCATGAGATGATACGTGTCATAACCCGCAAGGACGCCACCGCACTGATAGATGACCTCCGGAGCGGTGGCTACGGCGTCACCTCCGTCAAGGCTCAGGGTATCGAGGGAGATGTGGCGGTGATTTACATCATAGCCCGGAGAAGTATGATAAAGAATGTTCTTGACAAGATCAACCACTTCAACCCGCGCGCACTTTACACCGTTGAGGCAATCAAGTATGTCAACAGGGAGATATTCTACAGGGCCGAGGAGGAGCGTCAGGGAAGGAAGCCGGCAAACCCGTTTAAGAAATGAGATACCGGAGAGCTTATTTCTCCGGCGTAATCACTTCCACTTTTATGGTGTCCAGCTCATTGGAGGTGGGACTCATCCAGGTAACGATAACGTAGTCTCCCGGTGCCTTGGGCTCAAAGACGAGGAGGGTGTCACCTGTCACCAGCACCTCGGGGCAGGCCCCGGTGCTGCTGTTGAAATCAGCCAGTGAAAAGAGCTCGTACAAATACTCCTCCTTTTCCTGGAAGAAGAAACGGATGTTTGACCAACAGCCATTTGGCAGCTGGGCGTGTGCATAGATTGACAACGGTACATCCACATACCCTGTCCCGGGCACCGTTCTTGTGTCTATGGGAATAACAACATTTGTGTAGGTCTCACTGGCCGGATCCAGCTGGCATGATGATAATATCAAGGCTGCTGCCAGGGATATTAACGTTAGAAACTTCATGTGGTCCTGTGTTGGTTAATAATCTTTATATTTTCAGAATGTCTCCTGGCCTTTATGTACAGTCTTCCCGGTACCGGTCCAGGGTACAAACCTGCCGTTGAATTCAATTCTGTTTCCCCAGTTTGTGCTGACTCTTGCAGTAGCTGTCTCCCCGGTATTGCTGACACTCATTACAATGGTCATGTTGCCGGCATTTCCGGTGGCATTTATCACAATATTGTAAAAGCCGTTTTTTCCCTCGCGGTTAAGATCAAGTGAGCTGATCCTGCCGTGCAGGGTTATTCCTCCAAGGCCGTTGAAGCCTATCCCTGATGGTGATGCCACCTGAACATATGCATCTTTTCCCTCAACTGCCACAAAGTTGATTGCAGGGTCGGAGTGGATCAGGTATCCGTTGCGCCCCCTGATCTGGTCAGCCTTAAGTACAAACCGTCCCGATCTGATGGCCTGATCTGTATTGACGGCTAGCACGGCCTCCTTCTGCTTCTTCTGTTCCTCCCTCATGGCTTTCTTCTCCGGCCGGGTGAGCGGAACCCGTTCCTGTGCCACGGCTGTTGCAGCCAACAGCAATATCATGACTGTAGAAAGTATCTTCTTCATAGCTTCATTACTGTTTAATACAGTAATTCAAGAGCAACAACCGTACCAAAAAACTATTCGGTGTGAAAGAGGGCAAATGTGCTTATATGCGGGATGGCTCTCGATGAGGCTATGGTGAGCCGGATCTCATCTGTCTTTACCTCCGGAAAACGCATCAGCCTCTTGTATCCTATCGTTGTCCCTGTGGCAATGGTATCCCATTTCTGTTCCGAGAGTGCCTCGATATAAAATTTCTCCACCCGCTGTCCCCGGCTTATGTCCTCCTGCAGCATGGCCACATTGAAGGTGGCAGGGATTGAAGGGACAAATGAAGCCGTTCGTTTACGGCGGGGGCTCCAGGAGGTGGAGTTGTTGCCGTCAATGGCATTGGAGGCTCCCCTGCCGTAAGGGCGTGCCCCGTTGAGAAGGTCACGGTCATAGAGCGCATCAATCCATGCCTTCAGTCCCATCAGGCTCTCGATGTCACCATCGGTTATCAATCCCCGGTTGTCAGGCGGAACATTCAGCAGGAGCACGGCGTTGCGCCCCACGGAGCCGAGATAGATATCCGACAGCGTCTCCACGCTTTTTATCAGGCTGTCCTCGGAGGCATGCCAGAACCATCCGGGACGTATTGATACGTCCACTTCGGCAGGATACCAGTAGACGCTGCCGGCATCCTGCAACAACGTGCTGCTGCCAAGGTCCTCCGACATTGCCGTCAGTCCTGTCTTCTCATTGATAGCCCTGCTTTCCGGGCTTTCGCCGGGTGCCAGTACCGTTGCGCTCCATTCGGTTTCGCGACCGTATCCGGTCTCCGTGCCTACCCACCTCACATCTTCGCCCATGATGGCCGTCACCGCCTCCGGCTGCAACTCCCGTATGAGATCATAGTATGCCTGCCAGTCATATTCCTGTCTGCGGCCATTGGGCCCTTCGCCGTTGGCACCGTCAAACCAGACTCCATCCACCTTCCCGTACCAGGTAAGCAGTTCGGTCAGCTGCTCCATGTAGAATTTGTTATAGGCGGGGGAGTCACCGTAACACTCAGCATTGCGGTCCCATGGTGATAGATAGACACCGAACTTCATCCCATATCTGTCACACGCATCCCTGAGCTCCCTGATAACATCGCCGCGGCCATCCTTCCAGGGGCTGGAGGCTACCGAGTGAGCAGTGGTCTTCGTAGGCCAGAGACAGAAGCCATCGTGATGCTTGGCGGTAATGATCACCATCTTCATCCCGGCTTCGCTGAGTACTCTTACCCACTGATCGGCATCCAGCGCAACAGGATTGAACAGCTCCGGTGATTCTTTGCCAGTACCCCACTCCATATCGGTGAAGGTGTTGACGGTAAAGTGAATGAAAGCTGTCATCTCGAGTTTCTGCCACTCCAGCTGGCGGGCGTGAGGGATCACCCGTGCGGCCATGGCCTCCTTGACGCCCATGTTTGGCTTAACGGGAAACTTAACCATCCCCTGGTAATACTGTTCGTCACTGTCACCCCGGCATGATGCCTGGAGGAGGAGAACGGCAATTATCAGCACTCTTCTGCTCATGACCGCTTGCCTGTTGATGAACTTACATATTTGCTGTTCCTGAAGCGCAGGGCTGACCACTCTTCGTCGATCGCCACCTGGCTCACACGCCTGAAGCCAGATTCCTCCACGATATCCCATCCGCGGTCGCGGTTTACACCGGCGGTCTCTTTTGAGGAGCTTCCCTTCTGGTAGGCCATCCAGAGCTTGCCGTCATCACTCAGGTTGTGAATGCATGCCGGTGCAAGCTTCCTGATATCATCCGGGTCGGGGGTGAAGGCAATCATGAAATCATAAAGGTAACGGGCATTGATCTGGGTGTCTATCTGTACCCCCGGCAGCAGACCGGTAACCATCTCCCCGAAACCTTCAGGAGCATTGAGCACGGCAATCCGTTCCTCGTTTCCGTATCTCATCTTCTTGAGTATGTTATCCATTTTCTTCCCGCTTTCCACAGGGCAAATATACAAATTAGTGTCCACGGAGAATAATTCCGGTCTGAGAGGCACTTTACCACAAAATGTTGTATCTTTGTTTTGTCGAATTACGGGGTGCCTTACTTAACAGGCTGAGATCATACCCTTATAACCTGATCCGGATAATGCCGGCGTAGGGAAGAAGAGTAATCCATTCAGTCCTGCAGCGGAACCCTCACTTCTGACAGAGTGTTCAACATTAATGTTAATGATCATGGTGAGGAAACTCTTTTTGCCGGTTTTTATTATACTGATGACCTGCCACGCCGTCAGCGGCCAGCGTCACTCCGGCACAATTACAGGCAGGGTCACCGATGCCGGGGGATACCCGCTGGCAGGTGCTTCAGTGGTACTCGAAAGCCTGATGACGGGCGTAGCTACGGACAATGAAGGCCGGTATGCCCTCCGGGGCCTGCGCGAAGGCACATATGCTGTGCGTATCAGCTACACCGGATATGAGCCTTTTGACACTGTTGTTACTGTCACCGGCGCCGGCCCCGTGCCGGCCGACGCCGCACTTGACGAGGCCCTTTTTGTGGCTGAGGAGGTGATTGTCAGGGGCAGTCGCGCCGGGGCCCGTACCCCAATGGCTCACAGCACAGTACAGTCTGAAGAACTGAGAGAGCGGGACCTGACGAGGGACATACCTTTTCTGCTGTCACTCACCCCTTCGGTGGTGGAGACATCCGACGCCGGCACGGGCATAGGCTACACATCACTGCGCATACGCGGCACCGATGCCAGCAGGATCAATATCACCCTCGATGGCATACCGCTCAACGACTCTGAATCGCAGCAGGTGTTCTGGGTTGATCTGCCTGACCTGGCCTCCTCAACTGGCAGCATCCAGGTGCAGCGCGGGGTGGGTACCTCCACCAACGGCGCCGGTGCGTTTGGCGCCTCAGTGAATATCAGCAGCATGACACCCCCCTCTGAGGGCGGTGCTTCAACAGATGCATCTTACGGCTCGTTCAACACCTCCCGAATCTCGGCAAAAGTGTGGACAGGAATGCTGGGCGACCGCTTCAACATGATGGTGCGTGCCTCGCAGATCCACAGCGACGGTTATATTGACCACAGCAAGGCCGATATCCGATCTGCGATGGTATCCGGGATTTGGTCCGCTCCGTCGGACCTGATCCGTTTTAACGTGATCACCGGAGATGAGAAGACAGGTATCAGCTGGTGGGGTGTGCCGGCTGAGATACTGCCGGAGAACAGGCGATACAACCCTGCCGGCGAGTACATTGACGCCAGCGGCATCACCCGCTACTACGAGGATGAGACTGACGTCTACACCCAGAACCACTACCACCTCTTCCACACACACCTCTTCCCCGGAAGGGTGAGCCTGAACACCGGCCTTCACCTGACAACCGGCAAAGGCTACTACGAGGAGCAGAAGAGCGACAGTGATCCGGAAGAATACGGCATTGCAGACCTGATGACCTACGTCCCCGCCGTAACTGAAACCGACATAGTGCAGCGCAAGTGGCTCGATAACCTGTTTTACGGGGCGGTTTGGTCACTTATTAAACAGGGTACCTCCACTGAGTGGACCCTGGGAGGAGCGCTCAACAGGTATGACGGGGATCACTTCGGCAGGATAAAGTGGCTGGAAAATCCCGGCAACATTATCCCGGGCTATGAGTGGTACAGGAACAACGGGCTGAAGGATGAATTCAATATATATGGCAAAGTGAACGCCGTGGTTTCTGGCAGCCTGAGCGCGTTCCTCGACCTGCAGCTGAGGCATATCAGTTACCGCTTTGAGGGTCCCGATGATGACATGAAGGACCTTACCGACAGTCACAGATTCCTCTTCTTCAATCCAAAGGCGGGCCTATTCTGGAGCAACGGAAGCGGGAGCCAAGCCTTTCTCTCCGCCGCCGTGGCGCACCGTGAGCCTACAAGGGCCGACTATAAGGATGCCGCCGGCGATCCGGCGGCCACACCCGGCAGGGAGCGGCTGACAGACTTCGAGGGTGGGTATGCTCTTCGCAATTCCAGGGCTGCCCTGGATATTAACCTCTATTTTATGTGGTACAATGACCAGCTCGTACCTACCGGCAAGATCAGCAGCACGGGATACCCCATCATGACCAACGTCCCTGAGAGCTACCGGACAGGGGTGGAGCTCTCCGGCAGTTACCGGCCATCGCCGGTGGCAGCGATGAAGATGAACCTCACCCTGAGCAGGAGCAGCATAAGGGACTTCAGGAACTACTATTTCAATTATAACACTGACGATTGGAGCGAGGAGTACCTCCACAGCGATCTTGGAACCGTTGATATAGCTTATTCTCCCCGCGTAACAGGCTCTGCCGAACTGGAGATCAATCCTGCAGAACGACTGTCTGTAAGGTTGTCAGGCAAATATGTAGGGAAGCAGTACTTTGACAATACCATGAGCCCTGACAGAACCATTGACCCCTATTTTGTCAGTAACCTGGCGGCATCATACGGCATAAAGATGAAGAAGGCCGGTGAGCTGACATTCCGGTTTATGGTCAACAACCTCTTCAACAGCATGTATGAGAACAATGCCTATGGCGGGATGTGGACCGAGGACGGGGAAGAGAAGACATGGGCTTATTATTTTCCACAGGCGGGGATAAACTACACAGCCGGGATTTCATTATCTTTCTGACACGATGGTGACAGGCTGGCTTTCTGCAAATTTCATCGAGCTCTTCGGTGCAGTTACGGGCATTGTCTACGTGATCCTCGAGATAAGGAGGAATATCTGGCTATGGCCGCTGGGGATCATCACCTCGGCAGTTTACATGTATGTGTTTGCCAGTAACGGCTTTTACGCCAATATGGGATTGCAGGGTTACTATCTTGTGATTAGTGTCTATGGATGGTATGCATGGCACGCCGAGAAGGGCAAGGTTATTAAAACAGAGCGCAGCTCTTCAGGTGCAGCAGAACCGGGCAATCCTCCTTCCGCCCCCCCCGGTGAAAATCCGGGAAATATTGCGGGGTCATCCGCTGATGAGAGAGTCGCGGATGTCAGACGTGTGGGCAGGGCAACGGCTGTATGGTGTGCACTTGCTGCCCTGGTCACCTGGGTAGCTCTGTGGTTCCTGCTTGACCGTGCCACAGATTCGCCTGTGCCGTTGTGGGACGGCCTGATCGCCTCCCTCTCCGTGGTGGCCACATGGATGCTTACGCGGAAGTACCTGGAGCAGTGGTACGTATGGATAGTGGCCAACGCCATCGCCGTGGCAGTCTATCTTGCAGCCGGGTTATATCCCACAGCCGTGCTTTTTTTCGTATATTTCGTGATGGCAATAATCGGGTTGCGGACATGGAATAAGCAGGAGGACAGTCGGCCACCTGCGCCAATGGCTACGGTGCCTTAAAGCAGTCGGCCACCTGCGCCAATGACTATGGTGGCTAAAAGCAGTCGGCCACCTGCGCCAATGGCTACGGTGGCTAAAAGCAGTCGGCCACCTGCGCCAATGGCTACGGTGCCTTAAAGCAGTCGGCCACCTGCG
>WOYI010075977.1_pt1 | contig 19252 bp, 20 predicted proteins | sample 6423411 | NCBI WGS metagenome assembly WOYI01 (sample SAMN13441803, study PRJNA592873) | oil field metagenome | biome: oil field; feature: oil-well bore; material: oil-contaminated soil; isolation source: oil-contaminated soil from oil-well borehole | place: Germany: Wietze | collected 2016-10-18 ... | reverse complement strand
GATCTCACCCGCTTCCAAAGTGAAGGGGACATCACTGAGGGCCTTGACTCCAGGAAAACTTTTGGAGATATGCTGCATTTCAATGAGTTTCTGGTTCATGGTTCCTCCAAAAAAGCCGCTCTGTTCTTGCAGAGCGGCTCGCTAAAACGCTTCTGAACTACGTCAGACTCTTCTTAGTAAAGACGAGTAGGAAGGTCAGATGCTGCAGTTTCCTGACGGTATACATCTTCGTTGGACTTGATCCACTTAGGAATGGATTTTCCAGCCTTAAGATCGGCTGCAGCCTGGAAGAACTGAGGTCCGAGCAGAGGGTTACACTCAACAGTCACGTTGGCTTCACCTGCCACCATAGCTTCAAAGATTCCCTTGACGCCATCAACGGATACTGTCTTGATCTGTGAACCAGGCTTCTTGCCTGCTTCTTTCATTGCTTCGATAGCACCGAGCATCATGTCATCATTGTCAGCATATGCACCATCAATCTGAGGATAGCTCTTCAGGAAAGATTCCATGACTTCCTTACCCTTGGAACGGGTAAAATCACCACTTTGGCGCGCAATTACTGTGATTCCAGGAGCCTTTGCAATACCTTCAAGAAAACCCTTCTGGCGGTCGATGGCAGCGGAAGCTCCAACGGTACCTTCAAGCATGACAACCTTACCCTTACCATTCAGCAAGCGGATCATCTCTGCAGCGGCTTTCTGACCTTCATCAATAAAGTCGGAACCGATGAAAGATGCATAGAGATCGTCAGGAACATTGGCCATACGGTCTACGAAGATTACTGGAATCTCAGCCTCTTTTGCTTCCTTAAGAACCGTCTCCCAACCTGTCTCTACAACTGGAGCAAGGCCAATTACATCAACGCCCATCTGGATGAAGGAACGAACTGCTTTGATCTGGTTCTCTTGCTTCTGCTGTGCATCAGCAAAATGCAACTGAATGGTATCAAGGTTCTGGGCAGCATGGAAAGTAATGGAAGTGGTCTCTGCACCTCTCCATCCTGACTCCTGTCCAATTTGGGCAAATCCAACAACCAGCTTCTGATTGGCTGGGGCTTTTTCACTGGTTCCCTCTGCAAAGGCTGCAGTAAAGACCAGGCTTAGAACTACCAAAAACACCATAGCTTTCTTCATATGTGACTCCTTTTTTTCAACGGGAACCCCGTTGTACACATATCAATTTTAGCTCAGTTTTGGCAGAAGTCTTTACACGGAAAAAGCTAAGTTTTCTACTATTTTAACATTGGGAAGTGGGATGAGACTATTTTACTTGGTTGTAAAGACCTTTCGCACCTCGTAAGGGCAGCGAATCCTCAATTAGAGTAAATATTTCAGCTGCTCTTCGGTTTCAATCCACGCACCCGTAAAGGGTGCAACTGTTACATGCAAATCTTAGTACAAGGGTCATGGCAAAATCAAGCAGAATATGGATTTTCTTCCTTCTGGGGAAACGTTACTTTTCAGATTGAATTAAAGAATTAGAGACATGACCGCCAGTGGAAATACCCTCAATCATGGAATATACTATTGCTATGAACAACGTCTATCTTGGCTCATGTTCCTGGAAATATCCTTCCTGGGAAGGTCTTGTCTACTCTAGTAGGAGTCCCGGAAACTTTCTTGAGGAATATTCACGGAAATACCGGACTGTTGAGATAGACCAGTGGTTCTGGTCCTTGGGAAAAGCCAGCTATGGCCTGCCCAATCGCAACCTTGTTGCAGAGTATGATGCAGCAACACCCTCTTATTTCAAATTTACCATCAAATGTCCCAATACAATAACATCTTCGCTATCCTACAGAGGGGGAACACAACCAAACCAATGGTTTCTTCACCCAGAGGTGTTTACGCAGTTTTTTGACCGAATAGAACCTTTGGTTCCAAAACTTGGACTACTTATGTTTCAGTTCGAGTATCTGAATAAGGACAAGATGGATTCCAGAAAACAATTCCTTGATCGTTTGGACACCTTCTTTTCAGCTCTTCCCAAAGGACTCCCCTATGCAGTTGAGCTTCGGAACCCCAGGTGGATCGACTCCTCTTGGTTCTCTTATCTCCAGGGTCAACATGTCGCCCCTGTACTGCTGCAGGGCTATTGGATGGATGACATCACTGCAACTCTACAACGCTATGGAGACCAATTAGGTGACAGAGCTTGTATCCGCTTGCATGGTGATGACCGAAAAGGGATTGAACAGGTCACAGGAGAAGCCTGGAGCAGTGTCGTCACATCTAAAGATGCTGAGCTCTCTCTCCTTGCGCCTCTTATTAAGAAGGTGGTAAGAGCAGGAACAACCCTATTCATCAACGTAAACAACCATTATGAGGGATCCTCACCTTTAACTATCAGCAAGCTGGAAAGGCTACTTGATACACAAGAGTAACCTTCTGGCATCTAAAGACAATGGGACGTATCATCCCCCTACACCTATCTACTAAAGACACCCATTGCAAAAACTACGCGCCATGGGACTATTTCGAGAGGCGTAGTGCATCTCTTCTCTTCTCTTCTTCTCTTTTCTCAATTCTCATCAGTTCACGACTACCATCGGCTCAATAGTAACCTCGGTCTTCATGGAGTTTGAGATGAGACAGTACTTCTCAGACTTCTCTAGGAGCAATAGGGTGCGGTCTCTTTTTGCTTCATCGCTGATAACGACCTTCACCTTGATGACAATCTTAGTCATCACCATACCTTCAGCTGTCTTCTCGAGAGTTCCGACGGCCTCTGAGCTATACTCGACAAACTCCAGGCGGGACTTCTCGGCAATGGACAGGAAGGTTGTCATCAGGCAGATCTCTGCCGAAGCGACAAAAAGGTGCTCTGGGGACCAAATCCCCTCATGTCCGCCGGGGAACTGGGGAGGGGTCGCGACTTCAAAGGAAGGGAGACCCCCTGAAGAAAGTACGCCCTTTCTCTGTTCACTGTACTTCACACTGGTTGAATAGGAATGGATATCAGACATGTCTAGCTCCTTTTTAAGACCACGATTATACTGTGGTATCCTAAAGGTACGGAATTTTTGAGCCATCGGCTAGGGCGAGGATATTCCCAGTTTTCCTTCAGGAACACCCTGCACTTTGCGATTAATTCCTGCATAGGCAGACCAAAATCGCAGAGAAACCAAAGTCACGGCTTTCCCTTTTCCTCTTCATTCGCTATGCTAGTGCCCAAAAGAGGTACACCCATGATACTAGACCAGATATCCCAGATGAAAAACTATGTCTCCACCCTCCCCGCCCTACAACAGGTCATTGACATCATCGAAAGCGGCAGGCTCGAAGCCTTGGAATTGGGTAGCTATACTACCAAACAGAAGGCCCTTCGCTACAACCTGTTTACCTACAAGACAGAAAAGACAGAAGCATCTGAGTACGAAGTGCACAGAAAGGAAGCCGATGTCCAAATCCTGCTCAAGGGGCATGAGCGTATGGATATTGCATCACGTGATTTGCTTACCGCCACAACAGCCTATGATGATAAGAAGGATTTCTTTATGGCCAAAGGCGAGAAACTGCTCTCCTATCATGCAAAGCAAGGTAGTTTTGTGGTGTTCTTCCCAGGAGAACCCCATGCCCCAAACCTTGTTGACGAATCATCTAGCCAAGTGGTGAAGGTAGTGTTCAAGATCCTCCTGTAAACAGTTGGCCTTAATGATCTTGGTACGATAACAACACGGGTACTACCGTGTTGTTTTTTTACCCCTAGTATTCTACCTTCACCCTTGTGCTTCCCACCCCAAGCCTTAGTATATTTCATTTCTCACTTTTTTCTTTCTCTTTGAAAAAACAATTTGACAGATTCCCAAACCCATGCGAACATAAACCTGTAAGACAGCTTTACAGCTTTACAGATTTATACCGAATAGGTTGTATCTGGTTAGGGGAATCTCGGCCTTGTCCGAGTCAAATATTGATCATTGTTATGCCGAATCAGGCTTCCAAGGAGGAAACAATGAAGAAACTTACTATCGCACTGTTGTTGGTTGTCATGGTACTACCCATGACTTTTGCTCAAGGTACAGCAGAAAGTGCTGCCAAGCCTGTGGAGTTGGTCTATACCATGACCGCAGTACCCACTGATGCCCATGCCGGAGCCATGAGAGTCTTCAAGGAGACTGTCGAGAGAATTTCCGGCGGACAGATCAAGGTTCTTACCTATGATTCTGCCTCCCTCTTCAAGCAGGAACAGGAAGTGTCAGCCATCAAGAGCGGGCAAGCGGATATTACTGCTACCAGTGCATCATGGCTCACTGATGGATCACCCTGGGTCTCCATGTTTACCGCAGGGTACATTTTCAAGACCTATGACCACATGACCTCCGTCCTCAATGGCCCTATCGGAGCAGAGGTGTTCGATCGCATCGCTCAGGAACAGGGCATCAGACCCCTTGGTGCTGAGTATCTGGGAACCCGCCAGCTGAACCTTGTTCAGGATAAGGCTATCAAGACTCCAGATGATCTCAAAGGCGTCAACCTGAGAATGCCCAACTCTGATTCTTGGATCTTCCTTGGAAAGGCTCTTGGAGCAAACCCCACTCCGATCTCCTTCAGCGAGCTATACATGGCTTTGCAGACTAAGACCGTTGACGGACAGGACAACCCACTTCCAACAACCAAAAACGCTAAGTTCTATGAAGTCACAAAATCCATTACCATCACCAACCACCTCGTAGACAGTGTCTGGCCTGCAATCAATGAGAAGAAGTGGCAGTCCCTTTCTGCAGAACAGAAGGGCTGGGTCATGGAAGGCGTGAAAGCCGGTATCGAATACTGTGACACAACCAACCTCAAGGCAGAGGCTGAACTGGTGGATTTCTTCAAGAAAGCAGGTTTGAAGATCTACTATGCCGACCTAGACGCGTTCAGTGACCACGTACTGAAACTCTACCTTGCCAGTGACTACGCTAAGAGCTGGGACAAGGCGATGTTTGAGAAAGTCCAGGCAGCTGGAAAATAACGATTGTATCCTATCCGGAGCTCTAACAGCTCCGGATAGCTTTGCATCATTTGTGCCGGAGGTTACCACGTGAAAAAAATTGCTTTGTTTCTTAGGGATGTAATGGAAATCTATATCCCCTTCCTCTCATTCGTCATATTATTCTTGACCTTCATCCTACAGGTATTTTTTCGTTATGTGGTCAACCACCCCCTCACATGGACACAAGACGCCATTGTCATAGGGTTCTGCTGGACAGTAATACTTGGTGCCTGCTACACGATGCGACGAAAAGGCCATGTCCAATTCACCATGCTGTATGAAGCATACAGCCCCAAAGTGGCTGCATGGGCAAGACTGGCAGGGAACCTATTGATCGTAAGTACTTTCACCCTCATGATCATCCCTTCTTTCAAGTATGCTTTTTTCTTAGGATTTCAAAAGACCCCTGTGCTCAGGGTCTCCTACACCTGGATATTTCTTCCATTCACCTATTTCCTCACCTCTATCATCGGGTACACCATAGAGCCAATCATAGAGGACTGGAAAGTGATACGGGGCACTCTTGCTGACAGCCACGATCACCTCTTCGATCCAATCCTTGGGGAGGTAGACAAGAGATGAGCTTCCCCCTACTCATTACGCTTATCATATTCGTACTTATATTTTTCCTTAGGATGCCTATTGCCTTTGGAATGCTAGCGGCATCAGCTTGTTACTTCCTTGTTAAAGGTGGTGATCTGAGCCTGGTCGTCAACCAGGTGATGAATACCTACTACACCAACTATGTAATAATAGCAGTTCCCCTCTTTATCTTTACAGCGAATGTCATGAATACCGGAAAGGTCACCGATATGATCTTCAAGTTCTCCGGTGGACTGTGTGGGAGAATGAGAGGATCCCTTGGCCATGTTAACATCCTCGCTTCTCTGATCTTCTCAGGAATGACAGGGTCAGCCATTGCTGATGCTGCTGGTTTAGGGAAGATTGAGATAGCCGCCATGAAAGAGGATGGCTATGATGCAGAGTTTGCCTGTGCCATCACAGCAGCATCGGCAACCATAGGCCCCATATTCCCTCCATCGATTCCTCTGGTCATCTATGCCATGCTAAGTAGCACCTCTGTTGGAGCCCTTTTTATGGGAGGTATGATCCCAGCAGTTTTGTTGGCCCTGTTTCTCATGGTCTATGTTGCAATAGTAGCAAAAAAACGAAACTATCCAAGAGGTGAAAGGATTGTATGGAAAACCTTCCTACGTTTCACCCTCAAGGCCATCCCCGCTCTTATGACTCCAGTCATCCTGCTCGTTGGAATCTATACAGGTGTGATGACCCCAACAGAAGCAGGAGCTATCGCAGGTCTGTACGCCATCCTTGTCTCTGTGTTTGCCTACAGGGCAATGGGGCTGTATGACCTTATCGAAGTGATAAAAACCTCAATTAAGGATATTGGGGCAACCAGCATTATGATCGGGGCTGCTGCTGTCATCAGCTATATCGTTGCACGGGAGCAGCTAGCCGCCGATATCGGAAACTGGATTCTCAGTTTCACTGCAAGCAAGTACACCTTCCTCTTCTTGGTGAACATTGTCATCCTTCTATTAGGCATGTTTATGGATACATCCACCATTCAGTTGGTCTTTGTGCCAATCATGCTCCCTGTAGCAAATGCTTTGGGCATAGACATGGTTCACTTTGGACTGGTGGTGACGTTCAATATGATGGTTGGCCTTTCCACGCCCCCCTTCGGAATGCTTCTCTTCATAACTTCTGGAATTTCCGGAACCCCGTTGAAGGGAGTCATGCGTGAAATTTTCTGGCCACTTGTAGTCATGTTGGTCGTGTTGGTAATTATTACCTATTTCCCCGAAGTTACCCTCTTCTTGCCACGTGCAACAGGACTTATCTAGGAGTTTGTATGAAAAAAACGTATAACGGTTGTTGGCCAACCATGGTCACCCCCTTTACTGAAGACAACAGAGTTGACTTCAAAGCGGTCGAAGCCTTAGTTGATTGGTACATCGAACGGGGATGTGACGGCATATTCGCTGTCTGCCAATCGAGTGAAATGTTCTTCCTCACAGAACAGGAAAAGACCGACATCGCAAAAGCTGTGGTTGAGGCATCAGACTCACGGGTAAAGGTCATCGCCTCCGGACATACTTCCGATGACCATCAAAGGCAAATCCAGCAGCTGGGGGCCATGGCACAAACTGGTGTTGATGCAGTGGTTTTGGTCGCCAACCGAATGGCAAAGCAACACGAGGGTGAAACCGTCTTTAATGCCAACGCCGAAGACATTTTCTCCCAATTACCTGATGTCACCTTTGGCCTGTATGAATGCCCTTATCCTTACCTCCGTCTGCTTACTGATGATTTTTTGACCTCGTGTGCAACAAGGGGAAAACTGGTTTTCCTCAAGGATGTATCATGCAGTCTGGAAATTGAAAAACGCAGAGCTGCACTTGTGAAAGGTACCGACCTAGCCCTGTTCAACGCAAATACCGCTACACTGCTTGACTCCCTCATCACTGGCTACCATGGCTACAATGGGGTGATGGCTAACTTTCATATCGACATCTACAAGTGGATGTATGAACATTTCAGGGACCAACCGGAGCTAGCAAGGGAGGTCAGTGACTTCTTGACCGTTACAGCAATTACTGAGGCACGATCATATCCAGTCAATGCGAAATACCATTATGACCGTACTGGGGTAAACATGAACCTGCTCACACGATCAAAGAGTGCAGACCTGCTCAACGAAAACGGACGTCATGAGATAGAGAGCCTTATCAGACTCGAATCGGCCATGCGTACACGTTTGGGGCTCAAGGCATGAACAGGGCCAAGGCATTACTCGCCTCAATGCAAGAAGGGAAATGCAAGGTAGTGGGGGGACATGTATTTTTTACCGATCCTTCTAGTACGGAGGCCCTAGCTATGCACGGCTATGATTTCATATGGATAGATGCAGAGCATGGTCCATTTGACAAGCATACTCTGCTCATGCATGTAATGGCAGCGAATGCTGGAGGGGCAGCTGCCTTTGTGCGGGTGGCTGAAAACAACCCAGCTGTGATAAAGCCAGTTCTGGAAATGGGAATAGACGGTATTATCATACCCATGATACGTACAGAGGAGGATGCTCAGAAGGCTATCAAAGCCTGCTTGTATCCCCCGGAGGGGGTTCGTGGATTTGGCCCTAGGAGAGCAAACAAGTATGGGCAGACGCCTCTGGCAACATACTTGGAGGATGCCCGTTCATCATTTCTGCGCATCCTGCAAATTGAACACATTCAGGCGGTAGAGAATATTGAGGCTATCCTTGCGGTGCAAGGCCTCGATGCCATCATCATCGGACCAAACGACCTGTGTGCCTCGATCGGACGACTAGGTGAGAGCATGCACCCAGAAGTCCTTGAGCTTGGAAAGCAAATTATCTCTCATGCCAAGATGGCAAGAATTCCGGTTGGAGTATCGATAGGGCCCGACGAAAAAGCTATCGGAACATGGATGAAGATGGATCTGGATTTCATTAGCGTAGGTGATGATATCTCATTCTTACAGCAAGGAGTACAAAGAACTCTCTCGATGGTGCATATGCAAAAAAGGGAGAAAGGAGCTCTATAGTGGAAATTCCTTCGTGTTTGCATTACTCTGCAAAGGCAAAAAATAAATGCCAAAGGAGCCTCTGGTGAAGATTGCTGATTTTTCCCTATCACGAACAAATTTGAGTCAGCAGGTTGCAGACCACCTGGAAGAGGTAATTCTCTCCTCCCCCACCTCCAGAATTTCCGAGAAGCTTCCCTCAGAGATGAAACTTGCTATGCAGTACAATGTTAGCAGACCTATCATCAGGGAAGCCATGAAACTACTTCAGGAAAGAGGTCTCATCACCCTAAAGAATGGCTCTGGAGCGTACATCACAAGACCGGAGACAGATACTGTCATGAATGCAGTAAGCCGCATCATGCAGGCAGACAAGATCAGCGCTGAAGAGCTTACCCAGATGCGCGGGATTCTAGAACTCTCCTCGATTGATCTTGCAGTTCAAAAAATCACAGATGAACAATTGCAAGAGATGAAGGTGATAATTACCACCTTCTCAGATACCACCTTACCACTCAAAAAACGTGTTTCCTTGGATGAAGCTTTCCATATAGCGATTGCACAAGCAAGCGGAAACAACCTAATGGTCATGTTTATCACTGTCCTCACCTCCCTTTTGCGCGACTATATGGGCAAGGGAGTTCTTGTCGATGGAGGAGTTGTAGATGGCATAAAACGCCATCAAGAGATTTTCACTGCCCTGGAAAACCGTGATCCCCAGGCAGCTCACCAAGCTATGGTTGACCACCTAAGGGTATCCAGTGAGAATGTGAAGGAGTTTGACAAGCAAGGTGTGAAGTTAGCAAAGAAAAATGAGAAGAAGAACTAGGTAGTGCAGGACCTTTTTCCCATACTCTTCTCAAGAAAGTGACTCATTGGAATGGTAACCTCCTTCGTCCCACAGGACCCTATGATTCACCTCAATACACGCTAGAGCAAGGCTATTGGGCATACGTCTCAATTCCATTGGGTTCATGCCTTGAATGAATCCTGTAGTATTCCCTACATATATGCAACTACACTGTGTATACCTTCCCTTTTAGGATGTGAACACCCTTGCCCATGTGCAGACGAAGGCCATTGATATCGCCAATGAGATACGAATGAGAATACAAGCAGGAGAATCCTCCCCTTACAAAATTCTGCTAAAATCACGATTTTAGTTGACCTTACCGCAACGGTAGGGTGTATAGCTATGCATAGGAGGCAAAGCATGGAACTACCCATCGGGGAACTCGCCCAGTATGCAGGTATATCAAAGAGGACATTGCGATATTATGATGAGATAGGCCTACTCAAGCCAAAGAAGAAATCTCCCTCGGGATATCGTCTATATGGTGGAGAGGAAGTAAACCGTCTACAACAGATTCTGTTCTACCGTGAACTGGACTTAGATCTAGATACCATCAAGACCATACTTGATGATCCACAATTTGACCGGATACAAGCTTTACAAGAGCATATGGAGAGTCTGATGAAGAAGCAGGAACACATAGAAATTCTTCTTCAGACGGTGAAGAAGAGCCTACAGGAGGCTCGAGGAGAGATACTTATGAGTGAGAATGAAAAGTTTGAAGGGTTCAAGGAAGAACTCATAGAAAAGAATGAACAGGCCTATGGGAAAGAGGCTAGAAAGAAGTATGGAAACGAAGAAGTAGAGGCCTCCCAAGCGAAACTGATGCGCATGAGTGAAGAGAGCTTTGCAGAGTTTGACCAGCTTGACAAGGAAATCCTGGAGAAACTCGAAATGGCAGAGAGGACCAAAGACCCCAGTTCAGAGGCAGCCCAGGAGGTGGCGCGCCTGCACAAGCAGTGGTTGCTCTACACCTGGGCGAGCTATACGAAAGAGGCACATGCAAACCTCGCACAGATGTATGTCGATGACCCTAGGTTTGGCGAGCATTACCAAGGTAGGGCAGAATTTCTCAGGGATGCCATCCACATATTCACAGGGAAGAAAGCAATTAAGACCTGAAGATATCTTATCATCCCTATTTCTTATTCTTGTGCTTCTTTTCCTCTTGCTTACGTTCGTTCTCCTCTACCCTGAAAAGAATGATCCTTCGGATAAGATCAAGGGGAAGAGCCCTGTCTAGGGGAAACCGTATCGCTCCCTTGGAGGTGTGGTAGGAAAGCAGTTCTTCAGCGAAATGGGAAACCCCACTAGGCATTGGGTACAGACCAGTATGATTTTTATTTGCAGCAAAATAGATCAGATCGCCTTCATATAAAAAAGTGGGCATCGCATACTTGATTGTCTCCCTCACTTGGGGGACTGTCTCATGGATGAGAGAGCGCAGAGCCTTCATACGGCTCTGCTGCTCTTCTGAGAACTGTGCTATATACGCATCGACTCGGGAATCTTGATCTCTCATAAGCCTTGGGCCTATGTTGTCAGCTCATCGATAGCTTTAAGATCCTCTTCCGAGAAGCTCTTATCACCCTTGATGGCCTTGAGGTTCTCATCCAGTTGGGCAACAGAACTGGCTCCGATAAGTACCGATGTCACCCTCTCATCCTTAAGCAACCAGGAGATGGCCATCTCAGACAAGCTCTGATTACGTTTCTTGGCTATCTGATCAAGCTTGTTGAGCTTTTCCACTACTTCAGAGGTAATGTTCTTTGCCTTCAGAAATACATTCTCACTCGCCCTTGAACCAGAGGGAACCCTTCCATCGAGGTAGCGTGAGGTCAGAAGCCCTTGGGCAAGGGGGGAGAAACAGATCATGCCAACCTTGCCATCCATGGCATCAAGCAGATTATCCTCCTCTGTCCAACGGTCAAGGATGGAGTAGCGAACCTGGTTGAGGATGCAAGGGCATCCCATACTGTCAAGCAGGGCTTTGGCCTGTAAGGCCTCCTTTGCATGGTAGTTACTTATCCCGACATACAGGGCCTTACCCTGGGCAACCAAGGTTGCCAATGCCCCCATAGTCTCTTCCAAGGGTGTATTGGGATCGGGGCGGTGGTGGTAGAAAATGTCCACGTACTCAAGGCCCATACGCTTGAGGCTCTGGTCACAGCTGGCAAGCAGGTACTTACGCGAACCAAAGTCCCCATAAGGCCCACTCCACATGAGATAGCCTGCCTTTGAAGATATGATCAGCTCATCACGATGAGAGCTGAACTGCTTCTTGAGGATCTGGCCAAATCTGGTCTCAGCACTTCCGGGTTCCGGCCCATAGTTGTTGGCAAGGTCAAAGTGGGTAATCCCATGGTCAAAAGCACTGCAGAGAATATCTGTGGCTACAGAGTGGTCAGCCTCTGTTCCGAAGTTATGCCAAAGACCCAGGGAGAGCTCCGGCAGCTTCAGGCCACTTGCTCCTGCATAACGATACTTCATCTCTTCATAACGGTCTGTATTTGGTTTGTAACTCATACTATGACTATACACTACCTAGAAGGTAGGTCAAGGTGGGCAAAACGCCATTCTTCAAGGTTTTCCAACTTCCTGTGATATGGTATAGTCTGGGCATGAACAAACCACTACAGACTTTTCTCGACCTGGTAAGGATAAACTCAGTATCTGGGGATGAAGAGCGTATCAGCCTCTTCTTGGAGACAAGACTACTCTCCCTTGGACTGTCCACCAAGTGGGACAAGGTGGGGAACCTCTACGCCTACCTACCTGGAGAGGGAGAGACCATCCTCTTGAGTGCCCACATGGATACTGTCCCACTTGCCTGTGATGTCGAGCCTCTGGTAGAAGGATCTCTGGTCCATACAGGGGGGAAAACAGCCCTGGGAGCCGATGACAAGGCAGCCATTGCTGCCATCCTCACAACCTTGGAGACCATACAAAGTGAACACCTCCCCCACCCGAACCTGGTCATCCTCATCTCCGTCAGAGAGGAGTTGGGCCTGCAAGGCATAGCAGAATTGGATACAGCCTTGCTCGCTACAGTCGATCATGGGTATGTATTTGATGCTGAAGGGCCTGTAGGGACCTTCATTACCGCAGCCCCCGGTTCCAGTAAGCTCGATGCAATATTCCTGGGTAAGGGAGCCCATGCAGGCTTCTCCCCTGAGACAGGCATCAGTGCGATACAGATGGCCAGTGATGCCATCGCATCGATGCACCTATTGCGCATCGATGAGGAGACCACTGCGAATGTCGGCTCCTTCATCGCCCCTGGATCCAGAAATATTGTCTGTGACAAGGCAACCCTATCCCTTGAGGCAAGAAGCCTGGATCCTGTAAAACTTCTGGCACAAATAGAGCACATGAAGGCATGCCTACAAGAGGCAGCAGAGAAACATGGGGGAAAAGTAATCATAGAGGAACAGCTACTCTATGAGGCTTACAGGCTTGACACCTCTTTCCCTGTTTTTACCCGTTTGAAAAAGGCATGCGCAAATCTTGGCCTGTCCTACACAGAGAGGCCAACCCTAGGGGCCAGTGATGCCAACGTCCTCAATGCCAAGGGAATTCCCACCGTCGCCTGTACCACTGGCTATGAAGCTCCCCACACGACGAACGAATCAATACGGTTGGACCAACTTATGGCACTGACTTCACTGGTCCAAGAGTTGGCAACCAAGGAGGAAACAGTATGAAACATATAACTATCATAGGAAGTGGCGCGTTAGGGGCCATGTATGGCCTTAGGCTACACCAATTGTTAGGCAAAGAGAACGTCGTATTCCTCGCTGATGAGCAACGTAGGAAAAGGTATGCAGAAGAACCTCTCTTGCTCAATGGAGAGAGCTTTGCTTTTACCTATGTCGATCCAAAGGATGCAAAGATCAGTGATCTGGTTATCATCGCAACCAAGAACCTGCAACTCGAAGAGGCGGTCACTCAGATAGAGCATGCTGTTGGTGAGCATACAACCATCCTCTCACTCCTCAATGGAATAGATAGCGAAGAGAAGCTGAGTCAGGCCTATGGCGAGGAACATGTGCTCTACGGCTTTGCCGTAGGGCTCAACTCCACCCATGTAGGGAATAGGATCGATTTCAGCAAGGAAGGGCGTATTGTATTTGGGGAGAAGGACAACAGCAGGAGCCAACGCATAGAGGCCATCTGTTCCCTATTCCAACGTGCACACATTGACTATATGGTACCAGAGGATATACGTCTGGAACTTTGGAAGAAGTTCATGCTCAACACAGCTTTCAATACCATCAGCGCCTTGTGCAGGGCCACGTACGGAGACCTCAAGCAAGAAAGTGTACAAACCCTTGCATGGAAGGCAAGCAAAGAGGTGCAGGCTGTAGGACAGAGGGAGGGGGTATGCCTTACCGATGCCATGATCGAGCAGAACTACCAGGTAGTGACCTCTTTGGGCTTTGAAGGGAAAACCTCCATGTGTCAGGACATGGAGGCCGGAAGAAGGACTGAGAACAATTGGTTTTGTTCTGCCGTAGTTCGGCTAGGGAAAAAATATGCCATCCCAACGCCTACCTGTGAGATCCTTTCTTTGTTGGTAGAGGCGTCAGAAGGGGTGCAGATCAGGCTGAAAGCAACTCGTGAGCAGCAATCTTCTTAGCCTCGAGTAACAGCCCTACCAGTTCATCCACCCAATCTTCTGGGCACTTGGTGCAGTATATATGGAAGTCGTTGGCTGTTTTTGGGATAGCTTTTGTCATCTCCAGCAACCTATGCTTCTCAAGGATCCTGACCGCAGGCACATTATATTTCCTTGCCATGGTATCCCTCGCTAGGAAAAAATGCTTGAGATAGGTCTTCTCTTCCTTGTTCATAAACTTCCAGGAAGCGAACTTGATCCAGCCAGGTTTGTCAGGCCCCTTGGGCTTGGCTACTGTGAGCATGGTCTTTCCAACCTGCTCTGTCAGATTCTTTTCCTCCACAAGAGTGGTTAGGATTCTCTTCAAAGCAAAAAGATGGGCAACATCACCTAGTGCGTACTGCACCTGTTCCTCTTTCAAAGGCCTTTTCAGCCAGTTGGTCATTTGGTTCTTCTTCTTGCTCTTGGTGCTCTTTTCCTCTTGTACGCCAAGATGGAGTTCAATCAACCCTGTGAGGTTGCCTGTATAGCCCAGGGCAAGGGCCTGTACCCTGATGTCAAACGCATTGGCAAGGGCGATGCCATAGGCCTTGCGCACAAGGGCTGAATCACTTGCACAATCGAACATGACCTTCTCCAGGTCAGGGTCTTCAAGAAAGGCTTTCAAGGCCACTTCGCTTACCTTAAAGGGATCGATGAGAAAAAAAGCCTGTCCATCATAAATCTGTATCAGACAGAGGTGTTCCCCATAGATATGCAGGTTGAACTCCCCTTCAAAATCCATGGCGATAGAGAGAATTTCTCTTTGTTTCCAGCTTTTAACTACTGCTGTAAGCTTAGAATCTGAATCAATGGTGCTATATGTATACATATGAGCTAGTATATCAGATTCACAGTAATGTGAACACCGAAGGCTTCCTCTCAGGGAAGGCTTCTGGAAAAAAACCTAGGGGGGGGAATACTACAAGACTAGGATCAGTTGCTTCCAGATTCCTTAGGTAGGACAAGGTTGAGGAATATACCTACAAGAGTAGCAAGGGCAACCCCACCAAGGTAAAATTCCATCTGTTGGCCCATGCCAAAGTTTAGCAATCCCCCACCAATGCCGATCACTAGGATCACACTGCTGATGGTAAGGTTTCTCAATATTTAACGCGAAATTTCGCGTTAAATATTGATGAAAGCCACTAGTGTGTAGAAAATACCAGAAACAAAGGCTCCGCCCATGGCATAGGCGGTTCCATAGGAGGAGGATATGGCTATGATTGCTGGGATAAAGGCAAAGGAGGAACCGAGAAAGGCAGGAACCCTGGCCTTGGTGATGACAATGTAGATCAGCGTCCCTGTTCCTGCAGTGAACAAGGCTGTACTGGGGCTCAACCCAGTAAGGATCGGAACGAGGATGGTTGCTTCGAACATCGCAAAGACATGCTGGATGCTCAGCGAGAATGCAGGTAGAGGGGGCAGAGGATGATGACTTTCTAGGAAGTCTCTCAATCCTACCGAAAAACCAGACATTTGGGGAAGTGGAAAATCATATATTTATGGGAAACATCTGCATTACCACCACCAAAGTGCAACGTTAGGGCATTCCATTGCAACAGAATACGTCATCAGTGTTAGAACAGGGGGTGTAAGGCATCAAAAACCATCAGAAATGGGGCACACAGCAGCACCGTTATCGCGAAAGCAACCAACAAAGGTGGCCAATACCCAAACGGAAGGGAAAAGAGCCTACGGTATGTTTTACACGTATACGATTCTGTTCAATTTCGAAAAATACCATGAGGGTACAATCATTTTCTGCTCTTCCTGTTGCCATTTTTCCTTCAGCTGTGGTATCCATACCGGAAAGGGTTTGTAAAGATGAATAATCATGCAAAGAAATTGCTTAAACAAGTATTTGGGTTCGATACCTTCAAAGACGACCAGGAACGTATCATTGGTGCAATTCTTTCTGGAATGGACGTGTTTGCCGCCATGCCGACAGGTGGAGGCAAGAGCCTTTGCTATCAGATTCCAGCCTTACTGTTTAAGGGCCTGACTGTGGTTGTCAGTCCCTTGATCGCTCTCATGAAGGACCAGGTGGACGAAGCCCAGGCGAAAGGGATCCCCGCGGCCTTTCTCAACAGCACCCTTACCTCAGAAGAGGTCGCAGGTATCACTAGGCAGTTGTCTTGTGATGCACTGCAGCTGCTCTATATCTCCCCTGAACGATTGGCCTTAGATGGGTATCTTTCCTATCTGAAGACGCTGCATGTCTCTCTCTTTGCCATCGACGAAGCCCATTGCCTCTCTGAATGGGGCCATGACTTCCGTCCGGACTACCTCGTTCTTTCCAACCTCAGGGAGCGTTTTCCTGGCATTCCTATCGCTGCCTTCACTGCAACGGCGACCCAACGGGTGCAAGATGACATACTGTCTATCCTTCATCTGCAGGATCCGTTCATTGTCAGAGCTTCATTCAACAGAAAGGAACTGCAGTATGGCGTCTTCAAAAAGCATAACGTTCTTCAACAGATCCTTTCAGTAGTAAAGCACCATGGGACTGAAGAGGGAATCGTCTACCGACTCAGCCGAAAGGATGTGGAACGGACTGCAGCCTTTTTGCAGGAGCAGGGCATCAAAGCCTTGAGCTATCATGCCGGCCTTCCCAACGAAGTGCGTGCAAAGAATCAGGAAGCCTTTGACCGTGATGAGGTGCAGGTCATGGTAGCCACCACAGCCTTCGGCATGGGAATCGATAAAAGCAACATTCGATTCGTCATCCATGGAGATCTTCCAAAAAGCATGGAGGAATACTACCAGGAAACAGGCAGAGCCGGTCGGGACGGCCTGCCTTCCCGATGCATCCTTTTCTTCGGTTCCGGTGATATTTCCAGGCAGCAGTATTTCCTTACCCAGATGGAAGATTTACAAGAACAGAACAAGGCCAAGGAGAATCTCAATACCCTCATTCGGTTTGTTACGGTACATGAATGTCGGCGCAAACAGATTCTTTCTTATTTCGGAGAGACGTATGAGAGTCCCTGCAACAATTGTGATGTGTGCAACAATACCACAAGGAAATTGGAAGCTACCGAAGATGCCAGAAAATATCTTTCTGCAATCGTACGTACCCGTGAGAGGTTCGGTTCTCGCTATATCATAGACATAGTGAGGGGCGCTGATACCGAACGTATTCGCACCAATGGCCATCAGCATCTTAAGACATATGGAGTGGGGAAAGAGAAGAGCCTTGTTTGGTGGAGCAGTATCAGCGATGAGCTCATAGCCCAGCAAATGGTCTATAAGGATAGTGAGCGCTATAATGTGCTCTGCCTTACTCCGGCAGGACGGGAGTTGCTGCTGGGGAAAACTTCTTTCTTTGTCAGTGAGATTACGGCTTACAAGGAAACAAGGCTTGTAGATATGGAGAATATCAACGGGGCCTTATTGGGACGCCTCAAAAAGGTGCGCCTTTCAGTGGCACAGAGCATCAACAAACCTGCTTACATTGTATTCTCTGACAAGACGCTTAGGGAAATGGCAGCCCATAAACCTAAAAATGAACAAGCTTTCTTGGAAATCTCAGGAGTCGGGGAGAAGAAGCTTGAAGCCTTTGGTTCGGCTTTTCTAGAGGCGATACAAGCGTATGAAGGGCAGTAGGGAGCCTGTTGGCGAGATTCCACTCCAGGACCCCAAGGGAAATCCCCTCGAAATACCCTACCTTGCTCTATGATAACTACTCATCTGTCTTTCTGGGATTCTTGAAAGTCGCCGATACCATTGCTGAAACCTGGGAACACGTGAAAATGGGATGTGCTAAGAATAGGCAGAATCCTGATTCAGGTCTGTGCACCAAGTGGCAAGCCCGAATACCTTCTAAAAGGAGCTTTACGGTAGAGATCATTCTATGCTTGAGCATATATTTCATCAGTGTCTGAACAGAGGGTACAAGGCACCAAAAACCATCAGAAGAGGGGCACACAACAACACTGTTATGGCGAATGCGACCGATAGCGGTGGCGAATCTGTGATGGTAATAAACCACGTGGGAAAACAGGTTATCTCTTGAACGGTCTCATTCTGCATATCTTTTCTAACGCTGGATAGCATGGGAACCTCCTTGGCTATACCCAAAGGATACACCACCTACTATGACACAGGATGTCATAGGCAAAAAAACACACCAAAAGTTAAAGCTTTTCCGCCTCTTGTGCCATAGAGAATACAGCTTCCTTCCATGCCTGTACAAACTGGGGAGGCCCAATGGGCCTGGCTGCCGAACCGAAAAAGAGTATCTGGGAAAGGATCTCCTGCAGATTCGCTACAGGGACTGTGACCTCCAAACCTTCCTTCCCCTCGAACTCAACCTTACGAATCTTCTGATCCTTATGCCACGTCTGGGTTGCCAAGGCATTGCTTGCCCAGCCAAAGACACAAAAGGTGACATCAATGCTCTTTTCCCCCATGAAAATGCCAAAGCCCCCATGGATGAAGCTATCAAGCTCCTGTTCGGTATACCGGTTCTGGAAGAGGTCTCCCTCTATCTGGATGATTTTCTCTATCCTAGAGAGGTGAAAGGTGCGCAGCTCCTTGTTCTGACAGTCGAAGGAAAGCAGGTACCATCTTCCACTGTAGTTGACTAACCGCAGGGGCTCAATGTGTCTGGTCGAGTGTTCTCCCTTGGCATTTCGGTAGCCCAATGTCATCCTTAGGCTACCCTTGATGGCAGAACATATCTTATTGAAGACAGTGTAGTCAGGCCAGTCTTGCACTGGGGTTATGAAGATAATTTTATCGGAGAGGCTTTTATAGCTCTCCTCCAAACCGCTATCCAGTCCATCACTGACCATGTCAGTGATAACGGAGAGGGCTCCTTGAGACTCGGCTAAGCTTCTGAAGATGGCATTGAGCACCAGCATCCTTTCATTTGAATTGCTCATCATGGAGAAGTCGCCGGTGTAGACATATCCCTTCTCCCTAGCTTCATAGGTCAATGGGGCTTGCAGGGTATCCCTAAGGTAGTCGATGTCTCGCATCACCTGTCGCTTGGATATCTCGAACTTGGAAACCACCTGTGCAGTGCTTACCTTTCCATCCTCAAGGATCTTCCGGTTGATATAAAATATTCTCTCTATCTGGCTCATGAAGAAGAGTATACCAAGAAACCCACTGATGTGGGTAAGAAGATGCAATGAAAGGTATCAATACCCCAGGGCAAGCCCTGGACTCAGGAGGCGTTG
>WOYI010730717.1_pt1 | contig 19253 bp, 22 predicted proteins | sample 6423411 | NCBI WGS metagenome assembly WOYI01 (sample SAMN13441803, study PRJNA592873) | oil field metagenome | biome: oil field; feature: oil-well bore; material: oil-contaminated soil; isolation source: oil-contaminated soil from oil-well borehole | place: Germany: Wietze | collected 2016-10-18 ... | reverse complement strand
CTTTGAATCTCGACACGGCTGAAATAACTGGTTTAAGGTTGATCGGTTATTGAAAGAAGATTGGTATCAAAAAGTAGGTTTATATTTTTTTTATTTTTCCCTAATTTTTATTTAAATTGTTTACTGTGCCTGTAATATTCATGGTTTGCCTCGAATTTATAAATTAAAGCCACGGATCTGGCAAAGAAGATGGTTAGATAGGGGAAGATAATTAGAGGCATGATTATGATCCCAATAATTAGTGGGAAAATTAAGAAGGATGAGACGTAGTACACCGCTCCGATGATGATAAGCATGATAACATACCAGATTAAATAGTCTACACCTCCAATTTCCTTTATTTTACTTATGATTTCTTTTAGTCTAAATGCGGCGCTTAATTTGTTGTGGTGAACCATATTAGCCAAGGCCACAGGAATTAAAAAACTGATCACCACCAGGAGCCCTAAACCGATTAATACCATACCACTTACCAGTTCCAGTGAGATGGAAGGGTTTAAAAGTGAACCAGCCCCGGGAACCGTGAGTATTGGTAGGATAGCAGCCCATGATCCAAACAAAATCAGGATCAAGGGTATAAGAGAATAGACAAAGAGGACTACAAACACTTTTAAACCATTCACGAACATGGAAGTCCACTCGTCAAAATCAGGAAGTTCAGATGAATCTTCCATGGTGGATCTGATTATTTTAAAGACGTATCCCAGCACCAGAAATCCGGGGATAATTAAAGAAGATAAAATGGTTAAAATTCCTAAAATCAGGACCTTTTTAAAATCCGTTAAAGGATATTTCAAGGCGTTAGAAGTTATCTCACCAGCGTCCATATATTTCTCACCTGATGGGGATATGGATTAATTGATATTTAAAAATTAACATTCAACTTGGTTAAATAAAATAAAAAGGGGGGAATTTTAATTTTATTCTGGGGATGCTGGTTCTTCAGCTGGTGCTGGTTTACCTTCTTCACTGTTTGCAAATATCAAAGCTATCGATCTGGCGTACAGCATGTACAGATATGGAGCGACTACTAATGCTGCAATAAATCCTCCTACGTAAGGGATCGCGCTAATGATGCTGCTGATGATTCCGAATACAATTGCTATGATGTACATCAATATCCACCAGATGATGTAAGAACCCCAACCGATCTGTGATATCCTTTCGAGTATCTCACTGAATCTAAATGCTGCTCCCAGTTCATCGTATAAAGCCATGTTTGCCAGTGCCACGTAATAGATTAAACTGAATATTATACCTAATATTATGGCGATAATTCCCGTTCCACCTATTAAACCAATCCATGCAAAAGGATTACTTATCGATGAAGCTACGGCTGCAAAAGCTGCAAATATGCCTACTGCGAACACTATTATTGGTATAATGAAATACACTATGGTAACTACGATTACTTTTATACTATCAACGACCATACTGCCCCATTCATCGAATGCCGGAAGATCATCGTAACCTGCTAAAGTTGCTTTTACTATTCTTAGTAAATATCCTGGCCAAAAGAATATACCAATGATTATAGCACTTAGAATAAAGAATACACCGAGGATTAACACGTTCTTCCAATCACCAGATGGATATTTAAATGAATCTGATACAATTTCTCCTATGTCCATATTTTCACCTCCATTTTTTCAATGTATAACATTTAGTATCCAATTTCATATAAAAATTTCGATTATAATTCACTAGAAGCAAAAACTAATGCACAAAATCTGGCATTTAAAATCACAAAATAAGGGACAATTAGAAGGGGTATAATCACAATACCAATGAGTATTGATTGTGCAAGAAGAGAAATTAAAGCGGTTAAAACTGCCAAAATCCAGATGATGGCATAGGAAAGTAAATATTTTCTAACGCCTATCATAGAAATTCTTTGGAGAATCTCTCTGAATCTGAAGGCTGCACTGATTTCACCATCATACAGGGCCATATTAGCGATACCAACATATTCTACCAGTCCAATTAATAAGAAGATTATTATTTGGATGTTTGAACCCAAAATCCAGGACCATAAAATATACAGGGAAAAACTGGGGATGTTGAAAAGGAACATTTCATAATTAAACCAGAGAAAGACAGCCAACACTGGCAGAACATAAATTATCAGGACTAAGATCACCTTAAGTCCATCCAGATACATAGATCTCCAGTTATCGAAGTCAGGAAGTTCATCGAAACCATTAAATGAGGATTTAATTATTTTAAACAGGTAACCTGAAGGTAAAGGTAACAGTATCAGGAATAACAAAGTAAATATGTTGATTTCAGTGAGGACTCCGATAAAAGCAATTAAAGTTAAAAAACCCAGGAGGATAACTTTCATCCAATCTTCGGCTGAATATTTCACTGCATCCAGTAAAATCTCTTTTATATCGATGTTTTCGTCCTCCCCAATCCATTTCATTTTCTATTCAATCGTAAACTTAAAGGATCTTTAATTTGTATTTAACCACGTAAACTTAAAATGATTTCCTTTATGGTTTCCACCGGGGCGTTGGTTTTAATCCCGGTAGGTTTAATATGGGTACGGGAGGCGAAGTATCCCTCCTCATGGAGCTTTTCAATGACATCTATAATTGGTGGTGCACTGGTCTTCAACACCTTACAGACCTTATGGAGGTCATAAAAGGTTGCCGGGCCGAAGGATTCTTCATAACACCTATCCAACAACTTCAAAGCTTTATTATAGGTATTAATGGTGGATGGTAGCAGATCCAGCATTCTTTTAACATAATCACTATCCAGTATGTTACCCAACCATAAAGGACCGCCCACCTTCATGGTACCACCACAGTTAGAGCATTCTGATGGTATATGGGGTGCTAATCCCGGGATGGTCATCCGGTGAAGACATTTAGGACAGTGGGCGATGTATCCCAGGTTCTTAAGGGAATCATCAGTCCTTTTTGCACCCTTACCCACTTCCAGGTAGATCCGCAGGTAATGCTCCGTGCTATGGGAGAAGATGGGTGTTGTATATTTTTTATACTTGGCGAAGGTGCGGGAGATGAAACCAGCCAGTATCCTTAAACCGTTTTCATGACAGTACTCGGTTTTCAGGGGTACAGCACTGTACTTCCTGATACAGGGCTCTTTATAAGTCCCACATAGCGCTGAGGTATCGGTTGCAGTCACACAAAGTAATCCCCCTGTTTTTAAGCCCGCCGCTGATTCTACAAAGGGTGAAGGTGTTCCAAAGGGGTCTATATCCACCACATCGAACTTACCCCGGCACCGACGTAGTAAAATATTGGCGTCCTCTCTAGTTGCCCGAACATTCTCCAATCCATTCTCCTGGATGTTCTGTTTGGCAAATTCCACGGCCAGGGGATTTAAATCATTAACAACCACACATTCCACACCAGATATTTCCTTAGCATACCTGATCCCCCTGATTCCGCTACCACCGAAGGCATCACAGATACGGATATCCCTACCCTGTTTATCCCGGTAAACCTGTAAGGCAGTTACAGACAGGTCTCTGTTTAACTCCATCACTGGATTGTAGAAAACAGGGGCTTTGGCGGATACCTTATCATAAACCGGGATTTCTACAGAGACCTGTCCTTCATCTATGGTAATCTTGTTCATCATTCACCATCTATTCACATATTTATCAAATTGTCAGAGAAGACCTCATGCGATAGTGTGGGACGAATCTGACCATTTATTATTTCTGTAATTATTTGGTTTTAGATGTTAATAGTTGTCATACCCTCTCACAAATTATAATATTTATATCATGTATAGTATTACATATGTATTTGGTTCAGAAGAATCATGTCCGGACGGGTAAAATGGATTATATGGTGCTTAGAATTCTTAGTAAACTATCTAAAAACCTTTATAATTACACTTTATACACTGTTAGGCAGTATTATGAGTATATGAACAATTTTTTACCTTACGAATCTGTCTATCCTTTGGTGAAAGATAATGAGAATTATCGACTTATGCCTAGTCAGGTGGCTCAACAAACCATGAAAGTAGTTGATCGCACATTCAAATCTTTCCTGGGATTGCTAAGAGAGGTTAAAAAGGGTAATTATAAAAGATCAGTTAAAAAACCCAGGTATTTGCCTAAAAATGGCTATTTCATCTGTATTTTCACAAAAACATGATAAAGATAGAAGATGATAAGATTAGGCTATCCCATGGGCAGGAACTTTGCAAGAAAATATGGTGTAAGGTACTTGTATTTTACTATTCCTAAACATATCTGGGATAAAAAGATAAAAGAAGTGAGAATACTCCCCAAATGTGATGGTTTGTACTTTGAGATAGGGTACATTTACATACAACAGCCAGTAGAAGCAGAGTTAAACAAAGATTCATATCTTTCAATAGATTTGGGTTTGGATAATTTTGCAGCTTGTATTTCAACCAATGGGACTTCCTTCATCATGGAAGGACGTGGAATTAAATCTTTTAACCGTTGGTGGAATAAAGAAAAAGCTAAAGTACAATCCATCTATGATAAACAAGGAATTAAAAAAGGCAGAAAACTATGTTATCTTTTTAGAAAACGAAAAAATGTAATCAACGAATACATGAACAAAAACGTACAGTACATAATCCAGTACTGCCTTAAAAACAAGATTGGAAATATTGTAATAGGTGAATTGAAAAACATCAAACAAAATATAAACATTGGAAGAAAAAACAACCAAAACTTCGTTAACATCCCCCATAACCTATTCAAACAAAAAATCAAATCGAAATGCGAATTATATGGCATTGAATATATTGAAACCAGCGAATCATATACTTCACAAGAATGCAGTCAATGCAGAATCATAGATAAAACAAACAGAAAACACAGAGGTTTATACACCTGTAAAAACTGAAGGATAATACTAAACGCTGATATAAATGCAGCAATAAACATACTAAGAAAAGTAGCTCCCAACGCCCCGTTAGGGAGTAGTGGTACAATGGACGTGCCAATTAGAATAAGAACGCTTGACGTTAAACTTCTATGAAGCCCCCTCACACAAGGGTGGGGTGGTTCATATATATTTGATGGAAGCCAATTAATGTTTAATTTCAATTTTCAATAAATGAAATTTCTTTAAGGTGATAAGTATTGATACCAATTGCGCAGCCCCTTATATCGGATGAAGAGATAGATGAAGTTGTAAAAGTTTTAAAATCAGGATTCATTGCCCAGGGGCCTAAAGTAGCCGAGTTTGAAGAAAAATTCGCAGATTATATTGGGGTGGAGCATGCGGTGGCCACTACTTCAGGAACCACAGCATTACACGTGGCCATTATGGCTCTGGGAATAGAAAGGGGTGATGAAGTAATTACCACGCCTTTCAGTTTTGCAGCCACAGCCAATTCAATCCTATTTACCGGGGCAACTCCAGTCTTCGCCGATATAAACTCACAAACCTATAATATAAATCCACAGAAGATACAGGAAGCCATAACAGATAAGACCAAGGCCATAATGCCCGTCCACCTCTATGGACAACCAGCGAATATGGGCCCCATAAGGAAGATTGCAGAAGAACACAACCTATGGATAATTGAAGACGCAGCACAGGCCCATGGAGCACAGTATCAGGACCAAATGGTAGGGTCACTGGGTGATATAGCCTGTTTCAGTTTCTACCCCACCAAGAACATGACCACAGGGGAAGGTGGTATGATAACCACGGACAGTGAAGAACTGGCAGACGCAGCCCGCATGTTAAGGTCCCACGGCGAAGGTGAAAGATACAACCACACAATCCTCGGTTACAACTTCCGTATGACAGACATAGCCGCAGCAATAGGACTAGTCCAGCTCAAACGCCTTGATAATTTTACAAAGAGCAGGATTGAAAATGCAGAATACCTGACCACACATATAAATACCATAGAGGGCATTACACCCCCATTTGTCCTGGATAAAGTGAAGCACGTATTCCACCAGTACACCGTCAGGGTGGAAAATGGAAAAAGAGACGATGTTAAGGATTTCCTGACCGGACTGGGGATAGGAACCGGAGTGCACTATCCCAAGACCATTTATGATCAGAAGCTGTATCAGGATCTGGGTATAGGTGGAAACTGCCCCCAGGCAGAAAAAGCAGCATCCCAGGTGCTTTCATTACCAGTACACCCGGGACTCTCAACTGAAGACTTAACTGAGATAGTTGATTTACTGGAAGAGGCATCAGAGAGATTCTTCGCCTAGAGAACTGGTAAAACTAGGAGAACTGGTAGGACCTCGTGTCCAGAGTAAAACCTTTGTTTTCAAGTAAAATGTGTGTTCAGGATAATTTTTCCTTTACACTAGCCACTTTCTGTTTTAAGCCGGTTTCCTTATCCCTTCGGTCATCTATTTTTACACTGGTAGCCACACGGTCGGCTCCAATGGCAAAAACAGCTTCATGTGCCAGTTCAATGGCAGCGAAAATTTCTCCAGGGTCATCTGATTCTAACATAGTCCCCATACCACTTATTTCGTATTTAATACCAGTTTTATCCAGAGCAGCCAGTGCAGCAGCTATATAAGGGCTTATACTGGTTTTTGAGGTTCCGATGGGTATTATGGTGAGTTCTGCAGATATCATGTATAATATATATGCCTCTGTTTTCATATAATTTTTATGGAACCCTTAAGTAGAGAAAAATTCAATCAGAGCATTATCCAGAGGGTTAGAAACATAATAGATGAATATGATCTATTTGGTGACGGAGAAAAAATAGCAATAGCCCTTTCCGGTGGAAAGGATAGCGTCTTAACCTTACACCTGTTAAATGGATTTAAGGACGAATACAACCTAGAACTGGTGGCAATATCGGTAGATGAAGGGATTCAAGGTTATAGAAATGAGGGCATTGAAGTTGTCCGGGAAAACACCCGTAAACTCGGAGTGGAACTGGTTGAAAAATCATTCGAGGCTGAATTCGGTATTAAACTCGATATAGTGGCGGGTAAGTACAAGAGTGCCTGCATCCCCTGCGGTGTATTCAGGAGGTACCTCATCAACAGGACAGCCTATGAATTAGGCGCAGATAAAGTGGCCACCGGCCATAACCTGGACGATGAAATACAATCATTCCTCATGAGCTTCGCCCGGGCTGATTTCAGACGTTTCTCCAAATTCGGACCGAAACTGGAGCAGATACACCCCCGGTTAATTCCCAGGATAAAACCTCTATGGAAAATCCTGGAAAAGGATGTGGGAACATGGGCTGTTCTAAATGAGATTCCGGTACATTTTGCTGAATGCCCCTACGCTCATCAATCATTAAGGGGTAAAATTAAGAATTATTTAAACCAGTTGGAAGAGGATCACCCCGGATCGAAGATGGCCATCCTGGAATCCTTCCAGAAAACCTTTAAAAATCAGGAAAGCATTGTAAAACTTGTTGAATGTGAAAGATGTGGTGAACCGTCATCTTTGAATATCTGTAAGGCATGTGAGATGCTGGAAGATATAAATTCAGATATTTAATTAATATCACAGTTAAACAAGTCAAAAACTTTAATAAAATTACAAACAATCTAATCATTATCTGTGATTATCATGAAAAGGCTTTTATGGTGGTTGATAGCTGGAAGCAGAGGTGGTAAGAATAGAGCCAGAATAATCGAAGCCTTATATGAGAGACCTTACAATGTTAATCAGCTTTCTGTCGAACTTGATTTAGATTATAAGACTGTAAAACATCATATGGATATATTGAAGAGCCATGATATAATTAGCTCTTCAGATGAAAAGAGATATGGGTCCATGTACTTTTTATCAAATCGTATGGAAGAAAAATATTATATATTCCAGGAAATTTTGAGTAAAATGAGAAAAAAATCACAATAAATATTCTTTAGAGGTGATGAAATGGCAGGAGGATATGAATATTCGGGTGGAAATCCAACAGCAGGACAAGGAGCAAGTCAACATGCGGGATGGGGATTGGTTAATGCCCAAATAATCAATATCGATATTGTGATAGGAATTGCTAATATAATCCTCTTACTGATACTGTTGTACATGTATCTGGATAGTTACCGGGAATTCAAATCCAAATTCACCTTTGGTTTACTGTCCTTTGTTCTGCTTCTACTCCTGCAGAATATCCTATTTACTTCATTTCTCCTCTTAAATCAAGGTTTTAGAGGACCAGATATGGGTACTCCCATATTCTTTTTAAATATAATCGAATTTTTCGCCCTTATTATGCTGGTATGGGTTACCAAAGAGTAATTGGATTAGTTAAAAGGAAGAAGGAGTAAAAAAGGAAAAAAATTATTTTCATTTAAATTAACTGTTATCTCAGTTGTTCCTTCTTTTTTGGTAACTGGGTTTTAAAACTGAAAAGAACACGAAACATATTCTTAAAAGACTTCCAGTGGATATGAATATGGATTAAAGTACTAATGACCATTAAAATTGATAATTCCACATGCCAGAATATTAAGGAAGGATTTAAAGCTGTTTTTATTCCTAAATTAATAAATAAAATCATCAACATCCCTGTACCACTGCTTCCCAGGTATCCTGCAGTTAATAAGAGATTCCAAATTCTTCTATGTTTACTCCTTTTTAAAATACCCTTTCTAAAGAGATAGTAAGTAAATAAATAACCGGAAATTAAAAGAAGGCTAACTGGTATGATGAAATAATTATCTCCATCTCCAAGGAAACCACTATCTGGATCATTCCCAGAGTCAATTGTAGTGTTGCCATTACTAGGATCCTGATTACTGTCACCAACGTCACTATTGTTAGTATCAATTTGGTCATTGGAGGTGGAAGCATCGGTAGATGATGTTGATGTAATTTGGGATAAATCACATATGCCATCTCCTGTTGTGTCAATGTAATGTCCACATTGCCCTGGGTAAGGATCATTAACTATACCATAGGGACAGCTGGCTGCACAGGAATTTCCACTTAAAGATAAAGCAGCTAAAATGGGCGCCGATGTTAAAAAACTGATTACTCGTTTTTTTATAATTTAACCCTCCTTTTTGCTGGAATAAACATTTTTTTAACAGATCTCCAGTAACAATGGATATGGAATACTGTGATTAAAGTTAGAATGATCCCTACCTCCACATGCCAATACATTAGCGCATGATTTATTGGGGTTACCATCCCCAACTCCAAGAAGATGAGAAGTAAAAAACCAGCACCTCCAGCTATTAAAAAGGCCAATCCAATTATAAAATTCCATACATTGATGTGTAAAACTTTCTTTATTATCTTAAATTTATAAAGTGTATAAGTAAGTAGATAACCTCCAATAAATGGTAGAGATAGTGTTAAAACTTCATAACTCATATTATGGGACCTCATTTTCTAAATAATTTAATATGAACTGGATAAGTTCGTACAATAAAAACTAATTTGATACAATAAAAAAAACTAATTTTAAATATAAAAGTAATTTTTCCAAGTTTTTTCCAAGTTTATACCCAGATTCAACCCATATTTAAAAAGCAGTCAATCAAAATATCTAAAAAATTAAAATTCGAATTCAGTTTCTAATAAATTTTACTAACTTTACCCACGCCCTTGCTCCTGCCTTCCCGGAATATGAGTTTCTGCCCTTCCCGGATAGCGTAGGGGCGGTATTTAAATTTCATCCTGATTTTACCGGTGTCACCAGCCGATAGGTATTCTTTATCCAGGGGCTGGAATATGGTGGTGTCGGAGATGGTCTCTATATGGGTTATGCATTCATAGCCCTCTCTGATGGTTGTGGGATGCACCAGTATGGAGACATCTGCTTCAAACTCCCTCACTGGCTGTGGTTTGTAGAGTAAATCCGATATGATCATGCCCCTTTTAATGGAACTTACATCTACACCGCTCAGGGATATCCCGACAACTTCACCGGTTTCTGCGCTGTCTTTTTTATAGTAGTGCATCTCTATGGAACGGACTGTGATGGGGATGAATTTACTGGTCCCGGTAGGTCCTAGAAGAAGTTTATCACCCTTTTTCACAGTGCCCTGTCTGATAGTGCCGCTTACCACGGTTCCAACACCCGTAACAGTGTATATCTTATCGATGTACATCATGAACGGTTTTTTACCGTCTTGGGGATTGGATTCTACGTTCAACTGGTAAAACAGTTCGTCCAGGAGATCTAAACCGTTACCAGTAACTGGTGATACTTTTATAACCGGTACCAAATGTTGATTCATATTCCCCGCCACGAAAACCGCGTCGTCACCGGTTTTGACCATGTATGGAATTTTACCTACCATTTTAAGGAGTTTGAACACCTCATCTTTAACTTCCCGGGTTCTCTCCTCGGTTACCATGTCTATTTTGGTGATGGCCACCAGTAAAGGTATTTCCATGGCCAGGACAATTCCCAGGTGCTCCCGGGTTATGGCGGTGGGGCCCTGATCAGCGGCTATGGTGAGCAGTCCAAAATCCAGTTTTTGACCTACAATGCCCCTTATCGTGGTTCTAAGCCAGGGTTCATGGCCTACGGTGTCCACAAAGGAGACCACCTTTTCGCACTGTTCCACCACCTTTGATTTTTCTTTTTTATGCAGGGGATTGGTGATACGTACCGGTTTTCCTTCCCTGAATCCATAAACGGCAAATGAAAGATCAGCAGATAGGCCACGCTCTATTTCATGTTTCTGGACGTCCAGGTATATTCTGGTTCTTCCAGAACCGTTGTCCAGTGATCCAGAGGTGAGGGTGCCGACCAGGGTGCTTTTACCATGGTCTACATGCCCGACCACCCCCACGAGCAAGTGTTTCTTCTGCTGGGTGTTTTTTTTACCAACCAGGACTTTGGCCACGGTACCTTCACCTGCATCCTGCTTTTGAATATCGTTTATTTTAGCATCTATTGAATGGGCTACCTTCTCCAGTACAAAGAGAGACTCATCCATTTTTGCATCGGTTAGACCCACCAGGTTCCCATCATCATCAACACCTAAAAAATAAACAGCTTCTCCATCCCCCTTTTCCATTCTGTATTTCATCTGGGATGCCAGGCGTTGAATTCGGTCCTTTTTAAGATGGTATTCCATTTCAAGATTTTCCTTAAATTCGATATTTCTCCGTTCACCGTACTTGGTAATATCGTAAATATCAACGCTCATACTATCGAGTTCAAAATCGGTTGGTGTTTATGATATGGAATCTCAGTAGCTAAAAAACTATTTATTTGTTTTACTAAAAACAGAATCAGCGTATTTTATCGGCAGTGGTGAAAACTCCACCACCATATTTCTCTTCCTGTAATTTTCTGACCATTTCTGCAGCAGTCTCAGCATCAGGTGCTTTTTTTAAGATCTTCCTGTCTTTCACCTTCCAAGTCTTCCCACAGATGCATGTTTTCTGCTTGGCACCTTCTTTGGCATAAATTGCCCGGCCACAATTACATCTGAATATCAGATACATGGTTTTAACCTATTTTAAGTGAATACATGGTCTACCTATAACTGATTTAATATCCTATCAATTTGCTTATAAGAGGCCATAAGACGTTGGGTATGGATATCAATGTACCGATGCTGGTACCGGCGCTTGCTCCCAACGCTACCAGTAACACTCTGAATAATTTATTCTTCCACATCTCCCGGAGACTTTCACATTTAGGGAGTTCTACCAGGTCATCCATGGAAACTTTCCTTAATTTGGCATCTACAATTCCGGCAAACCATCCTGAGGCGAGTAAAGGGTGTATAACTGTTACGGGTGACACGACAAAAGCGGTTAGTGCAGAATAAATCTTGCCACCGGCAACTAGGGTACCTATAAACCCCAATCCACCGGTTAATAATACGAATTGCAGGAGGCCCATGTTGATATTTATCCCGTTTAAGAAGGCCAGGAGGAATATGGTGATGAATATCACCGGTATGGCAAATACCAATAGTTTAGTGATGGATACCTTGGGTACTTCGATTCTTAATAGCTCGGTTATTTCTGGTATCTTCTCTGGGTGGCTCATATAATCTTTAATTCCACTTTGATGCCCAGCCCCTACCACGGCAACCACCTGTCCTTCAGGTAAATCCAGTAACATACGGGCCATGTAGGCATCCCTTTCATCCACCAGCACGTGGTATGCTTGGGGGGACATGTCCTTGAAGTATTCCATAACCTCGGCCAGTGTGTCACCCTCTTTTATTTTTTCGATGTCTTCCAGGTCTTCGTCACTGGCGAAGAATGAGGCGATGAGGCCATAGGCGAACTTCATCTTCTCCCAGAAGCTCATCTGGTTGAGGGCTCTTTTAAGTGTGATCTGGATGTCCCGGTCTATAAGGGCAATACTGGCCCCCACTTCTTCTGCGGCGGAAACTGCGGCCAGCATCTCTGCCCCGGGTTTAACCCCAACCTCGTCACCGATCTTTTTCTGCATGTAGGAAAGGAAACCACTGGCGAGAAACGCAGTTAACTGGTCACTTTTTATTATTTCTCTGATGTTCAATTCTTTATCCGGCTTTTGGCCAGCTGCCTCCATTTCGAGGTTTTGCAGGCGGTTTAGATCTAACTCAACAGCCACCACATCCGGCCTGGTTTCAAGAATAGTTTCTCTTACTTCCTTTACACTTTCATCAGAAACGTGTGCTGTGCCTATAATTTTGAGTGATGGTTCTTTGACTGGTTCAGGTTCTGTGTGATATTTTTTATCCGATTCAGGTTTCGTGTAGTTTTTGTTACCTGATTTAAATTCTACATAATTTTTGTTACCTGATTCAGGTTTTGTGTAATCTTTGTCACTCGATTCAGATTCCTTGTGATTTTTTTTATCCGATTCAAATTTCATACGATCATTTTTAAATTTTTGTTATGGTTCCATCTTTGTAGATGGGAACTGTCTTATATATATTTCTCTTGAGTGAAAATTGGATGTCCTTTTCCAGTCCTAAAGCACGGAGGCGGAGGGCAGAGCTGGAGTTTAACACGGCATCATCCACTTTTTCCGGGTCAGTAGATGCCATCACGGCTGCTAAAGCTTCTTCAGCCAGTTCATGGTCCTGTAAATTGGTGATTATATCTCCAGCTGATAAAAAATCTTCTATGACAAATTTTCCATTTACTCCGGCCATCACTACTTCTATATGGCTTTTTGCAAGCTCTAATGCTTTAGATGCTACTGCCTGGGCGTTTAAATATGAGCCGATGAGTATGGTGGAAGCAGATATATCCTCCAGTATCCGGGTCCCATTGGACGTGGTGAGGACCAAAACATCTCCCTGGAAATTCCTTATATCAACAGGAGAATTGCCCACATCAAATCCTTCTATCTTCGCCCCTTCCCTTTCACCGGCCAGGACCGCTTCGTGTTTTTTTGCCAGGGTCACTGCTTCATCGATTCCCCTGACCGGGATAACTGTTTTAAAACTCTCAAGTGCGGTGGTTATGGTCGCGCTGGCTCGGAGTGCATCTACCATAATTGCTACATCTTTAGAATAGGACCTATCTAAACTTAGGGAAACTCTCATAAAAGGCACCAAAACAAAATAGAATTAAAAAAAAATAAAACTTTAATTTCCTGTACTTGGATAACTGATTAATTTGATGAAAATTCGATAGATACTGCTAATCTCTAATAATCCCTACACTTTCTCAGCGAAAGCAAATCTCCTTCTTACAGAGGTTATCCTTACTCTTACCTCGTCACCTACTTTTGTATCAGGCACAAATACAACAAAACCTTCAATTCGGGTTATGCCGTCACCTTCTTTACCTACATCTTCAATTTTTACTTCGTATTCCTCTCCTTCCTGAATAGGAGCAGTCTTCGGACCTTCATCTGTTCTAAACAATTCATTCACATCCTTAGACCAACATAAAGCGGTCTTGTATTACTTTTTTGTTAAACAAAATATATAAGTCTTTGGTGAAAATCTTAATTCCTGGAAAAAAGAAAATCTTAATTCTTGGAAAAAAAATTTATTTAAGCCGGTTTTTTGCGTCTATAGTAGGTTTAAGGTGGGAAATAATTTACCATAAATATATTTAATAAACCAGATATCGGTGGTTAATTTATTAAATTATATTAAGGCATATAATAATATTACAAAGATAAACATAGGATTCATCCTGGTAAATATAATGAAAATCGCCACCACACCCATGTGTCAGGAAATATTACGACTCGCAGGGGTATCCCAGTTCCAGATAATCAAGGAAGGAGTCTATAGGGATGTGGATGTAGTTGTGGTCCTATCTGAGACGAAAACTCATGATGATACCTCCACTGAATTTATTAAATTGAAATTAAACACCTTCAACCAGATCGAGGATAGTATAAAATTAGTCTCCAACAGGTTAGGTACAGAACCACTGGGAGAAAATTTGGATAGAGGGATATCAAACCAGAAAAGGGATGAGAACAAAAAAATAAAAATTAAACTTTATTCCCATTTTTTAAGGGAGATAGCAGAAGACATGGGATTTACCATAGTTACCGATGATTCCTATGACTTCTTAATTTACCCCGATTACTTAAAGAAAGAATTAAAAAAAGAATTAGAAGAAACCGGTGAAAGAGCGGTTGAATTACCATCACACAGAAACGCCCCACTAAACCCGGTCAAAAGAGCTAGAATGAGATATGAAATTCTGGAGAATCGTATATGTTTGAAACATTAACTTACACTGGTGGAATCCATAAGCATGAGGAAATGGTGGAACTTATCGAGGACCTGGGTGGTTTCGTTCTTCAGGAAACTGTAACCCAGATGGATCTGGTTTTAACTCTGGCAGTACCCATAGAAGATGTGGGTAAAGTTGAGGAAAAGGCCAAGGAACTCCTGGGGAAAATAAAAGTAGCACCCATGGCTGGGACTGAGATAGCCATCGTCTCGCCCACTCTGGCCCGGCAGCACCTTCCCCATTCTGCCTGCGACATTTCAGAGTACCTGAGACGTTACGGGGCTAAAGACAACATGATCGGACTGCAGAGAGGTGCTGGTAAGGGTATCAGCCGGATCTCTGAAGATGAGAAGAGACTCATTGAAGAACATGACCTGGCTGTCTTTGCCCTGGGAAGCTTCCGGGAGTGTATCCTGAATAAAACACACCTGTTTGATGACATCGAGATACCGGTGGTGGTTACTGGAGCTCCAGAAATGGATGTTGAGGATATACCTGGTGCTGATGCTTATATCGGTGGTTTGGGGAGAATCCCCCGGAGATTGAAGAGGGGAGAAAATATAAGAGCCCTTAGAAATCTGGTAGACGTGGTCGAGGGGATATTGGACCAGAAGAGGATGGATATGGCCGATGATCCACCTATAGTGCCTTCTATTTTGGTAAAAACGGAGATAGAGTATCAAGTCCCAGCTATTAAGCAGGTTTACTCGCCAGCCCCGGTGGTAAGCCAGTTAGATGGGGTGAGAGTTAAGCTGGACTATGATAAGTATCATGATCAGGTGGAGGAAGTGGTGGTGAATGATTACCGCCTGGCGGATGTTTCAGAGATTCATAAATCCATGATGTACGGTTATACTCTGGTTAAACTATTACCAGAGACATCTATCATTTAATTTTGGATATTTATTTATTTTTTTTTAGATTACAGGAGTGAATTGAATGGAAAATGTTAAGGAATTTAAAGGATTAAACGGAAATTTAATGGCATTTAAAGAAGAAGTAATCGATGCAAAGAAGATAACCTTTGCAGGAGCACCCGGTGTATGCACCCCATTTGCAGAACTTTTTGCATACGCGGTTAGGGATAAGGAATCGGTGTTTATCACATTAACAGACATAGGCAGTGCCCGAAAGTTGGAGCTTACACCCCAGGGAATGCAACTGACCGGGCCGGCTGATCCAAAAGCAGATGTAGTGGCCCTTTTAGGCGGACTCAGCATGCCCAAAGTCAATGTAAAAATTGAAGAAGTACAGGAAATGATTGATAATATATTAGATGAGGATGGAAAACTCATTGGTTTATGTTACATGGACATGTTTAAAGACGCTGGTTGGGATGAACAATTAAATTTTGATTGTATAATTGACGGCACACTTATCGGTGTTGTAAAAAAATAGGGATTTTCCTTTAATCATTTTCTTAAATGGAGCTTAATATGAAGGGCCCCCGCGTTATGTGGAATACAGTCCCATATCTTTTTATGGCATTGATCATAAACTTCGCTATTTTTTCAGGTTTTAGTTTTACATTTAATATACAACAAACTGGATTATATTACATGGTTCTTTTACTTGTAAGCCTTTCTCATCCATTTTCTTTGGTGTTGTTAACACGGTCTTCTAATTCACTGGTCAGGATGCTGTATGCAGTTTCGGCTGCCTGGACTGGGATGGCTGCTTACATCCTGATCATGTTTGCAGTATATTTGATACTGGGATTTTTTATAAATATACCAGCTTATACAGCAGGAATAGTTACTTTATTGGTCGCTTTTGTTGTAACTGCCTATGCAATAATTAACGTCACACGATTAACGGTTGAAGACATAACTATACCTTTAAATATTGAAAATAACATCCGGGCAGTGCAGATCAGTGATGTCCACATCGGACCAATACGTAAACAGGGTTTTCTTAGAAGAATGATGGATAAGATAATAGATCTTAATCCAGATATTGTTTTTATAACTGGAGATCTGTTTGACGGCTCATCAAAACTGGAAGATGATATTTTAAAGGATTTCAAAAGAATTAAAGCCCCCATATTATTTGTGATGGGTAACCATGATTTCTATCAGGGCCAGGATCAGGTCTCAGATTTTGTAAGTGGAACCCCTGTTAATATATTATATAATGAAGTTTTGGATTTCCAAGACCTGCAGGTGGTGGGTGTGCCTTTCTCTTGGGATAAGCATTATCTACAGAAAACCCTTCCAAAAATTAATTTCGATAGAGATAAGCCTACAATTCTTTTATATCACTTACCAAGTGAATTTAAAGTTGCAAAGGAAGCAGAAATTGATCTGCAGCTTTCAGGACATACCCATGCCGGCCAGTTTTTCCCATTCAATTACTTCGTGAGATTGCCCTTCCCATACATCAGGGGTTTATATAGGGATGAAGGAAGATACCTCTATGTTTCACAAGGTACAGGTACATTGGGGCCTCCAATGAGACTGGGATCAAGGTGTGAGATTACTCTGATTAAACTGGTCGGTGGGAAATCAATATCATAAACTATAAATATTAATTTTGAATATATATTCATCCTATGCCAAGACCTCGTAGATTCAGAAGAATTCTAAAAGACCCAGAAATTCGCTGCTTTAGGCCAGAAAAAGATGATATAGACGATTTATTGCCTATAGAAATAAATATTGACGAATTTGAAGCAATCAGACTCAGAGATTATCTAAATATACAGCAAAAAAAATCAGCAGAGTTGATGGGCATATCACAGCCCACCTTCCACAGAATTTTAGTTTCAGCAAGGAAAAAGATATCTGAAGCTTTAATTGAGGGGAAAAGTATTGTTATCATTGGACAAGATTATTCAACCGATGAAAGTAAGTATAAATGCAAAGCATGTGGCTTTGAATGGATAAATCCCGGGAAAGAATATGATAAATGCCCGGACTGCCAGTCAGAGGACATATCTATTGAACTACAGGAAGTGGATTCTTCCAGTGAAGACGTTACACTCCTAAGCAGAAGGTCTTACGGGGGTCAAGGATTAGGGGCGCGACCACCACGAATCTGTAAATGTCCCGAATGTGGTTTTGAATGTCCCAAAACCAGGGCAGTACCCTGTAGAAACACTAAATGCCCTAAATGTGATACTCCGCTATGTGGGTCTGATTAAGTCAGGTGATTAGAGATGAATTTTATTGAAATCCAGAATGTTTCCAAATCTTTTAAAGAAGTACCAGTTTTGAAAAACTTAAATGTAAATATCGAGGAGGGTGCTGTTTTGGGTATTCTCGGTAGGAGTGGTGCTGGTAAGTCTGTTTTAATTAATATGCTGCGTGGTATGCAGGATTACAGGCCAGATAGTGGGAAGATTTATTTTAATGTTGCTTTATGTCCTGACTGCAGGATCGTGGATGGCCCATCCAAAGCAGGGTCCAAATGCAGCAACTGCGGATGCGAGCTCGAGCCCTTGAGGGTTGATTTCTGGAACTGCGACCGATTACTCTTCGCAGCTATTAAAAGAAGAATATCCATCATGCTGCAGAGGACATTCGCATTATACGAAGACGACACAGTTATAGAGAATGTTATGAAAGGCATAACTGGCCATGACCCAGACGAAGCAACCTACATGGCCATAGACCTCATAGAACTGGCCCAGATGAGCCATAGGATCACACACATCGCCCGAGACCTCAGTGGAGGGGAAAAACAGAGGGTGGTTCTTGCCCGGCAGATAGCTAAAGAACCCATGCTCTTCCTCGCGGATGAACCCACCGGAACACTGGACCCCAAAACCGCCGAATTAATACACCAGGCGCTCCTGGAAGGAGTTAAAAAAAAAGGAACCACCATGGTCATCACCAGCCACTGGCCAGAAGTCATGAGCAAACTCTCCGACTATGTAATATGGATAGACAAGGGAGAAATAATAGAAGAAGGCGAACCAGAAGAAGTGGTGGGAAAATTCCTGGCACAGGTACCACTACCAGAGAAAAGAGAAGTGGCCAAAACAGGGGGACCCATCATCAAAATGGAAGGAGTCAAAAAATACTACTACTCCATAGAAAGAGGCGTGGTAAAAGCCGTGGACGATATCAATTTAACTGTGGACGAAGGGGAAATATTCGGTATAGTTGGCCTCAGTGGTGCTGGTAAAACCACCCTCTCCAGAATACTTTACGGTTTAACAGACCCCAGCAACGGTAAGATAGCTGTAAAACTGGGAGATGAATGGATAGACATGACTGAAAAAGGATTCACTGGCAGGGGAAGAGTTAAACCTTATCTGGGTATATTACACCAGGAGTACAGTTTATACCCCCACAGAAATGTGCTGGGCAACCTCACCGAAGCCATCAGCCTGGAACTACCAGCAGAATTCGCCAAAATGAAAGCCATATACGTACTTAAAGCTGTTGGTTTTGATGAAGAATATGCTAATAATCTATTGATTAAATTTCCTGATGAACTAAGCGGTGGAGAACGCCACCGGGTGGCATTAGCGCAAGTTTTGATTAAAGAACCCAATATCGTAATTTTAGACGAACCAACAGGTACCATGGACCCCATAACCCGAGTACAAGTCACAGATTCCATAAGACAAGCCCGCGAAGAATTAAATCAAACATTCCTAATCATCAGCCACGACATGGACTTCGTACTAAATGTATGTGACCGTGC